>OLJF01000015.1_pt1 | contig 349086 bp, 428 predicted proteins | sample 1609751 | NCBI WGS metagenome assembly OLJF01 (sample SAMEA4350171, study PRJEB24818) | metagenome | biome: human; feature: gut; material: faeces | place: Denmark | collected 2013-09
GTTGTAAACGTAGATAATTATATAGGTAATAGTACAAATTTAGAAATAGAATATGCTAAAAAGTTAGGTAAAGAAATTATATATTATACAGATTTAATAAAAAACAATTAGAGCGACAAATTACAATAAGTAGGGCAGGTAATTCAGTTGAAAATTATATGCCCTTTGTGATATAATCTAAACACAAGATAGTAATTTGTTATTAAATTTGAGAGGGGATTATAAAAATGAATTTAATATATAAAAAAGCAAATATAAATGATATAGATAATTTAGTGGATTTAAAAATAAAGCAAATGTTATTTTTTTATAATAGAGATGGCGTAATAATGAAAAATGAAAACGAAAAAAGAGAAAACATAAAAAATGTATTAGAGCAAGAACTAAATAAAACAATGCATTTTTTTATAGCAATAGATAAAGATAATAATAAAACTGTTGCTTGTAACGGTGTGATTATTCATCAAATGCTACCTGATACAAAAGCATATATAACAAGTGTATATACTGATGAAGATTATAGACAAAATGGAATTCAAAATGAATTAATGAAAATGATTTTAGCATTTATTAAGGAGATTAACTGCAAAAAAATAGAACTTGATGCTTCTAACCCTCCAGCAATAAAATTATATGAGAAATTTGGTTTTATAAAAAATGATATAAAGTATATTTTAATGATTTAACAAACAAATTACAAGTTGTAAAAAGGAAGTGATTAAAATGGATATGTATCAAAAAAGAAAAATTAGAGCAGAAAAGAAAAAAGATGATAGTCCAAAAAGTTTTCCATCAGTCGGAATCAACTGGTACCCAGGACACATGGCGAAAACAAGAAGACAAATAGAACAAGATTTAAAATTAATTGATATAGTAATAGAATTATTAGATGCTAGAATTCCAATTTCTAGCCAAAATCCAGATATTTCAAAAATTACAGGAAAAAAGAAAAAGATAATAGTCTTAAATAAATGTGATTTAGCAGATGAAATACAAAATAAAAAATGGGTTAATTATTTTAATAATAAACAAATACCTGCAGTTTTAGTAGATTCAAACTCTGGAAAAGGAATTGAAAGCTGTATTCGTGAAATTGAAAAGATTATGCAAGAAAATTTACAAGAACAAGCTAAAAAAGGAAGAGTTGGAAGAAAAATTAGGGCAATGATACTTCGGAATACCAAATGTTGGTAAATCTTCTTTTATTAATAGAATATCAAAAAGAACAACTGCTGGAGTAGGAAATAAACCAGGGGTAACAAAACAAAAACAATGGATTCGTATTAATGAGAAAATTGAATTATTAGATACACCAGGTGTATTATGGCCAAAATTTGAAAGCCAGGAAGTTGCACTAAATTTAGCTTTTACAGGAACAATAAAAGAAGACATTTTACAAAGAACAGAAATAGCATATGAATTAGTGAAATTTTTACTGGAAAACAATATGGAAAAATTATGTAAAAGATATGGTTTAACACAAAAATATATAGAAGAAACATTGCAACAGGATAATCCACCAAATGTAAATATATATGAAATTATGTTAGAAATAGGAAGAAAAAGAGGGTGCATAATATCTGGTGGAAACATTGATGAAGAAAAAACAGCAAGAATAATATTAGACGAATTCAAAAATGGAAAACTAGGAAAAATAACAATAGAAACATTATAATTTAAAGAATAAAAAAGAAGGGGAGAATAATTGAACGAATTTATAAAATTAGAAAAAGATGAAAAGGAAGTAAACATGATGTCACCATTAACTTGGGCATATATTGGAGACTGTGTATATGAACTATATATAAGAACAAAATTAGTTAATGAAACTAACTTAAAGCCTCATAATTTACATATTGAATCAATAAAGTATGTTAAAGCACAAGCACAAGCTAAACTTTTACAAGAAATATATAATGATTTAACACGGAGAAGAAAAAGAAATTGTAAGACGTAGTAGAAACACACAAAATCATCATTTGCCAAAAAATTGTGATGTACAAAATTATATGTATTCTACAGCTTTTGAAGGGTTAATAGGATATTTATATTTAACTAAAAGACATGAAAGACTAAAAGAAATCCTAGGCCTTACAGCCTAAGGATTTCACTAATAGTAGTACCATTAAGATCCAATTCTGGATAAATCTTATCACTTTTTAGTGATGGAGACTTTTTTAATTTTTGGTACCGTTTTCTTTCTGCTATTTCAAAAGCAGAATGGTGTTTTTTTGAGGAACCAATAGATGATTCCAAATTTCTTTTATTCATACTGTATCCTCCTTGGAGTTTATATAATAATTATAACATATATATAAGCAAAGTACAAATTTTAGAAAATTTGAATGCTAAGTTAAAAAAATTAACAAATTCATGAATAAAAGTTAAAAAGATAGTTGACGAAATAATAAAAAAATGATATAAAAATAAAGTATTAGAAATATGGCCCCTTGGTCAAGCGGTTAAGACGCCACCCTCTCAAGGTGGAATCATGGGTTCGATTCCCGTAGGGGTCACCAATAAAAATATAAAATTTATAATTTAAAAGGGAGTAGCTTTTAATTACTAATCAACAGTCGCGATACTAAGAAGTATCTGGTTAGTAAACTAATTTATAGTAAGCGAGACTTTTAAAAGGAATAGTTAAACATTTCCTTTTTAAAGTCTTTTTTAATTATAAATAAATACATACATTATAATTATATTTTTAATAAATCTGTAAAAAATAAAAAAATGGGAGTGTTATGAAAATGGAGAAAAATTGGTTTAACAAAAAACAAGAAGAAGTTGAAAAAGAATTACAAACAGATGTAAAAAAAGGATTAACAACTGAAGAGGCAAGAAAAAGACAAGAAAAGTATGGACTAAACGAATTAAAGGCGAAAAAAAAGAAATCATTATTTCAAAAATTTATAGAGCAATTTAAAGATTTTTCTATAATTGTATTAATAATTGCTGCAATTGTATCAGGAGCTGTTGGAATAGCTCAAGGTGAAGGGGTTACAGATACAATTATTATATTAATAGTAGTAATAGTAAATGCTATAATAGGTGTAACTCAAGAATCAAAAGCAGAAAAATCATTAGAAGCATTACAAAAATTAACTGATCATGCGTCAAAAGTAATTAGAAATGGACAAATAACTGTAGTTGCATCAAAAGAATTAGTACCAGGAGATATTGTTGTATTAGATACAGGAGATTATATACCAGCAGATTTAAGAATTATAGAAACAATTAACCTAAAAGCTCAAGAAGCATCATTAACAGGAGAATCTGTTCCTGTTGAAAAAACTACAGAAAAAATAGACGAAGAACAAATAGGCATAGGTGATAGAATAAATATGTTATTTTCTTCTAGTTTAGTTACTTATGGTAGAGGAAAAGGAATTGTTGTAGAAACAGGAATGACAACAGAAGTTGGAAAAATAGCAGGAATGTTAGATATGGCAGAAGAACAAGAAACACCATTACAACAAAAATTAAACAAATTAGGAAAGACATTAGGAATAGCAGCTTTAGTAATATGTGTATTTATATTTGTAATTGGATTAATCCAAGGAAAAGAACCAATTCATATGTTTATGACAGCTGTAAGCTTAGCAGTAGCAGCAATACCAGAAGGATTAGTTGCAGTATCAACAATAGTGCTTGCTATTGGTGTACAAAAAATGGTTAAGAAAAATGCTATTGTAAAAAGATTACCAGCAGTTGAAACATTAGGAAGTAGCACTGTTATATGTTCAGACAAGACAGGGACATTAACACAAAATAAAATGACAGTAGAAAAAATATTCATAAATAATGAAACTAAAGAATTAGAAAAATATAAGAAAAATACTAATGATGAAGATATAAAAAAATTAGTATATGCTAATATGCTTTGCAATGATACTAAGATTTCAAATGATGGAACCTTAACAGGAGACCCAACAGAAACAGCATTAGTAGATATGGCTTTTAAATTAGATTTTGATCCATCTATTTATGATCAAATGCCACGTATACAAGAAATTCCTTTTGATTCGGATAGAAAATTGATGACTACAGTAAATGAACTAAACGGAAAATATTTTGTATATACAAAAGGTGGAGTTGATGAACTATTAAAAAATTGTACATCATATTTAGACAATGGAGAAATAAAACAAGATTTAGAAAATTATGTAAAAGTAATAAGAAAACAAAATGAAAACATGGCAAAAGAAGCATTAAGAGTTCTTGCCTGTGGATATAAAGAAATTGATCATAAACCTACTAAAGAAGAAATGGAAAATATAGAAAGTAATCTTACTTTTATAGGAATGGTAGGAATGATAGATCCAGCAAGAGAAGAAGCTAAAAAGGCTGTTCAAAAATGTAAAACAGCTGGAATAAAAACAGTTATGATTACAGGAGATCACAAAATTACAGCAACAGCGATTGCTAAAAAGCTAGGAATTTTGGAAAATGAGGAAGAAGCAATTACAGGTCTAGAACTTGAACAAATGTCAGATGAAGAGCTAGAAAAAAATGTTAGAAAATATTCTGTTTATGCAAGAGTATCTCCAGAACATAAAGTAAGAATAGTAAGGGCATGGCAAAAAAATGGTGAAATTGTAGCAATGACAGGCGATGGAGTAAATGATAGTCCTGCACTAAAAACAGCAGACATTGGTTGTGCTATGGGAGTTGTTGGTACTGATGTTGCTAAAGAAGCAGCAGATGTTATATTAACAGATGATAATTTTGCAACAATTGTATCAGCAGTAGAAGAAGGAAGAAGAATTTATGATAATATATTAAAAGTAATTCAATTTTTACTTTCAAGTAATGTAGGGGAAATAGTTGTTTTATTTTTAGCAACATTATTTACACCTTTATTTGCTAAATGGTTTGGAATAACTGATATTTCACATTTAGAAATATTATTACCAATTCATATATTGTGGATAAACTTAATAACAGATTCACTTCCAGCATTAGCATTAGCATTTGACCCAGCTAATGAAGATATAATGAAAAGAAAACCTACGAAACCTAATCAAGGAGTATTTACAAAAGGAATGTCTTGGAGAGTAATTTACCAAGGGATGATGATAGGTCTTTTAACACTAGCAGCATTTGTAATAGGACTAGCTACAACAAATGAACCAATTAATGGGCTTTCTTTAGACAGATCAAAAATAGAAGTTGGACAAACAATGGCATTTGTAACACTTGCTTTATCTGAATTAGTTCATGTATTCAACATAAGAGATAATAAAAAATCAATATTTAAGACAAATATATTCAATAATAGTAAACTTATATTAGCAATAATAGCATCAGCAGCTCTTATGATAGTTATATTAGCAATACCGGGATTAAGAAATGTATTTAGTATACCAGTTTTGCCAACCAAAAATATTGTAGAATTAGTAATATTAATATTTGCACCTTTAGTAATTGTTGAAATATTTAAATTATTTAAAATAAATACAACAAAAGATGAATAGACATTTTACAAAATCTATGATAATATATAATACAAGCAATTTATAAGGAGTTGATAAAAATGAATAAAAAATTTTATGTTACAACACCTATATATTATCCAAGTGGGAGATTTCATATAGGAACAGCTTATACAACTGTATTAGCAGATAGTATGAAAAAGTATCACAAACTAAAAGGAGAAGAAACTTATTTGTTAACAGGAACTGACGAGCATGGACAAAAAATACAAGAAAAAGCAGAACAAATGGGCCAAACTCCAAAAGAATATGTAGATAAAATGGCAAAAATGGCAAAAGAGTTATGGAATGAAATGGATATAGACTATGATGACTTTATTCAAACAACAGAACCAAGACATGAAAAAATAGTTCAAAAAATATTTGATAGATTTATGGAACAAGGTGATATATATAAAGGAGAATATGAAGGCTGGTATTGTGTACCTTGTGAAACATATTTTACTCAAACCCAACTAGTAGATGGAAAATGTCCTGACTGTAATAGAGAAGTAAGACTAATGAAAGAAGAAGCATATTTTTTCAATATGAAAAAATATACAGAAAAACTTCTAAAATATTATGAGGAACATCCAGACTTTATAAAACCTTCATATAGAAAAAATGAGATGTTGAATAATTTTATAAAACCAGGATTAGAAGATTTATGTATTACAAGAACTTCTTTTGATTGGGGAATAAAAGTACCAAAGGATCCAAAACACGTTATATATGTATGGTTAGATGCCTTGACCAATTATATTACAGCACTTGGCTATTTATCAGATGATGATAAATTATTCAAAAAATATTGGCCAGCAGATTTACAAATAGTTGGAAAAGATATTGCAAGATTTCACTTAATATATTGGCCAATCTTTTTGATGGCACTTGATTTACCTCTTCCAAAGACAATATTAGTTCACAATTGGTATATGATGAAAGATGGTAAGATGTCTAAATCAAAAGGGAATGTTATATATCCAGAAACTTTAATTAATAAATATGGGGTAGATGCAACAAGATATTTTTTATTAAGAGAACTTCCATCTTCACAAGATGGAGTGTTTTCGCCAGAAAACTTTGTGGAAAGATATAATTTTGATTTATGTAATGATTTAAGTAATCTTGTAAATAGAACAGTATCAATGGTAAACAAATATTTTGATGGGAATGTCCCAGATTATAATGGGACACCTAATGAAGTGGACAAAGAATTTGAGGAATTTACTTTAAAACAAATTGAAAAATTTGAAGAAAAAATAAATGAATATGAAATATGTGTTGCACTTCAGGAAATATGGAATTTGATTGCAAGAACTAATAAATATATAGATGAAACAATGCCTTGGAGTTTGGCTAAAGATGAAGAAAATAAAGAAAAACTAGAATCTTGTATGTATCATTTGATTGAAAATATAAGAAAAATTGCAATTTTAATTGAACCATTTATGGAAAATACTTCGGAAAACATTTTTAATCAAATAGGTGTTAAAGAGCAAAAGTTAAAGACATGGGAGAATCTAAAAGAATATGATGTACTAAAAAATATAAAAGTAATTGAAAAAGGAATTCCAATATTTATGAGATTAAATTCAGAAGAAGAAATTGAGTATATAAAGAACGAAATGAAAAAATAAAAAAATAAGGAAACATAAGATAAAAGACAAATGTTTCCTTATTTTTGTTAGTTATCATATATCAAAATGCCAGGGTTAAAAAATATAATACTTTATAAAAACACATACTACTAGACTTTTTTACAAAATAAGAATTTTTTTTAAAAATACTCTACTAAAATTACAAAAAATGTTGTATAATAGTGTAAAATGTAAAATAAATAATTTAAAGGTGAAAAATAATGTAGTTAAGAGGATGTGAAAAATGATAGATGATAATGAATATCAATTAAATATATATAAAATTGATACAAAAGTAAAAATAGATAAAAAAAGAGTAATTATTGTAATACTAATCATCTTGTCATTTATATGTATTATTTTAACTGGAAACTATATATCTAAAATAACTAAAGGATATAAAGTATATAAACAATATGAATCACAACTGCAAGCTATTAATCATCAAAATGAAGAAAAACAAAAAGAAATAGAAGAAGAAACAAAAAGAAAAAAAGATGAAAAAATTCCAAAGTTAACGCAAGTACGGAAGAGATAATATTGATACAATATATCACTCTGATACAAAAAGAGCATTTTTGACATTTGACGATGGTCCATCTTCTGTAACACCTAAAATATTAGATGTATTAAAACAAGAAAATGTAAAAGCAACTTTTTTTGTTTTAGGATCAAGAGTAGAAAAAATGCCAGATATGGTAAAAAGAATGTATGAAGAAGGACACTATGTAGCAAGCCATGGATATTCTCATGTATATGAACAAATATATTCTTCGCCACAATCTGTATTAGATGAATATAACAAAACAAGTGAATTAATAAAAAATGCAATAGGAGTTCGGAGAATATAATTCTCACTTATTTAGATTTCCTGGGGGCTTAGCTGGAGGAAAATATGCAGATGTAAAACGACAAGCAAAAGACTTATTATCTCAAAATGATATATTACATGTTGATTGGAACGCTTTAACAGGAGATGCAGAAACCAATGAACTTTCTATAGATTTTGAATTACAAAGATTATCTCAAACAACTACAGATAAAAATAGTATAGTAGTATTAATGCATGATGCACCAGCCAAGAGTGTAACAGCAGATGCCTTACCACAGATTATCTCTTATTTAAAAGAGCAAGGATATGAATTTAAGAATTTTTATGAAATAATAAAGTAATTTATTAAAGAAGGGAGAATTTACGTTGGCTAAAAAAATGGTAAATCAAAATGATGGTATAAAAGAAAAGCTAGAATATCTAGGTTTAGATTTAGATAAGATACCAAAAGAAATAAAAAAGTATAAATCATTAGAATTTAGAATTCCTAAATTTTATGAGGAAAAACAATATAAGCAATATAGATATGTGCCTATTAAAGATATACAAATTTTATTATCTCCAACAAATAGGTTAGATGAAATAGAGGAAAAATATAAAAAAGCAGAACCTTTAGCAAGTTACCTAGATAATAAGTCAGAAGAAAATATAATAAAACATACTACATTTTTAAATATGTTAAATCAATTTAAAATTGAGGAAGTAGAAAAAATAGCAAAGGAACAAGAAAAACTAAATAAGAAAATACCATTTAAAGTAAAATATGAATATAATTATTTATGGCAAATATATTATTCAGAAAATACAGACCAATATTTTATGTTAGTTCCAATAGAAGACTCAGACTATTCAACATTTTTCTATTTATTAAAAAAACAAATAGAAGCCAAAAGAGGTGCAAAAGTATTTGTACCTGTTAGAAATGTAGAATATAGTAGTACATATTTAAAAAATTCCGAATTTGAAGATATCGAAAATTATCTATGGTTATTTACAAAAGATTGGCCTTTGATATATGAAGTATATGATAAGTCAGAACAATTAAGTATACATATAGTAGGTGAGACAGAAGTTTATGAAAAGATAAAAAGTTATTATAAGATAGTATTAAATAGTCAAGAAGAGGCTAATAAATATCATAAACTATTAAAAGCTATGTTTATCTTGAGAACAGAATTACCAAATTACTTTAATTTTAAGACAAATATTGGAAAAACTGGAGATATTGAATTTTATTTAGAAGATGAAAAAATAGAATATGATGAAATATCAACTTGGATTAAAGCACAATATCAAAATGGAGAAAAAAGACAAAAAGAGATTGAGGATTTAATCAAAGAGGATAAAGAAAAATTAGAAAAGTTAAAAATAGATATTGCTACACAAGAAATTGAATATTTAGCAAAAGAAAAGCAAATATCAACATTCTTAGAATGTAAAAAGACATTTTTTGGAAAGTTTAAATATTATTTTAAATACAGCAAAAAAGGAAATAAGGGAAAAATAAGACAAGAGGACAAACAAGATCAATTAGATGATATTGATAAAGACGAATATGAAGAGCTTCCACAAAAAAAGAGAAAGAAAGAAAATTATACAATAGAAGAACTGATAGAACTGTATAAAATTATTGAAACTAAAGAGACAGAATTAAAAAATATATTAATGGATATTAATAGTCTAAAATTAAAAAATAAAAATATGCAAAAGAAAATAGAAAATGCATCAGCTTTTATTGAAGAAATCGATAGACATAAAAAGAGTATATTTGAATTTTGGAAATATAGCAATAAAGATGAAATGGCTACTTTACCAGAAGGAGAAGCTGAAGAAGTTAATATAATAAAGAAAATAACCAAAACTTTTGATTATGAAGAAGATTTAGAAAAATTTGGTAAAATGATGGACAAAATGCAAAGAAAAAATCTATCAAAAGAAGAAACAGATAGTATTTATATTACAACAACAAATATTATAGGTCTTTTAAACCAAATAAAAATAAATGAAGTTTTACCAAAAGATATAGAAGCAGCATTAAAAGAAGTAAAAAATGAAGCAATTCAAGAAAAGACTTTAGCTCAAAATGAAGAGTTTGATATATTTGGAGGAATGGCACAAGACAACACAAAAGTTTCTAAAATAAAAAACAAAAAACATAGAGAAATTGCTAAAGATAAATTTAATATTTTAGAAATTAGTAAAAATACAAAACAACTTGGATTTAAATTATCTTTAGAAAAAGTTATTAATAATGTAAAAACAGCATTAGCAAAAATTGTTGTTACAGAAGATATTCCTGTTTACAAAGCTATTGGTAATGAACGTTTAGATGAGAAGAAAATAAATGTTTTCAATATTAATCCAGAAGAGGAATTAGAAGAAGTAACCAAAAAAGGTAATGATAAGGTAAATTTCTATAAAATAAATCTAAAAGAAGGTTCTAATGCAGTAAGTTATACAAATTGTATTTTCTATGATAATCAAAACAAGACATTACCAGTTGGACAAGATTTGTCAACAAAACTTATAGTAGATATCGCAAGATTAGATTTAAAATTAAATAACAAGAAATATTTCAAGATAGTAGAATTTGATAACGAAAAAGATGATTTTTCAAAGGTAAATATAAAAACTATTACAGTTTTTGAGTTTGATGCAGAAACAAAGAAAGAAGAAGAAATTAAAGTTCAAGAAAATGTAGACATTTTCTAAATTATATGTTAATATAAATTAGTATTAATGATTAGTAGTAGATGGGATAAATTTATTACTAATCGTTACATGCCGATGTGGCGAAATTGGTAGACGCACATGACTCAAAATCATGCGGGAAACCATGTGGGTTCGAGTCCCACCATCGGTACCAGTCTAAATGTTTTTATGGGATTTAAGTTCCATAAGAACATTTTTTATTTTATGCTGATAATTTCTATTGTACATATATAATTCCAATATATTGTTATTTAAATTTTAAATTCTTTTGGTAGGTAGTGTTAAAATATATAAAAAGTATATAAAAAATGGAAAGAGTTATGATATACTAAATGGGTAAAGAAAAGGGGGAAAAGAAGATGAAAAAAGGAACAAAAATAATTTTATTTGTAATTATTATATTAATTATAGGAGGACTACTAGCTTATGGAAAAATTAGTAAAAGAGACCACAAAGCTAATACACAACAAGATAATTTAACTATAAACAATGAAAGCTTAAACGAAATTGAAAATGCAGATATGGATAAAGATATAAATACAACTATAAGTGATGTAGAAAATAATGATAACGTAGAGAGCATAAAATTTAATAATAGTAAAATGAAAATAAAATCCAATGGTGTAGAATATACAGAAACAGAAGAAATAAATAAAAATAATTATGGAATAAAAATAGAAATAAATAATGGAAAAGCTTATATTACAACTAATGTAAATGATGAATTATATAAAAGTATTTTTACAAATGCAACACCATTTAATAAAAAAGAGATTACAGGGTTTAAAACTAATATAATTAGTTCATATCAAGCTAATATAGGAAACGGAATTAATGCACCAATCATATTATTCATAATGGAAAATGGAACAGTTGAATATATTAATACAACAGATGTAATACAAAATAAAAAATATGTGTCAAATGGAATTTTAGAAGGAATAAAGGATATAGTAAAATTTGCTTCTGTAGATGTTAAAGAAATTGAAGGAGGAGGATATATAAGTGTAGTAGCCATAGATAAAAATGGTTATTCTTATGATATTAATGAAATATTACAAGAATATTAATATATATAACTTATAAAAGTTAAAATTCTTAAAAAGAGTGTTGCAATTTATAAAAAATATGATATACTTTAGTAAATTGATTGATATTTGTATCAATTGTTATGAAAGCTAAAAGTTATAGATATCTATGCAAATGATACATAATAGATTTATTTTAGTTTAATGATATATAATATATAGTTATAGATAATTTAAAAGGAGGAATTATAAATGTCAGGACACAGTAAATGGCACAATATACAAGCAAAAAAGGGAAAAGCAGATGCAGCAAGAGGAAAAATATTTACAAAATTAGGAAGAGAATTATTGATAGCAGTAAAAGAAGGTGGACCAGACCCAGCAGGAAATTCAAAATTAAAAAATGTAATTGCAAAATGTAAAGCAGCAAACATGCCAAATGATACAATAAATAATGCGATAAAAAAAGCATCAACAAGTAATGAAAACTATGAAGAAATAGTATATGAAGGATATGGACCAAATGGAGTAGCAGTAATAGTAGAAGCTTCAACTGATAATAAAAATAGAACAGCAGCAGATGTAAGACACGTGTTTGATAAATCAGGAGGAAACTTAGGGACAACTGGATGTGTATCATATATGTTTAACAAAAAAGGAATAATTATAATAGAAAAATCTTCAACTAATATGGAGGAAGAAGAATTAATGATGCTTGCTATTGAAAGTGGTGCAGAAGATTTTGAAGCATCAGAAGAAATTTACGAAATAACAACAGAACCAGCAGATTTTTCAGATGTACGTGAAAAATTAGAAGAAGCTGGATTGAATTTTATCGAAGCAGGAATTCAAATGGTACCAACAACAACAGTTAGCTTAGATGAAAAAGGACAAGAAAAAATGGAACGATTAATAGAAAAACTAGAAGATTTAGACGATGTTTCAGAAATTTATCACAATTGGGAACAAGAGTAAAAATAAAATGCTAAAATAGATAAATGACATAAAAGTTATTTATCTATTTTGTATATAATAATAAAAATAAAGATAGGGGAAATAAAAATGAAACAAAACAAAAGCAAAAAGATTATAATAATTTTAATTGTTATAATAACAATTATACTAGTAATAGGTGGAATTGCATTTGCATATTTGACAACTGATATTTTTAGAAGTAATAAAGACCTATTTTTCAAATATACTACTCAATTAGGAGACACCAAAAATGGAATGGTAGATTCAAATCTAAAGAAATATTTTGAAAATAAAAGTAAAGCATCATATACAAACGAAGGGAATTTTAGAGTTAATGTAACATCTGATGAAGAACAAGAAAAGTATAAAGAGATTAATAATTTCAATATAAGTTTTTTAGGACAAGTTGATAAAGAAAATAAAAAAGAAGAGCAAGAAATTAGTCTAAATTATTCAGACTCTGTGAAATTTCCAATCAACTACAAAAAAATAGGAGATTCTATAGGGTTACAAACAAAATATGTAGGCAGTAAGTTTATAGTTGCACAAAAAGATAAACTAGATAAATTATCAAAAATAGAAACATTATCAAATGAAGAATTAGATGGAGTAGAATCTTCTGCAACTACTACAATAGATTTTCAAGACACGACAAAAAGCATTTCAAAAATGGAAGAATTAACACAAATAGAATTAACCAATGAAGAAAAAGAACATATAAGAAATACTTATATTGGGGTTTTAAATCAAACTTTAAGTAAAGATAAATTTTCAAAAGTAAAAGAGAACAACAAAAATGGATATGTATTATCATTAACAGGCGAAGAATTTAAAAATGTAATAATAAGCATTTTAGAAACTTTAAAAAATGACCAGGTAACATTAGATAAGGTAAATGAATATTTGAAAGTTAGACAAAAATCATCAAAGATAACAGAAAGTGATATAGATAACGAAATAAAAACAATAAATAACAATTCTGATTTAAATGAAGAAAATATTGAAATAACAGTATATAGTAAAAATAGAAAAACAGCTGAGATAATAATAAAAACAGATAAAATGAAAATAGACTTGGAAAAAATAAATACACAAGAAAGTTTAGAATATCATATTACACTTGAAGTAGCAGAAGATGACGAAACATACAAAATATATTTAAATGCTAATTATTCAGGATTATCATCAATGCAAACTATATCTGAAAATTATGAAGCAGGAATAGAAACATCACAAATTCAATATAAATATCAATTTGATAATAGCATAAATTTTACAAACAATATTAATATTGAAGAATTTACTAAAGACAATTCAATGATATTAACTGATTATGAACAAGAACAAATATCAAACTTTATAACAGCAGTTACCGAAAGAATAACAGCAGTAAATAAACAACAAATGGAACAACTGGGGTTAAAAGAAAACGAAAATCCAATTCAATATATAATACCTATGGAAATCATAATGCAAGCAAATTCTATAAATATAATGGATAAACAAGATTTGAGTGAATTAGAAGTAAATACATTCAATCAAAAATTTGAAGTATATGAAAGTACAAATTTACAAGGAACAACTGTAAAAGGGTTAATATCAACAATATCAAGAAATAATGGCATAACAGATGAAGAAAGTTCTATACAAACAGATGAAGAAACAAATACAGAAAACATAACACATAAAATAGAAGAAATAAACTATAATGGAGAAGAATATGACGTAAATCAACACAATATAACTTTCATAAGAGGAGATATAGACATAAGCAAAAATTATAGAGTAGAATTTGAAAAAGACCAAGACACAGGAATAATATATAGAGCAGTCATAAGCGTGAAATAATAGTTCTAAAATAAAAAAAGAAGCATATATTACTATATGCTTCTTTTTGCATTAAGAGGGACAGGACAAAAACTGTTCACTAAAAAGTCGAAAAAAGAAGAATTACGTGTAAAATATAAGAAAATGAGAATAGGTGATACAAATGAAAAATTTAGAAGAGGTATTAAAATATTTTCCGTCTAATATTTATAATTTGTTAATAAAAACATTAGGACAAAATCAGAATATAACAAAAGAACTACAAGAAATAAGAATAAGATGTAGAAGGCCAATCTTATTAAAGTTAAGACAAACAGATATAGTTATAGATTATATAGTGACTGAACAAGAAATATTACAAACGTTAGAAAGATTGTGTAATAATTCAATATATGCATATAAAAATCAAATATGTGAAGGCTTTATAACCATAAAAGGAGGTCATAGAGTAGGAATAACAGGTACAGCTGTTATAGAAAATGGAAAGATAATTAACCTAAAATATATAACAAGTCTAAATTTTAGAATTGCAAGAGAAATATTTGATTGTAGTAACAAGATTTTAGAACAGATAATAGATATTAAGAATAATACAATTTACAATACACTTATAGTGTCACCACCACGGTATGGGAAAAACAACAATATTAAGAGATGCAATAAGAAAAATAAGTGATGGAATAGATAGCATAGGATTTAAAGGAAAAACATGTGGAATAGTAGATGAAAGAGGAGAAATAGCTGCGATTTATCAGGGAATTCCACAAAATGATGTTGGTTTAAGAACAGATGTTATTGAAAATATATCAAAAGAAAAAGGAATGAGAATGTTAATACGTTCTATGGCACCGGAAATAATAGCTTGTGATGAAATAGGGTCAAAAGAAGATGTAAAGGCAATACGGACAAGCTATTACAGCAGGAGTAAAAGGAATATTTACTATGCATGGAAAAAATTTAGAAGATATAAAAAACAATCCGGATATTAATGAGTTAATAGAGAAAAAACAAATAGAAAAAATTATATTTCTTGGAAATTAGAAAAATTTAGTTCTAAAAAGTATTTGAGTGAATATAATACAATAATTAATAAAAGAAAGAAGGACAAGATATAAAATGATACAAATGATAAAGTATTTTATTTTATTTTTAATTCTGATTGCATCTAGTATGATAGGAAAATTTTTATCAAAAAAATATGTATACAGACTAGAAGAATTAGAAGAAATGCAAAATGCATTAAATATTTTAAAAACAAAAATAAAATTTACATATGAGCCAATACCAGAGATTTTCGAAGAAATTTCTAATAGTGTAAATAAAAATATAGGTAATATATTTAAAAATGCAAAAAATAAGATGAATAAAACAACAGCAAACATAGCATGGGAAGAAGCAATTGATGAAACTGTTACAAACTTAAAGCAAGAAGATAGAAATACTTTAAAAACTTTATCAAAATTATTAGGACAAACAGATGTCGAAGGACAAGTAGGTCAAATAGAAATAACACAAAGATTTCTAGAAGATCAAATAGGTCAAGCATTAGAAGAAAAGCAAAAGAATGAAAAACTATATACAAAATTAGGGACAATAATGGGGTTAGCAATTATCATAGTATTATTTTAAAAACTTATAAGCTAAAAAAATATTATCTATAGGAGGAAAAGTAAAATGGATATTAACTTATTATTTAAAATAGCAGCAATTGGAATTTTAGTAGCAGTTTTGTATCAAGTTCTAGTAAGAGCAGGAAGAGAAGATCAGGCAATGATGACAACACTAGCAGGACTAGTAATAGTTCTAACAATGGTGATAAAAGAAATAAGTGGATTATTTGACACAATTAGGACTGTTTTTAATTTATAAGGGGGACAGGACAAAAATAGGTCATAAAACAAGTAGAAAAATGTAAAAAATTGTTTTTGACAGAAATAGACAAAAAAAGTGAAATGAAAAAGTGGTGTCCCTACTAGTTCAGAAAGGAATAGTATGGAAGTTTTTAAGATAATTGGAATTGCTTTAGTTGGGTTGATAATTATTATTCTTCTTAAACAATATAGACCTGAATTTGCTATATATATTAGTCTACTTACTGGAGTTTTGATTTTGCTGTTAGTTATGGACAAGTTAACAGGAATTATTAATTTGCTACAATCTATGGCAAATAAGACTTCAATTAATAGTACTTTTTTGATGTTACTTATTAAAATAACTGGTATTGCGTTTTTGTCAGAGTTTGCAGTGAGTATTTGTAAAGATTCAGGTGAAGCTGCGATTGCAAGTAAGATTGAAATAGGAACTAAGATTATTATTATATCTATGTCAATACCTATTATATCTAGTTTGTTGGAAATAATAGTAAAGGTATTGCCATAGAAGAAAAAGGAAGTACAAATGAAAAATGTAAGATATGTCTTTAAAATTATAGTAACTAGTATAATATTTTTTTTATTTATTCTAATTCCTACAGACGTAAAATTTTGTAAAGAGACAGATACATTAAATGAGCAACAAGAAGAGTTTAAAATCCAGGATTTTATAAATAGTGCAAATGAATATACAGGTGAATTTTTAAACGATATAGACATGAATGATATTTTAAATAATGCAATAAAAGGAGAAGTTGATAATAGTACTCTAACTAAAAAAATATTTAATTTATTTGGTAAAGAGATTACAGCTAATATTAGTTCTATAGTAAGTATCATAGCTATTATTTTAATACATAGTATTTTAAAATCAATTAGTGAAAGTTTGGAAAATGATGGAATATCAAAATTGATTTTTTATGTGCAATATATTTTGATTGTAACTATTATAATGTCAAATTTTACTGATATTGTAAAATTAGTTCAAGATACATCAAACAATTTAGTTGGATTTATGAATTTACTAGTTCCTTTACTCATAACCCTTATGATGTATACAGGAAGTATAACGACAAGTAGTGTTTTAGAACCAATTATATTATTTATGATAAATTTTATTGGAAACATTATACAAGCCTTTGTTATACCATTAGTATTAATATTAACTAGTTTGGTTATTATTTCAAAAATATCAGATAAAGTGCAAATAAATAAATTATCAAAGTTTTTAAAATCTGGAATAGTAGGATTTTTAGGAATTATATTAACAATATTTGTGGGGGTAGTTTCTTTAGAAGGTACATTATCTAGTAGTGTAGATGGAATTACAGCTAAAACCACAAAGGCTGTAGTAAGTTCAGCAATACCAGTAGTAGGAAAAATCTTAGGAGATGCTGTAGATACTGTTCTGGGCTGTGGGATAGTCCTAAAAAATGCAGTTCGGATTAGTAGGTGTAATTGTTATAGTTGGTATTTGCATTATGCCAATTATAAAATTAGCTGTTTTAACAATATCATATAAATTGATTTCTACAATTGTAGAACCAATTGCTGACAAAAAAATAGTAGGCCTTTTAGAGCAAGTGGGAGATATATTTAAAATATTTTTAGCAATTTTAAGTGCTATAGCATTTATGTTGATTATAGGAACAGCATTAGTTTTAAAAATGTCAAACAACAGTATGATGTATAGATAAGGGGATAAAAATGATAGAGTTTTTAAGTTCTTGGGCAAAAGGATTAGGAGTTGTTATTGTTATAGTATCTGTTTTAGAGATGCTTTTACCAAATAATAAAACAAAAAAATATATTCGAATGGTATTAGGGGTTTATGTGATATTTAATATAATAGCACCTTTTATACAAAATAAAGATGTTTTTGATATAAATGATTTGAATTTAGATGAGTATCAATCTATTGAAACAAGCAGTGTTGACCAAACTAGCATGAATGAAAGGATAAAAGTACTATATGAACAAGAACTAGAAAAAGATATAATAAAAAAACTAGAAGAAAAAGGATATGAAACAAGTAAATGTAAGGTAACAGCACAAATATCTGATGATGAGAAAGAAACTAAAATTAATAAAATAAAGTTGAATATTGAAAAGAAAAATGATATTGAAAAAACAAATAAGCAAGATAATGAAACGGAAGAAAAAATAGTAACACAAATACAAAAAATAAAAAAAGTAGATACAAATATTAAAATAAAAGATGACGAAGAAAAAGAAAATGAAAAACAAGTAAAAATAACAAAAACTGACATTCAAAATGTAAAAAAATTTTTAATTGAGGAATACGGGGTGAATGAAAAATGTTTAGAGATAAACTAAAGAAGATAATTAATAAAAATGAAGATGAAGTAGACGGAAATGACAAAAAGAAAATTGAAAATTTGGTATTTTTTGTTGTGATATTAATAATAACAATTGTTGTTATTAATATCATATGGAATGGAAACAAAAATAAAGATAATAAAGAGAATAATTTAGATAATAAACAGTTAGCGTCGACAAATCAAGGAAAAATAACAGATGAAAATTTACAGTCAACAGATAATTTGGAAGAAAAACTGGAAAATATATTATCTAAAATACAAGGGGTAGGAGATGTAGATGTATGTATTAATTATTCAGAATCTAGTGAATTAATAGCAATGTATAATGAAAATTCAAAAGTAAGTAATACAGAAGAAACTGACACATCAGGAGGAATAAGAAAAATACAAGAAACTGATTCACAAAAAGATATTGTTTATAGAGAAGAAAATGGAGAAAAGATACCAATAACTAAAAAAGTGGTACAACCCAAAATAGAAGGTGCAATTATTACAGCAAAAGGTGCAGGTAATGCTAATACAAAGTCAAATATTATTCAGGCAGTAGAAGCTGTTACTGGACTTGCAACTCATAAAATACAAGTATTTGAAAAAAATTAAAAAGGGGGATTTTTTATGAAATTATTAAAGAAAAATCAGGTTATTATATATGTAATAGCAATTATGCTTATGACTGCTCGGATATTTAAATTATACAACAAAACAAGATGGGAATTCTTTAGAAACTAGTGTAGAGATGGAGTCAAATGATGATACAAAATTAGCAAATATAGGTGACGCAACTTTAGTTAATAGTAGTGACATAGTAGATAATAATGTTACATCAAATGAAGTAAAAGAACAACAAGAAAATAATACAAGTAAAACAGATACAATTTCAACTAGTAATAATGAAAACAATAGTGATGATTACTTTGTTAAGTCAAAATTAGAAAGGGATACTATGTATTCTCAAATGATAGAAACATATGAAAAAGTTTTAAATAGTAATAATTCATTAGAAACACAGAAACAAACTGCAACTCAAGAGATTACAAAAATAAATGAAACTAAAAATAGTATTATGATATCTGAAAATCTTTTAAAGACAAAAGGGTTTGATAACAATATTATATTTGTAAATGGTCAAAGTATTAGTATTATTGTTGGAACACAAGAATTAAAGCAAGAAGAAGTTGCACAGATTCAAAATATAGTATCAAGAGAGATGAAAGCACAAATAGAAAATATACATATTTCTACTAAATAATATAAAATGACAAAAACATTACCTAATTATTATAGGTTGTTTTTGTCATTTTTCTTATATATTTTCCAATTTCCTCATCAGTTAATTCTAATTCTATAATTAAATTATAAAGAACATCTCTTCTTGGTAAGTCTTCTTCATTGTCTATTCTGACATATTGTCTTAAGCTAATACCCAAAAGTTTAGCCATTTTTTCTTGAGTATAATTTCTAGATATTCTTTTTTCTTTAATCATATGACCACCTTTACTATTTAATTAAAACCATTATTGCATAATTTATTTTAATTTTGTATTAACATTTAATGTCATGTATAGTATAAATAAATTAAATTTATACAGAAGAAAGAAGGAAAAGATATGAAAATAAAAGTTAATAATTATGGAATAACATTAATAGCGCTAGTAATAACTATAATAGTACTATTAATTCTAGCAGGAATAAGTATAGCTACTCTAACAGGAGAAAATGGATTAATAACAAAAACAAGTAGTGCAAAAGAAAAGACAAAACAAGCAGAAGTAGAAGAAAGAGTTAAAATTGAAGTGCTAGGAAGTTATGGAACAGATGGAAAGATAGATATTAATTTATTAAACAACAATTTAAAAGCACACATAATAGGATTAACTTATAAAAGTATAATTTAAAATAAAAAATCTTTCTAAAAAGTGTTGTAAAAAAAATATTTATTGATATAATAAGTAAAGAAAAACAACAATTTAAGGGAGGATTTTTTTATGATAAAAAGAGTAGGAATACTAGCAAATGGAGGAGATGTATCAGGGTTTAATGCAGTAATTAGGGCTATTGTCAAAACTGCAGAAAATCATGGAGTAGAATGTTATGGGATTATAGATGGATATAATGGATTACTAAAAAAGGATTTTGAACTATTAACAACAGATGCAAATGGAGAAGCTATAGGAATTCTTCCAAAAGGTGGTTCAATAATAGGTTCGTCAACAAATTCAAATATTTTTAATTATAAAGTGAAAAATGAAGATGGAACTGTAGAGTATAAAGATTTATCAGAACAAGCAATAAATAACATAAAAGAATTTGGGTTTGATTGTATATTTACATTAGGAGGAGATGGAACACAAAAATCAGCAAGAGACTTTTCAACTAAAGGAGTAAATATTATAGGAGTTCCAAAAACAATTGATAATGACGTTGCTTGTACAGAAATAACATTTGGATATAATACAGCAGTATCAGTAGCTATGGAAGCTTTAGATAGATTACACACAACAGGTGAAACACATCATAGGATTATGGTATTAGAAGTTATGGGAAGATATGCTGGATGGATTGCTTTAGAATCAGCAATAGCAGGAGGCGCAGATGTTGCACTAATTCCAGAAATTCCATATGATATAAATAGAGTAGCAACTAAAATTGAAAACAGAAAGAGAAGAGGAAAAAACTTTAGTGTAGTAGTTGTTGCAGAAGGAGCAAAGCCAAAAGATGGAGAAATGGTAGTCTCAAATGTAAGAAATAATGGAGCAGGAGTAGATAACACAAAACTAGGTGGAATAGGACAAGTTGTTGCAAAACAATTAGAAGAATTAACAGGATTAGAGGCTAGAAATACAACTTTAGGATATATGCAAAGAGGAGGAACACCAACAGCATTTGATAGAGTATTATCAACTAAATATGGAACAAAGGCAATGGAACTTGCATTAGAAGGAAAATTTGGAACACTAGTAGTAATAAAAAATGGAAAATTAGATTGTGTTTCATTAGAAGAAGTTGTTGGTAAAAATACAAAAATAGGAGCAGTATCTGGAAATACAGCAGAAAGTAACCTAAGAAAAGTAACAATGGATGATGATTTAGTAAAAACAGCAAGAGATATTGGAATTAATTTAGGTGATTAAAAAGTGTGAAAGGATTAAACACAAATGAGTAAAAATAAAAAAATTGTAATAATGATTTCCATAATTATAATAATTGTAATAATAGTAACAGGAGTAGTTTGCTATTTTCTTAGAAACAAGAATAATAATAATCCAAGTTCAAAAATAAGCAAATTATATGAAAAATTAAAATCAGACAATTCATATACATTTACACAAACATTAGATGATGAAAATAAAATGTATTATGCAAAAAAAGAAGGAAAAGCATATATTGATATTTTTGAAGATGGACAAGAAAATAAAACAATTGTAACAGAAGGTAACACATATTTAGTAAATGATGATGAAAAAACATATTATATTTATAATAACAATGAAACAGATTTTAATAAAATAGAAAATCAATTATCTGAATTAAAAGACATGGAAAACAAAAAAGGAAAAGAAAAAATAGGAAATACAACTTATTATTATGAAGAATATGATAGTATAACAGAATTTATTATTCAAAATAGTTTTTATAATATAGAAGAAAACAAACCAAAAACAAGATTTTATTTTGATGGAGATGAATTAAAATATATAAAAACTATAATTAACAATAAGCAAGAATTAACCAAAATTGATATTTCGAATAAAGTTGATAATAAATTATTTGAAATATCATCAGATTATCAAAAAAAGTAAAAAAGACTTGTAATTTATGTAAAAATATGTAATAATATAAACATAAATAATTAAAGACAATAAAAAAGAGGAGTATGTTTATACTTGAATTTAAAAGAGAAAAGAAGTCATTGGCTGAAAGCTTCTTAATAAAAGGTAAACAGAAGGTAGCTTTTTTGTTAATATTCTGAGAAATATAAATTAGGAATATTCGTTTTAGCAACGTTACTAGCTAATAGAGATATAATTTATAATAGTATTATTAAAAATTATAAGTAAGGTGGTACCGCAAGAAATATTCTCGCCCTTATATAGGGCGAGTTTTTGTTTTTTTATAATATAAAAAGGAGGAAAATTATATGTTAAAAGAAAAATACAATCCAAGAGAATTTGAAGAAAAATTATATAACAGTTGGGAGGAAAAAGGATATTTTAAACCAAGTATGGATAAAACTAAAGAAAGCTATTGTATCATGATGCCACCACCAAATGTAACAGGAAAATTACATATGGGGCATGCATTAGATGGAACAATTCAAGATGTATTAATTCGTTTTAAAAGAATGCAAGGATATAATACTTTATGGCTACCGGGATCAGACCATGCATCTATTTCAACTGAAATGAAAGTGGTTCAAAAATTAAAGCAAGAGGGAAAGACAAAACAAGATTTAGGAAGAGAAAAGTTTTTAGAAGAAGCATGGGATTGGACTAAATTATATGGAGGAACAATTCAAGAACAGCAAAGAAAGTTAGGGTGTTCTTGTGATTGGGATAGAAGAAGATTTACATTAGATGAAGGTTTATCAGATGCTGTTTTAGAAGAATTTATAAACTTATATAATCAGGGATATATATATAAAGGAACAAGAATGGTAAACTGGTGTCCAAATTGTAATACAGCAATATCTGATGCAGAAGTAGAATACAAGGAAGAAGCTTCACATTTATGGCATCTAAGATATAAAATAAAAGATGAAGATAAATACATTGAAGTAGCAACAACAAGACCAGAAACTATGCTTGGGGACACGGCAGTTGCTGTTAATCCGGAAGATGAAAGATATAAAGATATAATAGGTAAAACTTGCATAGTACCAATTGTAAATAGAGAAATTCCAATTATAGCAGATGACTTTGTAGAAAAAGAATTTGGGACAGGATGTGTTAAAATAACACCAAGCCATGATCCAAATGATTATCAAGCAGGAAAGAGAAATAACTTAGAATTTATAGAAGTATTTGATGCTAAAACAATAATGAAAGATTTAATGCCAGAAGTAAAAGGAATGAAAGCAATTGAAGCTAGACCTATTATTATAAAAAAATTAGAAGAATTAGGAGCATTAGTTTCAACAGAGGAATATACACACAATGTTGGAAAGTGTGAAAGATGTAAAACAACAATTGAACCACGTATTTCTGAGCAATGGTTTGTAAAAATGGAAGAATTAGCAAAACCAGCAATAGAAGCTGTAAAAAAAGATGATGTTAAATTTGTTCCAAAAAGATATGAAAAAACGTATTTTAATTGGATGGAAAATATTCAAGATTGGTGTATATCAAGACAATTGTGGTGGGGGCATAGGATACCAGCATATTATTGTGAACAATGTGGACATATAAATGTGGCAAAAGCAATGCCAGAAAAATGTGGAAAATGTGGTTCTGATAAATTATATCAAGATCCAGATACATTGGATACTTGGTTTAGTTCAGCCTTATGGCCATTTTCAACATTAGGTTGGCCAAATAAAGAAGCAGAAGATTTAAAAACATTTTATCCAACAAATGTATTAGTAACAGGATATGACATAATTTTCTTTTGGGTTGCAAGAATGGTATTTTCAGGATTATATGTAATGGGAGAAAAACCATTTAGTGATGTATTAATTCATGGAATAGTACGTGATAGTCAAGGAAGAAAAATGTCTAAAACATTAGGAAATGGTATTGATCCAATAGAAGTGATAGAAAAATACGGGGCTGATAGTATGAGATTTTCAGTATTATCAGGAACAACTATGGGAAATGATATAAGATACATGCCAGAAAAACTAGAGCAAGCATCAAATTTTGCAAACAAAATATGGAATGCAGCTAAATTTATAATAATGAACATGGTACAAAAAGAAGAGATACTTAAATTTAAACAAGAAAACTATGACGAAAAAACTGGTAAATACAAAGAAGATTCATTAAAAATAGAAGATAAATGGATTATTAACAAATTAGACAAATTAGTATCTGAAATAACTAATAATATAGAAAATTATGACTTAGGAGTTGCACTAGATAAGATATATAGCTTTATATGGAATGAGTTTTGTGATTGGTATATAGAAATGGTAAAACCTAGACTATATAGCGATAACAAAGAAGAAAAGATAAGAGTTTGTTATGTATTAAATTATGTATTTAGTATATCTATGAAACTTTTACATCCATTTATGCCATTTGTAACAACTAAAATATATAGTAGTTTAGTACAAGAAGATGAGAAAGAACTAATGGTGTCTAAATGGCCAGAACAAAAAGAAAAATTTAATTATGATAAAGATGAAGAAATAATTGAAAAAATAAAAGACATGATTGTGGAAATACGAAATGTAAGAAATACAAAAAATATACATCCAAGTAGAAAATCAAAATTGATATTTGTAACAACAAAATATGAAAATGAATTAAAACAATTAGAACAGATAATATTAAAATTAGGATTTGGAGAAGAAATAATAATAAAAAACAGCAAACAAGACATACCACAAAACACTATTAATATCATAATGGAAGCAATAGAACTATATATACCACAAGAAGGTCTAATAGATTTAGAAGAAGAAAGAAAAAGATTGGAAGATGAAAAAGAAAGATTAGAAAAAGAAGTTGCAAGATGTGAAAAAATGTTAACAAATCCAGGCTTTATAAATAAAGCGCCACAAACAAAAATAGAAGAAGAAAGACAAAAACTTGAAAAATATAAAGAAATGCTTAATAAGGTTATGGAAAACTTTAAATAATAAAGTTTTATATAATTAAAGGACATCTTAAATATTGGAAAATGTATCTAATATTTAAGATGTATTTTTTTGTCGATAAGATCTTAGTAATCGACAAAACTTCTTATTTTTTACTCTTGGAAAATAATGGAAGAAGTATTATAATACAAAAAGAAAACTAACAAGGAGGTTAATATGGAGTCAAAATTTTATGAAGAGGACAAGCTTCTAGTTTTTAAAATAACTGATGAAATGGATGACCATAATGTACAAATGATAAGGAGGAAAGCAGACTATGAAATTGAAAGATATATGCCTAAAAGAATTATATTTGATTTTGATAATGTTACTTTCATGGACAGCGCCGGAATAGGATTTATTATTGGAAGATATAAATTCGCAAAAATGTTAGGTGCTAAATTAGAATTAAGTAACTTAACTCAAAGTGTAAAAAAAATCTTTGAAATGAGTGGAATACTAAAATTAATATCAGTAGCCTAATATTTATTAATAAATTTATAAGAAGGGAAAAGAAAAATGAAAGAAGTTTTTAATAATGAAATGAAATTAGAATTTATTAGCAAATCTTCTAATGAATCATTTGCAAGAATTGCAGTTGCAGCATTTGCGTCTCAATTAGATCCTACAATAGAAGAATTAGCAGATATAAAAACAGCAGTTTCAGAAGCAGTTACGAACTGTATAATACATGGATATGAGAAAAAACAAGGAATTGTAAAAATATCTGCAAAATTAAAAGAAAATGAAATAAAAATAGAAATATCAGACAAAGGAAAGGGAATTGAAAATATTGAAGAAGCAAAAGAGCCACTTTACACAACAAAACCTAATTTAGAAAGATCTGGAATGGGATTTACAATAATGGAAAGTTTTATGGATGAAATGGAAGTACAATCTATATTAGGACTCGGAACAAAAGTAACCATGACAAAAATAATTAAACAAAAAGAACCAAACGAAGATGAAGAATTTGAAATGGTTGTAAAAGACTAAAGAGGAAAAGTGGGGAAATTTATGTACGAAAATGACATTGAATCAATAAAAAAAGCCCAAGAAGGAGACAAAGAAGAACTAGAAAGATTAATACAAAATAATAACCGGATTAATATGGAGTATAGTAAGAAGATTTAATGGGAGAGGATATGAATTAGAAGATTTATATCAAATTGGATGTATGGGTTTTATAAAGTCTATAAAAAGATTTGATACCAATTTTGAAGTAAAGCTATCAACATATGCAGTTCCATATATGATAGGAGAAATAAAAAGATTTATCAGAGATGATGGACCTATTAAAGTAAGTAGAAGCATAAAAGAGTTGGGAACAAAAATAAGAGAATTACAAAGGCAATATTTAAATCAAAATGGAGAAGAAATAAAAATAGAACAAATACAAAAAGAACTTAAAATATCTAAAGAAGATATATCACTTGCCTTAGAGGCAACAAGAAATGTAGAATCAATTGAAAATGCAACATATACAAGCAATAAAGATGGAAACACAATTAACTTAATTGAAAAAATTTCAACACAAGAAAATGAAGAAGAAAAATTAATAAATAAATTAACAATAAATGAACTAATAAACAGTCTAGAAAAAAGAGATAAAGAAGTAATACTTTTAAGATACTATAAAGAAAAAACACAATCACAAGTAGCAAAAATATTAGGGGTAACACAAGTGCAAGTATCTAGAATAGAACGAAGGATTTTGAATACAATGGGGACAGGACTGAAATAGTTCATTTTTTTGTAGATATTTGAAATGTGTGAATATCTTAAAAGGGGAGGAACTAAAAAATGAAAAAATTCTTTATATATTTATTTGCATTTATATTTATTTGTTTTATTCTTCCAGCTCTACTTACTAAAAAAGAAGAAGGGGTTTTTTCTAATATAAAAGAAGATTTAAAAAATGCAGAACAGGTGCAAAAAGAAGATGAAAAAATAGAATATGATTATAAAGATTATAATAAAATAAAATTACTACATAAGAAAACAGGAGAAGTAGAAGAAGTTCTATTAGATGATTATTTGTGTAATGTTGTATCTGCAGAAATGCCAGCAGATTTTGAAATTGAAGCTTTAAAAGCACAAGCAGTAGTTGCAAGAACATATACTATTTATAAAATAGAAAATAAAAAACATGAAAATGCAGATATATGTGATGATTCTACATGTTGCCAAGCATGGGTTTCTAAAGAAAATAGGTTAGCTAGATGGGATGAAACAAAAAGACAAAGCAACTGGGAAAAAATAGAACAATGTGTTAATCAAACAAAAGGGAAAATTGTTACATATGATAATAAACCAATTAATGCCTTTTTTCATGCAAATAGTGGAGGAACTACAGAACTTCCTGTAAATGTATGGGGAGGTTCTAATATGCCATATTTACAAGTAGTACAAACATCAGGAGAAGAAGAATATAGCCAATATGCCTCAGAAGTGATATTTAGTAAAGAAGAACTATTAGATAAGCTAAAAACAAAATACAATGATATACAAATTGATTTTGAAAATAATGATGATATAAAAATTATAGAATATACAGATGGGAAAAGAGTAAAAACAATAAAATTTGGAAATCATGAGCTTTCAGGTGTGGAAACAAGAATGATATTAGGATTAAAATCTACCAATTTTGAAATAATAAAAGAAGGTGAAAAAATAAAATTTTCAGTTAAAGGATATGGGCATGGTGTTGGAATGAGTCAAACAGGAGCAGATACAATGGCAAAAGAGGGAAAAAACTATGAAGAAATAATAAAACATTTTTATATAGGTGTTGAAATAAAAAATATGTAAATTTATTATTTAGATTGTATATTCTTCTAAAAATAGGAAATACTTGTATTAATAAAGTATTTAAGGAGGATTTTATGGGAAGAAGTACAAGAATGAAAGAAAATAAAAGTAAATCAGTAAATGATAAAATTATTATGTATTCGATTATAGGAGTAGTTATTTTAGCAGTAGTATTAGCTGGACTATTAATTTATAGTAAAAACTTAAGTGATGAAGTAAAAGAAGGTACAATGAGTTTAGAGCAAATGGCTAATATTGCTGGAAACAGTACTGAAAATACTGAGAGTGCAAGTACTGAAATAGGAAAATCAGTAGAGGAATCTAAAAATGAAACAAATTCATCAAATCAAACTACAAATAGTCAAAATAACACAAATAATGCAGCTACAAACAATTCGAATACAAATATTAAAAGCCAAAATAGTACAAAAAACAATATAACAAGTAATGCAAATAAAACAAATAACCAAACAAAACAAACAAATTCAGAAACAAAAGCAGAATTAAGTTTTGCAAAACCAGTAGATGGAGAAATAGTAAGAGAATATGCTAAAGATAATCTTATTTATTCAGAAACTTTAAAAGAATGGACTACACATTTAGGAATTGATATAAAGGCAGATAAAACAACAGTTGTCAAGTCAGCAGAAACAGGAACAGTAAAGTCTATAAAAAATGATCCGAGATATGGTTTAACAATTGTAATTGAACACAGTAATGGATTCCAAACAATTTATTCAAACCTTTTAACATCTGAATTTGTTGTAGAAGGGGAAAAAGTAGATAAAGGACAGAGTATAGGAACAGTAGGAAATACAGCTGTATTTGAAATTGCAGATGAACCACATCTACATTTTGAAATATTAAAAGATTCAATACAAGTTGATCCTAATACTTATATAAAATAATTAGATATATATTAAAAATCTTATGTGTTAAGGTATTAAAATTAACATATAAGATTTTTAAACATTTATCAAAAATAATATTTAGAATAATAAAAAAACACAAAGAAAAGTCAAATATATGTTTGACATTTTTTTGTTTGTATGATATTATAGCAACAAATAAAAAATGGGAGTGATATATATGCCAAGAAAAAAACCAGAATTAAATAAAAGAGAAAAAGCAATATTGAAATTTATTGAGAAACAGATTATGACACAAGGATATCCACCATCAGTAAGAGAAATAGGAAAAGCAGTTGGATTAAGTTCAACAGCAACAGTTCATGGATACTTATCAAAATTAGATGAAAAAGGATATATTAAAAAACAAGATAAAAAGGGAAGAACATTACGTTTATTAAAAGGTGGTTCAGGAGAAGTAAAGAAGACATCAAGTAAAGATTTTTACACTCAAAAAGAATTAGTGGAAGTTCCTATAATTGGAAGAATAACAGCAGGTGAACCAATTTTAGCTGTAGAAAATGTAACAGATACATTTCCAATTCCAATTGATTTTGTAGGAAATTCAGAAAGTTTTATGCTTACTGTTAGAGGAGAAAGCATGATAGAAGCAGGTATATTAGATGGAGATTACATATTAGTTAAAAAGCAAAATACAGCAAATAATGGTGAAATTGTAGTAGCTTTGATTGGAGAAGAAGCAACAGTAAAGACATTTTATAAGGAAACAGACCATATTAGATTACAACCAGAAAATTCTACTATGGATCCTATTATTGTACCAACATGTGAAATATTAGGAAAAGTTGCAGGGGTATTTAGAAAAATGTAAGTTCACATAGAATTCACATTTAAAGTGTTGACGAAATGACACCATGTCACATATAATGATATGGTGTTATTTAAATGAAGAAAAAAGAGGGAGGAAAAATGCTAAAAGTATTAAAAAATTTAAAAAAATCATTTTGGTCAGTTGTAATAATAGTAATATCACTTTGTATTCAAGCTAAAGCAGATTTAGCATTACCAGATTATACATCTAAAATAGTAAATACTGGAATACAATCATGTGGAATAGAAACATCTGTACCAGAAATAATATCGAAGGAAAATATGGATACTATTCTAATATTTACTGATAAAGATGATGAAATATTAAGTAATTATTCTTTAATAGGAAATAATTTAGAAAAATATCAAGAAAAAACAATTAAGAAGTATTTGGGGAATGATTATAATGTAAATCCAGACACATTATATATAGTAAATGAAATATCAGAAGAAGAAAAAGATAAATTAGCCAATATTTTATCAGGTCCACTTATGGAAATGACTACTATAAAAAATGAAGAAACAGCAAATAAAATAAAAGAACAAATGACAGCTAATATGCCAGAACAGCAAAAAGCATATATTAAGAATAGTAGTTTAATAGAAATTATAAGAAACATGCCAGAAGAGCAGAAAAATGAATTGTTAAAACAATTTTCAGAAAAAATAGATAGTATGGCAGATTCAATTAGACAGCAAGCAGCAATTTCTTCAGTAAAAGAAATATATGAAGAATTAGGAATAGATACAGACAAACTTAGAAATGATTACATATTGTTATCTGGTATAGAAATGTTAGGAATTGCTTTAGTTAGCATGATTTCAGCAATATTAGTAATGTTGTTCTCAGCTAAAGTTGCTGCGAAACTTGGAAAAACTTTAAGAGAAAAAGTATTTAATAAAGTATTGACATTTTCAAATGAAGAATTAAACAAGTTTTCTACAGCTTCTTTAATAACAAGAAGTACAAATGATATACAACAAATTCAACAATTAATTGCTATGTTATTCAGAGTAGTAGTTTATGCACCAATTATTGGGATAGGTGGATTTATAAAAGTATTAACAAATACAGACAATTCGATGGCATGGATAATTGGTGTTGCTATACTTGCAATTCTATTTATAGTAGGTACATTATTTATTATTGCAATGCCTAAATTTAAAAAACTACAAGAATTAACAGATAAATTAAATCTAGTTTCAAGAGAAATTTTAACTGGATTACCAGTAATACGTGCTTTTAATAAAGAAAAAAGAGAAGAGACAAGATTTAATATTGCTAACAAAGATTTAATGAAAGCAAATGTATTTGTAAATAACGCAATGTCAATGATGATGCCTTTATTAATATTTGTCATGAATGCTATTACTGTCCTTATAATTTGGCAAGGAGGTCATAGTGTTGATGAAGGGTTATTACAAGTAGGAGACATGATGGCATTTATACAATATACAATGCAAATTGTAATGGCATTTTTAATGATATCAATGATATCTATAATGCTTCCAAGAGCATCTGTTTCAGCAAATAGAATTAATGAAGTAATAGAAACAAATCCACAAATAAAAGACAGAGCAGAAACAAAAAAATTCGATTCAAGTAAAAGAGGTTTGGTAGAATTTAAAAATGTATCTTTTAGATACCCAGATGCAGATACTGAAATATTAGAAGATATTAATTTTACAGCTAGACCAGGAGAAACAACAGCAATAATTGGAAGTACAGGAAGTGGAAAATCAACTATTGTTAATTTATTACCTCGTTTTTATGATGTTACAGGTGGAGAACTTCTAATTGATGGTGTCAATATTAAGGAAGTATCTCAAAAGGATTTAAGAGATATTATAGGATTTGTGCCACAAAAGGGAATTTTGTTTTCAGGTACAATAGAATCTAATATAAAATATGCAGATGACAATATGTCAGATAAAAAAATGGAAGCTGCAGCTCAAATTGCACAAGCAACAGAATTTATTGAATCAAAAGAGAAAAAATATAAAGACCCTATTGCACAACGGAGGAGGAAATGTATCAGGAGGACAAAAACAGCGTTTATCAATAGCAAGAGCAATAGCAAAAGATCCAGAAATATTTGTGTTTGATGACAGTTTTTCAGCTTTAGACTTTAAAACTGATAGTAAATTAAGAGAGGCACTATCAGAAAAAACGGAAAATAAAACAGTAATTATAGTAGCTCAAAGAATTAGCACAATTCTAAATGCAGATCAAATCATTGTATTAGATGAAGGAAAAGTAGTAGGAATTGGAACACATGAACAATTAATGCAGAATAATGAGACATATAGACAAATTGCATTATCACAATTATCAGAAGAAGAATTAAGTCTAAACTCAGAGCAAAAAAATAACGATGGAAAGGAGGAATAATTTATGCCAGGACCAATGGGAGGACCAGGAGGAAAAGTGCCTACACAAAAAGCAAAGAATTTTAAAGGAACTACTAAAAAATTAATAAATAGATATTTATCAAAATATAAGTTGGCTTTAATAATTGTATTTGTGTTTGCGATAGGAAGTGCAATATTTAATATTGTGGGTCCAAAAATACTAGGAAATGCTACAACAGAAATTTTCAATGGATTAATTAGTAAACTATCTGGTGGAGAAGGAATTGACTTTGGAAAAATAGGACAAATATTAATAACATTATTAATATTATATATTATAAGTAGTATATTTTCATTTATACAAGGATTTACAATGACAAATGTTGCTCAAAAAATAACATATAAGATAAGAAATGATATTGTAGAAAAAATAAATAAATTACCAATGGAATATTTTGATAAAAAAACACATGGAGAGGTTTTATCAATAGTAACAAATGATATTGATACATTAGGAATGAACTTGAATCAAACAATTACAGAAATTATAAGAACTGTATGTATGCTAATAGGAATAATAGTAATGATGTTATCTATTAGTTGGCAAATGACATTGATATCAACCGTTATACTTCCAATAGCAGGATTTATTGTAAAAATAATAGTAGGTAAATCACAGAAGTATTTTCAAAAGCAACAAGATTATTTAGCACATGTAAATGGTCAAGTAGAAGAAATATATAGTGGATTAAACATTGTAAAAGTATTTAATGCTGAAAAAAAGGCAACTAAAAATTTTGAAGAAGCAAATAATGAGTTATATCATTCTGGATGGAAATCACAATTTTTATCTGGGTTAATGTTTCCTGTATTAAATTTTATTTCTAATGTTGGATATGTAGGAGTTGCAGTAGCAGGAGGATATTTAGCAGTACAAGGAACAATAACAGTTGGAAACATACAAAGTTTTATACAATATAATAAACAATTTACTAATCAAATAGGACAAATAGCACAAATTTCAGGAATGCTACAATCTATGGCAGCAGCAGCAGAACGTGTATTTGAATTTTTAGAGCAGACTGAAGAAAATGAAACAGCTATAGGGAATATTGATACTTCAAACTTGAAAGGTAATGTTGAATTTAAAAACGTACATTTTGGATATACTAAAGATAGAATAATAATAAATGATTTCAGTGCACAAATAAAAGAAGGACAGAAAATAGCTATTGTTGGTCCAACAGGAGCAGGAAAGACAACTATAGTAAAATTATTAATGAGATTTTATGACGTGAATTCTGGAGAGATTAAAGTAGATAATCATAATATAAAAGAATTTAACCGTGGGGAACTTCGTAAAATGTTTGGAATGGTTCTACAAGATACATGGTTATTTGGTGGAACAGTAAAAGATAATATCAAATATGGAAAAGAAGATGCAACAGATGATGAGGTAATAAGAGCAGCAAAAGCAGCACATGTGCATCATTTTATAAAAACATTACCTAATGGTTATAATTCTTTATTAAATGAAGAATCAAGTAATGTGTCAGCAGGTCAAAAGCAATTACTTACAATAGCAAGAGTTATTTTAGCAGATCCTAAAATATTAATTTTGGATGAAGCAACAAGTTCAATAGATACAAGAACAGAAATAGAAATACAAAAGGCAATGGATAATCTTATGGAAGGAAGAACAAGTTTTATAATAGCACATAGATTATCAACAATAAAAAATGCAGATTTAATTTTAGTAATGAATCATGGTGATATTGTAGAACAAGGTACTCACGAAAAATTACTTGAAAAAGGTGGATTTTATGCTGAATTATACAATTCTCAATTTGAAGATTGCATTGATGAAATAGAAGCTGATTAAAATTAAAAGGTAAAAGTAAAGACAGATAACTTAGGATTATCTGTCTTTATGATATATAATATATAGTATTGATATGTTTTTAATATTAGTTTAATAATTGTATATTAAAATTAAAAAGGTGATAAATATGAGGATTTTAATAATAGAAGATGAATTTAACTTAGCAGATGTTATAGCAAATAGATTAAAAAAAGAAAAATATGCCGTTGATATTATATGTGATGGAGAAGAAGGGCTAGAAATTGTTTTACAATACCAGTTACGAAGAATTGTGACATTTTTAAAATCTCTTTTTGAACCATATCATATGCTTTTATATCAGCTTTGTAATCACCTTTTAATCAAAAGGATTAATACTGCTAAAACTATTTGCCATATCATCAGCATTTTTATACCATTTATCAGTTAACTGTTTTGCTAAAACTTGGTTTTTATTTTTTAAAGCTACGATTAAATCATTTCCAATTATTAAATGATCTGTTAGTAAATGTTCAATGATATTTGCGATTTTATTTCCATAGTATTTTTCAAAAATATTTGCTATATCTTTAGGATTTTCTAATAAACGAGATTTAGTATCGTTTAAATCTTTTAAATTTTCTGAAATACTAATTAAAAGCATACGTGTCCACATAATATGTTGTTCCCATACCAGATTCATTTGTTTTATTAAATTAACTTCATTAGTGCTTATCCAATAATTTAAAATATTAGTGTTAGAATTTTGATTAATATATATTTGTTGTCCAATTTGTAAATTATAAGGATTTAATCCTATATTATTATTAATTAAATCTTGAATAGTAGTACCGAATTGAATTGATAAACTGTATAAATTATCACCAGGTTTAATTGTGTATAAAATAAAATCAGAATTATTAATGTTTTTAATCACCTCTTTATAAAATATTAACTAAACATAAAAACGTTACAACTTTGTAATATAAATGTAATAAAAGATATTTCCTTAGAGTCAAGCTAAGAAAAAAAAAGTAAAAAAAGTTTTTTGATAAAAGTTGCATTTGCAACAGTTAATAAAAAAAAATTGGGTATAATTAATTCATAAAAATTGAAGGAGGAAACGAAATGAAAATCATAAAAAGGGATGGAACAATTGTAGCTTATAATCCGGAAAAAATCAGAATAGCTATAGGAAAAGCAAATAATGAGGTTACAAAAAAACAAAAAGCAACAGAAGAACAAATAGAAGAAATTATAAAATATATTGAAGATTTAAAAAAATCAAGAATATTAGTAGAAGATATTCAAGATATTATAGAAGAAAAATTAATGGAAATTGAAAAATACCAACTAGCAAAAAAATATATAACATATCGTTATACAAGAGAATTAGTTAGAAAATCAAATACAACAGATCAATCAATAAAAGAACTTATTGAAGGAGAAAGTGAATATTGGAACAATGAAAATTCTAACAAAAATGCTACAGTAGTAACTACACAAAGAGATTATTTAGCTGGTATAACTAGTACAGATATTACTAGAAGATTTTTATTATCAGAAGATATTGTAAAAGCACATGATGAAGGAATTATACATTTCCATGATGCAGATTATTTTGCACAAAATGCATTAACAAACTGTGAACTTATCAATTTAGAAGACATGTTACAAAATGGAACAATAATGAATGGAGTTTTGATAGAAAAACCACATAGATTTGCAACTGCTTGTACAATTGCAACACAAATTATTTTGGCTGTTACCTCTTCAACTTATGGAGGAGCCACTATATCTTTAACTCATTTAGCTCCATTTGTAAGAAGTAGTTATGATAGATATTATAAAAAATATAAAAATAGAGGATTTACTAAGGAAAAATGTGAAGAATATGCTAAACAAGATACAAAAAAAGAAGTATCAGATGGAGTACAAACTTTTAATTACCAAGTTAATTCAATGACAAATACAAATGGACAAGCACCTTTCTTATCTGTTTGTATGTATCTAGGAGAAACAGAAGAATATAAAGAAGAACTAGCAATGATAATAGAGGAATTTTTAAACCAAAGAATAGAAGGATTTAAAAATGAAAAAGGTGTATATATCACACCAGCATTTCCAAAATTACTTTATGTATTAGAAAAAGACAATATAGAAGAAAAAAGTAAATATTGGTATTTAACAGAACTTGCTGCAAAGTGTACTGCAAAAAGAATGGTTCCAGACTATATTTCTGAAAAGAAGATGTTAGAATTTAAAATAGATAAAAATGGTAATGGGAATTGTTACCCATGTATGGGATGTCGTTCTTTCTTAACACCTTATGTTGATCCTAAAACAAATAAACCTAAGTATTATGGAAGATTTAATCAAGGTGTTGTAACAATTAACTTAGTAGATGTGGCCTTATCTTCTGGAAAGAATATGAATAGATTTTGGGATATTTATGAACAAAGACTAGAATTATGTCATAAAGCATTACAAGCAAGACATGAAAGATTATCAAAGGTAACAAGCGATGTAGCACCTATTCTTTGGCAATATGGAGCTTTAGCAAGATTGGAAAAAGGTAAGAGCATTCATGACTTATTACATGGAGGATATTCAACTATTTCACTAGGATATGCAGGCCTTTATGAATGTGTTAAATATATGACAGGACATAGCCACACAGATAATGGCAATGGAAAAGAATTTGGATTAAAAGTTATGCAAAAATTAAATGACAAATGTAAAGAGTGGAAAGAAAAAGAAAATATGGATTATAGTGTATATGGTACTCCAATTGAATCTACTACTTATAAATTTGCAAAATGCCTAAAAGATAGATTTGGAGTTATAAAGGGAATTACTGATAGAGATTATATTACAAATTCTTATCATGTACCTGTATTTGAAGATATAGATGCATTTTCTAAATTAAAATTGGAAAGTGAATTCCAAAAATTAAGTCCAGGAGGAGCAATTTCTTATATTGAAACACCTAATTTACAAAACAATTTAGAAGTTATTATTCAAGTCATTAAATTTATTTATGATAATATTATGTATGCAGAATTAAACACAAAGTCAGATTATTGTCAAAAATGTGGATTTGATGGAGAAATATTGATTGATGAAAATCTAGAGTGGTATTGTCCAAACTGTGGAAATAGAGATCATAATACATTAAATGTAGCAAGAAGAACATGTGGATACATAGGAAGTAACTTCTGGAATAAAGGAAGAACACAAGAGATTAAAGAAAGAGTTCTTCATATTGATAATAAAGATGATAAAGAATAAATATTGTTGTGTTATAACTAATGGGAGGAAGATAAAAAAATGAGATATAACAAGATTAGAAAAATGGATATAGCAGATGGACCAGGAGTAAGAGTATCAATATTTATGCAAGGATGTACTTTTAATTGTAAAAATTGTTTTAATCCAGAAACACATGATTTCAATGGAGGAAAAGAATTCACACAAGAAACAATTGATAGAGTTCTAGAATTATGTGGTAATGAAAATATTGAAGGGCTATCAATTTTAGGAGGAGAACCGATGAATCCTAAAAATATTGAAGGAACAACAAAACTTGCAAAAGCTTTTAAGGAAAAGTTTCCAAATAAAAATTTATGGGCATGGTCAGGTTTTTCTTTTGATAAAGAGTTAAAAGACAAAGAAGTTGTAAAATACCTAGATGTCTTGGTGGATGGACAATATATAGATGAGTTACATAATCCAACATTACAATGGAAAGGTTCAGAAAATCAAAGGGTTATTGATGTACAAGAAAGCTTGAAAAATAATAAAGTAGTTTTAGCCAATTAATTTTAAAAAGTTTTTAGACTAATTTTGCATAAGTTCATTTTTAATTCATTTTACTTTTATATAATTACAAAAAATAAAATAGGAGAATTTATTATGAATAATCAAGAAAAAACAAAAGAATTTAACGAAAAAATGAAAGAGTTATCAGCAAAAATGAAAGATGTGACAGATACAGCAATTATTATGGGAATGGAGACAAAAGATACTTTATCAGATAAAGTGGAAGATGCAAAAAGCAATTTAAAAGCAACTAAAGAACAATGGCGTATATCTTCAGAAAAAGGTAAAAGCAAAATATCAAGTGAATTATTAAAAGCTCAAATGAATTTAAATGTTGCAAAAGAAAATATCCAAGATAGAAAAGAAGCTCATGATAAAGAAAAGTTATCTAAGTATATTGACAATGAATTAGAATATGCTTTACAATGTGTAGCATTATCATTATTATCAGTAGAAGAAGCAAAACTTGCTTTCCTAGAAGCAGCTGAGGCACAAAAAGAATATGACGAAAAATATGGAGAAGAGAACAAATAATTGATAAAAATGTATAAATAAGGGAGTTGGAAAAGTAAAAATTAATACTTTTTCAACTTCTTTATTTTTATTGTAAAAATTAATAATTAGTGATAAAATATATATCAAATTTAATAATAAGAAAAAAGGAGAAAAAATAAATGGGTTATGAACTTTCAGAAAAGGCAAAAGAAATAATATCAAAAAGAATTGGAGTACCATATGAAGAAATTGAAGATATGAAACTAGATGAAACAATACAATATATTGAGCAAAAGACTGGGAAAAAATTTAATTGGGGTAAATGCAAAAACAGAAAAGAAAATCAAGAAGTGATAAAAGAAGATATAGATAATGATATGGAAATATAAAATTCTATATGTGAGGAGATAAGCCATGAGAATATTAATTGTAATAGATCAATATGATGGTGCAAATAACGGAACAACTATATCAGCAAGAAGGTTTGTTGAAAATTTAAGAAAACTAGGAAATGAAGTAAGAGTTATCAGTACAGGAAAAAAGGAAAAAGATAAATATATAGTAAAAAAGTTAAGATTATTTCCTGTAGCAAACTGGATAGTAACATCACAAGGAATGACTTTTGCAAAAGCTAACAAAGAAAAACTGACAGAGGCAATAAAATGGGCAGATATTGTACATTTTTATTTACCTTTTTTTCTCTCTATAAAAGGAATGAAAATAGCAAAACAAATGAATAAACCCATGACATCAGCATTTCATGTTCAACCTGAAAACATCACATATACAATTGGTTTGGGCAAAAAGGAAAAAGTAAATGATAAAATATATGAAGTGTTTAGAGATACTTTTTTTAATAATTTTAAACATATTCATTGCCCAAGTGATTTTATTGCAAATGAGCTAATAAAACATGGATATACAGCTAAAATGCATGTGATTTCAAATGGTATTGAACCAGAATGGAAATATTTAAAAAGTAAAAAACCTGAAGAATTAAAAGACAAAATAATAATTACAATGGTTGGGAGATTGTCAGGGGAAAAAAGACAGGATTTATTAATAGATGCTGTAAGCAAATCAAAATATAGTGATAAAATACAATTAATATTTGCTGGAAAAGGACCTAAAGAATTAAATTATATGAAACTTAGTGAAAAATTAGCAAATAAACCAATCTTTAATTTTTATCCGAATGAAGAATTAAGATATATTTTATCATATACAGATTTATATGTTCATACATCAGATGCTGAGATAGAAGCAATATCATGTATTGAAGCAATTGCAACTGGATTAGTTCCTGTAATTGCAGAAAGTGATAAATCTGCAACAAGCCAATTTGCATTAGATAGTAGAAGTAAATTTGAGGCAGGAAATAGTAGAGACTTAGCAAATAAAATTGATTATTGGCTAGAAAATGAAAAAGAACGAAAAGAGATGGAAGTAAAATATGCAGATTATGCAAAAAAATATAGAATAGAAGAAAGTATGAAAAAAATAGAAGAAATGTTTAAAGAAGAAATTGAAGGCAAGTAATTAAGTTAAGTAGGAATAATACAAAAATAATGATTAAATCAGTAGCAACATCTTTAAAATATACATAAAATATTTTAGAGGTGTTTTTTATGATAAAATATGAAGAACTTAAAAAGATGTTACAGAAAAATAGAAGTATTCCATATCCTAAAATACCAAAATTATATAAAAATCCGAAATACTGTAGGATGATATATAATAGTTTAGGAGGCAAATCGGGAGAATTAACAGCGATAACTCAATATATATATGAACATATGAAAATAGATAAAGAACCAGATATAAATAAAATACTTAAAGATATAGCAATAGAAGAGATGCATCATTTAGATATCTTAGGAGAAATAGTTATTAATTTAGGAGAAAACCCTATTTACAAGGGTTCAGATGATAAATTATGGGTGGCAAGTAATGTAAAATATGATATTTGTGAGCTAAAAGAATTTATGAAATTAAATGTTAAGGCAGAAGAAGAAGCAATTTTAGGGTATATGACAATTTTAAAATATACTAATAACATATATCTAAGAAAGGTATATGAAAGAATATTAATTGACGAAAGAACTCATTTAGAAATTTTTAGAAAAGTATTGGCTGATTTAAATTAGATATAGTTAATAAAAATTAGGTTTAAGATATAAGAAAAGGAAGAATTTTGGTATATATTCTTCCTTTTTTAATGTATTTATAATTAAATGATTTTAGTTTTTTCTCTTTCCAGAAATAGAAAGTATCCTTAAAAAGATATTAATAAAATCTAAATATAATTGCATAGCGCAATAAATATGAACTTTTTCTTCATTAATATTTGATTCAGATTCTAGTATTTTTATTCTATTTATATCATAGATGGTTACTCCACAAAATAAAGCTAAAATAAGCCAATCAATTATTAAATCAAAGCCAGAGTTTTTTATTATAAATAAGTTTATTACACTAAGAAATATTCCTGCAAGTAGAAATACTGTAATATAAGGTCCCCACGAATTTAAATTTTTATTTGTTTTATATCCGATTAAACTTAATACTAAGAATACTAATGCAGATATTACAAATAAGTAAATAATGGAATATAACTCATATACAGCAAAAATTGTAGATAAAGTAACGCCGTTTATCATAGCATAAACGAAATATAAAATACCAACAGTAGTTGGTGAAAGCTTTCTAAATAAAAAGCTAAATAATAAAACAGCTACTAGTTCTAAGATTAGTAAAATACTGAAATACCCATTTAAAAGTATATCTACAAATATTCCAGAAGAATAAGTATACCAAGCCACAATTGCAGAACCAAGAAGTCCTAAAAACATCCAGAAAAATGTCTTGCCAAGAATTTTATTTTGACTATTAATACTGTTATCCATATGAATCTCCTTTCATTATAATTTTGCATAGACATTATATAAATAATGTTATAAAAAATCAATTAGTACTTTTAAAAAAATAAAGAAGATGGATTTATTATAATCTATAAATCTTGATAAAAAATTGAACAAATGATAAAATAGCAAAAAACGACAAGAATAATGAAACATTTAAGACCTGTCCCTAATGTTTCAAAAGGAGAAGTTATGGAATGGACAAAGGAACAAAGAGATGCAATTTATGAAAGCGATAATAATATTTTAGTTGCTGCTGCTGCACGGAAGTGGAAAGACAGCTGTGTTGGTTGAAAGAATTATTAATAAGGTTATTAATGATGGAATAGATATTGATAAGTTATTGATTGTGACTTTTACTAATGCTGCTGCTTCTGAAATGAGACAAAGGGTTTTAGATGCTATTTATAAAAGGCTAGAAGAAGAACCTCAAAATCAAATTTTGCAAAGGCAAATCAATTTGTTAAATAGATCAAGTATTTGTACTATAGATTCTTTTTGTTTGGAAGTTATAAAAAATAATTTTTATGAGTTAGATAATTTATCACCTAATTTTAGAATTGCTGATACTACTGAAATTGAGTTATTAAAACAAGAGGTGTTAGAAGATATATTTGATAAAAAATATGAATTAGATGATAATAATTTTTCATGCCTTATTAATACTTATACTAGTTATAAGGATGATACACCATTAAAAAATTTAGTTTTGAATATATATTCATATATTCAAAGTAATCCATTTCCAAAAAAGTGGCTAAGTCAAAAAATTGAAATGTTTAATATAAAAGAATATAGTAACAGAGATTTTGCACTAACACCTTGGGGAAAAGAGCTATTAAAACAAGTTGATGAAGAGCTAGTAGATGCTATAAATTCTTTAGAAGAAGTTTTGAAAGATCTTGTCTATGATAAGGAGTTAGAAAATTTTGCTAAAACTATTAGAAGTGACATTAACAATTTAAGAGAATTAAAAAATAACTTAGACAATTGGGATAGAGCATATATGATTAATCAAAATTTAACATTTGTGACTTGGCCTAGACAAAAGGTTGAATCTATAAAAAAAGATATAGCAAAACAAGTTCGAGATGATGTTAAGAAAAAATTGAAAAAAGTATTAGATAAAATTTTAATCTATGATTCAAGACAAGCAAATCAAGATATTTATGATATGTATGATATTTTATTAAAATTAGAAGAATTAATACTTGAATTTGATAAAGAGTATATAAAAAGAAAAAGAGAAAGAAATATTGTAGATTTTAATGATATTGAACATTTTGCTCTTGATATTTTACTAAAAGAAGATAATGGTAAAATTATTCCAACTGAGGTGGCAAAAAAATATCAAGAAAAATATCAAGAAATTGCAATTGATGAGTATCAAGATAGTAACTTAGTACAAGAGTATATTTTAACAGCTGTATCAAGATCAAATAATATATTTATGGTTGGGGACGTAAAACAAAGTATTTATAAATTTCGTCAAGCGATGCCAGAACTTTTTCTTGATAAATATGATAAATATAAAACAGTAGATAATAAAAAAGAAAATAATGGTTTAAAAATACAGTTATTTAAGAATTTTAGAAGTAAAAAGAAGATATTGGATTTTACAAATATAATATTTCAAAACATTATGAGTGAGGAATTGGGAGATATAGAATATAACCAAGAGGAGTATTTGAATTTAGGTGCTAATTATCCTGAAAGTGAAAATCAAAATTCTAACATTCAAATAAATATAATAGATTTAGCAGATAAAGAAAGTGAAGAATTTAGTAATAATGAAGAAAATAAAGAAGAGAATATAACAGAAATACAAAGAATCGAAGATGTAGAAATTGAAGCTAAATTTGTTGCAAAAGAAATTAAAAAATTAATAGATGAAAAATTCCAAATATGGGATAAAAACAAAGAAATGTACAGAAATATTAGATATTCAGATGTTGTTATATTGCTTAGAACAACTAGTAATACAGCACCTATTTATGAACAAGAAATTTTGAATTTAGAAATGCCTGTATTTTCAGACAGTTCACAACAATATTTAGATTCTATAGAAATACAAACCATTATGTCATTACTTAAAATTATTGATAATCCAATTCAAGACATTCCTTTGGTTACAGTTCTTAGATCTGCTATTGGAAAATTTACAGATGATGAACTTGTACAAATAAGATTATCTGATAAATATGATGATTTTTATACTTGTATGCAAAAATCAATGGTAGATGTTGATGAAACCTTGAAAGAAAAAATATCAAGTTTTTTTGAAAGTTTAGACATATGGCGTAAAGAACAAGAATATTTATCATTAGATGAATTGATTTGGAAAATATATATGGATACAGGTTTTTACAATTATGTAGGGCTTATGCCAAATGGGGAGTTAAGACAAGCAAATTTAAAAATGCTATTTCAAAAAGCAAAACAGTATGAGAATAGCAATTTTAAAGGATTATATAATTTTATTAATTTTATTGATAAATTAGCTTTAAGTAGTGGAGATTTAGGAAGTGCTAAACTAATAGGAGAAAATGATGATGTAGTTAGAATTATGAGTATTCATAAAAGTAAGGGATTAGAGTTTCCTGTTGTGTTTTTAGCTAATTGTTCAAAACAGTTTAATCTTATGGATTTGAATCAAAATGTATTATTACATCAACAAATGGGAATAGGAGTAAAATATATTGATTATGAAAAACAAATCCAATATGATACTTTAAGTAAAGCTGCTATTAAAAATAAGATTTTAGTTGAAACTCTTTCAGAAGAAATGAGAATACTTTATGTTGCATTAACAAGAGCTAAAGAAAAATTGATAATAACTGGAGTTTATAAAGATTATGAAAAAGAAATGGAAAAAATGTTTAAACAACTAGAACGTTATAAAAAAACTAATAACAAAATTAATCCAATTTTAGTAAAAAAGTATAAAAAATATATGGATTGGATATTGCTAGTTTATCATTATGAAAGCAAAAAGGCTAAAGATATAGTTGATTTTAATGTTTATAAAAAAGATGAATTATTAAAAAAATTAACTTTAGAACAAAAAGAAAAAGTAGATGTTATTTCTTTACTAGAAAAAAACAAATTAAATAAAATAGATAAAGAAAGTGTAGAAAAATTAAAAAAGTTAGAAAAGATATTGAATTATAAATATCCATATGAACAAGAGACAAAAATTACTACAACTGCTTCTGTTACTAGTATAAAAGAAATGGAAAATCAAAATTTATCAACTGAAAAAAATCAATTACCTAAACCAGAATTTTTAAGAAGTTTAGATGAGGAAAAATTGACGGGAGCTCAAAAGGGTACCTTAGTTCATTTATGCTTACAAAAATTAAATCCTAAGGTTGATTATAATTTAAGTAAGATAAAAGATTTAATACAGGACCTAGAAAATAAAAAAATTATAACTAAAAAAGAAATGCAGAATATTAATCCTTATAAAATTTTAGAATTTACAAAATCAGAGATTTGGAATGAGCTAAAATCTGCAAAAAAAGTGTGCAAAGAACAGCCATTTTATATTTCTCTACCAGCAAAGGAAGTTTATAAAGAGAATCTTAAAGAAGATGTACTAGTACAAGGGATTATTGATTTATATTATATAAACAAGGATAATCAACTTATTTTAGTAGATTATAAAACAGATTACATAGAAGAAGGAAAATATAATGAATTAATCTTAAAATATAAAAAACAACTTGAGTTATATCAAAAAGCATTAGAGTTAGCATTAGAAAAAAAAGTAGACAGAAAATATATTTATTCTGTATATTTAGGTAAAACTATTGAAATATATTGAAAAATAGCTAAATACCTGTTATAATAGTTACATAAAATAAAAAGAAACGGAGAAAGCTACTATGGATAGAATGAAAACTCTTTTAAAATATGCACTATGGGTTATATTATTTTTTATCTTTTCAGAATTTTTAATTACTGTGGGATTAAATTCATCTTATAATGATATGAAAAGAAAAGACAAAACAAGCCAAGTTCAAATTATACAAGCACAATCAACTTTGGTTAATGGCAAGATTAAAGGAATTATTAGAAACTCTGAATCTGATAATTTAAATAATAAATATGTAAAAATTGATTTTTATTCAAAAAGAGATAATAAAGTAGGTACCAAATATATTGAAATTACAACTGTTAAACCTGAAGATACTCAAGAATTTAGTACATATTTTGAATTACAAGATGTAACTTCTTATGAAATATCTATTACAGATAAAAAAGAAGAAGGAGAAATAGAGTTTATTCCAAAAGAATTAACAAAAAAACAAATTGTTTTTGCAACAGTTATTACTTTATTAATGTTTTGGTAAACTATAAAAAGCATGATAAGTCTTTTAAAACTTATTATGCTTTTATTATTTGTAATACTAATATATATTTATATATGATATGTTTAATTAAATTTTTTAGGGTTAACATTTAAAGTATGTTGATTAGTATAAATAACCATACCTGGTTTTGCACCTTTAGGTTTTTTTACATATTTTACATAACAATAATCAACTAAAACATTATTAGAAAGTCTAGCCTTGCTATGATAAGAAACAATTTGACTAGCTTTTATTAATAAATCTTGATTAGGTTCTTTTCCATCTAATATCAAAACTCCGTGGCTACCTTGGATATCTTTTGTATGAAACCAGATATCTGTTTTTTTAGCATATTTCAATGTTAAATAATCATTTTCCTTATTGTTTCTACCAACTAATAATGTAAAGTTATCAATTGTATATTTATAAGGATTAAATTTAACATTTTTATTTTTTGTTAAGTTAGATTTTTTGGGCTTAATTGTTTTTTTATTCTTTAGTTTTTCAGTTTTATCTTTAAAAATAACATTTTCTGATACTTCATCAAATATTTCAGTAATATCTTCTAAGGAAGAAGCATTTTCAAGTTCATATACAATACTTTGTATATAATCAAGCTCCTGCAAGTTTTCTTTTTTTTGTATACTTACTACTTCTGATGCTGTTTTTAATTTATTATACTTTTTGAAAAAATGTTTTGCATTGATACTTGGTGTGTATTTAGGATCTAATTTGATTGTAATGGGTTCATTATTATTGTAGTAATTTTCTAGAGTTATTTCATTTGTGTTTTCATTTTTTATATTATATAAATTAGCTGTAATTAATTCACCATATAATCTATATTTATCCATATTCTCACATTCTTTTAATTTTTCATTAATTTTAGCTAATCTTTTATTATATTTATTTAAAGTAGATAATATTAATTTTAAAATGCTATCTCTATATGATTTAAATTCTTCTATATTTTCTTTTCTGTAATAAAAGTCATCAATAAAAAAATTTAATTTAAATTTTTCGGTGTTTTTTGAAGGTATTAAAAAATAATCGTTTCTAATTTCTTTAAATTCTAAATCCAAAGAATCTGTTCTATTTATGGTATTTTTAATATAGTTATATATATCTTCTAAATTGGTAATATTTAAATCTTGTATAATGAAGTTTAAGAAGTTTTTGCTAATTCCATTATATGTATTACTAATTTTTGAAGGAATATCTTCTAGATTATTGTCTTTTATTTCATTATAAAACTCTTTAAAATCAAGGCATTGTAAAAAATTTTTTTTAGATATTGCAGGATATGTATATTTAATATGTGGAATTACAATATGAGTACTATTATCATTATTTATATGTCTTAAACTGTCTATTATAATATTTTCATCATTAAGCAAAATAATATTACAATGTTTTCCCATAAGTTCTATAATTAATTTTTTACTAATAATATCATTTATATCATCAAAACCCTCTAATTCAATAGTAATAACTCTTTCAAGGTTATTTGTAATTATGTTTTTTATATGTAATCCTATTAAATGTTTACGAAGAACCATACAAAAATTTGGTGCGACTTTAGGATTTTGTCTTGTATGTGTAGTTAAATTGACTCTATAGTTTTGAGGGTTAGTACATATAGTAAAAGCATAATTATGAGCTTTTAAGTAACAACCAATTGTAATTAAATTTTGATTTGTTTGAAAAATTTTGTCAATTCTAGCTCCAGTTAATTGTTGTAATTCTGAAGATATAGCTTTTGTTACAATTCCATCAAATGCCATTTTTATTACCTCTATTTCAAAAAAATTAGTTAAGTAAAACTATAATAACATAAATTTAATAAAAAATCTATTGCTTAAAAAAATCTTTAAGTATATAATTGAAATATCAAAAAATGAAAGGGAGTTTTATATGAAAAGAAAAAAGAAAATTTTAATTACATCTATATTTTTATTACTTTTTATGTTTTTTGTAAATATAGAAAGTAGAGCATCTTCAGATAATAAATTATTTTTAAATGATTTAGATTTTGAAGTAAATGTTAATTCAGATGGAAGTATGGATGTTACAGAATATTGGGATATTGAAGTGGAAGATACAAACACTTTATTTAAAACATTTAAGACTGACTCGAAAAAATATTCTAGCATAACAGATGTTACAGTAACAGATATTACAATAGGACAAGATAGGCCATTTACAGAGATTCACGAATTAATGTACCATGTTACAGAGGGATGTTACTATGGAATGACAAATGATGACGGTGATTTTGAAATTGCATGGGGAATTGGATATACTCAAAAAAGTGGAACTAGAAAATATGAAATAAAGTATAAAGTAAATGATGCTATAAGCAAACATGCAGATTATGCACAGCTATATTGGCAATTTGTAGGAAACGAATTTGATATAGATGCAAAACAAGTCAGAGGAACAATAGTATTACCTGATAATGTAGATAATAAGGACAATATTAAAGTATGGGGACATACAGAAGACTTAAATGGAGAAATTTATGTCATAGACACAAATAAAATAGAATTTAATGTTGATTATTTTAATTCAGGAAGATATATAGAAATAAGAACATTGTTTCCAACACAAATGATAACCTCGAGTGCAAGAGAAGATAATAATGAAATTTTAAATTCGGTAATAGAAGAAGAATCTATTTTAGCAAAAAAAGCAAATGATAAAAGAGCTAGACAACGTTTTTGGAAAATTTGTATGATTGTTATTACAAATATTATATTGATTTTAATTTGCATTAAATTTATTAATAATATGATAAAATCAATAAAAGAACTAAAGGAACTAAAGAAACTAACACCAACAGAAGAGATTATTTATTATAGAGATATACCAAGAGAAAATGCTACACCGGCAGAGTCAGTGTATTTGTATAAGCAAATCAAAAATAAATTAGAAAGTAATGATATTGGAAAAATTTTTTCTGCTACACTATTAGATTTTAGTTTAAAGAATATAATTGAATTTAAAGTTGATAATGAAGAAAGCAGAAAAGAAAAAATAACAATAAGATTGATAAATAAAAATCCAGATGAGATTTTGAAGAATGAAGATGAAATGGTAATATTTAGATTTTTAGTTGTAGCCTTTGGTGGTAAAGAAGAAATTACAATAAAAGAATTAGAAAAGTATATAAAAAATTCTTCTTCTGAAATAATTTCTTTGCAAGATAAAATCAATAGAGAAACTGAATTAAGTTTACAAAAAGCTAACTTAATAGATAAAGAACAACAAAATGAATATGATGTAATATTAACTTCAAGAATATTTTATACATCAGCTGCGTTATTAGTTCCTATTATAGGAATTATAAGTGAATATATGCTTATTGGGGGTATACCATTTGTAATATTATCAGTTATAAATTTAATTTTATTATCAACACAATTAAGAAAAATTAATGTTTATACACAAGAAGGTATAGATGAATCAGAAAAATGGAAGGGACTAAAAAAATACATGGAGGAATTTTCTATGTTAGATAAAAGAGAAGTTCCTGAAGTTGTGATATGGGAAAAATTCATGGTATATGCTACTGCGTTTGGAATTGCTGATAAAGTACTAAAACAATTAAAAATTGTATATCCTGATTTAGAAAATACAATAAACATTAATGATTATTCATATATGTATTTAATGATGAACACAGATTTTTCTAGAAGTTTTACAAATGCCATTAACACTTCGATGTCAGCAGCTAATTCATCAGCCACAGGTGGAGGAGGAGGATTCTCTGCTGGTGGTGGAGGAGGAGGCCGGAGGCCGGTGGTGGAGGAGGTAGATAATCTTCTTCATCAAATATAAATTAAGGAGAGAAACATGGAACCAGAAAAAATAAAAAAAATATATGAAATTTTAAATAATATACCTGTGACATCAGAAAATATTAGTGTAATAGAGGAAATAAAAGAAGAATTATTAAACCAAAATTATATTACTGCATTACAAAAAATGGAACAACTTAGTAAAATAAAAGAACAAGAGCCAAAAGTAAAAATAGAAGAAACAGAAGAAGAACAAGAAGGAATTTATCCTAAACAATTAAGTAATATAGAATTAGAAAGACAATATATTGGAATGTTACTAAAAGATCCAAAATTAATCGTAAAATATTACTTTTTACATGAAGAATGTTATTTTGAAGATGATGATTTATTAAATATTTATAAAAGTGTATTATTTACAGAAGGTGGAGCATATACACCAGAGGTAGCAAAAAAAGATTTTAATTTTGCAAAAGATTCAGAAGATGTATATCGTTTAAAAGGAAAATTAAAAAATGAAGTATCTGAAAAGAAATATGATATGGAAAAAATATATGTATCTTTAAAGAAATTATTTGTATTGAGAAAAAGCTATTTAGCCATTCCTATTAAAAATATACAAGAAAAAGTTGTAGAAATAACAGATTATAAATTATATGATAAAATGTCAATTGATGAAATAGAAAGTGCTATTATTCAAGTAAATGATACAGAAAAATTTAAAAGAGCAATCTTAAATAAAAATCTTACAAGCTTTTTAGAAATGGGAGATAATAATTTAAGAAATGGATTAGCATTACCATTTCCAATATTAACAAGCGTATTTAAAGGAATAAGAAAAGGAGAAACGATGGCATTTGCTATGCCATCCAACTCAGGAAAAAGTAGGTTTACAATTGATGTAGCAGCACATACAGCACTAGTTCATAAGAAAAAGGTCTTGATTATTTCAAATGAAATGTCAGAAGAAAAAATGAGACTTTGTCTTATTACTACAATATTAAATAATCCTGAAATTCAAAAGTTACATGGACAAGAAGTTAGTAAGACAGAAGGTGAATTATTAGAATTTAAATTTAGACCAGATAACCCTAAAAAAGTTAAAACAGATGAAAATGGTTTTATAATCAAACAAAAGGATGAAAGACAAGGAGATTTTGTTAAAAGACTTTTAGAAGAGTCAACAGAATTTAAGAAAACTATACTTGTAACAGATTGGATAAATAAACAAATTAATAATTCTATTTATTTTATTAATATAACAGATCATACTAATGACGAGTTAAAAAAAGTTATTATGAATTATTATTATAAAGAACAAATAGAATATGTATTTTATGATACGCTAAAAACTGATACAGCTAATATAGGAATTGGAGAAGAACTTAAAAAGACAGCTACGATTCTTTCGAATTTAGCACAAAACTTTAATTTATATATATGTTCTACATTACAATTAGCAGAAAGTAGTACTTTGCCTGTTAACTTAAATGTAAACGATTTGGCTGTAAGTAGAACAGTAAAGGAAGTTTTAGATACCTTGTGTTTAATAAAACAAATAAATAGAGATACTCTTAAAAATTATGAATATTCTTTAAAAGAGGTTGACACGAAGTTTTTTGATTTAAAAAAGTATGAAGACCCAGATGTAAGATATTATGCTTGTGTTGTAGATAAAAATAGGGCAGGAGCAAAACCAACGTTATTATTTAGACTAAACTTAGCTTATAATGTTTGGGAAGAATTAGGGTACTTACGTTTAAAACAAGAAAAATAATATTTGAAATGTAATACAGTTGTAATAAAAAAGTAATGTAAATGATATTGTTTACATTACTTTTTTATATTAAAATTAAAATAGTATATAGTGTAAAGGAGATAAAAAATGGGTTTTTGGGATTTTTTTAAAATAAGAAAAAATAGTAAAGTACTTGAATTACCAGAAGGAAACATTAAAGATAACCAACGTGATAAAAAAGATAATATAGATGTAAAAATAACATCAAGAAAAGATGGAGAATATATGCAATATAATATTGTACTTGGTGTAGATGGACAGAGTTTTGAGGTAGGAGAAATGTATAGTGAAAATGGGCAAATAACACCAATTAGGGAGGTGGCTCAAGAAATAAAAGAAGCGTTAAATCCTATGGTAAGTACAACTAATAAATATACATTAGCAAAAGCAAGAAAACAAGCTCAAGATGATTTTAAATTAATATCTATAAAAAATAGTTTTGCTTTAAATCCGGAAGTTAGTGATTTTATTAAAAATTATCAATCAGATAATATATTAGATTACAAACAAACAAATAAGTTACCAAAAACAATAGATGCTGATAAAATCGATGAAGAATATTCATATTGTGAAGGAAGAAAATTACAAAAACGTTTGGATAAATTAGAAAAAATAAAAAGCCCTGAAGATGCGTATGAAAATAGAGATGATATTATATCTTTTATGATGGATATGGAAGAAGATGTACCATCAAGTGCTATTGTTGCTGCACAGATAGATTCTTTAAAAAATGGAAAGCAATTAAATGAAGAAACAGTAAAAGCTGTTGCTAAATTTATGGAACAAGAATTTGACAATGAAGATGGAGCTTTATATCCAGTATATTTAAAACTAGAAGAAAAAAGAGTTTGGAAAGCAATATTAAAGGAACTTACTCCTTATTTGAAAGATGAAACCAAACAAAGTAAAGAGCTAATAGGAATACTAAGTCCTCTTTCACAATATCAATTGCCAGATATACCAGATATTAAAGGTGAGTTTGCAACTAATACACTTGTAAAATATATTATGAAAGAGATGAATCAACGTGTAAGTATAAATAAATATAATGATAGATTTAAAAAATATGATTTACAAGCTGCTATGGAAATTAACAATAAAGATAAATATCCAGACTTAGAACATAGAAAAGAAATATTGGAATTTTTTTATGCAAGAATGGGAAGCCTTGGACAATTATCTTATCCAAAACAAGAAAGTAATGGTGATATTGAAGATAAAAAAGTTAAATACTTTAGGGAGTTTGTTGAAGAAACCAACTTTAAGAGTATAGATAATAAAGAGTCAAAAGAATTTCTATTTTTAGTTGCTCAAATAGAAAAAGATTATATAAAAAATGGTTGCAAATCAATGTTGCAAATCTACAATAAGAAAGAAGCAGAAAATCAAACAAAAAACAAAACAAGTAGACAAGAAGAATTTCATCAAAATATGAAAGTGGAAAATGTTAGTGGTATTGCTAAACAAAGTGTAAATCAACAAGAGAAGGATGCAAGAGAAGTAACTAATGATAAAGAAATAACAGATGAATAAGATAAAATTAAAAAAATAAGACATAATAATATATGAATTTTTAAATGAACCCCAATATTAGACAAAAAAGTTTAATAAAGAGGGTTCATTTTGTGTGTAAATTATAAATTTATATATTGTATAATTTCTAATAACTATGATATAATTCTTTATATATAAAAGTTATAAAAATAATTATTATTAAAATCAAAAAGGAATATAATTATAATAGATATATGGAGGTAATGTTATGAATAAAAGATGTTTGGTTGTATATTTTTCAGTAACAGGGAGGACAAAAGCAAAATCAGAAATAATATCAAATATATTAGATGCTGACTTGCTTGAAATAAAGCCGAAAATACCATATTCTAGTAAAGATTTAAATTGGAATAATAAGAATAGCCGTTGTTCTTTAGAGCATAAAAATAAAACATTTCCAGAAATTTTAAACAAAGTAGAAAATTTTAATGATTATGATATTATATTTGTTGGATATCCTATATGGTGGTGGTCAGCACCTAATATAGTAAAAAATTTTATGAAAAGTTATGATTTTTCTGGAAAGACTATTGTTCCTTTTTCTACGTCAGGTGGAGGAATTATAGGAAGTGACGGAAAATCACTTCATAAGTTTTGTTCAAAAGATACCAAATGGGTAAAAGGTAAATTGTTAAACAGTAGTGAGAAAAATGATATTGAAAATTGGATAAAAAAGTTAGATATATAACTAAAAATCAAAGTAACCAATAATAAACTCCTTTCATATTATATAAAAAATGAAAAGGAGTTTTATTTATGGACTATGAATTGATGATGAATGGTAATGTGAAAATAGGACAAAAGGCACCAGATTTTGAAGCTATAACAACTTTTGGAAATATTAAATTGGAAGATTATAAGGGAAAATGGCTTGTTTTATTTTCACATCCTGGAGATTTTACCCCAGTATGCACAACAGAAATGATAGCTTTTACTAGAGCACATACATATTTTAAGCAAATGAATACAGAATTATTAGGATTAAGTGTTGATAGTAATAGTTCACATTTAGCATGGATGTATGATATTTATTGTAGGACTGGAATAAAAGTGTCATTTCCAATTATTGCAGATAGAAATGGTCAGATTGCTAGAAAATATGGAATGATTTCAAATGATATAAGTAATACTGAAACTGTAAGAAATGTATTTATAATTGATGATAAAGGGATTGTGAGAACAATATTAGTATATCCTATGAATGTAGGTCGTTTTATACCAGAAATTGTTAGGATTGTTAGAGCTCTTCAAATGGCAGACTGTACCAATGGGTCGCTTGCAGCAAATTGGATGCCAAACCAACCAGTTATTATACCAATGCCTAAAACATATGACCAGTTAGAAGAAAGAGTAAAACAAATAAGTGAAAATAAAAATGGAATAAGTTGGTATTTAAGTTTTAAAGAGCCAGAGAAAAAATGCATAAATACAAATGAATCAGAAAACAAAAATAACAACAAGGAAGAGTGTTAAACTCTTCTTTTTTAAAATAATAAAAAATAGAATATGTTTTTAAAAAATATGCATACTAATATTATGAACTATAATAAGTTCATATATTTTAATATTTAGGAGGTATATTATGGAAAACGGACAAGAAATTAACTGTACAGTATGTAGCTGTAAACATCATAATGAAAGGGAAAATAAATGTAAATTAAAAGCTATACAAGTCTCTCCAACACAAGGAAATAATACAAAAAATCCAGATGAATCTATGTGTTCAAGCTATAAATATGAAAATTAAAAAATAAAAACAAAGTTATAATATTAAATGCAAAAATAAAACTAATTCTGGTCTTGACATATTAGAATTTTAGAAATAAAATAACTTATGAAAAAAGACTAAAAGAAGTCAAGAAATGGAGGAAGATATATGTTAGTATCAACAAAAGAAATGTTTGAAAAATCAATGAAAGAAGGTTTTGCAATAGGTGCTTTTAATGTAAATAATATGGAGATAATACAAGGAATTGTAGATGCAGCAGCTGAAAGCAAGTCTCCTGTAATTTTACAAGCATCTTCAAGTGCTATAAAATATGCGAGAGTTAATTATTTGATGAAAATGGTACAAGCAGCAGTAGAAGAACATCCAGAAGTTCCAATTGCAATTCATTTAGATCATGGGCCAGATTTTGAAACGGCAAAAATGTGTATAGATAATGGGTTTACTTCAGTTATGATTGATGGTTCAAAATATGACTTTGAAGAAAATATAGCTATAACAAAGAAGGTAGTTGATTACGCACATTCTAAAGGAGTTGTAGTAGAAGCAGAACTTGGTAAATTAGCAGGAATTGAAGATGATGTAAATGTAGAAGAAAAAGATGCTATGTATACAGATCCTGCACAAGCAGAAGAATTTGTAAGAAGAACTGGATGTGATTCTTTAGCTATTGCTATAGGAACAAGCCATGGTGCTTATAAATTCAAAGGAGAAGCTAAATTAAGATTTGATATATTAAAAGAAATAAAACAAAGAATTCCAAATACACCAATAGTCTTACATGGGGCTTCAACTGTAATACCTGAATTAGTTGAGATGTGTAATGAATATGGAGGAGATATACCTGGAGCAAAGGGTGTTCCTGATGAAATTTTACATGAAGCAAGTATATCAGGAGTATCAAAAATCAATGTAGATACAGATTTAAGATTAGCTATGACAGCAGGAATTAGAAAAGTATTTGCTGAAGAAAAAAATGTTTTTGATCCAAGAAAATATTTAGGACCAGCAAGAGAACTTATAAAAGAAACTGTAAAACACAAAATGGTTGATGTTTTTGGTTCAGGAAATAGAATTTAAACAAAAAAATAATAACTATTTTTATTTTATAATAGAAATAGTTATTATTTTTAACTATATTAATATTGCTTATTTTTTAAATTAATTGCAATTTGTTTTTGAGCATCTTTTTTAGCAATATCTTGACGTTTGTCATACAATTTTTTTCCTTTACCAATACCGAAGTTCAAGCTTAACAAAATTTCCTTTTAAATATAGACTAATAGGTACTAAACTATAACCTTTTTGTTTAACAAGACCAATTAATTTATTGATTTCTTTTCTATTTAATAAAAGTTTTCTGTTTCTTAGTGGATCTTTATTAAAAATATTTCCATGTTCATATTGACTAATGTGCATTCCTACAATAAAAACCTCTCCATTTTTTATAATAGCATATGTATCTTTTAGATTAACTTTTCCAGTTCTAATAGATTTAATTTCTGTACCAGATAGGACAATTCCTGTTTCTAACTTATCTTCAATATTATAGTTGTGATAAGCAGTAGGATTTTTTGCAATAGTTTTTATATTCATATATATTTATACCTCTTCTAACTTAATTTGTTTTATATTATAACATAAATAAAAAAATAATGCACCTCAAAATGAATATTTTGAAGTACACCATTAAAATAGAATTAATCTCTATCATCATAATTTGAAGAACGTAATTGCATTGTATAATACCAAACAAGTGCAACTATAGCAATAGCAGCTATTCCTATAATTAACCAAGTCCAAGCAGTAGCAGTCATTCCCATGAACTTTGTAGCTGTTTGTGTAGTAGATGTTCTTTTGGCTGCATAGTTGTTTGCATTTGAAGCATGATCAGTAGATGTGTTCTTATTATGATTTGCTATGTTATTAGCTCCTTTTTCTGCATTACCTGTAACATTTTTAGAAGTATTAGAAACATCTTTTGCAGCATCTTCAACAGCGTTTTCAGCAGTACCAACAGCATTTCTTACACCATTTGCTGCATCTTTAACCATATCTTTGCCATCATTTGCAAAACAGACAGTAAAAGAAAAAATCATTGCTATTAAAACACCAATGCTTATAAATAATTTCTTGTACATAAAATAAATCCTCCTATTTAAAATTTGGAAACAATTATTTTTCATAAAAAACAAATACGAAAAACAAATTCTATTAATAGTATCCAAAAATTTGGACAAAATATACATACAAAAAATACAAAAAAATAAAAAGTTCTATATTCTAGAACTTTAAAAATTTAATTTTATTTATTTTTTTAATCTAATAATAATAGCTATACCAAGTAAAACTAATAAAATTCCAATAACAATTAATAAGATGTTAAGTATATTTGATAATCCTAAATTGCTCTCTGGTAAAGAATTTGTTGATACTGTTGCAGAAGAAGTATTAGTTATAGATGTAGGATTATTAGATAAAGAATTTGATGTGTTTGTATTGCTTGTATTAGAGTTGTTATTAGTAGCATTTGTATTGTTATTATTTTCGTCTTCAGAAGTATTATCAGATGAAATATCATTTGTTGTTAAGTCATCTGAAAGATTTAAATCAACTGCATAACAAAAATTAAATCCTAATACTAAAGTGATTAAAGTTATTGTTATAATTAATTTTAAATTTTTAAATTTTGACATATCAAAAACCTCCATTTGAAATATAAATATTTCTATTTCTTTTGTTATTATGCTATAATAATAACACAAAGCATAAATACTGTCTAGTAAATTTTATAAAAAATAGAGAATTTATAAAAAAAGTGAAAACAAATATGCATAATACATACTGTTTTCACTTGGGCTCGTGTTTTAAAATTTAAAATAAATCTAAATCAAAAAATTTACTTGTGCTTCCAGTATTGTCTTCTATTATTTTTACTATGGTGTTACCTTTGGCATTGCCATATTTTCTGGAAACTAGATTAATAAATTGAATTTTTGCCTTTTCATCAAATAAAGTATCTAATGAAATAGCTTTTTTTGACATTAATATATAGATGTATTCTTTAAGATAATCTTCTAGAAACTCATCTTTAGATAAAATCCCTTTTTCATTTGAAATCGATGCAATAACTGCAGAAAACATTTGAGCATTTTCAAATACTTTCTTAGAAATAGATTCTACATTCTTAGCTGTTTTATGATATTTTTTAAGTAATTTGCTCTCAAGCGTTACTTTTTCTTTCAATAGTTCTTCTAAAAGATTAGTATCTTTTAAGCAAGAACTAGTATAGAAATTATATTCGTCTTCTAGAGATTTCCTTTGCCTTGTGGCTTTTTTTAAGTCCATTTCTAAGTTAATTTGTCTTAGACTAAGTTCATTTAACTTTATTGATAACTCTAGTAATTCCCGAAGGGGAGGTAGAGTATCATTTAATGTTTTTGAAACACACATATTTTGCCTCCTTTTTAATGATAAGACCACGAGCCTATACTATTTTATGTAAATAAAGTATATCAAAAAAACTTTTAAATGTCAATTATTAATCTATAGTTAAGTTTAAGACATCAGAACTAATGCTAGCGATTAGTTCATCAGAATTAGGAATGTTTTTTGTGAATATACCAATTAGATAAGGAGTATCTGTAAATACAATTCCGTAGTCATGAACATAACCATTATAGCTACCATATTTATGAGCAATTTCATAATCTTTAATATATTTTTTTAGATATTGTCCCATAGAAGAGTTTTTCATATCTTGAATTAGTGTAGAGTAGTTTTCTATATTTTTATACAAATAATTTATTACATCATATCCATAAGAAGCAGATATTATATTATTTTTATAGAAATCTTCTGAAAGTTCTTTAGATGAGTATTTAGCAATATCATATCTGTATTGTGTCTGTCCTAAATTTTTGACCAAAACATTAACAGCAGTATTATCACTATTTACAATACTTTGATTTAATAAAAAGTCAATAGGTATTGATTCACCATAAGAATATCTACTAGCAGTTGTTCCACTACCTTCTTCGTAACAATCTTGTGTATATAAAAGCTTTGTTTTACTAGTTAGTTTTCCATTATTTATTTTGTCATAATAATACATTGCAACTGGAACTTTTATAGTGCTTGCAGCTGTGAAATAAGTGTCTTTATTATAAAAGTAATATTTATTATTTTTAGTATTATAGTAAAAAAATGAAAAGTTATTTTCATTTAAATTCTTGTTTCTTATGACATTTTCTATCAAATTTTTGACATCTTCATCTTCGGAAGACTCAACAACAACATCTTTTTGCTGCTGAGTGTTTTCTTTTGCAGAATCTTCGGTATTTATTGCAGATTCTTCTGAAGTAGTAGATGTTTGAATAGATTTAAAGTCATATTTTATTTGATCATTAAACATAAAGTAAGATATAATAATTAATAATATTAATAAAAATATAAATTTTTTTATTTTGTTTTTACGTGGAGTTTCACGCATATGTTTTGCTTTTCTCAATATATTTCTCCTTAAAATAATATATATTTTGGTAGTTTGCAATATATTGTCTTTAGTAAATATCAAAATATATCTTTATTATAACAAAACAAATTTACAAATGTCTATTAATTTTTTTATTTTTCTAATCAAATATAATTTGTATTTACTTTTAACAGAAATTATGTTAAAATAAGAAGAAGTTTTATGCTGTAAAACACTATATATTCTATACTAAGAGTATATAGCAAATATTATTAATATTAAATTTTTCGATAATCAAAAGGAGGAAGAACTAAAATGAAAGAAAAATTTATAGAAAAAGTAAAAGATGTGTATGATTTGAAGGAAAATAGTTTAGTAATAGTTTCCACAGATCGGATTTCAGCATTTGATAGTGTTTTGACAAATGTAACAATTCCATACAAAGGCATTGTTGTAAATAAAATGTCTCAGTTTTGGTTTTCGTATACTTCAACACTAATTAGAAATCATATGATTTCAGCAAGTACTAGTGATATGCCAAAAGATTTCCGGAAAAGAGAATTTAATGGTAGGTGTATGCTAGTTAATAAATTAGAAATGCTGCCACTTCAATGTATTGTTAGAGGTTATATTACAGGTTCTGGTTGGGAAAGTTATAAAAACAGTGGTTCAGTATGTGATATTGAATTACCTAGAGGATTACAAGAATCAGAAAAACTTAAATATCCAATATATACTCCTATTATAAAAACACAAGATGCTCATAACAAGCAAGTCTCTTTTGAACAAACAGTAGATATATTAGGAGGAGATGAAAAATTAGCAGAAGAATTAAGGAATATAAGTATTAGACTTTATCAAACATGTTCTGCTTTTGCAGAAAAAAAGGGAATTTTAATTGCTGATACTAAATTTGAATTTGGATTAGATGAGTATGGCAATATTATTCTTGCTGAAGCAATAACTCCAGATAACAGCAGGCTTTGGGATGCAAGAACATATAAATTAGGGCAACTTCAAAGAAATTTTGATAAACAATATCTTAAAGATTGGCTTAAAGAAGAAAATCTTGCTAATACCCCTTCTGAGGCAGTTATTCCAGAAAAAGTAATAAAAGAAACATCTAAAAGATATATTGAAGCATATAAAATTTTAATAAAATAAGTAATATTTGCTAAAAGCCTTTTTATCCTTGTTTTAGGATGGAAAGGTTTTTAAAAAACATATAATAATTGAAATTAAAAGAAAAGTGTGATAGTATAGAAACATAGACTCTATATAGAGTTTAAATATATGTAACTGGTAATTAACATGGCAGGAGGTAAATAATATGCGCAAAAAAATATTATCAGTTTTATTATCAATTTTATCATTAGTTTTATCTTTTTTCTTTGTTGTATTCTTTGGTTCTATGTTAATAGTAAAGAATATAGTATTAAGTATTATTAACAAAGATTAAAGATTTAAGGTCTCTTTTTTAGAGACCTTAAAAATTATATTTCTATTTTCGGCTGATACTTCTCTAGCCACATATTAACCTGGCACAAATAAGCCATAAGTTGAGGTCCAGTCATTAATTGACCAAACCATGGTCTTGTAACAGATTTTCCTTCTGTTTCTAAAATTTCTAAAATATACTTACGATTTAATAGATTATTAATAGGAGCATTTGAATCTTTCATAATGTCTGTTAACATATGTTTTACTTTAGCTAAATAAGTAGGATTATGCGTTTTTGGATAAGGAGATTTTTTTCTATCTACAATTTCAGAAGGAAGAAAATCTTTACATACATATCTAAGTAATCCTTTTTCTCTATTATTTAAAGCTTTCCATTCCCAAGGAATATTCCAAACATATTCTGCTAATCTATAATCACAAAAAGGAACACGGATTTCAAAACCATTATACATTGCCATCCTATCAGAACGTTCTAAAAGTGTTTGCATAAACCAATTTAGTGTCAAATAAGAAATTTTTCTTTTTTCAGCAGTTTGAAGTGAGTCAGTATCTAAAATATCAACTTCTGATAAACTTTCATTATAACGATAATCTATATATTTTTTTAAATTAATTTTATTACCAATTGAAACGTTTAATAATTCTTGTCGTTCTTCCAATGATATAGACCATGGAAAAGTACCACTATTTAAACTATCATTACGAAAAAACCAAGGATATCCTCCGAAAATTTCGTCTGCGCATTCACCGAGTTAAACTTACAGTCATCTCTTTTTTTACATTTTTACAAAAAAGTAATAATGAAGAATCAATATCTGCCATTCCAGGTGTATCACGTGCAATCATTGCATCTTTTAGGCTATTAGCCAATTCTGGAGTGTCAATTATAATGGTATGATGATTGGTATGGAGATGTTTATTCATTAGATTAATATAATAGTTATCTGAGTTTGGTTGAAAGTCGTTTTTAACAAAGTTCTTATCATTATCTACATAATCAATTGAGTATGTATTTAAAGGAGGAAGCCCCTTTTCTTTATAAAAATCAGCTGCGAATTTTGTGATTATACTAGAATCCAATCCACCAGATAAGAAAGTACAAAGAGGAACATCAGATACTAATTGTTTAGTAATAGAATCATTTAATAAATATTTTAATTTTTCACAAGTTTGACCTAGACTATCAGTATGTACATTAGATTCTAATTTCCAGTAACGTTGTAATTTAAGACCATTATGATTAAATATACCAAAATGAGCAGGTTTTATTTCATATATGTTTTTAAAAATGGTAATTCCAGGAGTGTGAGCAGGCCCAATACCAAATAATTCAGATATCCCTTGATTATCTAAAATTTTATCAACATTAGGATACTTAAATAATGCCTTTATCTCAGAAGCAAATATTAAAGTATTACCTAATATGGTATAAAATAATGGCTTAACACCAAAATGATCACGTGCTAAAAATAGTTCTTTTTTATTTGTGTCTAAAATAACAAAAGAAAAAATACCATTTAAATAATTAACAACATTTTTACCATAATGGATATAGCTTTTTAAAAGTATTTCTGTATCAGAATGTGTTGTTATGGTGAAATTATTTTTTTCTAAAGTTTCTTTTAAATCTTTTGTATTATAAATTTGACCATTATAGATAATTACATAAGTACCAAAAGAATATTTTTGTATCATAGGTTGTTTTCCACCTTTTGGATCTATGACTATTAATCTTTTATGTGCTAGAGCTACATGTTTATCTATATAGTAACCATCTTCATCTGGACCTCTTTTAGATAGTGTTTCATTCATGTTTTTTAATATATTTTCATTTTGTGAAATTTCATCTGTAAAATTAGCAAAGCCAGCAAAACCACACATGTTATACCTCCATTTGTTTTTATTTGATAGGTTGATAAATTAATATCTTTAAGATATATTGTATGCAAGAAATTAAATAAAATTTATTGATTTTAAAAAAAACTTGTAGTAAACTATAAAATAAGAGGGGAGATAGAAATGTATTTTATAAATGTAATCAAACATTTTAATTTAATTACACACCATAGATGGTTAGTGTTTAAACTATGTTGCAGGATAGGTGAGCCTTGGAGAGGATTGGTACATGATTTATCAAAATATTCTCCAACTGAATTTTTTGAAAGTGCTAAATTTTATGTAGGTACACATTCTCCTATTACTGAAGCAAAAAAGAAAAATGGATATTCTAAGGCATGGTTACATCATAAAGGAAGAAATAAACATCATCCCGAATATTGGGTAGATGAAATGGCGCCAGACAAAACACCTGTAATTCCATATAAATTTGCTGCAGAGATGATATGCGATAAAATTGCAGCAGGAATGATATACGAAGGGAAAAATTATACAAAAGAATACGAATTGTCTTATTGGGAAAAAGAAAAGGATAAAGCTAGAATAAATGAAAAAACAAAAAAATTTGTGACAGAAGTTTTGACACAAGTTGCCAAAAATGGTGAAAAACAGACTTTAACCAAGCAGAACATAAAACAAATTTATAATAAATATTGTACTTGAAAAGTAAATGTAAAATACAACTATTGACAAAATAGAAAAATACTTGTATAATTTTATAGTGTGAAAATAAGCACAATTAATTTGATAAATAGAAATAGATATATACATATATCTTTTAAGCAAGGAGGGAATTAGAATGGCACAACCAAAAAGAAGATGGTCAAAAGCAAGAACACATTCAAAAAGATCAACATGGAAAAAAGAAAATCCAACATTTACAAGCTGTCCACACTGTCACGAACCAGTAATGCCACATAGAGTTTGTAAAAATTGTGGATATTATGATGGAAAAGAAGTCGTAGCTAAAAAAGAAACTGAAAATGCATAATTTATAAAATAGCGTGTATAGCGCTATTTTTTGCGTTGTTTGACAAAAAAGTACTATTAGTATAAAATTAGAAAAGCGACAAAGTGTCATATAGAAGTAAGGAGATGTAACTAATGCCAAAAGCAACCTTTTTTAATTTAAAAGAAGAAAAAAGATTAAAAATAGAAAATGCACTTGTAAAAGAGTTTAGTAGAGGAACTTTAGAAGAAGTATCAATTAGTAACATTGTACAAGAAGCAGGTATTCCTAGAGGGAGTTTTTATCAGTATTTTGAGGATAAAGAAGATGCTATAAAATTTATTATACAAAAATTTATTGATATAGAGCATGAAAATATAAATAATTTTTTGAAACAAACAAACGGGAATATTTTCGAAACAGCTATTAAAATATACGATTATATGGTGCAACAATCACTTGAACATAATGAAACAGTAAAATTAGTTACAAATGTTTTACAAGAATTAAGAAAAAATAATGTAAATATTTTAGATATGAAAAATAAAGAAAACGAAATTATGCTTATTAATAAGGAAATTTTGAACATACAAAAAGAAGATGATTTATATTATATTATGAGAATAATAGATATAATCACTAGAAATGTAGCTATTGAGGTTATATCTGGTAAATTGTCCATAGAACAAGGAAAAGAAGAACTTGTAAGAAAGATAGAAATTTTAAAAAGGGGAATGGAAAAATAATTTATATTTTTATACACCTAAATGTTAAACAAATTGTTTAATTTTTTGAGGTGTATTTTTGTTTTTTGGTGTCATTAGTCGAAAGAAATCATATAATAAAAGTAAAAGGAGGAAGAAAAATGTTTAGAAATTACAGAAAATGTTATTGTATGAATAATACTTATAGAAATAATAATTGTGAATTACAAAATGATGTTATGGAAAACAAATGCGATAATGTTGCTTCTTATGAAGAAAGTATGAATAGTTGTGATTGTGGATTTGATGAAGAGTATAATGTATTTCCAGAAAATCCTATGCTTGCACAAAGTTATGTTCCAATTCAATATATGGATAAAACTTTCAAACCATGTGTTGGATTAAAAATGGGAACAATTTTTCCTGAATTAGTTAGTCCTTATGTTCCTTGTCAATCTATGGAAGAAATTAATTATATTAGAGAAACAAATGAGATAGGGAAGGGGTGTAACAAATGTCAGTAAAAGAGAATAGAAACTGTTGTTGTAATATGGAAGAGTGTGAACAAGAAAATACGGTAGATTGTGACTTAAGAAGAGAAATGATACAAGAAATCAGATGTTGTGACTTTGCTATTACTGAACTTGCTTTGTATTTAGATACTCATCCAGATGATGAAAAGGCACTTTGTTTACACAGGAAGTATTGCAAACAAGCAAAAGAATTAAAAGATCAATATCAAAGAGTATATGGACCTCTTACTATTAATTATCCATGTAATAAATGGAGATGGCTAGAAGAACCATGGCCTTGGGAAAGGGGGAATTATTAATGTGGACTTATAATAAAACATTACAATATCCGATTAATATAAAATGTACAGATCCAAGACTTGCTAAAGTAATTATATCTCAATATGGTGGTCCTGATGGAGAACTTGCAGCTTCATTAAGATATTTATCACAAAGATTTGGTATGCCGGATCAAAAAGCAAAAGCAATATTGAATGATATAGGTACTGAAGAACTTGCACATTTAGAAATGGTAGGTACAATAGTGCATCAATTAACAGATGGAGCATCTATTGAAGAAATAGAAAAAGCAGGATTAGGACCATATTATACAGATCATGGAGTAGATGTATATCCTCAATCAGCAGCTGGAGTACCATTTGATGCTAATTGTCTAGCATGCAAAGGAGATCCAATAGCAAATTTACAAGAAGATTTAGCAGCAGAACAAAAAGCACGAGCAACTTATGAAAAATTAATAGATTTATGCCGTGACAATCCAGATGTATTAGATCCATTAAGATATTTAAGAGAAAGAGAAGTAGTTCATTTCCAAAGATTTGGAGAAGCACTTCGTGGAGTGCAAGATAAATTGGCAGAAAGAAAATTTTACATGAATAATTGTAATAATGATTAAAGTGTAATAAAGAGGAGTTTTGAAGTGAACCCAAATTATTAGACAAAAAAGTTTAATAAGGAGGGTTCATTTTTATGTCAAAATATTCAAAAGAATTTAAATTAGAAGTAATTAGTTATAATTTATCAAGACATCCAGTATTTGCGCAAGTAGTAGACATGTTAGAAAAAGCTTTTAATAAAATACCAGATAATACAAATTTGATATTACATTCAGATCAAGGATGGCAATATCAAATGAAAAAATATCAGTATTTATTAAAAGAAAAAGGAATTAGACAAAGTATGTCTAGAAAAGGAAATTGTATAGATTATTATAATAACAAAAGGATAAAAAGTAAATTAAAAGGAATGAGTCCTGTACAATACAGAACTCATTTCCAAAGAGTTGCTTAGTACCTAATAAAAAATGTCCAATTTTTTGGGTTCAGTACATTTAGTTCCTCTTTTAATTTTTTATATTGATAAATGAAAGTGGAATTATATTAATGCGAAATTAATTAAAGTACTAGTATTTAAAATAAGGATGTGATAAACTTATGTACATAAAATTTAAACTATTGGATGGAGAAAAGAATGGAGAAATATTTGAATTTTAAAGACAAAATTGATTATAATAAATTAGATGAAGTAGCAAAAATAATACGAAATGGAGGAGTAACAATATTTCCTACAGAAACTGTATATGGAATAGGTGCAAATGGATTAGATGAAAATGCTATAAAGAAATTATACGAAATAAAACAAAGACCATTTAATAAACCAATAAGTTTACTAGTAAGCAATATAAATATGATACAAATGGTAACAAAAGATGTTACAGATGTAGAATATGCTTTAATTAAAGAATTTTTTCCTGGACCTTTAACACTGATATTGAAAAAGAAAAATATTGTGCCAGATATTCTAACCTCAAATACAGATACTATTGGTATTCGAATGCCATCTAATAAAATCGCTCTTGAATTAATAGATAAAGTTGGATTACCAGTTGCTACATCAAGTAGTAATATTTCTGGTAAGACAAGTAAAACTAGCTTAGATAATATAGAGGAATATTTTAAAGAAAGGATAGATTGCTTTATAGATGATGGACAAAGTAAGATTGGAGTTTCTTCTACTGTTGTAAAAGTAGTAGATAATATTCCACATATTCTAAGAACAGGACCTATATCAAAAGGAGAAATAGATAATGTTTGCAAGAGATATTTATAATAATAAAATAAGAAAATAAAAATCCTGTTTTGAATCCAAATTTCAAAATAGGAAATTTTTTTGAAAAATATATTGAAAAATAAAAAAATTAAGAATATAATATAAATATATGAACAGTTATTCATATAAACAAAATATACAAGGAGGAAATATGGAGGAAGAAATGTGTGAAATTACTGTTATTCATGAGGATACAGTAAAAAAAGTAAAAGAAAAAATGCCAGAAGACGGGCTAATATATGATTTAGCAGAGCTATTTAAAGTGTTTGCTGATTCAACTAGAATGAAAATAATTTATGCATTAATGGAAAACGAATTATGTGTTTGTGATATAGCAAATATTGTACAAACTACACAATCAGCAATTTCACATCAATTAAGAATTTTAAAACAGTCTAAATTAGTAAAATATAGAAAAGAAGGCAAAGTAGTTTATTATAGTTTAGATGATGAACATATTTCACAAATTGTAATGAAAGGACGTGAACATATTGAAGAGTTATAGATATATATTAGAAGGTTTAGATTGTGCTAATTGTGCAAAAAAAATCGAAGATAAGATTGCATCAACAGAAGGATATAAAGATGTCAGTGTAAATTTTTCTACGCTAAAGTTATCTTTTAAATCAGATAAAGAAAATGTAAAACAAGAAATAACTACAATTGTAAATTCATTAGAACCAGAAGTTAAAGTGTTAGAAAAACAAAATGAAGATAAAGAAAATGTTCAAAGAAATAACTTGGATATTTTAAGAATAGCTATAGGTATGATAGTGTATCTTCTAGGAACATATTTAAATTTTGGAAGAAATATAACAATATTTTTAGATGTTATTGCACTTGTAATATTACTTTCTAAAACAACTAAAAAAGCATATACACAAGTATTTAAAAATAAAGTATTAGATGAAAATACATTAATTACAATTTCAGTTATTGGAGCATGTTTAGTAGATAAAGTTGCAGAAGGTGTTATGGTTATAACATTATATGAAATAGGAAAAATATTAGAAGCAAGAGCAATCGGAAAAACACGTAAATCTATTTCAGATTTAATGAATATAAAACCAGAATATGCAAATCTAAAAAATGGAGAAGAAATACAAAAAGTTAATCCAGAGGAAGTAAAAATAGGGGATATTATATTAATAAAGACAGGAGAAAAAATTCCGTTAGATGGTATTATAATAAAAGGAAATGCTGAAATTGATAATTCTTGCTTAACAGGAGAAAGTGCGTTAATAAAAGTAAAGGAAAATCAAGAAGTATTATCAGGTGGTATAAATGTAGAAGGACTAATAGAAGTAGAAGTACAAAAAACATATGAAAATAGTACAGTAAATCAAATTTTAAATTTAGTTGAAAATGCCACAGATAAAAAAGCTAAGACCGAAACATTTGTAGCCAGAGCTGCAAAAATATATACACCTATAGTATTAGGATTAGCAGTTATAGTAGCTATTTTTATGCCTATATTCTTTAAAGATATTACTTATAGTCAAAGTATATATAAAGCGTTGATTTTTTTAGTTATATCTTGTCCGTGTTCAATTGCTATATCTGTTCCACTTAGCTATTTTAGTGGAATAGGTAAAGCATCTAAAAGAGGTATATTAATAAAAGGTAGTGATTATTTAGATGGAATAAAAGATATAGGACAAATCATATTTGACAAAACTGGAACAATTACAACAGGACAGTTTAAAGTTAGCAGAATAAATGTATTAGATAGCAATTATAATGAAGAGCAGATTCTAAATTACTTTGCAATGGGAGAAAAATTTTCAAACCATCCAATTGCAAAATCAATCTTAAAAGAAGTAAGAGGAGAAGTTGATACAAGTAAAGTTGTAGATTTTACTGAAATATCTGGCAAGGGGTTAGAATATAAGTATGATGATAAAAATATAAAAATAGGAAATGAAAGTTTAGTTAAATATGAAGAAGAATTAAAAGAAGAATATGGAACTAAATTATATTTAAAAATAAATGAAAACGTAGTAGGAAGCTTACTTATAACTGATGAAATAAAACTAGATGCAAAAGAAACTATAGATAAATTAAAACAATTGGGTATCAAAACAAAGATGTTTACAGGAGATAAAAATAAAGTAGCAAACATTATTGCATTAGAAGTGGGTATTGATGAAGTTAAATCTGAAATGCTACCACAAAACAAATATGAGCAATTAGAAGAAGTTTTAAATTCAAATAATACAGGAAAAAAAGTTGCATATGTAGGAGATGGGATTAATGATAGTCCAGTTTTAGCAAGAGCAGATATTGGTATTTCAATGGGAGGTATTGGATCAAGTTCAGCTATAGAAGCTTCTGACATAGTAATCATGACTGATGAATTAGAAAAGATAGTAGAATCAATTAAAATATCAAAAAAGACTAATAAAGTAATTAAGGAAAACTTAACTTTTTCTATTCTAGTTAAAATTCTTATCTTATTACTAAGCTTATTTGGAATTGCTGATATGTGGGAAGCTGTTTTTGCTGATGTAGGAACTACATTAATTACTATTTTTAATACTATTAGAATTTTAAAATAAAGTATAGATTTTTAATAAAGGTATGTTATAATATACATATCTTTATTTTTATGGAGGAAAAATGAAACAAGTAATAAAACAAAAATTGTTAGAATTACAAGATGAAGAATATAAAGAATTTAACAGTAATTTATGCCCTAACACAAAAAATATTATTGGGATAAGAATTCCTATCCTTAGGAACTATGCTAAAGAATTATTAAAAAAGTATAATTTTGAAGAATTAATGGAAAATATAGATAATGAATATTATGAAGGAATTATGTTACAAGGAATGCTAATTGGACTTGCAAAGGAAGATTTTAGTACAATTTTAGAATATATTAAATGTTTTGTTCCAAAAATAAATAATTGGTCAGTATGTGATACTTTTTGTGCAGGGTTAAAAATAACTAAAAAACATAAACAAGAAATGTGGGATTTCATAAAAATATATCTTAAATCAAATAAAGAGTTTGAAATTAGGTTTGCAATAGTAATGATATTAGATTATTACATTGAAGAAGAATATTTAAGTAAGATTTTTAGAATATTTAATGAAACAAAAAGTGAATACTATTATGTCAAAATGGCTGTTGCCTGGGCAATATCAATTTGTTTAATTAAATATTATGATGAGACTTTAGAATATTTAAAAAATACTAATATAGATGTTTTTACATATAATAAAGCCTTACAAAAGGGAATTGAATCATATAGAATAGATGACATCAAAAAACAAACTTTAAGAAAAATGAAAAAATAAACTGTAAAAAATCTTGATAAAAAAATTAATTATGATATATTAATATAAAGAAAAGAAAAAAGGAGTAAAAAACATGAGAAGAGGGAGAAGAGCTGTTTCAAAAAAACAGACTAAAGTAAAAAAGAAAATGACAAGTGAGGAAATAGAGAAAAAGAAGAAAAATATTGTAAAAAGTTTTTTTGTAATATTTGCACTTATTATAATTTTTGTAATTTTTATGATTGCAAATCATTTTATTGTATTAGATCACAACAAGAAAACAAATCTAGTTATTAATAATAAGAATGTAACATCAAATTTAAAAAATGACATCGTAATTGAAAACAATATTATATATTTATCTCAGGCAGATATAAAGAACTTTTTTGATAAACATATTTATAATGATAATGATACAAATCAAATAATAACAACATATGAAAAGAAAATAGCTGCTATTGGGTTTGAAAAAAATAAAATTACTATAAATGGTTCTAATAAAGAAATTTATTCACATGCTATAAAAAAGGACGAAATAGTATATTTACCAATATCAGAAATGACAGATGTATATGATATAGAAATTTCTAATATTGAAAAAACAAAAGTAGTAACAATGGATTCATTGGAAAAAGAACAAAAAAAAGCAATTGTAACTTCAAATGTTTCTGTTAGATCATCTACAAATTTTATTGCTAAAACTGTTGATAGAATAAAAAAAGGTGATTGCGTAATTGTTGTTTCATCAAATAAAGGATATACAAAGATTAGAACAGAAAATGGTAAAATAGGATTTATAAAATCAAATAAATTAGAAAATGAGTTTACAGTAAGAGAAAATTTAGAAGATGAAAAACAAATTGATGGGAAGATAAATTTGGTTTGGGATTACTTTTCTTTATATGGTTCAGCACCAGATAGAACATCAACTACAATTGATGGAGTAAATGTGGTATCACCAGCATTCTTCTATATTGATAAAAACGGAAATTTAAGAGAAAATATAGGTGAAAATGGAGAAGCATATATAAAATGGGCTCATGATAATGGATATAAAGTGTGGCCAATGTTATCAAATGCTGAAGCCGCAAAAGAAAGTCTATCTATTACTTCAAAAATTATGAATAATTATAATCTAAGACAAAAACTAATTGAAAGTATAATAGATAAATGTGTAAAATATAAGATAGATGGAATTAATGTAGATTTTGAAAATATGAAACAAGAAGATAAGGACATGTATTCTAGATTTATTATAGAATTAACTCCACGTTTAAAAGAAATAGGATTAATTACATCTGTGGATGTTACAGCCCCAGATGGAGGAGAAACTTGGTCAATGTGTTTTGACAGAAATGTAATAGGTGATGTAGCAGATTATATTGTATTTATGGCATATGATGAATATGGAGTATCTAGCACAAAACCTGGAACTACAGCAGGATATGATTGGGTTAAACTAAGTCTAAATAAATTCTTACAAACAGAAGAAATAAAATCAGAAAAAATAATATTAGCAATTCCTTTTTATACAAGAGTATGGACTACTAATGCAGAGGGAAAACTAATAAGTACTAATGCAGTTGCAATGAATAAATTAAATAATATAATTCCAGATGGTGCAGAAATAACATGGAATGATGAATTAAAACAAAATTATGTAGAATATGATGACAATGGTAATAAAAAACAGATTTGGATTGAAGATTTAGATTCACTAAAAGCGAAAGTATCACTTATTAATGAAAATAACTTAGCAGGAGTAGGATCATGGAAAAAGGACATGGAACTTGATGAGGTATGGCAAATGCTAAAAAAAGAGCTAAACATAAAAAAATAATCCCAATATAGCTTGACATTAGTATTTTTGACATATATAATACAAAAAAAGCACTTTTGGAGGTATTTTGACACATGCAAAATGAAAATGTATTTTTTACAACAGACAAATATAGTAATCTAACTGATGAACAGACAATATCTCAAATAAAACAAGGGGATAAAGAGGCTTTATCATATTTGTTACAAAAATATAAAGACCTTGTTAATATTAAAATAAGTAAATATTTTATGATTGGTGCAGAAAAGGAAGATATATTACAAGAAGGAATGATAGGGTTATTTAAAGCAATAAAAGACTTTAATCCAGAAAAACAAAATTCTTTTAAATCATTTGCAAATATATGTATAGAAAGACAATTGATAACAGCAATAAAATCTTCTAATAGACAAAAGCACATGCCACTTAATTCGTATCTTTCATTAAATATGGCTGCTTACGATAATAATGAAGAAGATAGTGTAGAATTAATAGATACTTTTAATAGTAAAACTATAGAAGATCCTTTGGAAACAATAATGAAAAAAGAATATTATAAAGAAGTAGAAAATGCAGTAAACAAAAGTTTAAGCAAATTTGAAAGACAAGTTTTAGAACAATTTTTAAAAGGTGAAAGTTATGTTAGGATTGCTGAAAAGTTAGATTCACCAGTTAAGTCAGTAGACAATGCAATTCAAAGAATAAGAAAGAAAGCGATTAAGAATATGTTTGATAATAATTTAGATAATTAAAAAAGAGTGTTGTACTTATATATAAATAATATATAGGTATAGCACTCTTTAGTTTTATATTAAATAAAGCAGGAAACAATGGAAGAACTAAAACCAGTAAATTGGAAAACAGAATCATTTACTAAAAATAAAGATAATATTAGTATCGGTTATATTGAACCAGATTATATTGAAGTTAATGAAGAACAAGATATAAATACAGAGTATAAAAAAATCAAAGCATTTCTAAATAGATATGTAGAAAGGTATTCAAAAAATAATAAAGTACCAATAGAGGATTTAACTATTGAATTTATTAATTATGGAAAAACTGAACTTGTATATGTGTTATCAGAAAAGACAGGTAAAAGAACAACTCTACTTGTTAAACAACCTGCTGTTCAATTAGGAAAAATTAAACAAGAAGCGCAAAATTTAATTACTTTAGAAAAAAGAAGTAAAAATATTGTTGCGCCAATCGATTATTTTCAACTTGAAGATCAAGAACTGTTTGTAACTCCATATATTAATCAAGCAAGATGTATAGCAAGTTATAGGGATTGGGGAATGTATATTCCAGAACCATACTATAGATTTGAGAAATTTACAAAACAACAAGAAAAAATCGTTAATTCTTGTATGATTGCTAAATTAGTTAGTTTATATGATTTTACAAATAAAGAAGGGATAAGCTCTTGCAAATTAGGTGGTGGTGATTTTATGCTACCTAAAGGATGGGAAGAGTATGAGCCAACTATTGAAAATACTCTTAACGAATTGTATCTAATAGCAGCAAGAGAAAAAGTCAAATGTCCTTTCGATGAGTATATATCAATAATTAGAGATGAATTCTCAAGAGCAACAATAGATGAAAATCAAGAAAATTTAATTATTAATTTAAGAGGTCGTGTTCCTATGCAAATTGAGGATATTAAATCTGGTATTGAATTGGGAAAAACAATTATATATGACAAAAACACGAAATTTATAACAAATGAAGAGAATATTATAGAAGAAGATAATTTTGAACGTTAGGATTTTTTAGAAATACAAAAGTATTAAAAACAAATTATATTTATATTTGACAAATAAAACAATGTTTTTCTTTTTTATAATACTAATCATACAATGCCGACTTTTCTTTTTCAAGATAAAGACGAAGAAAATCAACCAGTTTATTTCTGATTGATTTCACACATTTACTGTTCAAAAAAATCGAACAGATTCGTTATTGGAGCTTCCAACGGGAATTGAACCCGTGACCTCAGCCTTACCAAGGCTGCACTCTACCAACTGAGCTATGAAAGCAAAAATATTAAATATTATTAATTATATAATAACAAAAATAAAAAGTAAAGATTTTCTATTGACTTTTTACTAAAAAGAGTTTAAACTATTATTATATGTAAAAACAAGTAAGAGAAAAGTAGAATAGCAATTACTAAAAGAGAGAAATTGGTCTTAGGCTGAAAACCAAATTCAAGAAAAACTATTTGAAAAACTAACTCTTCAATGTTTCTAGTGAAATAAGCTAGACGGACAAAGAAACGTTATATTCTTATAATTAAGTAAAAATTAGGATGGAACCGTGTATATATAGCACTCCTATAGATAAAAATATCTATTAGAGTGTTTTTATTATTTTTAAAGAAAAAAATAGGGAGGGGTATTTATGATAAAAATTAGTTTAAAAGATGGAAGTATTATTGAAGTAGATAAAGGAACTTCTATAATTGAAGTAGCAAGAAAAATAAGTGAAGGATTAGCAAGAGTAACTACTTGTGGAGAAGTAGATGGAAAAATAAAAGACCTAAGATATGAATTAAAAGAAGATTGCAATTTAGTAATTCATACTTTTGCAGAAGAAGATTTAGAAGGAAAGAAAGCATATTGGCATACATCGTCTCATATTATGGCACAAGCTGTACAAAGATTATTTCCAGGCGTGAAATTTGCCATAGGACCAGCTATTGATGAAGGATTTTATTATGATTTTGATGTAGAAAAACCATTTACAGATGAAGATAAAGTTAAAATAGAAGAAGAAATGAAGAAAATCATAAAAGAAAATATAAAAATTGAAAGATTTTCTCTTTCAAAACAAGAAGCTTTGGAACTAATGAAAAATCAGCCATATAAAAAAGAATTAATAGAAGAATTACCAGAAAATGAAGAAATCAGTTTTTACAAACAAGGTGACTTTACAGACCTTTGTGCAGGACCACATTTAGAAAATACTGGAAAAATTAAAACTATAAAAATACTATCTTCTTCTGGTGCTTATTGGAGAGGCAGCGAAAAAAATAAAATGCTACAAAGAATTTATGCTATATCTTTTCCAAAAGCTAGCTTATTAGAAGAATATATGAAAATATTAGAAGACAGAAAAGCAAGAGATCATAGAAAGATAGGCAAAGATTTAGAATTGTTTATGACACATCCATTAGTTGGAGCAGGACTTCCTATGTATTTACCAAATGGCGCAACAATAAGAAGAATTTTAGAAAGATATATACAAGATAAAGAACTAAAATTAGGATATGAACATGTTTATACACCATCACTTGCAAATGTTGACTTGTACAAAACTTCTGGACATTGGGAACACTACAAAGAAGATATGTTTCCAGTTATGAAAATGGAAAATGAGGAAATGGTTTTAAGACCTATGAACTGTCCTCATCACATGTTAGTTTATAAGAACAAGATGCATTCATATCGTGATTTACCAATAAAAATTGGTGAACTTGCACATGATTTTAGATATGAAGATAGTGGAAGTGTATGTGGATTAGAAAGAGTTAGACAAATGTGTCAAAATGATGCACATCTTTTTGTAAGACCAGATCAAATAAAAGAAGAAGTTGGTAAAGTTTTAAAATTAATAGTGGAAGTCTATCAAAAAGATTTTGGATTTCCTAAATCAAGTTTTGCATATAGATTATCATTAAGAGATAAGAATAACAAAGAAAAATATATTGATAATGATGAAATGTGGGAAACAGCAGAAAGTCAATTAAGAGAAATACTAACTGAATTAGAAATTCCATTTTATGAAGCAGAAGGAGAAGCAGCATTTTATGGACCAAAAATTGATATACAAATAAAAACAGCATTAAACCATGATGTAACAATTCCAACTTGTCAGTTAGATTTTGCGTTACCAGAAAGATTTGAACTTGAATACATAGGAAAAGATGGAGAAAAACATAGACCTGTTGTAATTCATAGAGCAATATTAGGAAGTTCTGACAGATTTATATCATTCTTATTAGAAGAAACTAAAGGATTACTTCCAACATGGCTTGCACCAATGCAAGTAAAAATATTACCAATAACAGATGGACAACATGAATATGCTTATAAGTTAAAAGAAGAATTGATAACAGAAGGAATACGTGTAGAAGTTGATGATAGAAATGAAAAAACTGGATATAAAATTCGTGAAGCACAACTTCAAAGAATCCCATATATGTTAATTGTAGGAGCAAAAGAAGTGGAAGAAAATACAATTTCAGTTCGTTCTCGCAAGGATGGAGATATTGGTACAATGAAAGTAAAAGAATTCAAGGAAAAAATTATAGATGAAATAGAAAAAAAGAACTAAAACCAATAATATTATTAAGAAAAGAGGAGTAAAGATGAAATTAGGAATTGTAGGGTTACCAAATGTAGGAAAAAGTACAATGTTTAATAGTATAACAAAAGCAGGAGCAGAATGTGCAAATTATCCGTTTTGTACAATAGAACCAAATGTAGGAGTTGTTCGGTGTACCAGATGAAAGATTAGATGAATTAACTAAAATGTATAATCCACAAAAAACTACTCATGCTGTTGTAGAATTTGTAGATATTGCAGGATTAGTAAAAGGAGCAAGTAAAGGAGAAGGACTAGGAAATAAATTTTTATCACATATTCGTGAAACAGATGCAATAGTAGAGGTAGTTCGTTGCTTTGAAGATTCAAATGTTGTTCATGTAGATGGAACTGTTGATCCAATAAGAGATATTGAAACAATTAATTTAGAATTAATATTTGCAGATATAGAAACTGTAAATAAAAGATTAGATAAAGCAAGAAAAAATTTAAAAGCAGATAAAAAATACCAAGAAGAAATTGATTTATTAGAAAAAATTAAAGAAAATTTAGAAAAAGGTATATCAGCAAGAGCATTGGAGTTTAATGAAGAAGAAAAAGTATTAGTTAAAGACATGTTTTTACTTACAACAAAGCCAATCTTATATATTGCAAATATTTCAGAAGAGCAAATGGACAATTGTCAAAATGATGAAATGGTATTAAAAGTAAAAGAATATGCTAAAAAAGAAAATGCTGAAGTTATTCCTTTATGTATAAAAATAGAAGAAGAACTATCAGGACTAAATGATGACGACAAAAAAGAAATGCTAGAAGCATTAGGGTTACAAGAATCAGGATTAGATAAAGTTATCAAAAAGAGTTATGATTTGTTAGGATTAATGTCATTTTTAACAGCAGGTGAGCCTGAAGTAAGAGCATGGACAATAAAAAAAGGAACTAAAGCACCACAAGCTGCAGGTAAGATACATACTGATATTGAAAGAGGCTTTATTAAAGCAGAAGTTGTTTCATATAATGATTTAATAAAAGAAGGTTCAATGTTAGCAGCAAGAGAAAAAGGACTTGTTCGTCAAGAAGGAAAAGATTATATTATGCAAGATGGAGATATTGTACTATTTAAATTTAATGTGTAAAATATCTGTAATAAAAATGTAAAATAAAAAATATTAAAAACTATTGACTAATTTAACATTTAAGTATATCATATTAAATGAAGAACAAAAGAAATATATTATTTTTATGTATTTCTATACACTTTGCTTTATTTATAAAAAATAGGTATAATAAATAGCAAATGTATAAATAATAATAAAAAATAAGAAAGTAGAGGAGAAAAATATGAAAAAATCAATTTTAATGAAAGTAGCTTTAGTATTAGTTATAACAATAATGGGAATGTTGTTTCTTACAACAGTAAATGCGGCTGATGATGATGGAATGAATGATTTAACAAGTACATTAACAAGTGGTTCAGGAAATAATTCTTCTAATACAGGAAACACAAATACTAATACAAGTGGAAACAATAGCAATACAAGTAACAATTCTTTAGTAGTAAATAATAATACTACAAACAATAATGCAAGTGTTTACAATAACTCAAATTTACCAAAAACAGGTATTGGAGACTCTGTACCAGTAGCATTATTATTAGTAGTATTTGGAATCTCTGCAGTATATGCTTATAAAAAAGTTAAAGATTATAGAAATATTTAATATATAAAAATTGAGAGAATTTAGTAAAGTTCTCTCAATTTTGTTTTGCTTTAACTATTAATCTTTTTGAATTCAAATTATTACAAGTAACTAATGTCAATTCTTTTGAATATTTATTATAATCGAAAATAGGGGATAAGTCAGATTCTCCAACTTCATAAGTTTTAATAACTTTATAAATATATTTATTTGAGTTATTATCATATATATATATTTCATCATTTATGTTTAATAAATTTAAATTTCCAAAAAACATTGAATTATTATAATTGTGTCCAGCAATACATATATTTCCATAACTAGATGGACTTTCACCATAAAATTTACAAGGTGATATTTTAAGCAATTCTTCATTTAAGCAAGAAAAAACAGGATAATAAATATTGATTTTAGGTATTTCTATAATTCCGAATAAATTATTATTTGTTTTTGAATCTATATGGTTAGAGTTATTCGAATACAGTTTATAGATGTTATAATTACCTATAATTTTGTTAGCTAATTTCTCTTTCTTTTGTTTAGAAAAAATTGAGTAAAATATAGTGCTAACTAGTCCAATTACAATAAAAAAAGAAACAATAAATTGAATTCTAAATAATTTGTTTAACTTTTTCTTTTTACTTTTTATTTTTGTACTCAATATTTGATTCATTTTTATCTCCATTTATTTTTAATTAGTGTGTGCAAAAAAATCAAATATTATTATAAGAAAATTTTCTAAAAATTATGAATAGAATTCATTTATTTGTTTCTTATATAAATCAGGTGATACCTCAAATCTAATTTCAAAGCATGTAAAATCATCCAATTCATTTTCTTCTAGACAATCTAAATAAATATCTAGTTCATCAAGATTTCTACAAGCTGAAATAATTATAGGATTTAATTTATAGTTAAACATTAATTCAAAGCCCAAATCCAATCCTTTTATAATAGAACTATTTTCTTTATGAATCATCAAATTTAAAGACTCTCTAAATCTAGATATAGCAGAGTTTTTAAAACGGTTCAAAGGTATTATATACAATGTATTTATTACATCTTCTATAGAAGAATAGAAATCTTTTGAATTATTATAAATGTTTTCTATATCTGAATAATGATATGGCAAATATGCTTTTTGATCTTTTTCAGAAATGATTAGAATATTATGATCCATTTTGTATATCCTCCAAAATATGTGTACTATTTATATTATAACTTTGTCGAAAAACAATGTAAATAAAATATAAATAAAAAAATATTACATTTCTATTACATATTGTATTAATATTGAAAACACAAAAATCATATGTTATATTTAAAAATATAAAATACATAAGAAAAAGGAGCATAGGTTTGTTATATAAAATTAGTAACTTCGATGAATCAAGTAGAATTATGAATATAATAGTTAAAATAATTAGTATAATTTTATATATAATAATAATTCCTGTTATTATATTTAATTTCACATTAATTATTAAATCCTTTATTTATCCAAATGAAGTACCTGACTTTTTAAAAATAAAAACTTTCGTTATTGTATCTGAAAGCATGGAACCTACTATTATGACAGGAGATGCAATTTTTATAAAAGAAGTAAAACAAGAAGAACTAAAAGTAAACGATATTATTTCTTTTAAGGAAAAAAATTCAATAATTAATACACATAGAATTGTGGCAATAACTAATGACAATGGAATTACAAGATATACAACAAAAGGGGATAACAATATTTATGAGGATAAAAACAAAATAACTTATGATGAAATTGAAGGAAAATATTTATTTAAGTTAAATGGATTTGGAAGGACAATAAAAATTATCCAGAAAAAGACAACATTAATTATATTATTAATTATTCTGATATTAATTTCATCTTATCAAATAAGGATAAGCAAAAGAAAATTAAAAAGAAAAGAAAAACGAAATGAGTTTAATAAAAAATCACAACTTTAAAAATTGTATTGAAGTTGTGATTTTTTATTTATAAGGTTTATCAAAAATTAAAGATATAATTGAATTGCATAGTTCTTTTTTCGTTAATGGATTAGGAGATTTTAGCCACCAAATAATTGTAGCTACAACAGCACCTGAATAAAACTGAGCCATTATATTAATATCAATTCTATTATATTTTTTATAAATTTGATCTGCTTCTAAGGCTGAAGTAATATATTCTATACATGTATTCATAAATACAGTATTAGCACGACTATCAGAGTTTTTATTTAAAATATTTTGATACATTTTCTTACTTTCTTCAATATATTCTAATAAATTCATAACTAAATTAGTACAAAATTCTTTTGAATTAGAATATTTAGTTTCAGTAATTCTTTTAGTTGCTTCTTGTTTAATATCTTGAATGCAATATTCAAGTAAATCATATTTATCCTGAAAATGACTATAAAAAGTTGTTCTATGTACCATAGCCAAATTGCAAATGTCATTTACTTTAATTTCGTCAAATGATTTTTGAGATAGCAATTCAAATAAGGCGTTCTTTAATAATAAATGTGTACGTTTAATTCTTAAATCTTCCATATAGTAATTTCCTTTCTTAAAAATACATATATATTATACTATATATTCATACAAATGTAAAGATAATATACAAATGTATATACAAAATAAAAAAAATGTATATTATCTTACAGAAATACAAATATGTTGTTGCATTTTACAGAAAAAAGTCTATAATTAATGAGGTTAAAATAATAAAATAAGGAGGAATAATTTTGAATCGCAAAAATTTTGAAAAATTCATAAAATATGTTATCATAACAGCTGTTATCATAATTCCAATACTATACAGCTTTTTTTATTTGAGAGCCTTTTGGGATCCATATGGTAACTTAAAAGATATGAAAATAGCTGTTGTAAATTTAGATAAAGGAGACGAATCTGAAAATCTAGGAAATGATTTAGTGGATAAGCTAAAAGATAAAGATGTTATGACAATAATTGTTTTAGATGATAGTGACAAAGCAAAAGAAGGACTTATAAATGAAGACTATTATGCTACTATTACAATACCTGAAAACTTTACTTATGATTTGAATAATGCAGAAAATGTAGATCGTAAAACAACTACAATTACATATTCTCCAAACCAAAAAAGTAATTATTTGGCATCACAAATTATAAATAAAGTTGTAACAAGTGTTGAAACAGAATTAAGAAGTCAAGTAGATAAACAAGTAGTTGCAACATTATCTGACAAATTAAGAGAAATGCCAGACAAATTAAAAGAAATATCTGATGGAGCTGGTCAACTTCAAGAAGGATCAAATAAACTTGGAAATGGAATAGAACAATTAAATAGTGGTACAGGTGAATTAAATTCTAATTATGCTAAGTTTGATGACGGAGTAAATTCTGCTTACAATGGAAGTGTAAAACTTACAAATGGATTAAATGATTTAAATGCTGGAGCAGAAAAAATAGCTGAAGGAACAGCACAATTAGCTGAAAACACTAAAAATCTACCTGCATTAGCAGATAAAGTAACTCAACTTTCAGGAGTTACAAATGGTTTACAAACTAGTGTGTCTAACTATGTAAATGCTGTTACAAACGCTACAAATATTCTTAAAAATTATGCACCATCAAATCCTGATATTACTTACATGACAGCAATGGGAACTCTTGAACAGCTTTCATTAGGTAACAACTCAGGAACAAAAACAAAAGGTGATCAATTAAATGATGGAGTTAAAGCTTTAAATTCAAGTGTTAGTCAATTTGCTAGTCAAGCATCTAGTTTAGGTAAATTATCTGATGGGATAAATAATTTAAATAATGGAATGACAGAACTAAAAAAAGGATTAGCTAGTGCACAAGAAGGAAGTACAACTTTACAAAATGGACTTAAAGAATTAGATAAAAATTCTAAAAATGTAAAAACAGGTATTAATAAGTTAAATACAGGTTCACAAGCAGCATTGGAAGGAACTCAAACATTAATCGAAGGAACAAATACATTTAAATCTGAAATAGACGAGGGAATGAATACAGCAAATGAGCAATTAGAATCTTTAAATGGATTAGATGAATATGCAGCAGATCCTGCAAAAGCAGAAGAAGTAGATTATGCTGGTATTGATTCTTATGGAGTTGGATTTGCGCCATACTTTATGTCTATATCTTTATGGGTAGGATCTTTAATAATGTTAATCATATTCTACTATGACCCAGATGATAGATTTAAACTATTAGGAAGAAATGCAGAAAATAGATTTTTACGTTCTGGATTATACTTACTAATTTCAGTAGCACAAGGAATTGTATTAGGAGTTATATTAAAATTTGGTCTAGGATTTAGTGTAACAAATCTTTGGTTATATTATGGAAGTTGTGTTGTAATATCACTAGTATTCTTTAGTATAATGCAATTCTTAATATTAAACCTTGGAGATGTAGGAAAATTTTTGGGAATCTTATTTCTTGTATTGCAATTAGCAGCAAGTGGTGGAACATTCCCTATAGAAACAGTACCTAAATTCTATCAAAGTATCTATAAATTTATGCCTATGAATTATACAATACGTCTATTGAAAGAATCTATAGTAGAAATAAATACAGATATGTTAAAAAAGAATTTATCTATTTTATTCGGAATATTTATTGTATTTATGGGAATAAGCTTTACATTAGATTATATAAGAACGAAAAAACAACCATTAAAAAATAAAAATTAATAATAAGTATGAATAATAAACCTTCTAAAATGAATATAATATTTTAGGAGGTTTTTAATTATGTTAAAAGCAATAGAACTGCCATATCCTTTAGATGCACTAGAACCTTATTATTCAAAAATCACATTAGATTTACATTACAATATTTTATATAAAGGATATATAGAAAATACAAACAAGACAGAAGAAAAATTATTAATTGCAAGAAATTCTAATAATTTTGAAAATATAAAATGTCTAGAAAAGGACTTAAGTTTCTTTGGTTCAGGAGCAATATTACATGAGTTATTTTTCATGAATATGGGACCTTCAATACCAACTAATCCTGATACCGAATTATTAGAACAGATTATAAAAGATTTTGGAAGTTTTGAAAAATTTAAAAAACAATTTACAGAAGCAAGTAAAACAGTTGAAGCTTCAGGATGGTGCATATTAGCATGGGTTCCAAAATGGAATAAATTAGAAGTATTACAATGTGAGAAACATCAAAATCTAACATTATGGGGATGCAATCCATTATTAGTACTAGATATGTGGGAACATTCCTACTATTTACAGTATCAAACAAAAAGGCCTGAATATATTAGTGCATTTTGGAATATTATAAATTGGAATGCAGTAAATAGGAGATTTAGAAAAATACTAAAAAATAGTTAGTTTAATTGAAAAAATGTAAATATTATAATATAATGCAATATATTATAATATAAGGAGAGTAATTATGAAATATGAAGAAATTGAAAAACTAATATTAGAATATGGAAAAGACTACTTAAGTGATGGAACAATAAATAAAATTTTATCTTTAGCTAAAGGTAGTCAAAGTATGCAAAAAGAATTAGAAGATCAAATAACTGAAGAGTGGATAACTAGGGTTAAAGAATTAAAAGAAATATTAATATATACAGATTCGAATTTTATATCTGATGTTCCAAAAGAAATTGTAGAAAGAAAGGGAATACAAAATACATTTCCATATGTGCAATGTTCTTATCAAGATAAATTTGATTATAAGTCAAAAGAAAATAAAATGAAAATCCCTAATTTAAAATATGTAGTAGAAAGAGTTATAGATAAAGATATTAGAAGTACACAAAATAATCAATCTATAGGTGATTCTTATAGATAGAAATATTTAAAACAATATATATCCAAAATTTACATAATTTCATATTATATATAAATGTAATATGAAAGGAGGATTTGATGGATTTTGGATTTAAAACAAGTAAAGATAGGATTTGTATTAACAGGTTCGTTTTGCACGTTTAAAAGGGTTATACCAAAAATGAAAGATTTAGTAAATATGCAAGCAGATTTGATTCCCATAATGTCTTTTAATAGCTATGAAATGGATACAAAGTTTGGTGAATCTGAACATTTTATATCTGAGGTAGAAGAAATTACTGGTAAAAAGATTATTCATACAATAGAAGATGCAGAACCAATAGGTCCTAAAAAAATGACAGATATTATGATAATAGCTCCATGTTCACGGAAATACAATGTCAAAACTTGCTTGTGATATTATAGATACGCCTGCTACTATGGCAGCCAAGTCACATTTAAGAAATGATTTACCACTAGTAATAGCTCCATCAACTAATAATGGTCTAAGTGGAAATGCAGAAAACATAGGTAAATTATTAAATAGAAGAAATTATTATTTTGTTCCATTTAAACAAGATAATCCAATCACTAAGCCAAGGTCAATAGTTTTTGACCCCGAATACATTATAGAAACAATACAATATGCTTTAAGAAAAGAGCAGCTTAGTCCAATACTATTATAAATAGATACTGTCTTGAGCTTAAATTTAGGCTTAGGACAGTATTTTATTTTAAATTAATATTGTTTAAATTACTTTTATATGTTAGAATCAATACATAAATAATAAGGAGAACTATATCATATATGAAATTAGAAATAAAAAAAGAAACTAGAATATCAAAAATTAGCATATGGAGAATATGTTCTTATTTTATTATATATAGCTTTTTAGGATATATAATAGAGACACTTTTTGGTGTTATAACTAAAGGAGTCCTAGAATCTAGACAGAGTTTTTTATATGGACCATTTCTACGGTATATATGGGGTAGGTGCAATAACAATAATCTTATTTGGTAGATATTTTAAAAATAATAATTTAAAATTATTTATAATTGGATATATCATAGGATCTATTACTGAATATCTAATAAGTTTTTTTACTGAAGTATTGTTAGGAACAAAATGGTGGGATTATTCAAACTATATATTAAACATAAATGGAAGAATATGCTTATTATACTCTATTTTTTGGGGGCTTTTAACAATTATTCTTATCAAAAGAATAAATCCTAGAATTGATAGTTTTATTGATTTTTTGAAAATAAAGTTTCCAAGTAAATTATTAAAAATATTATTGTCAATTAGCATATTTCTAATAATTATTGATTGCATAGCAACTTGTTATGCACAAACACAATTTATTATTAGAATGGCAGTAGAAAATAATATTGAAATTAGAAATTATAATAAAGTAGTAGAAAAATATCAAAAAACTTATAGTAACGATATGTTATCTAAGTTGATTTTAACACTATGGAATGATAAAAAAATGATAAGAACTTTTCCTAATCTAAAAATAGAAGATATAAATCATAATGTAATATATATTGATAGCCTTTTGCCAGAGATACAGCCATATTATATTAAAGTTTTTGAAAAGTAACTAAAAGCGAACATTTTTTCAAAAAAGTATTGACAAAGAATAAATGTTCGTTTATAATTATCTCGCAACACAAACAAACATTCTATTTAGTGGAGGTAATTATATGAAAATAAAAATAGTAAACAAAAATAAATTTATTAGAACTTGTGTCATAATATTTATAAGTGTTATTTGTATGATATTTTTTGGATTTAATAATGCATATTCAAAAGAAAATATAAAATATAAAGAACAATACATATATCAAGGAGACACATTATGGTCAATTGCACAAAAAGAATCTAAGTGTAATCAATATTATAAAAATAAAGATATACGAAATATAGTAATAGAATTAAGAGAAATTAACAACATAGAAAATAGTAATTTAGAAATAGGAGAGATAATCCTAATACCAACATTTTAAAAGAACTATATTAACAGTTCTTTTAAAAAATCTTATTATAAATTGGCTAGTGGATTGTTTTCTACAGCTTTACGTACTTGATCATTACTAACATGTGTATAAATTTCTGTAGTAGCAATGCTTTCGTGTCCTAATAATTCTTGGAGAGCACGAATATCCACTTGTCCATATTGATACATTAAAGTAGCTGCTGTATGTCTTAATTTGTGTACAGAATATTTAGTTGTATCTAAACCTGCTTTGGCAAGTTCTTTATTTACAACATATTGTACAGTTCTATTACTTATTCGCTCTTTTCTTTCACTTAGGAATAATGCTTTTTCAGAATGCTTTTTGTCATGTTTAATGCCTTCTTTTGGTCTGATTTGTAAATAGTCTGAGATGGCTTTCATACAAGCTTTATTTAAATAAATTGTTCTTTCCTTATTTCCTTTACCTATTACATTTAATTTACATTCATCAAAATCGATATCAGTTATATTAATTCCAACTAATTCAGAAAGACGCATACCACAATTTAAAAATAAAGTGATAATTGCATAATCTCTTTGGAAATTTCTATTATCCTCATTATAAGTAACATCTAATAATTTTTTGCTATCATCAAGAGATAAATATTTTGGTAATCTTTTATCTTTTTTAGGAGTTTTTAAGTTTAAGGCAGGATTATGATCTAATAGAAATTGGGAACTAGCATCTTGGCAAAGATAGTGAAAAAAAATTCTAATAGTAGATATTTTTCTTGCTCTAGTAGCAGGTTTGCTTTTATTTACTGATGTTAGATATCCTAAGAATGCATGAATATCATCAATAGTTATTTTTTCAACTGTTTTTATAGTTATATCATCAATATTAATTTCATTAAAATCAACTTTATCAGTCATATTAAAGTGTACTTTAATAAATTTTAGAAACATTGCTAAATCATAATTATATTCTTTAATACTATTAGGTGATTTATTTAATATAGTTGTTGAATAATCTAAAAATGCATTCAAAAAATCTGGATTTTCCTCTCTTGCAATCATAATTTTCACACTCCATTTTAATTAGTTTAATAAATTATATATCAAAAATATAAAAAAAGAAATATATAGTCCAAAATTTTGTGCAATGTTTTTACTTGATGTTGGGTTTATCTTTTAAAGAAAATATGATATACTAATTTTGTTATTAACTAATTAAAGGAAAGTGATAATATAAATGCGAAAAAAACATAATAAAGAGAAAAATGAAAACCAAATACCAAAAGCACTCAAAGAAATGAAAAAAGATAACGAGAAACTAAATAAAAAAGAAAAGTTTAAAGTTGCAAAGAAACAAAAAAGAAAGAAAATCAAAAGAATTATTATATCTGTAATAACAATCATTATTGTAATTGTTGCAATTAATATTGGCATATCCACACATAGATGGAAGATGTTAGCTAAAGATATGATTGTTAACCAAAATTCTATTGTAAAAGATACAGATGGAAATACAATTGCAAGTTTAGGAAGTAACAAAAAGAAAAAAGTAATTTCTTCTGAACAGATACCAGCAAATTTAAAAAATGCTTATGTAGCAATTGAAGATGAAAGGTTTTATTCACATAATGGAATTGATATAAAAAGGACAACTGCTGCAATTGGATCTTACATAATTCATTTTGGATCTTCTTCATATGGTGGAAGTACTATAACACAACAATTTGTAAAAAATCTAACAGGTGATTCAACAGATACAGTCACAAGAAAAATAAAAGAATGGTGGAAAGCAGTTCAATTAGAAAATTGTGTTTCCAAAGATGATATTTTATCTTCATATTTAAATGTGATTTATGTTGGACCAAATATCTATGGAGTAGAAGGTGGTGCCAAATATTATTTTAATAAATCTGTTAACCAATTAACTTTAGAAGAGTGTGCTTTTTTAGCTGGAATTAATAATTCGCCAAATGCATATAACCCTTTTTCTGATAAAGATACTACTGAAAAAATAAAAAAGCGAACTAAAATTGTACTTTCTAAAATGAAAGAATTAGGTTATATAACTGATGAAAGTGAGTATAACACAGCTGTACAAAAAGTAGAATCTGGTATTAAATTTAAAAAAGGTGATATAGAAGCTAATGATCGGCATATATTCTTATCATACAGATGCACTTATACCAGAAATAACAAAAGATATTTCTAATAAATACAAAATTTCTGAAACATTTGCAACCAACTATTTAGAAATGGCAGGTCTTACTATATATAGTACACAAGATTCTAAAATACAAAAACAAACAGAGGCAGAATGTGAAAAAAGTAAATATAGTCTTCCTTCTAAAAGTGGAGGAAATTCTTCTCAAGCAGCAATGATAATAATAGATCATAAGACAGGTTATGTAGTAGGATGTACAGGAGGTCTTGGCAAAAAAACTACAGCTCGTTCTTTAAATAGAGCAACTCAAAGCATTAGGCAAACAGGATCAGCAATAAAACCAATTGCAGTACTAGCACCTGCAATAAATAAAAAAATAATAACAGCATCTTCAGTTTTTGATGATACTCCAAGAGATTTTGGAAATGGATATCAACCAACAGATTATAGTAAAAGTTTAGGAAAAATAACAGTTAGAAGAGCAGTTGAATCTTCTCAAAATGTACCTTTTGTAGAAATTATGCAAAAATTAAAACCTTCAAATTCAATAAGATATCTAGAAAAAATGGGAATAACAACTTTGACAAAAAAAGACAATGGCTTGCCGTTATCACTTCGGAGGTTTACAACAAGGAATCAGCACTTTGGAAATGGCAGGAGCATATAGCACTATTGCCAATGATGGTATATATATAGAACCAACGTTTTACAGTAAAATAGAAAAACAAAATGGGACTATAGTGGTTAAAACAAAACAAAAAACTAGAAAAGTATTTTCAAAAGAAGTAGCATATATATTAAAAAATTTATTAACTCAACCAGTTTTAGGTGAAAATGGCACAGCAACATATTGTAAAATAACTGGTGTTGATGTAGCTGCAAAAACAGGAACAACTGATGAAAACTACGATAGATGGCTTTGTGGTTTTACACCATATTATACAGCTGTTACTTGGTATGGATACGATGTTAATGAAAGCATTGATTTTAATAAGAGAAATCCTGCAGGTTTAATTTGGGCTAATGTGATGTCAAGAATTCATACAGGATTAAAAAGTGCAAAATTCGAAAAACCAAATACAGTAATGAGTATAAAAGTATGTTCAGAAACAGGAAAAAAGGCAACTACTGGATGCACAAATACATATATCGAATACTTTCTATGGCTTACAGCTCCAGACTTATGTGATAAACATACAGGTAGTGAGTTAAAAGATAATGAGGACATAAATAATAAGATACAAAACAATGTAACAGAAATTATAAAAGGCATTACAAATGACATAGATGCTGAAGAACCACCAAGAATAATAGAAAATATCAATAATACAACAACTAAACAAAATAATGTTATTAATGAAGAAAAAACTAATGTAACAGAAAATACTATAACAAATAACAATAACATGACCAAACCATCAACTACAACAAAAACTAATACAAATAAAAATGAAACAAAAAATAATACAACTAATAATAATAGTAATATTATATCTAACAGTACCAATACAAAAAACATTACGCAATCTGACAATACAATAAATAATAATCAAGAAACATTGACTAATAAAACTGAATAAGAGCTTTATAAATATAATTTATAAAAATGTTTTAAGAAATAATAATTTTAAAAGTTTAAAGGAGAAAATGCAAATGATATAAATGATATTATTTCAAAAATATATTATCCAGTAGGGGAATATATTAGATTAATACAAAAATTTGATATATTTGATTTATTAAAATTATTACTAATAAATATTATTCCTTTAATTTTATTTGTTATTATTACAAGTAAGCACTATTTTACTATAATATCTAAATCTTCAGAAAATGGTTCATCAAGAAATATAGTAAGCAAACGAAAAAGCAAAAATATAAAAGTAGAAACAAAAAATAAAATGTCAGCTTTAATATCAAAAGAGCTAAAAAGATATTTTTCTTCAACAGTTTATATGACCAATACATTAATAGGTTTAGTTATAATGATTATAGGAACAATTGCAATATGTGTAAACTTAAACGGAACATTTAACATGATTACAGAAGGAGAAGAATTGGGAGTCGATATAAATCAGATTTTAGAGCTTATGCCAAAAATATTTTTTGGTCTTGTTGTTTTCATGTCTTCTATGACTTCTATAACATCATCTTCTATATCAATAGAAGGAAAAAGTTTTAATATAACCAAAAGTTTGCCAGTAAATCCTGAAGAAGTATTACTTTCAAAGGTTTTAAGCAGTAACCTAATTACCATACCAGTTATACTTTTGTGTGACATAATATTTTTTATTTCATTTGAAGTACAAATATTTGATATTGTTGCAATATTAATAATATCATTAGTTATGCCAACATTAACAGCAATAATAGGATTATTTGCTAATTTAAAGTATCCAAAAATGAATGCAACATCAGACACAGAAGTAGTAAAGCAAAGTGCAAGTTCAATGATTTCTGTGCTTGGTGGAATGTTAATCTCTATATTTTTAATAGGAATATTAGTTTTTGCATCAAATATAATTAATATAAATATTGCAATAGTAATTGAATTAATAATTATATGTATCATTACAATAAGTTTATGGAATATATTAAAAAAATACGGAAATAAAAGATTTAAAGAAATTATTATATAAGGTAACTGGCATGCAAAACTTTTGTATTAACTACAACATTTATAATTAATGATGAAAAACAAATATAACAAAATTAGAACATACAAACAAGTATGTTCTTTTATATTAATTTTGGTATTAATAATTTTATTTAAATGTTATAATTGCTTGAAAAAATAATTAACTAAATGATATAATTATAAATAGTAAAAGAACAAAAGGGAGTGATTTTTATGAAAAAAATTTTAAAAATAGTAGGAGTTATAATATTACTAATTATTTTAGTCGCATTGATTCATACATTAAGAAATTTTATAATAGTACAAAAATTAAATAAGAATTTTGCAAAATATGAATCAAGTTCAAATTATAATATAAAAATACATTCTGTACAAGAGGAAACAACTGTAGATGTGGACCATTATAAAAAAGATAATAGACAAGTAACAATACTAAAGAGATATTATAAAGATGAAGAAAATAAAATGTCTGCTTATAATAATGGAGATAAAATAGATATATTTTGGGAAACAAACAATTATAAAACAGCACAGTTAGATGCTAATGCTATGATAGAAATAGGATTATATAATGGATTAGAAGCAGATAATAGTTGGCAAACACTACTATCTTGTATATGTGCAAAAATAAGAAGTACAACATATAATGAAAAAGAATGTTATTATATTGACAATTTCTTTTCGCCTAAAACAATGTCAGGAACAGATACAAACAAACTATATATAGAAAAAGAAACCGGTTTATGTATAAAATTAATTGTGGATAATCAAACAAGTCAGAAGGAATATAACTTTGAAAATGTAGATGATACTGTATTTGAAGAACCAGACATAGCTCAATATACATTGCAAGAAAATAAATAAAAAACACTCGAAGTTTTAATAATTTTTATAAATAGTTTATACAAGAGATATTAATTAATATCTCTTGTAATTTTAGATGTATATAGTTATTGTAAAGATAAAAAATATATATTATATTTAAAAATTAAATAAATTTTAGAAAAAGTCTTGACTTGGAGTTAGGTCTAAGTGATATATAAAAATTAAGGAGGTAAAAAATATAAAAGTATTAGTTAAGTATAATTAGTACTCTAGAAGAAAATAATAAAAAAGTCAAGAAAAGAGGTTGTTTTAAAATGTATTTAGAAAATATAAATGGACCAGAAGATATTAAAGAGTTAAAAATCGAAGAATTAACATATTTAGCAGATGAAACGAGAAAAGCTTCAATAAATAAAATAAGTAATGCTGGAGGACATAGTGGGCCAAATCTTGGAATGGTTGAAATGACAGTTGCAATGCATTATGTATTTAATTCCCCTATAGATAAAATTGTCTTTGACGTATCACATCAAAGTTATCCTCACAAAAGCAGGCTGGATAGGTCACATATTTCAAGAGATATAAAAATTATGTCCTAATTCGAATGTAAAAAAAGGCTTGAACATAATATTTACAGAAGATTATCATAAAAATGAATTAGTAACATCTTTAGATGAAATAGATGAATGGATATTTAATAACTAATATTTATCATAAAAAACATGAAAGAGAGGGACTTTATAGTATATGTTTATACAAGAATATAATTCACCCGAAGGCTATTCTAATATTAAAATGAGCAGTGATGGAACTTATTTAACTGGTCTTTGGTTTGAAAACTCAAAGGATTCTTACAAACACAAATATAATTTTGAAAAAAAAGATTTACCAATATTTGATAAAACAATCAACTGGTTGGACATTTATTTTAGTGGTGAAAATCCAAACTTTACACCTGAATATAAAATAGAAAATTTAACATCTTTTAGAAGGCAAGTTATAGATATTATGAATAGAATTTCTTATGGTAAAGTTATTACCTATAATGATATAGCAAAAGAAATAGCAAGCTCAAGAGGAATAAAAAGAATGTCTGCACAAGCAGTTGGAGGTGCTGTTGGTTGGAATCCAATTTGTATAATTATTCCATGTCATAGAGTTGTTGGTGCAAATGGTAATTTAACTGGATATGGTGGTGGTATCCAAAATAAAATAAGATTATTACAACACGAAAAGCATAATATGGATAAATTTACTATTCCTAAAAATATAATATAACTCTCTAAATGAAATAACATAAAAAAACAGTAGAAAAAATTATTTTTCCACTGTTTTTTTTATTGTTTTACCAAGAAAATTTTTTAAGAAACGTACTGCATTAATCTTCCAAAACAATCAATTCCAAGTGCTTTTAATTCACTTGATAAATGTTCTTGGAAAACTTTAAATAATGCTTCTTCATCCTGATAGATATAATAAGAATGTGGCCCACTTTTAATTTTAGTACCAACTTTCTTTGCATTCATTATAAATGAAGACATTCCTTTTTCTGAATTTTTTATTTTCCGATAAATTTCCTCTATATCAGAGGTTAAAAGATAAGCGTCTCTGCACATATTGCACGACCTCCTTTAAAAATTAGTATACATTTATAATAACATGCTTCGTATATTATGTCAATAGAAGCTTTCCTTAAATTATGAATAACTTATGATATGATCACCCCATAAAAATAATTTATGAAAAGTTCACCCCCATGATATAATGGAGGTATGAGAACAGAAATACAGTAAAAGTCGCAGCAGATAGGTTAGGTTTTTCAGAGCGCTATGTTAAAAAATTGAAAGCGAGGTATAAAAAATTAGGCCCTTCATCCATGATGCATGGAAATTGTGGAAGACAACCAAAACATACAATAGATGCAGAAACCAAAAGTAAAATTATTGAGATATGGAAACAACCAGAATATGAAGAATGTAATTTTAAACACTTTCAGGAATTTTTAAAGGAAGATTATAATATTACAATAAGTTAACAGCTTTATATAATTTATTACATCAAAAAGGATATATAAGCCCCAGAAAGCACAAAAAAATTAAAGTACATAATAGACGTAAATAACGTTCTTCAGCAGGTGAACTTTTACAAGTTGATGGTACACCATTTCAATTCTTTTATGGAGACGATAAAATGTATTGTTTACATGGTTATAATCTTGAATATATGCTTAACAGTAATGATGCTACAGATGAGCAAAAACAAGAGAAAATATCAATGTTAAAGTATACTTATGAACAAGTTTTATCATCACAAGCTGAACAAGTTGATACAAAAGCTAATAATATTGATAATTTAAGTAGTTTGGGCAAGTTATTAAGTAATAATTTTGTTCAAACACAGCAAAAGAATAACTTAAAAGCTATATAGTATTTTCATGTATACAAAGAAATAAGTAGGGAATAGGGGAATAAGCTATTTTTAGAAATGTATAAAAGTATAAAAAAGAAATTTAAAATATTAAAATAAATTTTAAAATAGAAAAATAAATACATAAAAAACTATTCTATTAAAATATAAAATAAAGATTTCTTAAAAGTAAAAAATAAACTTAGAATTTAAAGTAAAAAATTTAGTAATTAAGATTTAGAAATTTCAAAATTTAAAATTTTGTGTAAAGTTAAATTTTTTATATAACTTTTTATTAACGAACATTTGTTAATAATGCTTGTAAATAATTTTACATTATAATTTAATAAAATAATTTAATAAATTTTCTTATAAATATTATATAATTTTAGATTACAAATCCATAATATAATTTTATAATTATAACACGCTAAAATCGATTTTAAGACATTTTTATATTTAATCAAGCAAGTTTTATATGTTTATGATTAGATATGCCAATTTATAAATTTAGTGTTTATTGTATAATTTCTAGTAGAAATGCTGATTTTTAGGCATTTATTAAAAATGCTCGAAAAAGGCTAAAAACACGACGCACGAGAATCGATTTTAAGGCGTTTTTATTTTTTAGGCATATAACTTGCTGTTTGAATAATTAAGCAAAATACTGAAATATGGGGATTTGTGAAATTTTGATAAAAAATAATCTAAAGTTATATAAATTTTTTTAGAATATGTAGTTACAATAATTAAAAAAAATCCAACCAAGAATAATTAAAAATAATGAGGCTTCAGAATCAAACTTAAGAGAGTTTTATAAGAAAGTAATATAGTTTGTTGTTAAAATAAATAGCTTAAATACTAGTAATATCAGGGAATTGCAAGATTTTGCAGGTAGGACCATATATGCATGGTTTTATATTTTGTTCCTACTCCTTTTTGCACAAAAGATTGATTTTGTGCAATGTATCATATTTCTTTTTTTACACTTTTCCATATCTACTTCTACCTCTCTTCTATTGTTTATTGATATGTTAAAGTGAATCCAATTATAATTTACTATTTTATTATTTTATGTTTTTTTAAATTAGCTTTCGCAATGATTTTATTTTAAAAATTATTATTATTCTTCTCTTATGATTAAATTTTAGTTTTATTAAAGTTATATTTATCATTTAATATTTATTTTTATAATTATAAAATTTTTGATTATTAAAAAATATTTGTAACTTTTACAATTTTTTCTTTTTTTCCCCTACCTTCTTAAAAATTAGTAATTTTACTTAAATTATAAACAACAAGCTATATGCCTAAATCATAAAAAACGCTTAAAAACGATTCTCATAAGTCTTTTTTCAACTAATTTTATTGGTATTTCTTTAAATATTTCAATTGTAAAATCTTTATATGCATCTTCATTTTTTGTCATAATTAAATATCTAAAAAATATTCTAATATCGTTGTAAATTTCATTTACAGTTGTTTCTGCATATAATGAAATATATCTTATATATTTTAGATAAAAATTCAAACAATCTGGTTTTTTATCTTGTGATGATAAAAAAGACATATAATAAAACAAAGATGCAAATGTGTGAATATAGAGCTATATTCTATGATTTGCATCTTTGACAATAGTATTATAATATTTAAGAACGACTATAGTTTCTTAAACTTTCAGCTAAAACACTTGAATTGAACAGAATAAACCTAATTTTCCTAATTGTCTTATTATATTTTTTCTTTTCTTTCTTAAAATCAGTAGAATCGGTAAATATAATATAGTAATAATTATTATAAAAATAATTGCTAGTCTAGTATATGCCTCAATTCTATGCATAATTTTCTCCTTAAATAAAATTTAATTTTATTACTTATTCTACCTGATGTTTACTATATGTTTTCTTTGCACAAATTAATGCTATAACCATCATAAAAATATAAGTAATTATAGTCATCATAGGTAAATCAATAACAATATTTCCTAACTTATATGATACCATTTGAGAAAAGTTTGAATAAATTGCATTATATGGCATTAAGAATAATATTTTATTTAATATTCCAAAAGCTGACTTTATGCTCAAAAATACTGGTAACATAATAATAGCAATATCTATTACTAATACTGTCATAGGATTTTTCAGTTTAGATGACAAGAATAATGTTAATCCCACCATACCAAACAATACTGTATATGAAATCACTATATTATATAAAAGTGACTGGAAGAATGTTAGTGCGTATGGACTTAATATGTTAGAAAGTTGTATTGGTAAATTTCCTCCATCTGTACCAAACATTAAGAATATTGTTCCTATTGCAAATATTAAATATATTGTAAATACTAATGTTGCAAATATATAAGATGCGATTATTTTCGCAGTTACACCTTTACTTTTTCCATACTTTGTGGTTAATAATATTTTATCTGTACCATTTTGATACTCTCCTGCAAAAACAGATGCTAAACATATACATATAGCAATTACTCCAAATATAAGTAATTCATAAGTGCTATACAAATTAGAATATCCATCATAAAAATCATATTCAAATGGTGTTTTTGTGTTATTAGACTTCTCTAACCAATATTCTTTTTCTTGAGGTGTATATTTTTTTCCATCATAACTTTGATTTAATTCTTCTTCTATTCTTTGTTGTCTTGTTTCATAAAAATCTTTCTGTTCTTTTAAATTTAGATTAAATAATTCAGTTATATAGCTAGTATTATAATTTGCATATACACGGTTTATATTTGTTAATAAATCAAGTCTATTATTTAAATATTTATTATAAATTTCAATACTAAAATCCTTTTCTCCATCACTATTTGTAATAAGATTATTTGGATCATTATGCAACTCTTGTAATTTTTCTATTTCTTTTATAATCTTTTCATTTGTTAAAGTTCCAGAAATCTCTTTCATTTGTTCTTTTCTAACACTAATAGCCTCTTTACCTTTATAAGATTTTCCACTCTTATCTGTTGCTAGAAAATCTTTACCTGCCATAGAAAATAGTAATGTTATTAAAAACAAACAAACTATGATTACAATAATATTCATTTTTTTATTAAATAATTTCTTTAATTCAAATTTCACTAATGTTCCCATATTGTTCATTCCTTTCTTTTCTATTTTTCATTATCTTGAAAATATGCTAAATATAAATCTTCTAAATTAGGTTCTATATTAACAGCATTCACAGTTGGTTTTTGCCTACTTACAATTCTTAATTCTGTTGTATTATTTTCTTGATGAATATTAATAATACAATATTTATGATTCAGCATTTCTACTTCTTTTTTATCATAAGCAACACATTTCCATACACTGCCTCTTAAATCTTGTAAAAGTTCTTCTGGCGTTCCTGTTAATATCTTTTTACCTGCTTTCATCACAATAATTTCATCTGCAATAAATTCAATATCTGATACAATATGAGTTGATAATATTACAATTTTATCTTGTGAAAAACTACTAATTAAGTTTCTAAACTTTACCCTTTCTTTTGGGTCTAGTCCTGCTGTTGGCTCATCTAAAATTAGAATCTTTGGGTTATTTAACATTGCTTGTGCAATTCCTAATCTTTGTTTCATTCCTCCAGAAAATGTCTTTACTTTTTGTTTTTTTTCATTTTCCAAATTAACTATTTGTAATAACTCATTCACTCTCATTTCAGCCTTTTCTTTTGATAATCCCTTTAATGCAGCAATATACATTAAAAAATCATAAGCTGTAAAATCTGGATAGTATCCAAAATCTTGTGGTAAATAACCAAGAACTTGTCTGTAATCCTCCCCTAGTTTTTTTATATCTGTTCCATTATATTTAATTTGACCAGAAGTTGGATTTTGAATATCACATATCATTCTCATAAGTGTTGTTTTTCCTGCTCCATTTGCACCAAGTAATCCATAAACTCCTGGTTTTAGTTTTATAGAAACTCTATCCACTGCAATTTTATTTTTATATTGTTTTGTTAGCCTATCTATTGCAAGTTCCATATATAATCATCCTCCTCTTCATAAAATTGATAAACAGCTTTTATAAAATAAAATACTGTTATAATTAATAAACCTAACCATACTAAAACACTTGAAGTTTCATAAACACTAGGAAACTTTATATTAATTTTAAATAAAATCGCATTGATTAATAACATTATCGTCATATTTACAATGTCGTTTGACTTATTTTTTAATAAACGCATTGTTAAAATGTTAGCAACATTGGTTATCATAAATGGCACTAAAAGATAAAGAATTAATACATAACTTTCCTGTTCAAAATGAGTTCCAGTCATAACTGCAAATACTGTCATTATACATAAATTAATAAATGTATTAATTATTAATTTAATTGAAATCGATTCTTTTAAGTCCATTTTACAACTCATTTCAATTTCATACATATTATATTTAAAACTTTTCTCTAACTCCATTATTTGAAGAAATGCTAATATTGGCATTACAAGTGATAAAATTAGCCTTGTTTTCTCAAAATTCATAGTTTTTATAACTAATATTCCTACCAATAATAGAATAAATTGGAAAAGAAAAGTAATTTTACTCATAAAAGGAATATATCTTTTTATCTTTTCAAAATAGCTTTCCTTTACTGTTATTTCTGTATTTGCTATTTTCATTTTTAATATTTCTATTGATTGCCTTTTTTTATTTTCATCTATACTTGGCAATTCTCTTTTGTTTAAAATTTCTCTCCACTTATCCATCTAATTAAAAGTCCTCCTTTCCTAAATACCTACTCAATTTTTCTATTCCCTGCTTTAGTCTTGATTTAATGGTAGGTACTTTTTCATCAAGTATTTTAGATATATCTTTAATTTTCAAATCTTCATAATACTTCAAAATAATTACTTCTTTTTGTTTTTCTGGTAGCTCTTTTAATGCTTTATCAATTGAATTTTTTTGTTCTATTCTTGATAATTCATTAGAATCATTTTCTTTATAAGTTTGATTATCATCTAATTCTTCTAACTCCACTTTATTCTCGTCAAAATAAGTGTTACATACATTCATTGCTATTGTAATTAAATAACTTTTAAATTTTCCTCTATGTTTATAAGTTCCTATATATTTAATCAATTTCAAGAATGTTTCCTGTGTTAAATCATAAGAAAGTGAGCTATTTCCTGTTTTATAATAACAAAATCTATAAATATCATCATAATATTTCTCAATTAATATCTCTAATAATTCTTTATTTCCGTGCTGTATTTTATAGATTAATTCTTTATCTTCCAAGTAAATACCTCCTTTCTTTCTTTTATAAACTAGCTTACATATAATATAACCTAAAAAAATATAAAAAAGATTTAAAATTTTATTAAATTTTAAAATTTTTTCATTTTAATGTTTTATTAATTATAAATTAAATATATATTTTTGTATAATGATTGATTTTGTGCAATGTTATATATACTAATAATCTATTTCCCCTTAAAATAAAAAACAACTTCTTATAATTACATCATAATATAAGAAGTTGTTTTTTCATTAACGTTTTTCTTCTTTTGAAACAGCTTTTCTTAGTTTTATGATTTCCTCCACATTAATAAAACCTGTTTCTTTAGAACCGAATTTCTTAACTCCTGGACAGAGTTCTTCTGCAAGTTCTATTAATTTCTTGCAGTTTTCCCGACCACATACTCTAATGCTGTTGTCAGGGTTGAAGACCGTTTCATAACATTTTAAAAATTCTTGTTTAAGTGTTTCTCTTCTTTCTGATTGTGTCATTTGACTGCCTCCTCCTTTTTCGTTTTTAAATTTAAAAACGAAAATCCTACTAGATATTCTAGTAGGATTATTATAACATGTATATCAATATTCTTCAATGTTTATTTAAACTTTTGTAAATAATTGTCCATTTTTTCAATAAATTCAATATTATTTTTTGTTTGAGTCATCTGACTTATAACTTGTTCTGTAACATCTGCAACAGGCATACTATTCATAGCTTTTCTTAATGCAAATACTGTTTCTTTTTCTTGTTTTGTTAATAATAAATCTTCCCTTCTCGTACCAGATTTATTAATATCAATCGCTGGAAAAATACGTCTTTCTGATAATTTTCTATCTAAATGAACTTCCATATTTCCAGTTCCTTTAAATTCTTCAAATATAACGTCATCCATTCTACTACCTGTATCTATTAAGGCCGTAGCTAAAATTGTTAAACTTCCACCATTTTCTATATTTCTAGCAGCTCCAAAAAACTTTTTAGGCTTGTGTAATGCTGCTGGATCAATACCACCAGATAGTGTTCTTCCTGAAGATGGAATAACTAAATTATATGCCCTTGTAAGTCTTGTTATACTATCTAAAAGAATAACTACATCTTTTCCTTGCTCAATTAATCGTTTAGCTCTTTCTAGTACCATTTCAGCAACCTTTACATGATGTTCGGGTAATTCATCAAATGTTGAATGTATAACTTGACCTTTAATTGAACGTTTCATGTCTGTAACTTCTTCTGGTCTTTCATCTATTAGTAATACAATTAATTCAACTTCTGGATTGTTTAGACTAATACTATTTGCAACTTTTTTTAATAGTGTTGTTTTTCCAACTTTTGGTGGTGCAACAATCATTCCTCTTTGCCCTTTCCCTATTGGACACATTAAATCTATAATTCTTGTTGCATAATCATTTGAAAGTGTTTCTAATTTTAGTCTTTCATTTGGATATATAGGAATTAATTCATCAAATCTTTTTCTTTTCATTGCCTTTTCAGGATGTTCTCCATTTACTTCTCCTACGAAAATCAATGATGGAAATTTCTCTCCTTCTCTATATCTAGAAATACCTTTTATAATATCTCCTGTATCTAATCTAAATCTTCTAATTTGAACCATAGATATATAGACATCTTTATCACTAGATAAATAATTTTCTCCTCTTAAAAAACCGATAACCATCTGGTAAAATATCAAGAATTCCTTCTACTATTTCATCATTTTCATTTGTTAGTTTATAATCAACGATAGGTTCACCATTTTCATCATAATGTTTCTCAGTAATTTCCTTTTCTTCTATTTCCATTGTTTCAGGTTCTATAATCTCTTCTTTCATTTTAGTGTTTTCATCAATATTTAAAATCTGCTTTAATACTATAATTAATTCATCTTTTTTTAATTTTGAAATATTTTTTATGTTATTTTCTTTAGCTAATTCTTTTAACTCTGCTAATGTCAATTCATTTAAATTTATCATGAATACCTCCTATTCTTTATTTATTCATTCTCTATTTATTTAATTTTTATTTATTCTTTTTGGGGAACTATCTACGAATTAATAATGTTATTATAACATATTCTTCTATAATTTGAAACGTTTTTTACAAAAAAAGTAAAAAGTCATAATAAAAAGAATGTAATTTATTAATTTTACATTCCTTTATCTACATAAATTCTTTCATTTGGATAATACATATCTAATTTTTCCCTTGCTGTTTGCTCAATAAACTCTAAAGAATTTACATCTTCTTTCTTTTTAGCAAGTTCTTCTTTATTTTCTTCTTCTTGTTCTATTTTTTGTGATAATTCTTTACTTTCAGTACTATACTGATTTAGGGATTTTTGCTGATTTATTAATGTTATAATAGCATAAATTCCTATTATGAGTATTAGTAGTTTTTTATAAATCTTTTTGTTTTTCTTCATAAGTTAATCTCTCCAATTCTAATGTATAAATCCTTACGGATACCTATATAATATATTTCTACATAAATAATAAAAATCCTTCTTATTTTTTTAATTTTTTACATTATTTTCGATTTTCTTGTTTTGTTTTGACAATTTTAACATATTTTTGAATAAATTTGTAGAATTTTTCCTAATATTAATAATGATAAATGAAATAGGTTTGAACAATAACTTTCTTATTATTTTATATATGTATTTTAAAGGAGTAATTAGAATCTTAAATAAGCTCCCGATTATTCTTTTTAAAAAGTTAATTATTGCTACATTTATTTTTATTATATACTTACTAAATAATAACATATATGCAATTACACCAATTGCTATTCCTAAGAACATAAATAATCTGATTTCTCCATTATTAAATATAAAAATAGAATATAATATAACAATTCCTGTTAATATCCAAAATATAATATCTTCGATATAAGTTATAAAATCGCTTGTTCGAAATGATCTTCTTAATATTCTGAAAAAATCAAATAAAATTCCTATAACAATGCCATTTAATATAAAAATAAAAAATAAGTATGCTTGATTTGTAACCATTATCCATTTCCCCTTAAAGCAGATAAATATTATTTAAAGATTTTACTCATTAAGCTTCCTTTGTTTTTCTCTGCACTATTATTATCACTATATGCTAAAGAAGATATATCACCTTCAACAATTACTTCTGATGTATCTATGCTCAATTTGTTTATTCTAAGATTTTCTCCTTTAATTGTTAAAAGTCCTAGTTCAGTTTCAACTATAACAACTTGATCATCAAAACTCAAGACATCTAGCACTCCAGATATACTTAATTTTCCCCTGTTTTCTAATATAAGATTTTGTATCACACTTGTACTTATTGTTTTTCTTTCATCTATTGTCATGTCCCCTACCTCCTTATTCATTTTTTATTACTAAATTATAATATTCATAGTTTGTCTAGTTTAGAACTAAAAATAAGGAAATCCACCAGTAAAAGTTACTAGTGGATTATATTAGGTGTTGTATAATTATTTTCTATTATGGAAAACAACAGTATATTTCTTTGGGTAATAAGGAATATTCTGTTCATTTAATATGTTTTTATCAGCAGGCTTTAATTTTTTTGAAATGTAGTCTTTGCCATTTTTATTAGCATAGTGAAGTTCTCTTAACAACGGATTTTTTGTTTTATAATAAGTCTGGTTCTTTAACTTTCTAGTCATTATCCGATATACTACCGGTTGTACTGTACCTCCTAACTTTTCAATCATCTCAATTTGTTCCTTATTTAGACCCCATAACTTATTTGGGTCTCTGTTTGCTAAAACACTATGTTTTAGCTTACTCATGTTGTAATTTTCTTTTTTCATAGAAGTCCTCCTTTTATACAAACACCTTTTAAGATTACACATCATATATATTATACCATATTGTATATATAATTAAAATACTTTTAGCTATTTTTTATTTTCAAATCAATATTTCATGTACTTTTTCTAATATATCATCATTTACTATATCTTTAAAAGTAATGCAAATTTTCGAATCTGAAACCTCAAAATTAAGTAGTTCTAATTTGTTTTCTTTAATTATTTCTAGTATATTTTGTATTTGCTCGATATTTCTAAGGATGCCATTTCCTACAATTGAAATTCTAGAAACTTCTTTTTTCACTATGCTCTTTATAGTATTTTCTTCTATATCATCTGTAATAACAGTTCCAGGTTTATTATTAAATGTAGATTTTGTTATAATTGGAATTTTAAATTTTTCTCCAATTTCTATACTTCGATTATGAAGTACTTTAGCACCTTCATTAGCTATTTCTTTCATTTCTTCATAAGAAACTGAAGGCAATTTTTTCGCCTTTTTAACTTTATTAGGATCTGCTGTATAAACTCCATCAACATCTGAAAAAATATAACAATTCTTAGCATTAAGTGCAGAAGCAATTGCAACTGCTGTTGTATCAGATCCCCCTCTACCTAATGTTGTTATATCCATATTTTCATTAATTCCTTGAAATCCTGCAATAATAACAATTTTCTCTAAATCTAACTCTTTTTGAATTCTTGAAGTGTCTATCTTTTGTATTGTTGCATTTTGGTTAGTATCATTTGTAAATATACCGAGCTTGCCATCCTGTTAATGATATTGCTTTATATCCCATATCGTTTAATAAAATCCCTAACTTCGAAATTGAAATTTGTTCTCCACTGCTAAGTAGAGTGTCTAATTCCCTATTATTAATATTAGAAGATAACTCATTTGCTTGTTTAATTAAATTATCTGTTGTTTTTCCTTGGGCAGATAATACTACAACTACTTTATTTTTTTTATCACATAATTCTATAATTTTGTTTGCTACTAATTTTAATTTGTCATTATCAGCAATTGAACTACCTCCAAATTTCACAACAACTGTGTCCATTTGGCCACCTCTTTTTTAAATATATAGAAAGCCTCATTTAATTATAAATATGGCTCTTTTTTATTATATGTATTTTGATTTAAAAAAGAAACCTTTAATAAAAAATTAAAAATGCTAAAATAAAACTTTAGCATCTTTATAATATTTATATTTTCATTCTTAAATAACTTTCTATAAAATCGTCAATCTCACCATTCATTACAGATTCTACATTTCCAACTTCATAATTTGTTCTATGATCTTTTACCATAGTATAAGGGCAAAATACATAAGAACGAATCTGACTTCCCCATGCTATTTGCTTTTGCTCTCCTTTTAAATCTTCGATTTTTTCTTTTTGTTCTTTTTCTTTTAAATCGAATAATTTGGACTTTAACATTTTCATTGCAGTTTCTCTGTTTTGCAACTGTGAGCGTTCAGATTGACAAGCAACTACTATGTTTGTTGGAATATGCGTAATTCTGACAGCTGATGATGTTTTATTTATATGTTGTCCTCCTGCTCCTGATGCTCTGTAAGTATCAATTCTTAAATCATCTTGATTGATTTCTATTTCGATATCGTCTGTTATCTCTGGTAAAACTTCAACAGATGCAAATGATGTGTGTCTTCTGCCTCCAGAATCAAAAGGTGAAATTCTAACTAATCTATGTACACCTTTTTCAGATTTTAAATATCCATATGCATTTTGTCCAATCACTTCAAATGTAACACTTTTTATTCCAGCCTCTTCACCTTCTAAATAATCTAGTTCTTTTATTGTATAATTATTTTTTGTAGCCCATCTTGTGTACATTCTATAAAGCATTTCTGCCCAATCTTGTGATTCTGTTCCTCCTGCTCCTGGATGTATTGTTAAAATAGCATTATTACTATCATATTTACCAGATAGAAGTGTTGAAAGTTCTAATTTTTCTAGTTCTTTTTGTAAAATATTTGTATTTTTTAATAAATCTCTTATAATTTCTTCATCTGGTTCCATTTTTAATAATTCAATTAATTCTTGTGAGTTTTCAATCTCATTTTGAATTTTACTAAAATCAGTACATTTTGTTTTCAGCTGTTTTATTTTGTTTAAGACATTAGATGAGTTTTTGGGATCATTCCAAAAATTCTCTTCTATTGTTTGATTTTCTAGGTCTGATAACTCTATTTTTAGTTTAGATATGTCAAAGAGACTCACCTAATTTCATTAATTTTTCTTTTAAATTCTGAAGTATCTTTGCAATCTCCTCTAATTCTATCATCTTATCACTCTCCTTATATTTTATTATATTATTTAAACTAAATTTATATAATGTTTAAGTGATCTAATAGTATCTTTAATCCAATAAATACTAGAATAAGTCCTCCAATGAATTCTGCTTTATTTTCATATTTGTCTCCAAATCTATTACCTATTTTAACACCTAATAATGATATTCCAAATGTTATTATACCAATAATCCCAACAGAAATCCATAAATTTGTTTTAAAGAACGCAAATGTTATTCCTACAGCTAGTGCATCTATACTTGTTGCTATTGCCAATACAATCATTGTTTTAAAGTTAACACAATCATTACATTTATTAGAATTTTTATTAAAAGATTCTTTTATCATTTTTAATCCTATTATTGATAACAATATAAATGCAATCCAGTGATCTATTTGTGTTACTAAGTCTTTAAAAGTATAACCTAAAAAATAACCTATGACAGGCATTATTGCTTGAAATACGCCAAAGTATAGAGCAATTATAATAGCTTTACGCCAATCTAGTTTTCTCATTGATAAACCTTTACATACAGATACTGCAAAAGCATCCATTGCAAGCCCTACTCCAATTAAGACAATTTCTAATATTCCCATTTTTTCATTCCATCTTTATATAAAAAGACTTAATTTACATTTAATAAATTTGTAAACAAGTCTTATAATTATATATCTTTTTACTTTTTTTGACAAGATATTTCAATTAAATTTTGTTCTTAATGATGAATTAGCTACATATTTAAACACATTTTACTTTTATAATAATTTCTTCACTTTCGTTCTCAATTGTAATTGCTTCTTCTGTTTCTACAATTTTATTAATTTTTTGAATAAACTTTGCATCAGTAATCTTGTTGCAAATTCTAATATTCAAACCTTGTAACTCTTAATATTATTGGTTTTTCCCACAGCAGTTTTTATATTTTTTCCCTGACCCACATGAACTTTGTACTCCCATATTATCTGTATTATTTGTATTTATAATATTACTTGTATTTCAGGCTTTTCCAGACTAGGTAACATCTATATTATTTGTATTATCTGTACTATTTATATTATAAATATTTCTCTACTGTGGACAAATTGTGGACACCGTCCACATCCGTTCACTGCTAACATTATACCATATTTCAAAGTTCAATAAATTGTGCGAATTGTAAAATCATACATTTGTGTTTTTTCTGTTCATAATTATATACTATATATTAAGATTAGTCAAACTACTGAGATTCAATTTTATATTCTATAATTTTATTTATCGTTTTATCAGATATATTATTTTTCTTTAATTATATTTTTACTACATATATAAGTTATAAAGAAATAACCTCCATATATAAATATTATAAATAAAGCTGTTATTATAACTGATTTTAAATTAAAATTAACACCCATTGTTTTTAAAATATTGTTACAAAACATTATTCCAAATACTGAATGTATGCTTGCTAAAATAAGTGGAAACATGAAAAATATTCCAATTTGTCTAAATAAAGCCTTATTAATCATTGCTTCATCTACACCAATTCTTCTTAACATCTTAAACTTCTCTACATTATCACTTGATTCTGATAACTCTTTTAGAGCAAGAATTGCAGCACATGATATTAAAAATATGATACCTAGATATAAACCTAAAAATGTAACTACAGCACCTAAACCAATACTTGCTTCTCTAATATCTTTTTTTGTATTAATAGTTATGCCGTAATCAATATAAAATTGATTATTTTTAGTGATTGAATTAATTGTAGATTCAATATCATCAGGATTTCCATTATAATCAGCAATAATTTGATTTCTAATTTTTTGTTCGTCTTTAAGAGCATTGTCTGGTAAAACAATGAAACCAGCTTCTGTTTCTTGACTTCCCATTTCATAAAAACCATTGATTGCTTTTTTATATTTTGGATAATAATCTTTTTGATTTATTGTTATCTTAGTATTTCTTTCTAAGGCTTCATTTTTAATATTAATAATGCTCGAATAATTTCCTACTACAACATATTCATTATCTTCCAACTTGACTTTTTCCAAATGAAAGCTATCTGCTATATTATTATAATCACTATTTTTAACTAAAATAATATAGTCACTATAATTTAAAAATGGATATTGTTTATTTGCTATTTCATGATAAGATCCAAGTGTAGACTTTAATGTAACATTATCATCATAATATAATGAAAATTTAACAATATTTTTTAAATTGCTATTAAAATCAAACCCAAATTTTTTAAATGCTTCTTCAATACTTAATTTTAAATTCTCCTTTTGTATATCTGTAATATCAGATTCTTCTTGATTAACGTTACATCTTTTTGAAAGTTCTATATCTCTTGGTGAGAAATCAATAAAGTTTTTATTTAAAGAATTCTTCATCGATAATGCACTTGATAGCACACAGATTGTTATAAACAGCATCAAACATATTATTGTCACAGAAAAAGTCATAGTATTTATTTTACTTGAAAACTGTCTAAGGGTGAAACTATTTAACCCTTTATAATAGGTGTTCTTCATACTTATAAATATTTTTAAAAGCAATCCTGATAAAGACCAAAACACAAAGAAAGTTGAAATAGCACCTACTCCTATAGGAACAAAAATACTATTTGCATTAGTCATTTTCTCAACACCACCAGCAACCTGATAATAAGCAAATCCTAGTGCTATACAAGAAATAATAAACACTATTGTACAGAACAATGGATTTTTTAATTTTATTTTTTCAGATTTTTTGTTAGAATGCATTAAATCTATCAATTTACATTTACTAATATTTATAGTATTAAATATCATAACTACAAAATACATAATACTAAAATAAATCAAAGTTTTAATACAAGCATTTGTTGAAAATACGAATTGAAATCTAGTTAAATCTGCTTCAAACATATTAGCAACCAAAATACTCATCAATTGTGATAATAAAAAGCCTATTCCTAAACCAACTACCAATGAAACTATACCTATTATTAATGTTTCAATAAATAATATTAAAGATATTTTCTTTTTGCTCATTCCAAGCGTTAAATAAACTCCAAATTCTTTATTTCTTCTTTTTATTAAGAATCTACTTGCATAAACAATTAAAAACGCTAATATTATAGATACAAACACGCTAACACCAGAAAGAATATTGGTCATAAGTTTTATTATTTCTGCTGTTGTTGATGATACCTTCATCATAACTGACTGATCATCTATTGCATTGAACACATAAAAAATCGCAACACCTAGTATCAGAGTAAAGAAATAGATGGCATAATCCTTTATACTCTTACTAATATTTTTTAATGATAACTTAAAGAGCATCGTTTAAGTCACCACCAAGTAATGTTACAACATCTATTATTTTATCAAAAAATTCTTTTCTAGAATTTGTTCCTTTAATTATTTCATTAAAAATTTTGCCATCTTTGATAAATATGACTCTTGAAGAATAACTTGCAGTAAACGCATCATGTGTCACCATAAGAATTGTTGCTTGTAATTCTTTATTCAAATAATCAAATTTTTCTAAAAGCATTTTAGCTGACTTTGAATCCAATGCACCTGTTGGTTCATCTGCAAGAATTAACTTTGGATTAGTAATTATTGCTCTTGCACTAGCGACTCTTTGCTTTTGCCCTCCACTCATTTGATATGGATATTTATTAAGTACATTAACAATATCCAGTTCTTTTGCAACTTTTTTAATTCTTGTATCAATTTCTCTCGAATTCACATTTTGAATAGAAAGTGCCAAAGCAATATTTTCATAAGCAGTTAAAGTATCAAGCAAATTAAAATCTTGAAATATAAAGCCTAACTCTTCCCTTCTAAACTTATTTAGACTATTTCCTCTTAATTTTGTGATATCATTACCTGCTACATAAATATGTCCAGATGTAACTTTATCAATTGTAGATATACAATTTAAAAGAGTAGTCTTTCCAGAGCCACTTGCTCCCATTATTGCAACAAATTCTCCCTTTTCAACATCAAATGATAGGTTATCAATTGCTTTTGTAAGACTAGATTTATTGCCATAATATTTTTCAATTTTATCAATTTTTAAGATATTTTCCATAATCTTTCTCCTTTCTGATTACATTGTAATATAAAAGATAGGATTAGTCGTTATTCTAATATTACAGAATATTACAATTTTGTAATATTTATTTTTAGTATCCAAATCTGAATAAACTTTAATCAACTTTATAAAAATCATTTTTATAAAAGATAATTGTAATTTTTGTATATTTATGTATTTCAGATTCAATAATTATCTTATGTCCTAATTTATCGCATAATTTCTTGACAATATAAAGTCCCATACCTGTTGATTTTGCCATTATTCTACCGTTTTCACCAGTGAAAGATTTATCAAATACTCTTTTTATATCATTTTTAGGTATTCCTATTCCATTATCCCAAATAGTTAGATATACTTTATCTTTTTCATCTTTTACACTGATTTTTATTATTGGATCGTTATTATTTTTTTTATATTTAATACTATTGTTTATAATCTGATTTAATACGAACTCTAACCATTTTGAATCCGTTAAAACTTTTTCATTATGAATATCAACTTCAAGATTAACTTTGTTTTCTAATAAGTCATCTTTATTTTTTAAAGCAACATCTTTGATAATCTTCTGCAATTCAATTTCTTTGATAAGATAATCTTTCTCGGCATTTTCGCTTCGAACGAAATATAAAATTTGATTTATATAGTTATCTAACTTTCTAATTTGTTCTATATATCTCTTATCAAACATATTTTTGTTGTTATGAATTAATAAAGTTAAACTTGCTACTGGAATCTTTACTTCATGAATCCACATTTCTACATATTCCTTGAAATCGGTAATACTTAAATTATATTCTTTTACATTTTCAATCATTGACTTGTTTATATCATAAAGAATTTGATAAAAAATTTCGCCATCATAAAAGTTTGGCTTATTTAATATTTCTAAAATTAAATATTTTTTATCTAACTTATCAAGCGTATTTAATATTTTTTTATAAAATTTGTATTTCCTAAAATAATCAAAAATAACATTAAATGTTGCAACTAAAAAAAATAATATTGTCAATGCTATTTTTAAATCATTTTCCACTTTAAATGCGTTTAACATAAGAATAGCAATTATGAATCCAACAATTGACACAGTTATCTGTACTGTTTTATCTAATAAATATTTTTTAAAACTCATAATAATTTATACCCTTGTCCTTTTCTTGTTTCAATTCTATTTTCAAGTCCAAAATTTTGTAATTTATTTCTTAATCTACTAATATTTACTGTTAGAGCATTGTCATTTATAAATTCATTATTATTCCATAAATCAGTCATTAAATCATCACGAGTTACTATTCTACCACGATTACTTAAAAGATATGTAAAGATAATCATTTCATTTTTAGTTAGTTCTAATACCTTTTCGCCTTGTTTCAATATCCCTTTTTGTGGATTAACACTAATATTATCATAAAATAAGTCGTCCATATTATTATCCATTCGTTTAAATATATTTTGTATTCTCAATAGTAAGATTGTTGGGTTATATGGCTTAGTAATATAATCGTCTGCACCATAAGATATAGATAAAACTTCATCTACTTCTCCTACCCTGCTCGTAACCATAATAATAGGAACATTAGATTCTTTTCTAATTTCTTTTAATAAAATTTCACCATTTTTATTAGGTAAATTGATATCCATTAAAATTAAATCAAATTTCATATTTTTTATATTTTCTTTAACATTATCAAACTTTTCTATAATTAATACTTCATACCCTGAATTTTCTAACAAAGATTTTAACTCATTTCTGATGATTTTTTCATCTTCTATAATTAATATTTTTTTCATAGTTTGTCTCCTTTCATAATTTGCTTTTTTAATCATTCATATTATATCACTTTAATTTTATAAATTATAATAATTCAGAAAATTAAATATAATTATTTTATAATTTTTTCTGTTTCAACTTTATCTAGGTTACCATATTTAATCATTTTATTTATAACTTGCCTCTGTCTTTCAATTGCTAAATTTTTATTTTGAATTGGATTATATAAAGACGGAGCATTTGGGATTCCTGCTAGCATAATTGATTCACTATCATTCATATCTTTTGGTAATTTATTAAAATAACCTAAACTTGCTGACTTAACAGAATAAAATCCATTGCCAAAATATGAAGTATTCAAATATAATTCTAATATTTCATCCTTATTATAGTTACTTTCTATGCTAAATGCCATAAAAATTTCTGCAACTTTCCTTACTATTTTCTTATCTTGTGTAAAATAGATATTCTTGGCTAGTTGTTGGGTAATTGTGCTTCCTCCCTCTACAAATTTCATTTTTTTTATATCATTTACAAATGCCCTTCCAATAGAAATGACATCTATCCCAAAATGTTTGTAAAATCTATGATCTTCAACTGATACAACTGCTTTTAAATATATTTGAGGCATATCATCAATTTTTGTATAATCTTCTTTTTGCCTAATTGTTGTAATTTTATCCTTTAATGGCATTTTATTTATGGCATTCTTATACATTTGATAACCACTACAAATAAAATAACTTCCTATACAAATAAATATTAATAAAATTGTTATTGCAATCTTTTTAACTAATTTCATATAATGCTAATCCCTTCTTTACTAAAAAGTAATTTATTGCAATAATATTATCATTTTTTATCATATAAGTCGTTATTCTAATATTACTCAATATTACAATTTTGTAATATAATTTAATTATGTATCAAGGCTATTTCTTTATTTTAGAAATAACCCTTTTTATTTTAGTATATAGAATTAGTATTCCTATACTTAATTTTAAAATTGCAATTAGCATACTTACTCAGCCTTAAAATAGTTAAATTGAGATGATTTACTCCACTCGTATGCACTCCACATATCCGTTTGATTAGACGCTGGATCAACCATAATAACATTATTACCATTTACTCCCGTAACTGCAACCCAATGTTGATTTCCCGGTGTTGCTCCTTTTAACTGTTGCAATTTCAAATCGGTATTCATATACCTTTCCACGTTTTCTTACGCTTACCATAGTTATCTCTCCTTCATTATAAAACTTAATGAAACGGAAAAATGCCAGCATTTCGAATGCTGACATTTTATATAACTATGTCCACAATAATTGTCCACGTAGATTTTTTATTGATTTTTATGGGGTTTCCTCGATTCTGTCCACATTATTTATGCTATGTGGACAAATCGTAGACAAATTGTCATCTGTGGACAAATTTATCATTTTTTCTATTTTTAACAATTCCTTATTTTATAAGGGTTTGCGAGGTTATTTACCACAACAGTTTTTGTACTTTTTGCCACTTCCACATGGACAAGGATCATTTCTACCTACTTTTGGTTCTTCATTTCTTACAGTTCTATCTACATCTGTTCCAATTTTAGACCCTCCATCAACACTATGAATTGCCTCTAATGCTGCTCCAGTAATTTTAACAGTTTCTTGTCTTTGATTATTTGCTTGTTCTCTAATATGCATTAAAATTTTTGTAACATCAAATTTAATATCATTAATCATTTCATCAAACATATCAAATCCTTCTAGTCTATATTGTACAACTGGATCTTTTTGACCATAAGCACGAAGTCCAATACCATTTTTTAATTCATCCATACTATCTATATGATTCATCCATTTTTCATCAACTACTTTAAGCATTACAACTCTTTCAAGTTCTCTCATTTTATCAGATGTAATCTCTTCTTCTTTTTGTTTATAAATTTCAGCAGCTTTATTTTTTAATATTTCTGATATTTTATCAATATTGTTTTTGTTTTCTTTGATATCTTTTAACATATCTATACCAAAAACATTTAATATCTCAGTATTTAAAGATTCAATATTTAATTCTCCACTTTCACCTTCTACATACATACTAGGAAGATTATCTGCTACAAATTCAATCATATTAACAATACTATCATGTATATTTTCTCCATCTAGTACTTGTCTTCTTTGTTTGTAAATTATTTCCCTTTGTGCATTCATAACATCATCATATTTTAAAACATTTTTACGAATACTAAAGTTTCTTCCCTCAATTCTTTTTTGTGCTTTTTCAACTGCTTTTGTAATTGGTCTTAATTCTATTGGCATATTTTCTTCTGCACCTAATGCATTATATACTCTAGTAACAACATCTCCACCAAATAATTTCATTAAGTCATCATCAAGTCCAATATAAAATTTAGATTCACCAATATCTCCTTGACGTCCAGAACGTCCACGTAATTGGTTATCAATTCTTCTTGATTCATGTCTTTCAGTACCAATAATTTTTAATCCACCAGCATCTATTACTTTTTGTTTTTCATCTTGAATTTGTTCATCATATTTTTTAACTAATTTTTTAAATTCTTCTCTAACTTTTAGAATTTCACTGTCATCTGTTTCATAATATGTATTTGCTTCTTCTATTAGTTCTGGAGCAATTTTACTTCTTCTCATTTCTTCTTTAGCTAAAAATTCACTATTTCCACCAAGCATAATGTCTGTACCACGTCCTGCCATATTTGTTGCAATTGTAACTGCTCCAAATTTACCTGCTTGAGCAACAATTTCTGCTTCTTTTTCATGGAATTTCGCATTTAATACTTCATGTTTTATTCCTTCTTTTTTTAGTAATTTAGAAAGTTTTTCTGATTTTTCAATTGATACTGTACCAACTAAAACAGGTTGTCCTTTTTTATAACTTTCTTTTATGCTTTCTACAATCGCATTATACTTAACATTTTCATTTTTATATATAACATCATTTTCGTCTTTACGAATCATTGGTTTATTTGTAGGAATTGCAATTACATCTAAATTGTAAATTTCTTCAAATTCTGCTTCTTCTGTCATTGCAGTACCAGTCATACCTGATAACTTATCATACATTCTAAAGAAGTTTTGGAATGTTATAGTAGCTAAAGTCTTAGATTCATCTGCTATTTTTACATGTTCTTTTGCTTCTATAGCTTGGTGTAATCCATTATTATATCTTCTTCCATACATAATACGACCTGTAAATTCATCAACTATTAGTACTTCTCCATCTTTCACTATATAATCAATATCTTTTTTCATGACTCCGTGTGCACGTAAAGCTTGGTTTACATGATGTACTAATGTAGAATTTTCTAAATCATTGAAATTTTCTAATCCAAATGCTTCTTCTGCTTTCTTAATACCTTTTCCTGTTAAAGATGCAGATTTTGCTTTTAAGTCAATTATATAGTCATATTTTTCATTGTCTTCTGCTTGGTCAAAATCCTTAACGTCTTCTTCAACAATTACTTTTGGTGTTAATTTTTTTACAAAATTATCTGCTTTTTTGTAAAGGTCAGAAGATTCATTTGCTCTACCTGATATAATAAGAGGTGTACGTGCTTCATCTATTAAAATACTATCGATTTCATCTATGATAGCATAATGTAATCCTCTTTGTACTAATTGGTCTTTATATATAACCATATTATCTCTTAAATAATCAAATCCAAATTCATTATTTGTACCATAAGTAACATCTGCATTATATGCTGCTTGTTTTTCTGAAGGTTCCATTCCTGCAATTACTAATCCAACAGATAATCCTAAATATTTATATAGTTTTCCCATCCATTCACTGTCTCTTTTTGCTAAGTAATCATTTACAGTAATAACATGAACACCTTTTCCTTCTAAGGCATTTAAATACACAGGTAAAGTTGCAACTAGAGTTTTTCCCTCTCCTGTTTTCATTTCAGCAATTCTTCCTTGATGTAAAATAATTCCACCTATTAATTGAACATCAAAATGTCTCATACCTAAAACTCTCTTTGATGCTTCTCTTACAACTGCAAAAGCTTCTGGCAAAATATCATCTAGAGTCTTTCCTTGTTTTAATTGTTCTTTAAAATAATCTGTTTTTGATCTTAATTCAGAATCAGATAATTTTGACATTTCTTCTTCTAAACTATTAATTTTATCTACAATTGGTTTTACTCTCTTTACTTCTTTTTCACTATAAGTTTTGAATATACTCATTTTCTTATCAATTCCCTTCTGTTTATTTTTCTAGGAATTGCACATAAATATGTACAATTTTTCACTTTGTTACTATATCACTAAAATTTATTTTTAGCAAGGTTTTTTGGCATTTTTTTATTTTTGATTACATACATTGTAACAAACAAGAGCAGTTTTTTAGAAATGAGGAGTTAATATGTTTATATATAATGTTAAAATAAATGGAAGTAAAGTTTTTAAAACTATTTTTATTGGTATGGTAATCTTATTGGTTTGCATTATTAGTGTTGTTATTTTTAAAATTTTCAATGGTTCTAAAAATGATAATAGAAGTTCTTCTTGTATGCCTAAAAATACAGTATGCAAAGTATCATCTGCTAACTATACAAATATCTTAAAAGTTATACATGAAAATATAAATGATTATGTTGGGACAAAAATAAATTTTACCGGATATGTTTATCGTGTGCTTGACTTGAAAGAAAATCAATTTATTTTGGCAAGAGATATGATTATTTCTTCTGATTTTCAAAGTGTGGTAGTTGGTTTTTTATGTGAATGTGATGATGCTAAAAATTTTGAAGATAATACATGGGTTGAATTAACAGGAGAAATTATTAAAGGTGATTACCATGGAGATATGCCAATTGTAAAAGTAACTAAAATAAATAGAACTAATAAACCAAATGATGAATATGTTTATCCTCCTGATGAAAGTTACATTCCAACTAGTGGAATTGTATAAATGTAGTATAATTAAAGCATTATAAAAACTATATATTATCATTTAATATATAGTTTTTATTAGTATAAATATATAATTATAATTAATATTAGTTATATTGATTATCTATTTCTTTTAATATGACATCATGTGCACTACCTTCTGAAATACTTACATCAGAAACCAAAGTTAATCTTGCTTTCTCATGTAATTCAGGAATAGTAATACTTCCACAGTTACACATTGTTGATTTTATTTTTGCAACTGTAACTGCAAGATTATCTTTTAATGAACCTGCATATGGGATATAAGAATCTACACCTTCTTCAAAAGAAAGCTTTTTATCTCCTCCCATGTCATATCTTTGCCAGTTTCTTGCACGATTAGATCCTTCTCCCCAATATTCTTTTACATAGTTGTTTCCTTTCTTTACAACTCTTGTTGGACTTTCATCAAATCTTGCAAAATATCTTCCCATCATAACAAAATCTGCTCCTAAAGCTAAAGATATTGTTATGTGATGATCATGTACAATTCCACCATCAGAGCAAATTGGTATATAAATACCTGTTTCTTCAAAGTATTCATCTCTTGCAGCAACGACATCAATTAATGCTGATGCTTGTCCACGTCCTATTCCTTTTGTCTCACGAGTAATACAAATAGAACCTCCTCCAACACCAACTTTTATAAAGTCTGCTCCTGCTTCTGCTAAATAACGGAATCCTTCTTTATCTACAACATTTCCAGCTCCTATTTTAACACTATCTCCATAGTTTTTACGTACGAAATCAATAGTATTTTTTTGCCATATAGAATATCCATCTGAAGAATCCATACAAATCATATCTACTCCTGCTTCTATTAATGCAGGTATCCTTTCTTCATAATCCCTTGTATTTATTCCTGCTCCTACAATATATCTTTTATTTTCATCTAATAATGAATTTGGATTATTTTTTCTTTCTTCATAATCTCTACGGAAAACTAAATATTTTAAATTTCCCTCTTCATTTAGAATTGGTAAACATGCAATTTTATTTTCCCAAATAATATCATTTGCTTCTGACAAACTAATTCCTGCTTTTGCCCAAACTACTTTTTCTTTTGGTGTCATAAATTCATCAATTGGTGCTTCCATATCATCTCTTGAAAGGCGATAATCTTTGTCAGTTACAATTCCTATAAATTTTCCTTTACTAGTCCCATCATCTGTTACAATAACAGTAGAATGTCCTGTTTCTTTAGTTAATGCTAATACATCTTTTAGAGGTGTACCAGATTTTACATTTGAGTCACTTACTACGAATCCTGCTTTATGTTTTTTTACATGTCTTACCATTTTAGCTTGTGATTCTATTGATTGCGAACCATATATAAATGCAACTCCTCCTTCTCTTGCAAGTGCTATACCCATTTCTTCTCCAGATACTGATTGCATAATAGCAGATACCATTGGCACATTTGCATAATATTTTGCTTCTTCTCCTTTTTTAAACTTTACAAGTGGTGTTTTTAAACTAACATTGTTTGGTATACACCTTTCATCTGTAAGGTTTGGTAATAATAAAAATTCATTAAAAGTTCTTGAAATATCTTCTAAAATCTTTGCCATAATTAATTCTCCTATTCTTTTTTTACAAATTATAATATAAATTGACAATATTGTAAATATTGTTTTTAAATTTTGATTTTTTATTTTTTTATAGTTTAAATTCTTTAAAATATTAATCTTAAAATTTTATATGCAATAATTTTAATTAACAAACTCAAATAAAAAAATGCTTTTTAGGTTTGATTTGAAAAATATATTAAAATATGTTATAATTAACATAATCTAGTATATTTGAAGGGAGATTAAACTTATATGAAAAACTGCATGACTTATGCCCTAGAATTAGAGAATATGAACATAGATAGTTTAGATTTAAACTTATGGTATTCTCGGAATCCTGAATCTCAAATTCGGGAAAAATGTCAGCAATTTAATCGTTCAATTCGGCAAATTGAATCTGACAATTCACCTCTAGAAGAAGGTGAATGGATGATAGCATTCTTTGGATTTATTCCTTATCATTATGATTATGAAGGAAGGCCTGATATGTATGATTACCACTTTATAAGAAGAAAGGAAGATCAAAAATGGTATCATCGCACTGGAATCGGTGGCAAAATTTCTGAAATTGAAGAAAATCTTTTTTCTGAATATTTAAATTCAGGATATCCACCACAGTATTTCGCTGTAAAACAAGTAGAAGTCTAGTACTTCTACTTGTTTTTTTGTATAAGCTATGATAAAATAAAACAAATTTAATTACGGAGGTAAAAAACAAGTGAAAAATGAACTAATTTTAATACTAGATTTTGGAGGACAATATAATCAACTAATTGCAAGAAGAGTTAGAGAATGTAATGTATATTCAGAAATTGTACCTTTTGACATTTCTATAAAAAAAATTAAAGAAAAAAATCCTAAAGGTATCATCTTTACTGGAGGACCAGCTAGTGTTTTTGGAGAAGATTCACCTAAATGTGAAAGAGAAATATTTGATTTAGGAATACCTGTTTTAGGAATTTGTTATGGTATGCAATTTATGACTTATACTTTAGGAGGAACAGTTTCAAGAGCAAATAAAAGAGAATATGGAACTACAGATGTAAAAATAGATACAACTTCCCCTCTTTTCGAAGGCTTTAATAATAGCAATGGATTTTTAATGAGTCATACTGATTTTGTAGAAACTGTACCAGAAGGCTTTAAAAATATCGGACAAACTGATTCATGTCCAAATGCAGCTATGTCAAATGAAGAAAAGAATTTATATGGAATACAATTTCATCCAGAAGTTAATAACTCAATTAATGGAACTTTGGTTATTAAAAACTTTTTATATAATATTTGTAAATGTTCTGGAGATTGGACCATGTCTTCTTTTGTTCAAGACTCTATAAAAAACTTAAAAGAAAAAATCGGAGATAAAAAAGCTTTATGTGCATTATCAGGTGGTGTTGATTCTTCTGTTGCAGCTGTGTTGTTATCTAAAGCAATTGGAAAAAATTTAACATGTATTTTCTTAGATCATGGTCTTCTTAGAAAAAATGAAGGTGATGAAGTAGAAGAAATATTTAGAAATCAATATGATATTAATTTAATAAGAGTTAATTGTAAAGAGAGATTTTTAAATAAATTATCTGGTGTTACAGATCCTGAAAGAAAAAGAAAAATAATTGGTGAAGAATTTATTAGAGTTTTTGAAGAAGAAGCTAAGAAAATAGGAACAGTTGATTTTCTAGTACAAGGAACAATTTATCCAGATGTTATAGAAAGTGGCCTTGGAAAAAGTTCTGTAATTAAAAGCCATCACAATGTTGGAGGTCTTCCTGATTATGTTGATTTCAAAGAAATTGTAGAACCTTTAAGAGATTTATTTAAAGATGAAGTTAGAAAAACTGGATTAGAATTAGGCATTCCGGAACATCTTGTTTTTAGACAACCATTTCCAGGACCTGGATTAGCAATTAGAATTATTGGAGAAATAACTGATGATAAATTAGAAATTTTAAAAAACGCTGATTACATATTTAGAGAAGAAATTGCAAATAATGGACTTCACAAAAGTATTAATCAATATTTTGCAGTTTTAACAAATTTAAAATCTGTTGGTGTTATGGGTGATGAAAGGACTTATGATTATACAATTGCTCTTAGAGCTGTTGAAACAACTGACTTTATGACAGGTGTTTGGAGTAAAATACCTTATGATGTTTTAGAAAAAGTTTCTAGTAGAATTGTAAATGAAGTTGAACATGTAAATCGTGTTGTTTATGATATTACTTCTAAGCCACCTGCAACAATAGAATGGGAATAAATATAAAATTTTAAGAAGGTATACAAGTAAGTATACCTTCTTATTGGTTTTAGTTCGGAAAGTGAGAAAATTTTACTTTTTCGATTCCTTGATTAATTTTTTCAATTAAATCTGAATCTTTTATTTCCCTTTGTACTTGCAATTGAAACTTACAAGATGGATTTTCTTCACTGTATAGTATATTTATTGATGATTTATTAAACCTTTCTTTGGAGATAAATGAGCATTTCTTCAATATTGCATTTGTATTAAATTCATTATCCCAAAAAATAATTTCTATAGATGTTTTTTCATCTTGGTAAATTCCTGTTATATAATCATCAGTTAAATATCCTTCAATTTTTTCAGAAGCAACACTAATATATCCATCACTAATATAAATAGTGTTACCTTCAAAAATTATCCGTGCAAAAACCTTAAAATAATTTTTCTTTTTCATAATGCCACCTCTCTCTTTAATTAAAGATGCTTATAAACAAAATTATCATATTTAAATATTAACATAAATTTTTTATTGTTTCAACCTATTTTCTGTCAAAAATTGTTTTAAAAACCCCTTGATCAATTAAATTTGCAAATATATTTTTAAAAATTATTAATATAATTGGACCTATCAATAAACCTAAAACTCCTATTACTTTAAATCCTGTATACATTGCAATAAGCGTAAAAATAGGATGTACACCAATATTTTTGCTAACTAATTTTGGTTCTAAAATTTGTCGTACAAGAGACATAATAACTAGTAACACAATAATTGCAATACCTAAATTAATATCTCCATTTATCGCACATATTATAGCCCATGGAACCATAACACTCCCTGACCCTAATATTGGAAGAGCGTCCACAAACCCTATAAATAAAGCCATAAGCAATGGATATTCAACATTAAATCCTGTAAATTCTAGTATATATAGTCCAATAAGAGAAATAATAAAAGAAACTAATATTAAAGTTGCTTCTGCTTTTAAATATCCTCCTAATGTCTCTATCAAATCTTTTAAATGTACTTTTATTTTTCTTACCCATACTTTTGGAAGATGATGTTCTATTTGGTCTAATATATAGATTTTGTCCACACATATAAAATATAAAGCTAATACAGTAATTCCTATACAAATTGCTATAGATGGAATTCTAGTTACAACATTAACTAATCCTGTTAAAGCATTTCTTAACCAGTTGGAAGCAGTTGTTAAAACATCTGTAGTAGAATTTTGTATCACATTTAAAACCTCATTTGATAATTTTATTTTATCAAAATTAAAACTTGATATTAATTTCTGAAACTGTATGTAAGCTTTATCAAAGTAATTATTTAAACCTTGTAACAACCTAGATGATTCAGAAAACAGTGTAATAATTAACCATGTTAATGTTCCTAATATTAAAACAGAAACAATTACAAATATAATTATAGAACTAGTTCTTCTAGTTAATTTTGCTTTATTCATAATATATTTAATAGCTGGTTCTATCATCAATGATATTATGAATGCTACTAAAAATGGCATATAAAAAATAGATAGCTTTAATCCTAAGTACAACCCAATTAAAATTAAAACTACATACAAAATTCTTCTTAAAACTCTTGTCCAATAAGAAACATCAAAAACCATTACTTCCTCCTGTCTTTATTATATGCAAAAAGACGGGAAATATCCGTCTTTTTTGACTTCTACTATCTTATTGATTATTTTTATCTTCATGGCAGTTGCAAATATTTTTAATAGTTGTACATACTTCTTGTTTTCCTAATTGTCTATCATTTTGAGCTAAATCTCCAATTGTTAAAATTCCTACTATTTTATTTTGACTATTGCATACTGGTAATCTTCTTACTTGGTTTTGTCCCATTATAGTTTGAGCATTTGTCATTTCATCATTTTCTTTACAAGTACATACATCACATGACATAATATCACTAACTGGTGTTTGATTTGTGTCCTTATTACATGCTACACAACGAAGTAATACATCCCTATCTGTTACTATTCCACAAACACAATCATTGTTATCACATACAGGTATACAGCCAATATGATTATCACACATTAATTTAGCAACTTCTTTTATATTTGTTTCTGGTTTTACACAACAAACATTATTACACATACACTCTTTAACTTTCATTTAATTTACCACCTTTCAAAATTTCTTGCTATTATTTTTTGCAATTTTAAAAAATAATATTCAAAAAAGTCATTCCTAAATATAAAAAAACAGGAAACTATTTTTAAGTTTCCCGTTTTGGCTCTAATTAAGCTAGATAGTTTTTTGCCCAACCTATTAATGTCCGGTCTTTTACTGTACCATCATTTTCCATTTTGTTGGATATGCACACTATTGACCTTGCAATATTATGAAGTTCTTCACTTCTAATGCGTGGATTAGTAGTATCCTGCAGATACTTGTTTCTTTCCTTTTCTAGCTCTCTTAACTGTCGATTCAATATTATGCCTCCTTAGAACCTTGTGCTTATTTAATTGTTACTTGTTTATTATACAACATTTTTTATGTTAATGCAAATTAATATTCTTCATAAATATCAAATTCATTATATTCCCTTGGTCTCATTGGAGGTCTTCCATTTGGAAATGGTGGCCTTCCACCTGGAAACGGTGGTCTACCTCCAGGAAATGGTGGTCTAGGTCTTGGTGGTGGCATCCCTGGTCTTCCTATTAACTCTCTTATTATTAAAATTTTAATTAAATCTCTTAAATCTCTATTTCTAATTTGTCTATCTCCTCTTTCAATTTCTTCATTTTGCACTTTTGTTACTTGTGGTTTAATATCACTTCTATTTCCTGTTCTTGGCACTTTATTTTGTAAATTGATATTAACATTTATTTCATTGTTCACATCTATTGCAAGATAAATCTCATTAGTAATACCTTCAATCATTTCATCTGTAACTGGCTGACTAATTTTTGAACACCTTTGTAATATCATAGGATATACAACTTTATAAATTTCTGGATAGCACCTTTCTAATTCTAAATTACTTGAAGTTGTTGCTACATTATTGTTTTGTGAAAAATTCCCCATATTCATCATATTACTTGTATTAGGATACCCCAAGATATTTCTTATGTAGTCATCAAACGACTCATTTTCATACATGTATAAAACCTCCTTATTATTTTGTATATAATATGGAGATTTCAATAGAAATGTGCATAACTAGATTAAAGTTTATTTACTATATTCTTAAATTTTATTCCTCTATCTGCAAAGTTTTTAAACATATCAAAACTAGCACTTGCTGGAGAAAATAGTACAATTTGCTTTGGTTTTGCAAGTTTTTTTGCTAAGTTTACTGATTCTTCTAAATTGTTGCACATGTAAATATCCAGACTTTTATTCTGTTTTTCTAATTCTTCTTTTACACTATCAAATATCTTTCCAGATGTTTGCCCTAACAAAATTAAAGTTTTTACTTTTTCCACAATAGGTTTTGCAATTGGAGTATAATCTAAATTTTTATCATATCCACCAGCAATTAAAACTATTTCTTCATCAAATGATTGTAAACCTGCTATAGTTCTAGTTGGTGAGGAACTAACCGAATCATTATACCATTTAACATCATCTATTTTTCTTACAAATTCTAATCTATGTTCTACTGGTTTAAATTCTTTTATTGCACTTACTGCTATATCCTGATCTACCATTGTTTTTGTTGCTGCCAGAGCTGTCTCTATGTTTTCATAATTATGTTTTCCTCTTAGTATTACATCTTGTGTATCTAAAAGATGTTTTCTTATGTTGTCATTAGATTCTTTTATAATTTTTCCATCTAGTATAAATCCATTTTCTATTTTTTCCTTACTGCTAAAAAATACAACTTTACTATTTGCTTCTTTTGCACAATTTCTTGTAATATCATTGTCATAATTCAAAACAACAATATCATTTTTGTCTTGATATTTAAATATATTTTTTTTGCTATCAATATATTCTTGATAATCTTTGTGAATATTTAAATGATTTGGAGTTATATTAGTAATAACAGCTATATTAGGGCTTACTTTCATGCCCATCAATTGAAAACTGCTTAATTCTAATACTAAAACATCTTCTGGTTTAATTTTGTCTAGTTTTGTAAAAAGAGGGGTTCCAATATTTCCTCCTAAATAAGTAGTATATCCTGCTTTTTGTAAAATTGCATTAATCAAACTTGTTGTTGTTGTCTTTCCGATCACTTCCAGTAACACCAATAATCTTACATGGGCACATCTTCATTAACATTTCTATTTCTGTTGTAACAATTGCTCCTCTTTCTATTTCTTGTAATAATTCTGGTTTAGTTGGTAAACAGCTTGGAGAACGAAATATAATGTCAAAATTTTTTAAATTTTTCAAATTATCTTTTCCAAAAAAAGCATTGAATTTATATATTTTTATTTTATCCATTATTTCTTTTGGTATACTTTTTTCTTCTCTATCATCAAAAACAGTTACTTGTGCTTTTTTATTATACATATAATCAAGTAATGGTATATTACTTACTCCTAATCCGATTATTGCTACCTTTCTAAAACGTATATATTTATCAAATTCTTCTAATTTTTCATTTATATATTCCATTTTTATGTTTCCTTTCAAAATAAATTTCTACTTTATTTTTATTTGTTTTATTGCTATTATATAACACTTTACCATAAAAAACAAACATATTATTTGAATAATTTTGTTTTTTTGGTTAACAATAAAAATAGTGATATTTGATTGGAGGTGCTTTGTACTATGTCAAAGAAAAATAAAGAAAACAAGAACAATAATAACAGCAAAAATAATCAAAATAATAATAACAATGAAAAACAAAATAATAACAACTGTAGATAATTTATAAATATTATTAAATTAAAAAATAAGTTCCTTGATTTTTTATAAAATCTTATTAGGGACTTATTTTTTATTATTTTAAATACATTTTTTATTATTTTGTTCCAAATACTCTATCTCCTGCATCACCTAGTCCAGGTATTATATAACCTATATCATTTAGTTTTTCATCTATTGTAGCTGTATATACTTTTACATCTGGATGTATTTCTTGTAATTTTTTAATTCCTTCTGGTGCTGCAATAATACATAAAAATTTAATTTTAGTTACACCATCTTCTTTTAACATTGTAATAGTATCACTTGCTGATCCTCCTGTTGCAAGCATTGGATCTAAAACAATTACTTCTCTAGAAGCTATGTCAGATGGCATTTTGTAATAATAACGTACTGGTTTTAAAGTTTCTTCATCTCTATATAGTCCAACATGGCCAATTTTCGCATTTGGTATAACTTTTATTAATCCATCTAGCATACCTGTCCCAGCTCTTAGTATTGGTACAAAAGCATATTTATTTTCGTTTAATTTTTTAACTTTTGTTCTACATATTGGAGTTTCTATTTCTACTTCTTCTAATTGTGCATCTGACATTGCTTCATAACATAAAAAAGTTGCTATTTCTCCTATTATTTCTCTAAATTCCTTTGTTCCTGTATTTTTATCTCTTATTATAGATAATTTGTGTTCAATTAATGGATTATCTAAAACTACTGGTTCCATTTTTTCCTCCTTATATTATTATATTTTATTTACTTAAAATTTGTATTTTTCTCTTTTACGATATGTAGTATGCAATAATTTATGAGCCCTATAACTTCCTGGTTCTTCTAAATATTCTTCATAAACTTTTTTTACGAAAGGATTTTTATGTGACTTTCTTATAGTGCTCTTTTCATCAATCGAATATAAGCTATCAGCCCTTAGCTTTTGAACATCAACTTCTGATCTAGTTTTAGAACTCTTTATTGGCTGTCCTCCTCCCATTACACATCCTCCTGGACATGCCATTATCTCTACAAATTGATAGTCAGCCTTTTTATTTTTTATTTCTTCTAATATTTGCTTAGCATTTGCTAATCCACTTGCTGCCACTACTTTTACTTCTTTATCTGCTATATTTACACTAGCTCTTTTTATTCCTTGTTCGCCACGAATTTGTTCGAATTCTATTTTATCTAAATCTTTACCTGTTAAATTGTCTTGTGCTGTTCTAAGAGCTGCTTCCATAACCCCACCAGTTGTTCCAAAGATTGCAGCAGCTCCTGTGGCTTCTCCTGTTGGATTATCAAAAACATCATCTTCTAGCTTCTCAAATTCAATATTTGCTTGTTTAATCATTCTAGAAAGTTCACGTGTTGTAATTACATTATCTACATCATAAAGTCCGTTATTTTTCATTTCTGGGCGTTCTCTTTCAAATTTTTTAGCAATACATGGCATAACAGAAACAACATAAATTTTTTCTGGATTAATTTTTTCTTTCTTAGCATAATAAGTCTTTATTAATGCCCCAAACATTTGATGTGGTGATTTACAACTAGATAAATGTGGTAATAATTCAGGGTAATTCATTTCTATATATTTAACCCATCCTGGACTACAAGATGTAATCATTGGTAGATTATCATTTTCTGTAAGTCTTTCTATAAATTCATTAGCCTCTTCTACAATTGTAAAATCAGCACCTGTATTTGTATCAAATACTTTATCAAAACCTAATCTTTTCAATGCTGATATCATCTTTCCAGTAACATTAGTGCCTATTGGCATATCAAATTCTTCTCCGAAGTGCAACTCTAACTGCTGGAGCTGTTTGTACTATAACAGTAGTATCTGGATCTTTTAATTTTGCCCAAACTTCATTTGTTGTCTCTTTTTCGTGCAGAGCACCTGTTGGGCAAGCTTGAATACATTGACCACAATTAGTACAATTAACATCATTTAAACTTTTATCTCCTACTGTTGAAATACAAGATTGAAACCCTCTATTTATACAATCAATAGCTCCAATTTTTTGTACATTTTTGCAAGCAGCTACGCATCTTCTACATAAAATACATTTATTAAAATCCCTTACTATTGATGGAGATAAATCGTCAATTTTATGTTTAGTTCTTTCTCCTTCAAATTCTATGCCCCTTACATTAAATTTAATAGCTAAAGCTTGTAACTCACAATTTCCAGAACGCGTACATGTTAAACAATCCTTTGCATGATTAGAAATAATCAAGTCTAATATTACATGCCTTGCTTCTAAAACATTAGCTGTATTAGTATGTACTATCATACCTTCCTCAACTGTTTGAATACATGAAGTTGCAAAACCTCTCCTTCCCTCTACTTCAACAATACACATTCTACAATCTCCGACCTCATTAATATCTTTTAGAAAGCATAATGTTGGAATATCAATTCCTGCTTGTTTAGCTGCTTGAAGAATTGTTGTTCCTTTTCTCGCTTTTACTTCTTGATCATCAATTGTTAATGTAACTATATCTTCTTTCATTAATTTTTTCTCCTTTCGTATTGTTAATATATATTACAAGTAATATTAAAACTATTTTCCAATTGCTTTGAAAGGGCAATTTGTCAAACATGTGCCACATTTAATGCATTTATTTTGATCAATAATCCTTTTTTCTCTTCCTTCACCTTTTATAGCATCAACTGGACAATGTTTTTGACATAAACCACATCCCTTACAGGTTTCTTGATTAATTGTTATTTTTGACATTGCTTTACATTCTAATGCCTTACATTCCTTTCCAAGAGCATGTTGTCTAAACTCTTCTCTGAAATATTTTAATGTACTAATAACTGGGTTTGGTGCACTCTGTCCTAATCCACATATACTTGATTTTTGAATATTTACAGCTAATTTTTCTAACTTATAAATATCTAATTCTTCACCTTTACCACTACATAATTTTTCTAGTATTTCTAACATTCTTTTTGTTCCTATTCTGCAAGGTGTACATTTACCACAACTTTCACTTACTGTAAATTCTAAATAAAATTTAGCCAAAGATACCATACACTTTGTATCATCCATTACAATAAGTCCTCCTGATCCCATCATAGACCCAATTTCTTTTAGAGATTCATAATCAATTGGTGTATCTAAATGCTCCTTTGGGATACAACCTCCAGATGGTCCTCCTGTCTGCGCTGCTTTAAAATCTCTTCCATTTGGAATTCCTCCACCTATATCATAAACAATTTCTCTTAAAGTGGTTCCCATAGGTACTTCAACTAATCCTATATTATTTACATTACCACCTAATGCAAATACTTTTGTACCTTTTGAATTTTCAGTTCCTATGGAAGAAAACCATTTAGACCCATTTAATATTATTTGAGAAATATTTGCATATGTCTCGACATTGTTTATTAAAGTAGGTTTTCCCCACAAACCTGCTGTAGCTGGATATGGTGGTTTTACTCTTGGTTGGCCCCTTTTGCCTTCTATAGACTCTAAAAGTGCTGTTTCTTCTCCACAAACAAAAGCTCCTGCTCCTAATCTAATTTCTATGTCAAAATTAAAATCTGTTCCAAATATATTATCTCCAAATATTCCATAATCTCTTGCTTGGTTAATTGCTATTTCTAACCTTTTGACTGCAATAGGATATTCAGCTCTCACATATATAAAGCCTTTATTTGCACCAATACAATAAGCTGCAATAGCCATTGCTTCTAGAACTGAATGTGGATCTCCTTCCAAAATACTTCTATCCATAAAAGCTCCTGGATCTCCCTCGTCTGCATTACATACAACATATTTTTGATTTCCTTCAGATTTTTTTGTTAACTCCCATTTTTGACCAGTAGGAAAACCAGCACCACCTCTTCCTCTTAAGCCAGAATCTTTTATGATATCAATAACTTCCTGTCTAGTCATTTTAGTTAACACTTTTTCTAAAGCTTGATATCCATCAAAAGCAATATATTCAGCAATATCCTCTGGATTTATTACACCACAATTTTTAAGAGCTATTCTTTTTTGCTTTTTATAAAAATTTAAATCATCTAGTCTATTTACTTTTCTGCCATCTATGTCTTTACACAATAACCTTTCAACTTTCTTGCCTTCTATAATATGTGTTTGGATTATCTCTTCACAATCTTCTGGTTTCACCATAGCATAAAAAGTATCTTCAGGTCTAATAATGACAATAGGTCCCTTAGCACACAAACCAAAACAACCTGTTTTTATAACTCTTACATTGCTAATATTTTTCTCTTCAATAATTTTTCTAAAACAATTCAAAATCTCAGGTGACTTTGAAGAAGTACACCCTGTACCATGGCACACCAAAATATGTTTTTCTCTAGTATCTGCTTTAGTATTAATCCTCAAATCCAACTCTTTTTTCTTCTCTTCCCTTATCTTATGAATTTCTTCTAAAGTCTTTTTCATGTTATTCCTCCTTTGAAATAGTGGGGACACCACTCGCTTCTTTCATGTATTTTATAGTTTTTTGTCGATTTCTGTTATTCGACAACATTTTACATATAAATGAACTAATTTTGTCCTGTCCCCATTAATTCATCTAGAACTTGGTCTAATTTTTGTACTGTTGCTTTTCCATATACTTCACCATTTACCGTAAATACTGGCGCTAACCCACATGCCCCTACACATCTGGTTTGATCTATTGTAAACATTCCATCTTTTGTTGTTTGCCCTGGTTCGATTTTTAATCGTTCTGTTAATCTGTCCATTATTTTTTGTGATCCTTTTACAAAACATGCTGTACCTAAACATACTGATATTTTATATTTTCCTTGTGGTTTTAATGAAAATCTTGAATAAAAAGTTATTACTCCATAAATTTCTGCCATTGGAATTGATAGAAAGTTTGATAATTCTTTTTGTACATACATTGGTACATATCCATAGTGTTCTTGTATTTCATTTAACATTTGAATCAGATTATCTTTTTCTGGTTCATATATTGATAATAATTGTTCTAAATATGTATCTTTTTTATTGCATTCTTGTAGTTCTTCGTTCATATTTTTCCCTCCTTAAAATAATATGTATTAAGTTGTTTTTTTAATTATATCAAAACAATTTTTTTTATACAATATATTTATTTGTTTTTTGTATTTTCTGTCACTTTTTGTTTTTTTATTGACTTTTTTAATAAAAAATGTAAAAATATTCTTATAAATGATAATAAAAGGAGGATTTGTTATGAATTATTATTATGACTATGGTTATGATGCTTCAACATATTCCAATTCTTATGATGGCTTAGATTCAGCAATAGCTACTGGTATTGGAGCAACAATAGGTTCTTTTTTAGGATTTATTTCAGTCATATCTATTGTTGTTGGCGTATTACAAATTATTGCAATGTGGAAGCTTTATACTAAAGCTGGTGAAAAAGGCTGGAAATCAATTATACCTATTTACAACCTTGTTGTTTTATTTAAAATTTCAGGAATTTCACCATGGTTACTATTGGTTTACTTAGTTGGTTTCATACCATTTGCAGGTTGGATTGCAATTATGGCTTTAAATGCTTACCAATGTTATAACTTATCAAAATCTTTTGGTAAAGATATTGGTTATACATTTGGATTATTTTTCTTACCTACTATATTCTACATGATTCTTGGATTTGGTCAGGCCGAATATGTTGGTCCTGCTGGAAAATCTTCTGTAGAAGCTTCAGTTATGTCTGATTCAGATTCTGTTGTAGAAACTAAAAAAGTAGAAGAAACAAAAGACTCTGTTGCAAATGAAAATACAACTGATAATAAAGAATAATTCTAGGTAAAAAATAACTATTTTAAATTTTATCTAAATTAAAAAGTCGTTTTAATAAATACTAAAACGACTTTTTATATTTTTAGTTCATTTCAACTTTTCCAATAATTTGTTCTAAATCTTCTATTTTATGTTTATTCATGTAATCTTCGATTCCTTTTATAGTGTTTATGCTTGTGTATGGGTCTATAAAATTTCCTGCTCCTATAGATATTGCATTTGCTCCTGCTAACATAAATTCTATTGCATCTTCTCCACTTATTATTCCTCCCATACCAAGCACAGGAATGTTTACTGCTTTAGCTACTTGATAAACCATTCGAACTGCTACTGGTTTTATAGCTGGTCCTGAAAGCCCTCCTGTATTATTAGCAAGTACAGGTCTTCTTTTTTCAATGTCAATTTTCATTCCTAGTAAAGTATTTATTAAAGACACTCCGATCAGCACCTGCATCTTCTACTGCTTTTGCAATAGATGCAATATCTGTTACATTAGGTGTTAATTTTACAATAAGTGGTTTATCTAAAACTTTTCTAACTTCACTTGTTACTTGTTTTACTCCTTCATATGTATTTCCAAATGCCATACATCCATCTTTCACATTAGGACATGACAAATTTAGTTCTACACCATCTATGTCTAATGTATTTAATATTTTACAAAGTTCTACATATTCTTGTATACTACTTCCACAAGCATTTACAATTATTGCTGTATCAAATTTTCTTAGGAAAGGTAAATCATTTTGAGCAAAATATTCTACACCTGGATTTTGTAAACCTATGCTATTTAGCATTCCACTCGCAGTTTCACACACTCTTGAGGGTTTGTTTCCACTTCTTGGTTTTAAAGATGTTCCTTTTGTAATTATTCCTCCTAATTTACTTAAATCAAAATATTGACTGAATTCTCTTCCATATCCAAATGTTCCTGATGCTACAGTAACTGGATTTTTCATTTCTATTCCTGCAAAATTAATTTTTGTATTCATGTTTTCCTCCTTTTATATAAACTAACTCTATCTAAATTTCAACTTCTTTTGCATTAAATACAGGTCCATCTTTACAAACATGTAAATATTCTGGAGTTTCTTTAGAACTATTTGCTGTTTTTACTGCACAGCCTAAACATACCCCTAATCCACACCCCATTTTCTCTTCTAATGAAATTTGACATGGTATATCTTTTGTTATTGCTAATTTTTGTACTGCTTTAAGCATTGGTAATGGACCACATGCATAAATAGAATCTATCTTTCCATCTTCTATATCTTTTTCTAAATAATTTATAGCAAATCCTTTTTTACTATAACTACCATCATCAGTAGTTAAAATCATATTGCTAGATACTTTTCTAAATTCATCTTCTAATACTACAAATTCTTTATTTCTAAATCCTAAATATATATTAACACTTTTTTTATCATCACTTGCTGATTTAGCTAGTTCATAAAGTGGAAATACTCCTATTCCTCCACCTATTATTGCTAAATTATTATAGTTCTCATATTTAAATATTCCTTTTCCTAATGGTCCTATTATATCAATTTTTTCTCCAATACTTTTATAAGATAAAATTTTAGTTCCCTTTCCTTTTACTTGAAATATAAATTCAAGTATTCCATTTTCTTTGTCCAAATTATATATACTAATTGGTCTTCTTAAAAATGGTTCAGTTTGGTCTGATACTCTTATTTCTATAAAGTTACCTGGTTTAGCATTTTTTACAATACTTTCTGCTTTGACACTAAATTTAAAAATGTCTGGTTTTAGTTGTTCTTTTTTTACAAGTTCTGCTAATAATTGTTCTGGCATAAAATTTTCCTCCTTTGATTTATCTTATTTATTTTTTATTACTTGATTTAGATCCTCTTTCATTCTTAATGCTTCTGCTCTAGTTGCTTTAGCATAGTCTTCTTCTGAATATTTATCTTTCCATAAATCGGATTTATATGCACACATTAGGCTTCTAGATGCATTTACTATTCCTCCAAAGCCATTACTGTCAAACCCTAATGCAATATCTTCTGATTTTCCTCCTTGTGCCCCATATCCTGGTATTAGAAAATATGTATGTGGTGCTTTTACTCTTATTTGCTCTAATTGTTTAGGATATGTTGCTCCTACTACTGCTGCAATATCACTATATCCATATTTTCCTCTTAGTTCTTCTCCCCATTTTTCTACTAATTCTGCTACTTGCATATATACTTCATTACCATTTTCTAGTTTTAAATCTTGTAATTCTCCTGATGAAGGATTTGATGTTTTTACTAGTACAAATATTCCTTTATTATATTTTTTGCAATCTTCAATAAATGGTTTTACGCAGTCTGTTCCCATATATGGGTTTACTGTAATAAAATCTACATCAAAAATAGGTATTTCAATATTTTCAATTAAAGTTCTTCCTAAAAAAGCATTTGAATAACTTTGAGCAGTTGATCCTATATCTCCTCTTTTAATGTCTGCAATTACTATCATCTCTTTTTGTTTTGCATATTTACATGTTTCTTCAAAAACTTTTATTCCTGGAATTCCAAACATTTCATAAAATGCAATATTTACCTTTACAGCTGGAATAATATCATAAGTAGCATCTATTAAAGCTTTATTAAATTCTAATATTGCTCTAGATACTCCTTCTATGTCTTTTGGATATTTTTCTTTAATACAATTTGGTAATTTTTCATACCCTGGGTCTAATCCTATAACTGTTGGATTATTTGTTTGTTTTATTTTTTCTATTAATCTATCTATCATTTTTTCCATTATTATGCTCCTTTGATATATTTTATCTTATTACATTTTATCTTCATATACTATTCTTCCACCAACAATAGTATATTTGACTTTTCCTTTTAATTCTTTACCTATAAACGGGCTATTTTTTGATTTAGATACAATCATTTCTTTTGTATATACATATTTTTGATTTGGATCAAAAATTGTAATGTCTGCAATTTTGCCTTCCTGAATTGTACCTCTATCAATTTTTAATAATTTTGCTGGATTATATGATGTTAATCTAACTAAATCTAAATATGTTAATTCTTTTGTATCTATTAAGTTCATAATTTCAGCAGGTAAAGCTGTCTCAAACCCTATTATTCCATTTAGTGCACTTGCTAGTCCTTTATTTTTTTCTTCTTCTGCATGTGGTGCATGATCTGTTATTATGCAATCTATAGTTCCTTCTTTTAATCCTTCTATTATTGCTATTCTATCTTTTTCTTCTCTTAATGGAGGATTCATTTTGGCATTTACGCCTGATTTTAATACTTCATCAACAGTAAAAGTAAAATAATGTGGACATGTTTCACAAGTGATTTTTACACCTCTTTTTTTAGCATCTCTTACCATATTCTTCGTTGTTTTTGTACTAATATGACAAATATGTGCTCTTACATTATTTGTTTCTGAAATAACTATTTCTCTCGCAGCCATTATTTCTTCTGCTTCTGGAAGTACACCTTCTACTTTTAATTCTTCTGCGATCTTTCCTGCATTTATAGCTCCAGCAGATACTGATTTTTCTTCACAATGTGATGCTACAAATGTTCCTAGTTCATCTGCTTTGATTATTGCTTCTCTCATTGTTTTACTGTTTACAACTGGCATACCATCATCTGAAAAAGCTATTGCTCCTGCATTTTTTAGTTCCTCAAAATCTACTAGTTCTTCTCCTTTTTCTCCTTTTGAAACTGATGCATATGGAAGAACATTACATAAGTTTACTTTTTTTGCTTTTTCAATTATTTCTTCCAAAATAATAGCACTGTCTGGTGTTGGTTTTGTATTTGGCATTGGGCAAATAGTAGTAAATCCTCCACATACAGCGCTCTTACTACCTGTTTCGATTGTTTCTTTATGTTCAAATCCGAGGCTCTCTTAAGTGGCAATGCATGTCAATCATTCCAGGTATGATATTTAAATTAGTACAATCAATAATTTTATCTGCTAAGTCAGAAATTCCATTATCAATCTTTTTTACTTTGTCATCTTCAATTAGTATGTCTTTTTTCTCAAATATGTTTGTTTTGTAATCAATTAATGTTCCATTTTTTAAAAGTATTTTCATTTTCTACCTCCTATTTTTTTATTATATTATCATTATATTGCTTTTTTTTCAATATTTTTGCAGTAAAATTAAAGAAAAAAAGAAGTAAGCATTTTCCTTTGGAAAACACCTACATCTTTTTTCTTATAATCTTTTGATAATTTCAGATAATAATATTATCTGATTATCTCTAGATTTGTTTTCGATAAGGTCTCTTATATCCTTATCAATAATCTTATACATTGCATCATATGTATTAGAAATAGTTTCAGTATGTATACACATATTAACTATTGTATCATAGTCATATATTGCATTACATATATACCTCCGAAATTCTTCTAATACAAATTTTGCATCTGTTGTTGATTCAGTAGCTTTTATCTGAGCTACCATTTCTTGAACTCTGCTTATTGCATTTTTCATTTCTTATTCCTCCTGTGTCCTTCTTTATTTTAAGAAGAACTGATGCTTATTGATAACTACAATTATATTGTAACAATTTTTTGCCTAAAAGTCAATTATGTTAATCTTAAAACAAGTATTAAATTTACACACTAATTTTGGCAAGGTCTTTTCGAGCCGTTGCAAGAAGACCAGTAGCCTTCTTACAATACTTACGCTCCTTATTTTTTTAATTCTATTTTCCATGCTTCGCTTGAATCTTTTCCACTTGTCTGGATATCAGATTTTAAATAAACTATCGGACGGACACCACGACTAGAAGAGTGCTCATAGAAGCGATCACTATAACCAATGCCTACATAAGCTCTGTCCACACAGTCTCTAGCCACAGCGTGCACACAGAAATCGCTACTGTTAGAGCCACTCTTAACACAGCGAGATGCCAACCAATAGGTTATGTTGCCAGTATCTGCTCTATTTCTAAATAACATTTTATATTCATTACTTGTTGTTACTATTTTTTCTGAACCTGTATAAGTATATTCTGTACGTTTATCTGTTCTACTTACTGCTGATCCTGATTTTCCTGTTTCTGTTGTTCTTGTTGGATAATATGTTGATTTTGTATATTCTTTTCCATAGTTACTATTAAGTTCTGTTGATGGTGTAACTCCACAAATTTTATTTACATCTTCTACTGTTATACTTCTTGCTCCACTTCCTGTATACGCTATTTCTTCTACTCTTTCTACTACATCTCCTACTTCATAACTAAATGTTTTACTTGTATTTGCTCCTACTCCATGTCCATATATACTACATATTTTATTTAATTCTTCTTCTGCATATAAATATCCTATTGCTCCATTTAAATAAAACTCTTTATTGTCATCTGTTTGTAGTGGTTCTTCACTAATTAGCACTACCTCATTATTTTCTTTACTTAATACTCTCCATTTTATATTATCATTTGATGTAAATGTTTGTGGTGTACCATATCCATTTCCTCCTGTTGTTCCTGTTCCTTTTTTTGATGTATATGAATTTGTTCCTGCTTTATATGCTACATAATCTCCTACTTCTACTTGTGATACTAATGTTTTTGTTTTTGCAGCTCCTTCTTGTTTTTCTACAAATTCTACTTTTTCTTCTTCTACATGAAATACATATCCTTCTTTTGTTTTTACTTCTATTTTTTTATTTTCTTCTACCCATGAAGTACTTTCATATTTTTTATCGTTTTCTATTGCCTCTTTATATTTTCCCATAAATACGTCTGTTGACCAGTTTTCACGTCTTTTATCAATTTGTAAACCTGCTCCTATTAATTCTAAACTTTCTTTATATTCTGCTTTCTCATTTTCTTCTTTTGCACTTGTTGTTTTATTTAATAATCCATTATTTCCTGTTAATGTTGCTATACTTATTCCTGCTAGAATTAATAGTACTATTATTGTAATTACTAGCGCTATTAACGTTATTCCTTTGTTATTTTCTAAAATTTTCTCCATTTTTCTTTCCCTTCTTCCTTATTTTTATCACAATATTTATATAATAAAATATTGTATTTATATTTATGTGTGTCTTTTTTCTTTGCAATTACATTTTTTATATTTTATTTTTTAATTTAATAACTAATTAAAAAAGACAGCAACAAATACCTATTTCTAGGCTTTTGTTACTATCTTTTTATTTATATTTATTATTACTTTTTCGTTTATTAACTTGCTTGTGTGTACAGTATCAAGGCTTACAGCTACTATATTTTTCATTTTTTCTTTTCCTTTTCTTTCGTTTTTATTTATTTTTCTTATCTCTACTTTATATTATACAATTACTATAATTTTGTCAATATATTTTTCATAACAACTAGTAATATACTCATTATTTCTCTTGACAAATTAATACTTTTTTCTTAGAATAAGTTTATAATTTATTTAAAGGAGGATTATATATGTCTGATATAATGTCATATTTATTTGAAACAAAAGCTGTGAAATTCTGTGAAGAAAATAAACCATTCTTCTTAACTTCTGGTATGATTTCACCATATTTTGTTAATACTCATTTTCTTTACGGTAACGAACAAGAAGCTACTGAATTTTTAGCTTATATTGATACTTTATTAGAAGATAGAATTAATTTACCAAAAAAGGTTTTTGATAAAGTTCTTGTACAATACAATACTAATTCAATCTATAAATACACTATAGATTCTATGATAGAAGCAATTACTAAAAATGTTAATATAGATGAAATTGATTATATCTCTGGTGGAGAAAGAAGAGATTGGTATTTTTCAAATATAATCGCATATTTACTAAAAAAACCTCATCTTACTTTATTTAAAGACTTAGAAGCTTTTGAAAGTCCTTATGATTTTTCTACAACTAATAAAATAACAAATTTAGAAAGAAAAAAAGTTTTAAATGCGTCTGATCTAGTTACTGCTGCCTCTAATTATGTTCGTTCTTGGATTCCAGCAATAAAAAGTTTAAATGGAAAATTGCCTTGGACATGTTATGTTGTAGATAGAAAACAAGGTGGAACTGAAGTATTAGAAAAAGAAGGTATAAAAACAATTCCTTTAGCTTTAGTAGATGATTCTTTATTTGAAAAAGCCTTTGAATTAAATATTATTAATCAAGGACAACTAGAAATGCTTAAAGGATTTTATAAAGACCCTTATACCACAATGAGAAACTTCTTAGTAAACCACCCTCAATTTTTAGAAGATTCTTTAAATTCTGATAATGAAAAAACAAGAAAAAGAGCAAAATTATTAATTGATAATAACTTATATAATTTATAATTAAAAATAAAATCTAAATTACTACTTCTTGCAATTGTTAATTTAGATTTTATTTTTTTACTTATTTTTATCAATAATTACATTACATCTAACAACAGTTACATTATCAGGAATATTTTTAAGAACTGTACTATTTGCACCAATTTTTACAAAGTTACCTATTTTGATTGGTCCGTAATATTTTTGCACCTGAACCTACCATTACATTATTTCCCAAATCAGGATGTCTTTTATATTTATCTTTTCCTGTTCCTCCTAATGTTGCATTATGATAAATTGTACAATCATTACCAACTGTTGCAGTCTCTCCTATTACAATTCCCATTCCGTGATCAATAAATAATCTTCTACCAATTTTAGCTCCTGGATGTATTTCAATTCCAGTAAAGAATCTCCCTAATTGAGATATAAGTCTTGCCAAAAATAATAACCTATGATTATATAAAAAATGTGCTATTTTGTGAAATACCAAAATATGAAATCCAGGGTATAGAATTATTACTTCAAGTATATTTTTACATGCTGGATCTTTGTCTTTTATATTTTTAGCATCTTCATATAATTCTTTAAAAAATTTCAATCTAATCACCCTATTACATCTTATGCTTTTTATGTTTTTTTGCTATCTATAAAATTTTATATTTACTACTATTTATGACAAATATTTCAAAGATTTTTTTGTATAATATTTTTCAACCCTTCTTTTATTATCATTTACTGTATTTTGTAAGGAGGTTACAACAAAATGTATTCAAAATACCTATATAGCAAAATAAATGAAACTAAATCAGAAGTTGTTTTTTTAATTCCAACTAAGGAAGAAATTCGCTTTCTAGAAGCAAACAATATTAAATTTAGAAAAAAAGAAGGACTCTATATGGTAAATGCACATCAATTAAAATGCTTATTTTGCCATTAGTACTTAAAAGTTAATTAACAAAAAATACAGTAAATGGAAAAGGGACATTTTTAATGTCCCTTTATATATCTTATTATATTAAATTTTCTAGTTCCTTTATTTTATCACGAAGTTCTGCTGCCTTCTCAAATTCCATTTGTGCTGCATATTTTAGCATTTCATCTGTTAAATTCGCAATTACATCTTTTATATTTTCAGTTTTCTCTAGTTTATATTCTACGCTAATATCTTCTATATTTGTTATACTAATTGTATCTCTTACTGACTTATTAATAGTCTTAGGAGTAATATTATGCTCTTTATTATATTTAGTTTGTATTGTTCTTCTTCTGTTTGTTTCAGAAATTGCTTTCTCCATACTCTCTGTTAGTTCATCTGCATACATTATAACTGTACCATTAGTATTTCTAGCAGCACGTCCAATAGTTTGAATAAGAGACCTCTCTGAACGTAAAAATCCTTCTTTATCAGCATCTAGTATTGCAACTAGTGATACTTCTGGTATATCTAATCCTTCTCTTAAAAGATTTATACCAACTAAAACATCAAATTCTCCGAAGCCTTAAATCTCTTATAATTTTCATTCTTTCTAACGCTTTTGTATCTGAATGCATATAGTTTACTTTAATGTCTAGTTCTTTTAAATATTTAGTTAAATCTTCAGCCATTTTTTTAGTTAAAGTTGTTACTAATATTCTTTCTTTTTTATCTACTCTTAGTCTTATTTGCTCTATTAAATCATCTATCTGATTAGTTACAGGTTTTACTTCTATTTTAGGATCTAATAACCCAGTAGGTCTAATAATTTGTTCAACAACATTTGATTTAGAATGCTCTTTTTCATAATCAGCTGGGGTTGCACTAACAAAAACTACTTGGTTTATTCTTTCTTCAAATTCTTTAAATGTTAAGGGCCTATTATCAAAAGCTGATGGTAATCTAAATCCATAATTTACTAAAGATTCTTTTCTTGCTCTATCGCCATTATACATTGCTTTTACTTGAGGAATTGTTGCATGTGATTCATCAATTAATAATAAGAAATCATCAGGGAAGTAATCAAATAAAGTATATGGTGGACTTCCTTCTGGTCTTCCGGCTTATATGTCTTGAATAGTTTTCAATTCCAGAACAAAATCCAGTTTCTTTCATCATTTCAATATCAAAATTTGTCCTTTCCTCTATTCTCTGTGCTTCAATTAATTTATTTTGAGATTTAAAATATTTTACCCTTTCTTCCATTTCTTTTTCGATTGTTGCTATTGCTTTTTCCATCTTATCTTTTGTTGTAACATAATGTGATGCTGGTGAAATCAAAATGTGTCTTCTTGTTCCAATTGGTTTACCTGTCAAACTATTTATTTCGACTATTTTTTCTATTTCATCTCCCCAAAATTCAAGTCTTATTGCCGATTCAGATTGATCTGATGGATATATTTCTACTATATCTCCTTTTGCTCTAAAAGTTCCTCTTTTAAAGTCAATTTCGTTTCTAGCATATTGCATACTAATAAGTTTCTTTAATACTTGGTCTCTTGATTTTTTCATTCCTGGTCTTAAGGATAACATCATTTCTTGGTAATCTATAGGGTCTCCTAAACCATAAATACATGAAACAGAAGCAACGATAATAACATCTCTTGTTTCAAATAACGATAAAGTTGCAGAATGTCGTAATTTGTCTATTTCATCATTAATAGAAGAATCTTTTTCAATATAAGTATCTGTTGATGGAATATAACTTTCTGGTTGGTAATAATCATAGTATGACACAAAATATTCAACATTATTTTCTGGGAAAAATTCTTTAAATTCTGAATATAATTGTCCAGCTAGAGTTTTATTATGTGCTAAAACCAATGTTGGCTTTTGTACTTTTTCAATTATATTTGCCATTGTAAAAGTTTTTCCAGACCCAGTAACTCCTAAAAGTGTCTGATATTTCTTCCCATCCATTATCCCTTTACTTAAATATTCTATTGCCTCAGGTTGGTCACCTGTTGGCTTAAATTCTGAATGTAATTTAAACATATCTTTCTACCTCTTTCTTATTGTACCATTAGTTTTTTAAATATACAAGATGTTGTTTTTTTACGTAGAAAAAAGAAAAATACAAATTTCGTACTCTCATCTAAGGTTAGAATAATGATATTTTCAACCTTTCTATAAGTCAGATAATAAAAACAGTATAGTAAAACTATACTGTTTAAAAATATTTAGGAGTAATTAATTATTCTTATTAAGCTATTCCTAAATAAATTTCTTTTGCTATGGCAAATTAAATATAATAATGTATTTGTCCATCAATTGTCTTTTTAAAAAACAATCCTTCTTTTACACCTATATCAAAAATTTCTTTGACTTCTTCTGATTTTAACTTTACATTGAAATCTTTATCAAAATCTTGTATTACATCTATAAGTGTGACATCCCGTTTGTTGGCTACATACTGATGAATAGTATAATAATTGTTTTTTAAGTAGCTCTTATTTCTGATTATTTTTGCCATATTCTCCTTCCTCCTTTGATGTTTGTATGTTATTGTCCTTTTGTTTCTTATCTATTTTGTTGTCTTGGAGACTACAAATTTGTATACTATAATATTAACATAATATCATGTTTTTTGCAACATTTTCCTTTTAAGTTGTACTTATTTCTAATTGATTATCTACACCTCTTAACAAACATAATCTAAAAATTATACTTCTTGTATAGAAATCAACAAAATTTGCTATTCCAAATGCAAATAGTGCTATTTGCGTATTGTAAAAAATACAACACACTACTATTCTAGCAAGTACTCCAATTATTGAACCTACTAACAATATTAGTGGTTTTTCTCCGAGTAATACATAATGTTTTATAAGTTTCATATGGATATAATCCAAAAACACCAAAAGAATAAAATATTATGTAAGGAAAACACTTTTTCTTTATTTTCATTACAGTTTCATATTGTTGTTCATAAGACTCTTTTATCGGAACTTTTATCATTAATGTTGCTTGGTAAGCATTTGTTATAATTTCAAGACTTAAGCATACACTATAACATATTGTATGGATTGAATATTTATCTGTTCCCAAATAACTTGCTATTATACCATAGATTAGTATAAATATACGTGATAACAACCTTTCCAAAGATGTTGGCACTCCATATTTTAATACATTTTTCATGTTTTCTTTGTTTGGTAATTTAAATTCTAATTTTAAATTGTACAACATATAAATGATAGATATTAAACATGAAATTGTTGTTGCTAAGAATAATATAACTAATGATTTAGTTGTTAAAAATCCTATAACATCAAATCCAATTAAAGTTATATAAAATATTATTAAACTTTTATTATATAATTTAAGTTTTCCTTGTAATCTAGTCATTTCAAATAGTGCATTTGATAATCTTCCGAGTAACTAGATATCCTATATAAATAAATAATATATCTGATAGCAATTCTTTTTGACTTGTAGTTAATTCAAAAATATTTACTATATAATCTCTAAAAATAAATACTATAATTCCTAAAAATAAACTTACTATTGTATTTATTATTAAATAGGCACTTTCATCTTTTCTTGTTGTTCTATATGTATAAATTCCTATTTCACTTATTGACTTTAAAATCAATTCTATTGAAAATAGACTTCCACATACTATTATTGTATCTACGCTAATTGCATTATTAAATGCTGAATCAATATTATCTGCAATTCCCATTAAAATAAAACTTATTAATATAGATATAAATTCTTTCATTTGTTTTTTCACCCTTTTTTGCTATTGTTAATTAATTATTTCATTTTTTCTTTGATTTTGACTAAAGTATTTAAAGCATCTATTGGCGTTAATTCATTTAAATTGATTTTATCTATTTCATGAGCAATTTCAGCCAATTTATAATTATACATGTCAAATTGTCCTTCTACTTGTTTTTTATCTTTATTTTCTTGCTTTTTACCTGTTAATATATTCTTTCTTTCTAAAGAGCGTAAAATTTCATTTGCTTTTGTTGTAACTACTTTTGGAACTCCTGCTAATCTTGCTACATGAATACCATAGCTTTCATCAGTTCCTCCTCTTACAATTTTTCTTAAGAAAATTATATCTTCTCCTTTTTCTTTAACAGCAATTGAATAATTTTTTATTCCTTCTAATTTGTCTTCTAATTCTGTTAATTCATGATAATGTGTTGCAAATAATGTTTTTGCTCCACATTTTTCCTTATCAGCTATAAATTCTGCTACTGCCCAAGCAATTGATAATCCATCATATGTTGATGTTCCTCTTCCTATTTCATCTAATATTACTAAACTATTTGGTGTTGCCTCTTTTAATATAGTTGCTACTTCCATCATTTCTACCATAAAAGTACTTTGTCCCATACTTAAATCATCAGAAGCCCCTACTCTAGTAAATATTTTATCTACTACTCCAATTTTTGCAGTTGTTGCTGGTACAAAACTTCCGTACTTGTGCCATTAATGTAATCAATGCTACTTGTCTCATGTAAGTTGATTTACCTGCCATATTTGGTCCTGTTATAATTGATAGTCTATTTTCTTGTTTATCTAAATAAGTATCATTCTCAACAAAACTTCCTGCACCTAGTATCTTTTCAATTACAGGGTGTCTTCCAGCTTCAATATCAATAATTCCATTATTGTTCACCTCTGGCATGCAATAATTCATATCTTCTGCTACTTGCGCAAAAGATGATATAACATCTAACGTTGATACAACTTCACTTGTTTTTTGAAGTCTTACTATGTTTTTAGAAATTTCTTCTCTTATTTCTACAAAAGCATTATATTCTAAATTAACAACTTTTTCTTCTGCACCTAATATCTGGTTTTCCAAAGTTTTTAATTCTTCAGTTATATATCTTTCAGCATTTGTCAATGTTTGTTTTCTAATATAGCTTTGTGGTACTTGATTTAAATATGATTTAGTTACTTCTATAAAATATCCAAATACTTTATTAAATCCTATTTTTAAGTTTTTTATTCCTGTTTTTTCTCTTTCTTCTGTTTCTAATTTAATAAGCCAATTTTTTCCTTCAGTCTGTGCAGTCTTTAATTTATCAATTTCTTCATTATATCCAAGTTTTATTATTCCACCATCTTTTATAGTCATTGGAGGATCCTCAACTATTGATTTTTCTATTATTTCATAGATATCTTGTAATTCATCTAAATTATCATATAATTCTTTTAGTAAACTAGAATTACATTTATATAGAATTTGTTTTATTTCTGGAAGTTTATATAAAGAATTTTTTAAAGTTATCATATCTCTTGCATTTGCATTTCCATACGCCATTTTTCCTGCTAATCTTTCGATATCATATACTTTTTTTAAGTTTTCTATAATTTCTCCTCTTAGCATAATGTCATTTTTTAATTCTTTTACTCCATCTAATCTCTTATTTATTTCTAGTACATCTACTAATGGATCATTTAGCCATCTTCTTAGAAGTCTTCCTCCCATAGAAGTTGAAGTTTTATCTAATACCCAAAGTAAAGTTCCTTTTTTTGATTTATCTCTCATTTTTTCTGTAATCTCAAGATTTCGTCTAGCATTTATATCTAACGCCATATATCGTGACAATTGATAGATTGTTATTTTATTAATATGATCTAAAGTTGTTTTTTGAGTATCTTCAATATATTTTACCAATGCATTAATAGAACTTATAGCTAAGACTCTTTTTTCTAAATCTTCTATTTTTTTTGCGTTCGAATCTATTATAGTAAATCTTAATTTAATATTTTCATCTATAGATTCAAAATATTTATCATCAAACTTTGTAATATAAATATTTTCAAATCTTTCTTTTATTTTATCTATTTCTTCTTTTGAATCATTCATCATTGAATTTATAACTATTTCAGATGGTGTGTATCTTGCAATTTCATCTAAAAGCATTGGAAAATTATTACTATCTTTAATTTCAGCTGAGTAAAATTCTCCTGTTGAAATATCACAAACACTAATTCCAAAATAAATTCCCGTTTTATAAATAGACATAATATAATTATTTTTTCTTTCTTCTAACATATTACTGTCTACCAAAGTTCCAGGGGTTACGACTCTTATAACTCCTCTTTTAACTATTCCTTTTGTTGATTTAGGATCTTCTAATTGTTCACAAATTGCAACTTTATATCCTTTTGAAATTAACTTTGATACATATATTTCTGCTGCATGATGTGGTATTCCACACATTGGCGCCCTTTCTTCTTGACCACAGTCTTTTCCTGTTAATGTTAGTTCTAATTCTCTTGATGCAGTAATTGCATCATCAAAAAACATTTCATAGAAATCCCCTAATCTATAAAATAAAATACAATCTTTATATTCTTCTTTTGTTTCAAGATATCTTTGCATCATTGGTGAATATTCTGCCATATTTATTTTTCTCCTTTTTATCTTTCTTCCATTATTCTTTCTTTTTCTTCATAGTTTTTGACTAATATTTTCATTCTTCTTAATGAACTTTTACTAATTCCTACTTTAGCTGCTTTTTGTTCTAATTTTCCTTTCGTATTATTTGCAATATTTATAATATTTTTTGCTTTTTCATATTCTTGTTCTTCTTTGGTTTTTGCATTTTTTATAATAATTGATCCTTCATCATATTTTTCTAATAATTTCTGTATTAAATCTTTTTCAAATATACTAAACTCTTCTTTTATCATTTTTCTCTTTGCATGTTCTTTACATATTGTATATAAATCTCTATAAGTTTCATTTTCTTTCAATTTTTCTATTTCTCTTCCTATTGTTCTAGTTGGAATTCCATATTCTTTCGCAATTTGTATTTGAGAAGAATTTGTCACAATCATCTCTATTAACAATGCTTTAAAATTGATATGTGAGTAATCAGGTCTGATTTTTGATTCATATTCTATATATTGTTTCATTAATTCTTTATCATTAGAACTTATTACATATTCTGACATTTTTTCTTTAAATGTGTTTCTATCAATATTTAACTTTGTATAAGCCTGTTCCATTGTTATTTGATTTTTTAATAAACATTTTATAATATTTTCCAAATCATATTTATCAATATTTACGGTTATGATTTTACTTTTATTATATTCAATAATCTTTTCAAATTTCTGCAGTTCTTTTGGATTTTCAGCAAATAATTCTTTAAATCTTTTCATTATAACTTCTCTACTAATTCCATATTCTTTTTCTATGTTTCTTAATGATTTTCCTTTCAATATTTCTCTGAAAATTTTTTGAAATTCTTTTATTTCTATATCTAACATTTTCCGTTTTTTAAATTTCTCCTTTCAAATACCACATATGTTCAGAAATAATTTTAAGCTCTACCATGCTTCCAATTAAATTCTTATCCCCTTCAAAAATAACAACCTTATTACTATCTGTTCTTCCAGTAAGCATATCATCATTATTTTTGCTTGTTCCTTCAACTAAAACCTTTTGAATAGTTCCAACATATTTTTGATTATTTTCTTCTATTTGGCTTTCAACTAGTTTTTTTAATTTATCAAATCTTTTATGTTTTATTTCTTCTGGTACTTGATTTTCCATTTTATCTGCTGGGGTTCCAACTCTTCTAGAATAAATAAACATATAAACTTGTTCAAATTTCACTTTTTCTACAACATCTAAAGTATCTTCAAATTCACTGTCAGTTTCTTTTGGAAATCCTACGATAATATCTGTAGATAAAGTCAAGTTGGGAATATTTTGTTTCATTTTTTCTACTAATTTCAAATACTGCTCTTTTGTATATTTACGATTCATTTCTTTTAAAACTTTGTCATTTCCAGCTTGAAGTGGTAAATGAATTAATTTGCATACTTTATTACATTCTGCAATTGCCATTATTACATCATCTGTAAAATCTTTAGGGTGTGGAGATACAAATCTTATTCTTTCTATTCCTTCGATTTTATTTATTGCTCGTAGCAAAGTTGCAAAAGAATTTACTCCTTCATATTCTTCAAATTCTATGTTTTTTTCTTTTTCAACTTTTAAATACGAATTTACATTTTGACCAAGTAATGTAATTTCTTTATATCCTTGTTTAGCTAATTCTCTTACTTCATTTATAATATCTCTTGGCTTTCTACTTCTTTCTCTTCCTCTTACATATGGTACTATGCAATAACTACAGAAATTATTACAACCATTCATAATAGTAACTGATGCTTTTATGTTACTATTTCTTTTTATTGGTAATCCTTCATAAATTTGCCCATCTATATCAATAATGTCTTCTAATTTTTTCTTTTCATCTAAAACTTTATATAAATCTTCTGGAAATCTGTGAAGTGTATGTGTTCCAAACAAAATATCTACAAATGGATAACTTTCTTTTATTTTGTCTGTAATATGTTTTTCTTGCATCATACATCCACCTATTGCTATAATAATTCCTTTTTGTTCTTTTAATCTTTTTAGTTCTCCTAATTTTCCAAATAATTTATCTTCAGCATTTTCTCTTACACAACATGTATTGAATAATACTAAATCAGCATCAGTTTGATTTTCAGTTTTTGCATATCCCATTTTTTCTAACATGCCACACAATTTTTCTGAATCATTTTCATTTAATTGACATCCCATTGTCAATATACTATATTTCAAATTTTTAGACTGATTTATTTCACCTGTTTTTTCTATATATTTTTCTTGTATTTCTATTTCGTTTGTTGTATTCACATTAAACCTCCATTCACTTTGTTATTTTATTATATTTTGTCGGATTTTGCAAGAAATTTAAGCATAAAAAATACACTTATAGAAATCTATAAATGTATCTTTTATATATTGGTGTTTCTTACTTATGCAAGACCATATTTTTTCTTAAATCTATCTGCTCTACCACCAGCTGTTTCTTGTCTTAAGTTACCAGTCCAATATGGATGGCATTTAGAGCATACATCTACTTTCAAATCTTTTTTTGTTGAACCAACTTCTAAAACATTGCCACATGCACATGTAATAGTTGTTTGGTTATATTCTGGTTGTATATCTTTTTTCATTTATGTTCACCTCTTTCTCGAATTAATAACATGACTGTTTTTTATCATAGCATATTTTTTATTTTTTTTCAAGTGTTTAAAATTATTTTGTTTCATTTTTTTGTTCCTGATTATATATATATTCTGCTGAATATAACATTTCTTTGTTTAAAGATAATTTATTTACTAATTTACCCATTATATTAAATACGCATGCTATTATTAAAATTAGCATTCCAATTTTTTTCCAATATTTTGCAAGCATAATTTTTCTCCTTTTTTTACAATACATATTAATTATACTTTTATTTTTGTAAAATGTCAATAATTTGACTTACTTTTGGTTACAATACAAATGGTGATGATTATATGAATAAAAAAAGTTTAATTTTATTAATTATTATTGTTGTAATTATAGTAGGTGTTGGTATTTATTTTTATTTTTCCACTCATTCTACAAAGAATAAAGATAAACAAAGTAATTATGAAGCTAACAAAACTGTTGCAAACACTTCAATTGATAATTCTGTAGCTAATTCAACTGAAGAAAATAAAAATAATGAATCTAATATTAAAGAAGAACATACAAATCTTTCTTCTAATGAGCAACCACAAAAAAATCAACCTCAATATCATGAAGAACAATTAACTACATTTTCAACCAAGATTTACTCTAATGATTCTGCAAGGCAAAACAATATTTCTATTACGTGTAATACATTAAATGGAACTACAGTAAAAAATGGTAGTACATTTTCTTTTTGTGGTACTGTAGGTCAAGCAACTAGTAAAAAAGGTTATCAAGAAGCTGATATTTATGATAATAATGGTAAAAAGAAAAAAGGACTTGGTCGGTGGTAATTGTCAAATAAGTTCTACATTATATAACGCTGTCCTTAGTGTTCCTACTTTAGTTGTAACAGAAAGACATGAACATAGCAATCATGTTCCTTATGTTCAGAAAGGAAAAGATGCTGCTGTTGCTTATGGTAGCTATGATTTTAAATTCAGAAATAATTCTGGAAATGATATTAAAATCAATTGCTCTACTGATTCTAAAAGTATTACTGTTACATTAATTAGTTTAAAACAAATTTAATAAAATGTTGTCCCCTCTATAGAATATTTATAATAATATTAGAATATATTTTAATATCAAATTGGAGGGGATTTTTATGCAAAATTTAAAAGTGTCTATTTGTTTGTTACTTATATTCTTATTTAGCCTTTGTTTTATACTTCCTTGTTTTGCAGAAGATACAACTTATGTATGGTCTTCTAATAGTAATAGTATAAATAATGTCAATACTATCGATACTAATACTGTAGATACTAATAACAACAATATAATTACTAATGAAATTACACAAACAAATTCAGAAATAGACCAAGATAATAAACTTTCTTTAGAATCTGGTTCTGCAATTTTAATTGAACAAACAACTCGGTCAAATTCTATATTCTCATAATATTCATGAACGATTACGTCCTGCTTCTGTTACAAAAGTAATGAGTATTTTACTTATCATGGAATCTATTGATAGTGGTAAATTAAATTACAATGATAAAATTCCATGTAGCGAAAACGCAGCATCCATGGGAGGTTCACAAATTTGGCTAGATCCTAGAGAAACTTTAACTGTTGATGAAATGTTAAAAGCTATTTGTGTTAATTCTGCAAATGACTGTGTAGTTGCAATGGCAGAATATATTGCAGGTTCTGAAGAAGCTTTTGTACAGTTAATGAATGATAGAGCAAAAGAACTTGGTATGAATGATACATGTTTTAAAAATTGTCATGGATTAGATCAAGATGGACATGAAACATCAAGTTATGATATTTCTTTAATGTCAAAAGAATTACTAAATAATCATCCAGATATAACTAAATATACTACTATTTGGATGGATTCTTTAAGAGATCGGTAAATCACAATTATCTAATACAAATAAACTTATAAAAAATTATAAAGGTGCTACTGGTTTAAAAACAGGTTCTACTTCTCTTGCTTTATATAATTTGTCTGCTAGTGCTACTAGAGATAATCTTTCTTTAATAGCAGTTATTATGAAAGCACCATCTACAAAGGTTAGATTTAGTGAAGCTCAAAAATTACTAGATTATGGTTTTAACACTTTTTCTTTTAAAGAATTTGGCAAAAAAAATGAAGTTATCAAAAAAGTTTTAGTAAATAAAGGAGTAACACCTACTGTTGATGCTGTTCTGCAAGACAATGCTGGTACTTTAATCGAAAAAGGAAAAGACAGAAATATAGAGCAAAATGTAATGTTGGAAGAATCTGTATCTGCACCTATTATACAAGGGCAAAAACTTCGGAGAAATTTCATTTGTATTAGATGGCAAAACAATATCAACAGTTGATATTGTTGCTAAAAATAATATTGAAAAAATAAATTTATTTACTATGTCTAAAAAAGTTATATATAGTTGGGTTGATTTGTTGAGAAGTTAATAATTTAAAAACGTATAAATGAATAAAGAAAATGAACATATAAATTATTTTCTTTATTCATTTATTTACATCTTTTTTATAGATGTATTCTTACATATTTACTCATTTTTTATATACTTATATAGCATTTCTCTTTAATAAATTCTTTTATTTTATTTTCATCTTTTCCTTCATAATATAGAATAAGTAAGTCTTTAAATTCTTCTGTTAATTCTGCTGGAATTGCTATAATCCCTTTTCCTTTCGAAATTAAATAATGATTACTATATATTACAGATGTTCTTTTATTTCCATCAATAAAAATTTGTTTTTTCATCGTATATAATAAAAGTTCGATTGATTTTTCAACATCATTTATCTCTTTATTAAAGATTTCTTCTAATTCTTCTTTTATTACACTTTCAATAGGTAAATCTGATTTCCATGTTGTCCCACCTATTGTTACTGGAACATTTCTTATTTTACCAGCTGAATAATAAAATCCTTCTTCTACCATTTTATTTATTTCGCATAATAATGCAAAGTTTGTATTGCTTAAAATAACATTTTTATTTAATATGAATTCCCAAGCATGTTTTAAGTTTACTATTTTTAGTATATCCTCAGATGTCATATTATTTACTTTTCCACCCTCAATTATACTTTCTATATCTGCAAATGTAGTTGCAACACCTTCTAGTATAGCTTGTTTATAAATTGTATCTACTAAATGTCTTTTTGCAAAATCTATATTTTTCTCAACTTCTGCTGAAAGTTCTTCTTCTATATAATTAAATTGTTTTAAATTTCGTGTTATTTCTCTTATTTGTTTTTTTAATTGCTTTGCTTTAATGTTATTATTTAATATTAAATTATATAATTCATCTGAATATTCTCCAACATATTTTGTTAAAGCAACTCCATCTTCTCTGTAATGTATATATATACTTATTTGAATTATTTTCTCTTATTTCTACCGAACCATATGCAAGTGATTGCAATTCATGTTCCAAAATTTGTTTATTTTGTAAAAGATTCATAATCTCAATTTTTTCTTCCATAATTTTCCTCCTTATAAATTTGAAACTTTTTCTTAATTTATTTGATTTTGTTTCACATTTTCAAATCTATGTTTTTTGTTTTTTTACTTATTTTGTATCAATAAGGTGTGTTTTTATATCTCATATTATTTTTATAAAGAAGAAAAGACTATTGAAAAAAATATTTTTATATACTTTGTTAACAATATAAAATAAAAAGTACATTAACTGTACTTTTTATTCATCTTCTAATGTGTCATTATATTCAAATTCATAAGTTTCATCTGGTTCTATAGTTTCTTCTTGTTTTTTAGTTTTTTTGTTCTTATTTTCTTTTTTTATTGTTTCTTGATGTTTTTTTTGCATTTCTTTTATTATTTCTTTAGTTTCTTCTTTTTTATTTTGCATACATCGATTCATCATATTATTTGTTTTTTCTATTAAATCTGGCATATAGTCCAATAATTTATCCATTGATGATGTATGATTTACAGGCATTAATTTTACATTATCAGGTTGAATAACCAAAAATGCAACTGGATTAATAGTAACACCTGCACCGTGACCCACCACCAAATGGTAATCTATATTGTATAGCTTCTTCTTTATCTTTTTTAGTATATTCGTCAACTGTTTCTCCCCTAAATTCACTTCCTCCTGCTGCAAAACCAAATGAAACCTTTGATATAGGTATAATAACAATATTATTAGAAGTCTCAATTGGTTCTCCTATAATTGTATTTACATCTATCATATCTTGTATACTATTCATAGCTGTAATCATAAGACCTTCTATTGGATGTTCGCTCATATTTTTTCACTCCTTCTTTTTTATTTAAGATATATATTATATTTATAATATGTATCATTTTTATCTCAAATATACCATCAATTAGTATATTTATTAGATTCTGATTAATATAAATTGGTTTAATGGTAAAATTTTGATTTTTATAATTTTCAACTTTTTTATAAAATATATTTGCAATAACAGTACTAACTATTGGAATTATTATAGATGTAAGACTAGCATTTTCTGTTCCTAATTCTATATATAACTTTATTTTCTTGATACTTATATTTATCTTCTTAGTTGCTTTTAACATTTTTTTGTCAAACTTATTTCTATTTTTTAAAATTTTAAAATCCATATTTCTAACTTTTTCTTTTAATCTCAGTTTTTCAAGTTTAGTTTTTGTTATATTATATTTAAATACTGGTATCTTACTAAAAACAAGTAATTTTATAATAATTTGGTAGTCCTTGTTTATATGTCTTATTCTATTAGAAGAAAAACTTAAATTATCTATTTGAATTTGAATTTTCGAAAATATAAGTAGTATAAGTATAAATACTAAAAAAACAAAAAGAAAAACCAATATCTTCGCCTCCTTTAGAGGATTTAATATTAGTTTTTCCAATTCTTTCTTTTTTAAACATATTTTTCAAATTTTGTTTCATTATATATTTTTTCAACTAACTTTTTTTGCTTTTTCAACTGTTATATCACCAAACAGTTCTTCTTGCATTGTTTCAACTTTACTTCTTCTAGATAATTCTAATAATCCAGAAAAGGCAGTTACTACTTCTTGTTTATTATGTTGTTTTATAGAAAATAGTTTGTTAAACACGAATCTTTTTTGTTTTACTAAAACTTTAAACATCTCTTTAACTTTACTAGCTACTGTATAATTATCTGTAATAGCAATTTTTTCTATATTTTTAGCATTTTGATTTATCTTTTCTTTGTTTTTTTCTATTAAACTGCTATATATTGAAGGAATTAATTTGTTGTCATATTCTCTTTCTAATTTTTGCTTTGGAAGTATAATTTGCTCTGGTAGCTTGAAATATCTATTTGAATATGATAAATAATTTTCTTTTAATTTCTTACTAATTTCCTTAAACTTTTTATATTCTATTATTCTTCTTATAAGTTCTTCTTCTGTTAACTCTTCTTCTGTTTCTTCTTGTTTTGGTAAAAGATTTTTTGATTTTAAAAATAATAAAGTAGATGCCATAACAAGAAATTCACTTGCTATTTCTAAATTCAAATTTTCTTGTTCCTTTAGATAATCGATATATTGGTCTGTTACTTGACTTAAATTAATATCGTAAATATTCATTTTATTTTTATCAATTAAATGACATAATAAATCAAGAGGTCCTTCAAAATTATCTATTTTTATTGCATATTTTTTTGTTTCTAATGTTAGTATTGCCATTTCTTACTCCTTTATTGCTTTATTTATATTTTCTAATTTATATCCTTTTTTCAATAAAAATTGTTTTATTTCCTCTATTTCCATTAGTGATTGCTTCTTATATATAATATTTTCTGCTGATTTTATTTCATAGTTTTCTAATTCTTCATTATTTTCATATATATAATCTTCTATATCTTCTTTTTTTATTCCTTTTGTAATTAGTTTATATTTTATTTCTTTAATAGACAAGTTCTTTAATGCTATAAAATTATTTATAGTTTTTTCAATATATTCTTTATCATTAATATAATTTGTCTCTTTTAAATACTCTATAATATCTTCTAACAAATTTTGTTCTATACTTTTTTCAAATTTGTTTCTTACTTCTTGTTCAGTTCTTTTTTTATATAATATATATTTTAGTACCTTTGTTTTTTCTTTATCAAATTCTTCTATAGTATACATTATTACCTCTCTTTTATTTTTCTAATTTTACTATACTTTTTTATAAATATCAAGTATTATAAAACCATTTTTATTTAAAAAGACTATCTAGATAAATGATAATATATTTACCTAGATAGCCCCTTTATAATTTTATTTCTTATTCTTCATCGTTATCTTCTTTGCTAGGAATATCTTCTCCTAAACTTTGTTCAAATGCTTTTGCAAAATCTGCTCTTACTTTCTCTTCTACTTCTTCTAAAATCTCTGGATTTTCTTTTAAATATTTTTTAACATTTTCCCTACCTTGTCCAATTCTTTCTCCATTGTAGCTAAACCAAGATCCTGCTTTTTCTATAATATCTAAGTTAACAGCCATATCTAAAATATTTCCTTCTTTTGAAATACCTTGTCCATATACAATGTCAAATTCTGCTTCTCTAAATGGTGGTGCTACTTTATTTTTTATTACCTTCACACGTACTCTGTTTCCTTTTACTTCTCCATCTTGTTTTATGTTTTCTATTTTTCTTATATCCATTCTAACAGAAGCATAAAACTTTAATGCTCTACCTCCAGTAGTTGTTTCAGGATTTCCAAACATAATTCCTATTTTTTCTCTTAATTGATTTATAAATATTAAGACTGTTTTTGTTTTGTTTAATGCTCCAGCTAATTTTCTTAAAGCTTGAGACATTAATCTTGCTTGAAGTCCCATATGTGAATCACCCATGTCTCCATCAATTTCTGCTTTTGGCACTAATGCTGCTACTGAATCTACAACAATAACATCTAAAGCTCCACTTCTTACTAAACTTTCTGTGATTTCTAGAGCTTGTTCTCCTGTATCTGGTTGAGATACAATTAAATTATCTATATCTACTCCTAATTTTTTAGCATAAACTGGATCTAAAGCATGTTCTGCATCTATAAAAGCTGCTTCTCCACCCATTTTTTGTGCTTCTGCTATTACATGTAATGCTAATGTTGTTTTTCCAGATGATTCTGGACCATATATTTCTATAATTCTTCCTCTTGGAACTCCACCAATTCCTAATGCAATGTCTAAACTTAAAGCTCCTGTTGGTATTGCTTCTACTTCCATTGCTTTAAAATCTCCGAAGTTTCATAACAGATCCTTTTCCAAATTGTTTTTCTATCTGACTCATTGCCATTTCTAATGCTTTCTTTTTTTCTGTATTTTCTTCCATAAATTTTCCTCCTTATTTTTGAACTTTTGTTTGATAGGATTATTATATATCAAAAATTTGTTTTGTCAATAGTTTTTGTCTATTTTTTATTTTTTATTTATACCAACTTTCTATTCCATAAAATTGACAAAACCAATTAGGTGTTATATCTCCGACTAATGCAGAATTATAAGCTACTGTATATTTATTATTATATAAACTTATATAAGGTACATCAGTTTTATAAATTTCTGTTAGTCTTTTATATTTTTCTTTCAAAATATTTTCATCTGTTGTATTTTTTACTTCATTTATAATATTATTTACCTCATCATTTGTATAATTTGCTAAACTTCCATCTCCAAAAAAAGTTTCTAAACTTGGACTTGGTGACAATGTAATACTGCAAAGTGCAATATCATAATTTTTTGAAGCAAGTAAATTATTGTATTGTTCATCAGCTGCTTGAATAATATTAATTCTAATTCCTTGGTTTTCCAATTGTTCTTTTATGTTTTGTGCTACTAATACTTTTGACGAATCACTTGTTTTTACTAATAAATTTAAAATTAACTTTTGTGTTTTATAATTTTCTGTTTTTTGCCAAGTTCCATTTTTATAACTCCAACCATTATCTACTAATATTTGCTTTGCTTGTTCTAGGTTATATCCACTACTTGCATCTTGTTCTTGATATAACCAATTACCATAATCTAATGGGAAACTACTTGTATAATATTTACTATTAAAAATACTTGATGTTATATTTGCTTTATCTATTGAAAATGATATCGATTTTCTTACTTCTTGTTTTGATAAAAAGTAATTCGTTGTATTAAGTGCTAAAAATGTATGTTCTCTTCCTTTTATTTCTTTAGCACTATATCCTATTGTTCCAATATATTCTTGTAAATTTTCATTTGAAGTTGCAATCATATCAAGATTTCCTATTTTAAAACTGTTATATAATTCACCAATTGAAGAATACAAATTAACTGTTATTTTTTCTAACGTAAATTCTTTTTCTTTATTCCACCAACTATTGTTTTTTTCCAGAATAATATAAGATGGTTGCACTTCTGTTATTTTAAATTTTCCTGTTCCAACTGGTGATGTATTTTTACTGCTATTTACAAATTCTTCACCTTCATAGTAATCTTTTGATAAAATTGGAAATGTTAAATAATATTCAAAAAAAGGTACTTCTTTATCTAAATTAATTTTAACCGTGTAGTCATCTATAATGTCTATTCCAACTACATTTTGCACATTTGAAGAATATATCGTTTTTGTATCTTTTAACCTATCTAGTGTAAATTTTACATCCTCAGATGTAAATCTTTGTCCATCTGACCATCTCACATTTTCTCTTAATTTAATTAGATATGAGTTATCACTTTGTTTTGCCCATTCTTTAGCTAAACATGGTTGAGCTTTATAATCACTAGTTAAATTTACTAATGGTTCATAAATCAATTTAGAAATATCTTGAACATTCTTGTTGTTGCTAAGTATTGGATTCATAGTATCTAATGATGCTATTGCTAATTTTATTTCTTTTACCTTTTCTTCTTGATTACTCGCAATATATAATTCTTCTTGCTTTTGTTCTTCTTCATCTTTTTTTATTTTATATACTGCAAAAATTAGTATAATAATGATAAATATTATAAAAATATATTTAAACCAATTTGATTTCATATTCCACCTCTATACATATTGCTATCATACATTATCTTTGGTAAAATTTCAAGTTATAATTATTACTTTTTTAACAAATATAATTTAGTAATAACAACAAAACAGACTGTATTTAATTTATACAGTCTGTAATTTTATCTTTTTTTATGCTCTTGATTCCACTATTAATTTTATACCAGTTCTATCTTCTCCTTCTACTTCAACTTCAGCAAATGCTGGTATACAAACTAAATCCACTCCTGCTGGTGCCACAAATCCTCTTGCTATCGCTACAGCTTTTACTGCCTGATTTAATGCTCCTGCTCCAATTGCTTGCATTTCTGCTTTGTTTGATTCTTTCACCAATCCAGCTATTGCTCCTGCTACTGAATTTGGATTTGATTTTGATGAAATTTTTAAAACTTCCATTTTCTTTTGCCTCCTATAATTTTTATTTTTGCTGTTGCAACTTTTACGATTTTTATTTTACATTATTTGGAAAAAGTTGTAAAGTGTTTTTTGGTAATTTTTAGGAAATTTCATCGCAATAAAATTATATTTTCGACAAAGAAATATTGTTTATTTTTAAGTTTTTTATTATTCTACATTAATCCTTTTTATTTTATTTACTTTATTTGTATTATCATCAATTTCAAATATTATACCATTTAAAAAGCATTCTCCTGTTGCAATTTTATATCTTTCTGGTAATGTTGTTTCAAATCTTTTTATAGATGCTTGTATATCCATGCCTATTACTGAATTTTTTGGTCCTGTCATGCCAATATCTGTAATATATGCTGTTCCTTTTGGTAATATTTTTTCATCTGCTGTCTGAACATGTGTATGTGTACCATAAACAGCTGTTACATTACCATCTAAGAAATTACCCATTGCTATTTTTTCTGCTGTTGCTTCTGCATGAAAATCAACAAAAATCATATCAACTTGATTTTTTATTTTATTAATTATTTCTTTTGCTATAATAAATGGATTTTCTGAAAGCACATTAATATCTACTCTTCCTATTAAATTAATCACAGCTATTTTTTTATTTTTACAAGAATAAATATTATACCCTTTTCCAACAACTCCTTTTGGATAATTAGCTGGTCTTAATAGTTTTGGATGATCTATAAATTGGAAAATATCTTTTTTGCCCCAGGTATGATTTCCCATTGTAATAGCATCTACTTTTTCTTCTAATATATCTTCAAAGTTTCTTTTTGTTATTCCCATACCTTCTGCTGAATTTTCTCCATTCACAATTACAAAGTCTATTTTTTCATTTTCTATTATTTTTGGTAATTCATTTTTTAGTTTTTTAATTCCTGATGAACCAATTAAGTCTCCTATTGCTAAAACCTTCAATTTTATCCCTCTTTTCACTTTAAATATATAATTATAATACTATAATTTTTCTATATTATCAATAACGCAGATCATTTTTATTTATATTTGTTTTATTTTTCAAATACTTTCTTTACTATATTATAAATATTCATAGAAAAAATGTCAAAATATTTATACATAATAAAAAAGTTGTGATTTCTCACAACTTTTTTATTATTTTGCATAATCCACAACTCTTGTTTCTCTTATAATGTTTACTTTAATTTGACCTGGATAATCCATTTCATTTTCTACTTTTTTAGCTACATCTCTAGCTAAAATTGTCATTTGGTCATCTGTTATTTTTTCTGGTTTTACAATAATTCTAACTTCACGACCAGCTTGGATTGCAAATGATTTTTCAACACCTTCAAAAGAATCTGCTATTTCTTCAAGATTTTGTAATCTCTTAATATATGCCTCTAATGTTTCTCTTCTTGCTCCTGGTCTTGATGCTGAAATAGCATCTGCTGCCTGAATTAATACTGCTTCTAATGTTTGAGGTTCAACATCTCCATGATGAGCTTCTACTGCATTTATTACTAATGGGTTTTCTTTATATTTTTTTAGTACTTCCACACCAATTTCGACATGTGTTCCTTCCATATCATGATCTAATGCTTTTCCTATGTCATGTAAAAGACCTGCTCTTCTTGCTAATTTTGGATCAAGTCCTAGTTCTTCTGCCATAATCCTTGCAAGGTTTGAAACCTCAATAGAATGGTTTAATACATTTTGTCCGTAACTTGTCCTATATTTTAATTTTCCAATTAATTTTACAATATCTGGATGAAGTCCTATAACACCTGTTTCTAATACTGCTCTTTCTCCTTCTTCTTTTATGGTATTATCTACTTCTTCTTTAGCTTTTTCGACCATTTCTTCGATTTTAGCAGGATGAATTCTTCCATCATTAATTAGTTTTTCTAATGCTATTTTCGCTACTTCTCTTCTTAATGGATCAAAACCTGATAATACGACTGCTTCTGGTGTATCATCAATAATTAGGTCAATTCCTGTTAAAGTTTCTAAAGCCTTTATGTTTCTACCTTCTCTTCCTATTATTCTTCCTTTCATTTCGTCATTTGGAAGTGCTACAATAGATACAGTTGTTTCTTGTGAATGATCTGCTGCACATTTTTGTACTGCATAACATAAAATTTCTTTTGCATTTTTTGTAGCTGTTTCTTTTGCTCTTTGTTCTTGTTCTCTTATTAATGCTGCTTTTTCTGCTGTTATTTCTTTATCCATTTCAGATAATAATTGTTGCTTTGCTTGTTCTTTAGTTAATGAAGCAACTTTTTGAAGTTCATTCATTTCTTGCTCATGTAACTTTTCTAATTCTTGTTTTTGTTCTTCTATATTTTGTAATTCTTTGTCTAGTTCTCTTTCTCTTTTTTCAAAATTATCAGAACGTTTTTCTAGATTTTCTTCTTTTTGGATTAATCTTGACTCTTGTTTTTGTACTTCGCCTCTTCTTTCTTTAATCTCTTGATCTAATTCTTTACGACTTGCCATGATTTCTTCTTTGGCTTTAAAGATTTCTTCTTTTTTTAAATTTTCAGCCTCTATTCTAGCTAAATCTAGTACTCTTTTAGCTTCATTTTCTGCACCTTGAATTTTAGATTCTGCAACTTTTTTTCTATATGCCATTCCTACTGGCACACCAATTGCAAATGAGATTAATACAGCGGCGATAATGATTAATATGTTCATAATCATACACCTCTTTCTTATTAAATTTTCAATGTTCGAATAAAATATATAATCGTATTTTTGTTTAAAATATATTTTTTCCTACTATTATATTTTAACTTTATTATTGTAAACTGTCAAGTGTTTTTTTATTTTGAAGCTAACTGTTTTCAAAGTTTATAATCAAAATCATGAATTATATTAGATATAAAAAAGTAATAACGAATTATTTTATTTTTGTTGTATATAATATTTTTAAAGGGTGTTTATTATGAAAAGAAATATGTTTATAGTTGTTTTAACATCTACAATTACTTTATTGACTATTTTAATTGGGATAATAGTAAATAGAATTTACAACAATTCTATAAAAATAAAACAGAAAAAAGCTTATATTGAATCAACAAATGCAAAATTAACTTCTGCAGAAACTTCAAATAATAATGATAATAATAACAATATTGCCAAAGAAATTTCTGTACAAAAAAATGATAACAATAAAAAAGTTGATGACAGAAAAGAAGAAATTAATAAAAAAATAAATCTATATGGAAAAAATACTAGTGGTGTTCCAGTTTTAATGTATCACTTTTTTTATGATTCTTCATTAAAAGAAAAAGGTATTGATAATAATTATTTAGAAATATCAAAATTTGAACAGCATTTAAAGTATTTAAAAGAAAATGATTATTTCTTTCCCACTTTTGAAGAACTAGAACTCTATATTGATGGAAAACTAGAATTACCTGCAAAAAGTATAATTTTAACTATTGATGATGGTAGCGAAAGTTTCTTTAGGTTGGCAATCCCTGTTGTAGAAAAATATAAAGTGCCTATTACTTCTTTTATAATTACAAGTGCATGCAATTATAATATAGATGATTATAAATCTGAATTTGTACATTTTGAATCTCACTCAGATAATATGCATAGAGCTGGTAAAAATGGTAAAGGGCTTTTTGTAAATTTAGATTATAATAATGCTTATAAAGATATTCAAAATTCAATAAAATTTTTAAATTCACATGATGCATTTTGTTATCCTTTTGGGCATTATAATAATTTATCAAAAAAAGTATTAAAAGATTCTAATTTTAAAGTAGCTTTTACAACAAATGCTGGTAAAGTAAAGGTAAAAAGTGATAAATTTGCGCTTCCACGAGTTCGTATTTCAAAAGATGATACATTAAATAATTTTATAGCAAAAATTAAATAAGGTTATCTTATCTTTATTAATTTTTAATATATATCTAATTCTGATATTTTTATATAAATAATAGAAGAACATACCAAAAATATGCTCTTCTATTATTATTTTTTATTTTATTTTGCAATTTCTACATCAATATTTAGTACTTCACCATTTATATTAGTTTCAATATAATCTTTCCTGTTTTCATTATAAATAATTTCTATTGCCAAAGTATCATGTTTTATTAATTCTGAATTTTCTTTTATAACTTTTTCTAAAATGTCATTACCTGATACATATAAGTTTATTCTATCTAGAACTTCAAACCCTCTGTCTTTTCTCATATTTTGAACTTTAGATAAAATTTCTCTTACATATCCTTCTTTCTTTAATTCTGGAGTTATATGTGTATCTAATACAACACCTATTTCACCTTCTCCACTAAAGCTAAAATCTTCTTTTCCCTGCATTGTAATTAGTAAATTCTCTGAATTTAATGCTATTTTAGTGTCATCTATTTGAATATATTCTATTCCACCTGTTTTTATTTTATTTGCTAAATCTATTTGGTTTTTCTTAGCAATTTCTTCTTTAATTCTTGGAATTAATTTTCCATATTGTTTTCCAAGCACAGGTAAATTTGGCTTTATTTCAAAGTTTACATATTCTGACATTTCACTACCTAATTCTATTTCTTTAACATTTAATTCTTCTTTTACTATATCTTCATAGTATTTTGGTAAAGTATCTATTGATATAAGCATTTTAGAAAGTGGCTGTCTATTTTTAATATTAGCAGAGTTTCTAGCACTTCTGCCTAATTTTACAATTTTATATGCTAAATCCATTTCTTGCTCTAATTCTTTATTTATTGCTTCTTTTTCTACTTCTGGCCATAAACATAGATGTACACTTTCTTTAGCAGTACTATCTAGATTTACTACTAAATTTTCATATATTTCATCTGTTATAAATGGCACAAATGGTGCTGCAATTTTTATTAAAGTTGTTAATACTTTATATAATGTGCAATATGCTCCTATTTTTTCATCATTTAGCTCTGTTAGCCAAAATCTTTCTCTATTTCTACGTACATACCAATTTGATAATTCATCTGTAAATGCTTCTATTTGAAGAGCTGCACTTGTTATGTCATAATTTTCTAATTTTTCATCTACTTCTTTTATCAGTGTATTTAATTTTGAAATAATCCATTTATCCATTATATTAGTAATTTTAAAATCTTTATATTCCAATGGATTGAATTTATCTATTTGTGCATATAATACATAAAATGAATATACATTCCATAAAGTACTTAAAAATCCTCTTTGTGTTTCTTGCACATTATTTAATCCAAGTCTAGTTGGAAGCCAAGGTGCTGATACTGTATAAAAATGCCAACGTGTAGCATCTGCTCCAACTTGGTCTAATAAAAGCATTGGATCTACACCATTTCCTTTTGATTTAGACATTTTCTGTCCTTTTTCATCTAATACATGCCCTAACACTATACAATTTTCAAATGGTGTCTTGTCAAATATACATGTTGATATTGCAAGTAATGTATAAAACCATCCTCTTGTTTGATCAATTGCTTCTGAAATAAATTGTGCTGGAAAATGTTTTTCAAATTCTTCTTTATTTTCAAATGGATAATGCCATTGTGCAAAAGGCATTGAGCCTGAATCAAACCAAACATCTATTACTTCTTTAAATCTTGTCATTTGTTTTCCACATTGTGGACATTTCAAATGTACATTATCTATATATGGTTTATGTAATTCAATATTTTCTGGACAATCTATCGATTTTTCTTTTAGCTCTGCTATACTTCCTATACATTCTTGATGTCCACATTCACATTCCCATACTGGTAATGGAGTTCCCCAATATCTATCTCTTGAAATCCCCCAATCTATTACATTTTCTAGAAATTTTCCAAATCTTCCTGTTTTTATCGTTTCTGGATACCAATTTATTTTATCATTGTTTGCAACTAAATTATCTCTTAATTTTGTCATTGCAACAAACCAGCTATCTTTTGGATAATATAGAAGTGGTGTATCACATCTCCAACAATGTGGATATGAATGTAAATGTTTTTCTTTACTAAATAGCTTATTTCCTTGAGCTAACCATTTACAGATTTCTTCATTGCAATCTCTAACGAATTTTCCTGCCCAAGGTTTTACTTCTTCTACAAATTTTCCTGATTTATCTACTAAGTTTATAAATGTAATACCATTTTGCTTTGCAACTAGGCTATCATCTTCACCATATGCTGGTGCAATATGAACTATTCCTGTACCATCTGTAAGTGTTACATAATCACCATGTATCACTTCAAATGCTTTTCCGTTCAACTTCTCCAAATGGCATTAACCTTTCATATTTTATTCCTAATAAATCTGCACCTTCAAATATTTTTATAATTTCATATGGTGTTTTACCTAATACTGTTTCAACTAAATCTTTTGCTAATACATATTTTTCATAAACTGGTTCTTCTTCTGTTCCAATATTTGCTTTTATCATAGCATATTCATAAGATTTATTTACACAAAGTGCTAGGTTTGATGGTAACGTCCACGGTGTTGTTGTCCATGCTAAAATATAAGTATTTTCTTCTATGTTTTCATCTAATATTTTTTGTCCTGGTTTAACTTTAAATTTAGCAATACATGTCAAATCTTTTACATCTTTATATCCTTGTGCAACTTCATGTGAAGATAAAGCTGTTCCACATCTTGGGCAATATGGCATTACTTTATATCCTTCATATAAAAGTCCTTTTTTCCACATTTGTGAAATTCCCCACCATATTGATTCAATATAGTTATTATGATATGTCACATATGGATTTTCCATATCAACCCAATATCCTACCTTATTTGTCATTTCTTTCCACATGTCTACATATCCAAATACACTATCTTTACATTGTTTAACAAATTTTTCTACACCATAATCCTCAATTTGTTCTTTTCCTGAAATACCAAGTTTCTTTTCAATTTCAAGTTCTACTGGAAGTCCTTGAGTATCCCATCCAGCTTTTCTATCAACATGGTAACCTTTCATAACTTTGTATCTTGGTATTATATCTTTCATAACCCTTGTTTCCACATGTCCAATATGTGGTTTTCCATTAGCTGTTGGAGGTCCATCATAAAACGTAAAATATCGTTTTCCATCATTCATAGCAAAATTCTTTTTTATAATATTTTTCTTTTCCCATCTTTTTGCAACTTCACGTTCCATTCCCACAAAGCCTTCTTTTAATTCTACTTTTTTGTACATAAAAATTCCTCCTTTTATTTTTAGTAATGGATATTTAAAAATAAAAAATCTCTTCGCCCTAATTTAATATTAGGACGAAAAGATCTTTAGCTTTCCGCGGTACCACCTAAGTTAGTAAATCTATATTTTATACAATCCACTCTCTTTTTTCCTTTAACGCAGGTTTTACGGCTAACTTACTTTTTATCTCTTTTCAGTTTAGCAACAAACTAAGGTGATAACAAATAATTTTCACTTGCCAATTCTCACCTACCTTGGCTCTCTTTTTAGCTAATTTATTATTTGTCGTGTCCTTGTTTTAGTTATTTTCATATTGTTATTATTATATCACTTTTTTTTGGTTTTGCAAGAGTTTTTTATGATTTATTCTGTTTATTATATATTATTTCTAAAAATATTATACTGTTACAAATCCATCATCACCTAATTGTTTCTTCCATTCTTCTAAATATCTAATTCTTACATCATAAAAATTTAATTTTATTCCATATGCCTTAAGTAACTGTCTAAACTCAGCATGTTCTATATCATTTACCATTTGAGCTGCATATATTTTATCAAACTTTACATCTATGTAGTCTTTCATCTCATCAAATCTATTACTTATACTTTTTTCCATTCTATCTAATACATCTAATATATCATTTCTGTCCTTTTTTCTTTCCTCTTCTAAACTTGTTATTCTCTTAACACTTTTTTTACTAATTTCTTCTAAACGGTTAATATTTGCTGTATTTTTATCAACTGCTATTTCTAACCTATTAATATTTTCAGTATTTCTATCAACAGCTACTTCTAGCCTATTGATATTTTTAGTATTCTTATCAACAGCTACTTCTAATCTATTGATATTTTTAGTGTTCTTATCAACTGCTGCTTCTAATATTGTTAGCCTATTATTGTTTTCTTTTCTAAACTCTCTAAGCTCTTCTAATACTGTTTTAATGTTAACACTTTCTTCCATTATCTTCACCTCCTATCTATTTAAAAGTAAAACTAAGTTGTAAATATTAGCCCCTATATTATAGTAAACATTTAACCATATATTATAGTTAATTGTCAATAAAAAAATCAAAAAAAATAGAAAAATTTTTTATAAAAAACTTTCTATTTTTTATTAATCAATATTTATCTACTTATCACATTATTTTACAAGTCTTTTTGTTTCTTTTGCAATCATTAATTCTTCATTTGTTGGTATAACATAAATTTTTACTTTTGATGTAGGTTTAGAAACTAATTTTTCTTCTCCTCTCATATTATTAAGATTTTCATCAATCTCTACTCCCATAAACTCCAATTGTTGACAAATACCTTTCCTTATATTAATTTGATTTTCTCCAACTCCACCTGTAAAAACAATACTATCTATACCATTCATTGCAACTGCATATTTTGCAATATAACTTGCAACTGTATATTTAAAATTGTTCATTGCAATTTTTGCTCTTTCATCTCCATCATTTGCAGCTTGTTCAATAACCCTAAAATCTGGTGCTAAACCTGAAATTCCTGATACTCCAGATTGTTTATTCAATATATCTTCCATTTCTTTTGCTGAAATATTTTCTTTTTTCATAATATAAGTTAACACAGAAGGATCTATATCTCCACTTCTAGTTACCATTGGAATACCACCAAGTGGTGTCAATCCCATACTAGTATCAATAGATTTTCCTCCATTTACTGCACATATACTTGAACCTTGACCCAAATGGCAAGTTACGATTTTTAAATCTTCAATTGGTTTATTTTCTATTTCTGCAAGTCTTTGAGATACATACATATGAGATGTACCATGGAATCCATATTTCCTTATACTATATTGTTTGTAGTAATTATAAGGAATTGGATATATAAATTTGTCTTTTTGCATAGTTTGATGAAAAGCTGTATCAAATACTCCAACCATTTTTTTATTTGGCATTACTTCCATACAAGCTTTAATTCCTAATATACAAGCTGGATTATGTAATGGTGCCAAATCACTATATTCCTCTAAAACTTTTATAACTTCTTCATTAATTATAACAGATTCAGATATTTTTTCTCCACCATGCACTAAACGATGTCCTATACTATGTATTTGTTCTAAATTATCTATAACTTTATATTCTGGATTTGTAAGTTGTTCTAATGCGAACTTAATTGCCTCTTTGTGATTATAGGCTGCTTTTTCTATTTTTATTTTTCTTCCATGTACTTTATGTGTAATAAAAGCTTCTTCTTCTCCTATTCTTTCATATTTTCCAGAAGCTAACACTTCCTCATTTTCCATATTTATTAATTGGTATTTTAATGATGAACTACCACAATTTAAAACTAATATTTTCATTTTATTCTTCCTTTCTGAAATAGTGGGGACACCACTTTTTCATTTCATTTTTTTAATATTTTTTATCATTTCTTGTCGTTTTTAAATTTGTTTTGCAACTTCTCTTGCAATCATTAATTCTTCATTTGTTGGTATTACATATACTTCTACTTTTGAATCTGGGGTTGATATTTTTCCTTCAATTCCCTTCTTGGCTTGATTGATTTCTTTATCCAATTTCACACCAAATAGTTCTAATTTATCACAAATTGCCTGTCTAGAGTCTTGACCTTTTTCCCCAACGCCAGCAGTAAATGTAATAACATCTACTCCATTCATAGCTACCATACATTGTGTTATATAATTTGCTACTGTATCATGAAATATATCCAATGCTAACTTAGCATGATACCCTCCAGCTGCTGCTTCTACTTCTATATCTCTAAAATCAACTGATACTCTAGAAATACCATATACTCCCGATTTTTTATTTAAAATATCACTCATTTCATTTGGTTTTAAATTTTCCTTTTGCATAATATATGTGACCACAGATGGATCCAAATCTCCACTTCTAGTTCCCATAACAATTCCGTCCTAATGGAGTTAATCCCATACTAGTTTCCACTGATTTTCCATTTTTTATCGCACAAATACTTGCTCCTTGTCCTAAATGACAATTTATTATTTTTAAGTCTTCTATATTCCTATTAAGAAGTTTAGCTACTCTTTGAGATACAAATTGATGTGACGTTCCATGGAATCCATATTTTCTTATTCCATATTTTTCATAATAACTATATGGTATAGGATAAATATATCTTTCTTTAGGTAACGTTTGATGAAATGCTGTATCAAATACTGCTACCATTTTCATATTTGGTACAATTTTTTTGCATGCCTCTATTCCAAGAATAGCTGCAGGATTATGTAATGGCGCCAAATCACTACATTCTTTTATTTGTTTTATTACCTCATCTGTAATTACAACTGAATTTGAAAACTTTTCTCCTCCATGTACAACACGGTGTCCAATTCCACCTAATTCACTTAAATTTTTTATTACTCCATAATGGTCATTTGTAATTCTATCTAATACAAATTGTATAGCATCTTCATGATTTTTAACTTGTTGTTCAAATTTATGTTTTACTCCATTTACCTTATGTGTTAAAAAAGAATTTGCCTGTCCTATTCTTTCAAAATAACCTTTTACTAACATTTCTTCTGTTTCCATATCAATTACTTGATATTTTAGTGATGAACTTCCTGAATTTAAAACTAATACTTTCATTTTTGCTCCTTTCTAATTAAGTTTGTTTTTCTTGAGCCTGAACAGCAGTTATTGCCACTACTCCTGCTATATCCTTGCTACTACAACCTCTTGATAGGTCATTTACCGGTTTTGCAATTCCTTGGCAAAGTGGACCATATGCTTCTGCTTTTGCTAACCTTTGAACTAATTTATATCCAATATTTCCTGCATCTAAATTTGGAAATATCAATACATTTGCATTTCCTTTTAAAGGACTATTTGGTGCTTTTAGTTTTGATACTTCTGGTACAATTGCAGCATCTAATTGTAGTTCGCCATCTATTAATAATCCTTTTGATTTCTCCTTCGCTTTTTTAGTTGCAAGAATTACTTTGTCAGTTAATTCTGAATTAGCACTTCCATATGTAGAATAAGAAAGCATTGCAACCTTTGGTGTTTTTTCTACTAGTTGTTTAAAACTTTTACTAGATGCTATTGCAATTTCAGATAATACTTCAGCATCTGGATTTTCGTTTAATCCACTATCGCTAAATATAAATGTTCCCTTTTCTCCATATTGACAATTTGGTACTACCATTATAAAAAATGCAGATACAAGTTTAGTAGATGGTGCTGTTTTTAATATTTGCAAGGCTGGTCTTAATGTATCAGCTGTAGAATGTATAGCTCCTGAGACTAAACCATCTGCTATTGTATTTTCATCTTTTACCATTAACATCCCAAAATAAACTGGATCTTTTGCTAATTTTTTTGCTTGTTCTATTGTCATTCCTTTGTGTTTTCTTAATTCATATAACAAATTAGCATATTCGTCAAATTTCTCACAATTATTTGGATCTACTATGTTGGCTCTTGTAATATCTATATGATTTTCTTTTGCTTTTATTTCTATTTTTTCTTTGTTTCCTACTAATACTATTTCGCTATATCCTTCTTTTAGTACTTGCTCTGTTGCCTGTAAAGTTCTAATGTCTTCTGCTTCTGGAAGCACAATTGTCTTTATTTGTCTTTTTGCCCTTTCTTTTATATCTTCTATGAATGACATTATTTCCTCCTTACTAATAATTTTTTACATTATATAAATAAATTTAAAAAAGCACAAGATATTTTATTTAAATGTTTTATTTTATTAATTCTTTTATTTCTTCATCTTCTTGTAAATCACTTGAAATAAAGTGATATGCTTGCTTATTTTGTTTAACAGCAATTAAGGCTAGTTCCTTATTAGCTCTTAGTTCCTCAGATGCATATTTAATAATAATACCTTTATTTTGTACAGCTAATTTTACAATTTCCATATCTGCTCTTAATTCTTGAGATGCAAAATATAAAGCTTGTCCATAGTTTTTACAACATTCCATTATTATTGTTCTATCTTCTCTTAATTTTTCAGATGCATAACATATTGTCCATGGAGCCCCTTTTATTCCTTTCATTACTACTTCTTTGTTATTTTTTAATTCTTCACTTGCAAATTCTAATGCCTCTGCATCCTGTTCTAATGCTTTAAGAACTACTTCTTTATCATTTTGTAACTCTTTAGATGCTAGTTCTAAAAACTTTCCATTTTCTGATACTGCTTTTAAGATAAACTCTTTATTATCTTTGTTTTTAATTACTTCTTTTTCGTCCATTATCTATCCCTTCTATATTTTTAAATATAAAATCTAAAATATGCCACTTTACTTTAATCTTGCAATTAGTGCTTTTATTTTTATTCCTTGTTCAGAAAACATTTTTTCATGTTCTGTTTCTATATTTTCCTCAAAAATTGGTTTACCATGTAAATCATATGTTTTTTTGGTAATTTCAAATCCACTTTCTTCAAAATACAGTAAACTTGAATTAAATAAATCATCATCATCTGTTTTAAAATAAATTTCAGCATTATCATCTAAAAATTTCTTATATTTTTCTAATTGTTTCGTATGTGTTAGTCTTTTTTTTCTATGTTTTCCCTTTGGCCAAGGATTACAAAAATTGATATAGATTCTTTTTACTTTATCTTTTTTATCTAAAATTAAATCAATTCTTTCAATATCAAATCTAGTTAATATTATATTTTTTGGTTCTGCTTTTTCTAACTCATATGTTTTTTCCACATTTCTTTTTGCTAATCCCAACATCGCATCTACCAAATCAATTGCAATATAATTTATTTGTAGATTCTTTACTGCCAAATTAGAAATAAATTGACCTTTTCCACACCCTAATTCTAGCATTAATGGATTTTTTGAATTTTCAAAATGCTCATTCCATTTTCCTTTCCAGTTTTGTGGTTCATCTTCATAAAAATTGCTTGCCTCTAATTCTGGTCTTGCCCATTTTTTATATCTTATTCTCATTTATTTTCCCCCATAATCACTATTTCTTAAGGTGTATTGTATCAAATTTTGTTTTTTGGTTCAAGTGTATTTTTATGTATGTTTTTACTTTTTTTAAGATTTATTATATAATAGAAAAAATCAAAAAAGGATTTAATGTGTAATGGAATTAAAATACTATGTAGATAAAAATAATAAATACAAAAATATAAATGAAATATTATCATTGGAATTCAATCTTTCTTCCAAGTTACAATCAAAGCTAATAAGAAATGAAAAAATCTACAAAAACAATAATGTTGTTGATACTAGAAATGATATTTCAATTGGCGATACTATTTTAGTAGATTTAAATATGGAAGAAGATAATTCCAATATTGTTCCAACTAAAATGCAACTTAATATTATTTACGAAGACGACTGGTTTCTTGTTTTAGATAAACCTTCTGGAATTGCAGTTCACCCTTCTTATCTTCATTATGATACTTCATTATCCAATGGAGTTAAATATTATTTTGATTTAATTGGTCTAAAGAAAAAAATAAGGCCTGTAAATAGGCTTGATTTTAATACTTCTGGTGTGGTTATTTTTGCTAAATGTGAATACATTCAAGAAGAATTAAGTAAACAGATGAAAAAAGGTGTTTTTGAAAAATATTATCTAGCACTTGTTGAAGGCATTTTGCCTAATAAAAAAGGAACTATAAATCTTCCAATTGCAAGAAAAAAAGGAAGTATTATTGAAAGATGTATTGATAAAAATGGTCAAGATGCTATAACAAAATATACTGTAATTAAAGAATTTCAAGATTATAGTTTAATAAAATTAAAGTTAGAAACAGGAAGAACTCATCAAATAAGAATACATATGAAAGCTATTGATCATCCTATTTTAGGAGATACTTTATATAATAATCCTTCTTCTAAAATAAATAGACAAGCTTTACACAGTTATCAAATTAAATGCATACATCCTATAACTAATGGAAGTCTAATTTTCACTTCCAAATTAGCAAAAGATATGGAATCTTTAATTAAATAATCTTCCATATCTTTTAATTTATTTTAAAGCCTCTTCTATTTCTGATTTATCCCTTAAACCTACAAGTGTCTTTTCTACTTTTCCATCTTTTATTATAACAATTGTAGGGATACTCATAATTTCATATTTAATAGCTAAGTCATGTTCTTCATCAACATTTATCTTTCCTACTTTTATACTGTCTCCCATTTTCTCTTCAACTTTATCAATTATAGGAGACATCATTTTACAAGGACCACACCAGTCAGCATAAAAGTCAATCAAAACTTTTTTTTCTGAATTTAACACCTCTTCTTCATAATTTTCTCCTGTTATTTTTAAAACACTCATTTTATTACCTCCAATTTCTTATATATTTAATTACTTGTAATCCTGCAACCATTCCTTCATATACTGCCTTTGACACTTGTAATATTCCTCCGTGTGCAGTCTCCACAAGCATATAATCCTTTTATATTAGTTTGCATATTTTGATCTACAACTATTTTATCATTTTTTACAATTGCTCCTAATTTTTTTGCAAATTCTGTGCTTCCTGCTACACCTTGTGCTATAAAGATACCATTAGTTGGTAATGTATCTCCATCTTCAAATTCTACTTCTTCTACTTTTGTTTTTCCTCTAATTTGCTTTACTTTTCTAGTATCAATACTTACATTATCTGCTCTAAATTCTGGTGCTTTTTTACCATTTGTTAATATCGTTATTTTTTTTGCAATATTTAATAAATCATTAGTTTCTGAAATTGCATAATTACTATCTCCTAAAACTGCTACATCACTGTTTTTATAAAAAAAGCCGTCACATGTTGCACAATAACTCACTCCTCTACCTTCAAATTTATCAATTCCTGTTATTTGTGGGCTATTTTTTTTGTTACCAGTAGCAAGAACTATTGATTTTGAATTATAGATAAAATCTGTAGTATATATATGAAATATATCTTTTTCTTTTTCTATTTTAATAACCTCTTGTTTTTTTATTTCTACTCCTAAATTTTTTGCTTGCTTTAAACCAGTTTGATATAATTTATTTCCATCTATTCCTTTTTCAAATCCATAATAATTTTCTATTTTTTGTGCTTTTTCAATACTCGATATATCTTTATATAATACTAAAGTTTTTAAATTAGCTCTAGCAGAATATATACTTGATGATATTCCAGCAGGACCTGCTCCTATTATAATAACATCATACTCCAATACTTTTCCTCCTATTTATTTGTTTTCCCCATATGTTTGTATTTTTATACTTTTTTCATATTAATTAAAGCATAAAAACATAATTTTTGCAAGGAGCAAAAATAAAAAGAAACACTTTATAATGTTTCTTTTTTGTTATTAATTTGTTTTCATTTTTTACATGTAATTTTTAATAATGCATCTTAATAGTAGCGATACCTGTTATTAGTATTTGAACCATAAAGACTAGTTGTAGAAATTGTAATAAATTTTATAGAATATATATCACAATAAACTAAACTGTCATTTTCAAAAGAGCGTAGTAAAATATAACTTGTTCCTACATCTTGTAAAATACCAATTCTATCAACTAAATTATTAGTTCCAATTAGAAACTCTACTCTCATTAACTTTCCTATTTGTTCTCTTAAAAAACCTGGTGTGTAAATTGGATTTGTTAAAATTTCTGGTGAATTCTGATTTATTTCCACTTGTCTATTATTTTCTCTTTCGTTATTTCTTCTTGGTTCTTCTATCATTTTTAGTTCTCCTATCTTAATATTTAGGTTTTAGATAAATGGTACACCTATAACCATTTTATGTGTTTCGATATTCTGGAGTTGGTCTATAAAAACAATGATCACCTAATCTTGTATGAAATGTTCCTGAACCATTGCTCGGAAATATATCACTACATACTGGCTTAAATGGATTTAGATACCATAAACATTCCCCTATTTCATTTAATTTGTTCCCAGATAAAGCCCAATCTGCAATATTATAATGAATTTCAGTTGGATTCATATTATATATGTTTTGTGGATTATACCTATTAAATAATGTTTCTGTTGCACAATCAAATTGACCTGGCTGATAAATTATATTTCGTATGCTTCCACCTTGTGAAATTCTTGCATATTCTCCTTGTGTAGCATTTACTCTGTTTAATACCACAGTTGCAACAGCTTTCATTCCGATTATCTCCTTCTCCTCCGTGCTTCACATTGAACAATTCTTGCTAATAATTCTCTATCTGAATATGCCATAATAACCACTCCTAATCTCTAAATTATATGCTCTATAGTAATAATTTGTTACAAATATTTTGTTTTTGATAAATTTATGTTATACTTTTAATTGGTGATTAATTTGAAAGTATTATTCAAAAATACAACTAAATATAATAAAAAGGTATATGAAGAATATCTACAGTTTCATAGCAAGAAATATAGATTTAGCTATATTCTATATACAGCAACAATAATAGCTCTTTTTCTATTTTGTTTAATTTCTCAAGTAGCATATCATAATTTTACATTGGCAATTACTTTTTGTATTTTTATATCTTGTTTTTTCTTATGGAGATTTTTGCATCCTATTGCAGAAGTTCGTAAAGAATTTAATAGTAAAAAAATACAAGAAGAAAAAGAATTTAGTTTTATTTTTTATGAAAAAAATTTTAAGATAAGAGATAAACTTCAGTTTGAAGTAATTAGATATAGTTTCATACGCAAGGTATTTGAAACTCCTACATTTTTTTATTTATATATTGATAAGACACATGCTTATTTACTTAGTAAAGACTCTTTTTCAATTGGATCTGCAGATGAATTTTCAAACTTTATTCACAAAAAATGTTGGCTAAAATTTTAAAAAACTTATTAATTATTAATTAATAAGTTTTTTATTTGTTTTATTATGACCTGTCTAACTATTTTTCAAAATAGAATTTTTTCAACAACATCAAAATTTGCGTCTTCATTTGTTAGTACAATATCAAATTTTTCTCTATATATTTTTAAATTTTCTGCTATGTTTTTATTTAAGAATCCAACTGATATAATATCTTTACCTTCTTTTACATCTACCATGTTTTTATCTTCAATTAAATCTCCTAGTACTAACCTTTGAGTTCTCTTTCTTATCTTCTCTTCAAATTCATGAGGTATTTTTCCTTTTATATTTTTGTTTAATGAATGTATCATATCATTATTAAATTTTTTCATATTGCCATCTTCATCAAATACTATAAAATTACTAATAATCAACATATTCTTATAATAGCATTTGTTATCTCTTAAAAATTTTTCTATTACATTTCCTATTCCTGCAGATAAAATGATTACTGGTATATCATTTTCATTCATATTTTTCAGAAATGTTTTTGCTCCAGATCTAAAAGTTAGATGACTTATTTCTATTGATTCATTTAATTTCTTTTTTGTTAGATTATAAGTATAATATAAATCCATACACTGTTGATACCAATTTATCATAGCAATATTTTTTTCATCAAAACTAATTTTATAATCCACTTCAATCGGTCCATACTTTTTATATAATCTATCAAGTTTTAAATGAAAATCTTTTTCTAATAATTTTCCACTAGCATCCCATGAATCAGTACTTGTCTTACTAGTTATTGTTTTATCAAAATCAATAACTACATATAAATTTTCTTTGTTTATTTTTATTTTTTCTAATTTTTTTTCATTCAAATATTTCATATAACATTCCTCTTTCGTAAATTTTACTATAGTGATATTAAAAAAACAAGTTGTTTTTTTGTATTTTATAATATTTTGTTTTTATTATATAAATTTAATATTAATTCCATTATTTAGTTTGATAAAAAATCACATTGTGATATAATATATAAAAAATCAAAATTTAATTTTGATTTTAATTTTAACAACAGTAGTCTACTTAAATAATTTTGACAATATAAAGGAGGAAATACTATTAATATGAAAAACTTTTTTATTATATTTATTATGAAAATTTTGCATTTTATATTAAAAATTTTTGGAAAAAAACGGTGGAAATTTATTAGGAAAAATAGCATATGATTGGAACCCTGATATTTTCAAATATTTCAAAGTAAATTGTCCTGTAATTGCAGTAACTGCTACAAACCGGAAAAACCATGACAAATAATGCAATTGGATATGTTTTAAAAAACGCAAATAATAAAGTAATTAGTAACACCGAAGGTAATAATATGGAAACAGGGATTCTTTCTACACTTTTAAAAAATTGTACATTAACTGGAAAATTAAAAGCCGATTTTTTAGTATTAGAAGTTGATGAAGGCTATGTACCTGTTGTTTTTAAAGATTTCAGATTAGATACTTTAGTAATATTAGACTTCTTTAGAGATCAATTAGATAGAAATGGTGAAGTAGAATCACTTATTCTAAAAATTAATGAATTTTTAAAAACATATAATGGAAACTTAGTATTAAATAATGATGATCCTAATGTTGCAAGATTAGGACAAGCAAATCCAAATAATGACACTGTATATTATTTTAGTGTTGATAAATATGATTATGCAACAAAGGAAATAAAAGAAGCAGGAGAAGGAAAATTTTGTCCATTCTGTAACACTCGTATTGAATATGAGTATTATCAATATTCACATATAGGAAAATTTAAGTGTCCTAATTGTAATTATGGAGACAACAAAATTTATAAATTTGCTACTGATGTAGACTTAAAAAATAGAACTTTTAAACTTGAAGATGTAACTTATAAAATAAGATTTAATAGCATTTACAACATATACAATTTAGTTGCAGTAATTACTTGTGTTAGTCTATATAATATAGATACAAACATAGTAAAAGACTCCTTATCTAAATTTATTTTGAATAATGGTAGATTAGAAGAAGTAACAATAAGAAACACTCCAACAATAATAAATCTTGCTAAAAACCCTACTGGAGCAAATGTAAGCTTAAGAATTTTAAATGAAGATGATAACGAAAAAGAGTTATTATTTGTATTAAATGACAACATGGCAGATCGGATTTGATGTATCATGGATTTGGGATATAAATTTCAATTCTTTAAATAATGTATCAAGAATAATCACATCTGGTACAAGAGCATATGACATTGCAATAAGAATAAAAACTGCCGGATTTAATCCACAAAAAATAGAACCCTATCCAGATTTACATGAAGCAGTAGAAAACTTATACAAAACAAAAGTAAAAAAATACATTATAGCAAACTACACTGCATTGCAACCAACAAGACATGAATTGAAAATTTAAGGGACAGAACTAAAATCATTCACTATTATGTCGAATTATAGTTCTAAAATGTTTTTTATTTATAAAACAATATTAAAATTTATGTTTTATCTTAAACATTATTGTTATTTAGACAAATTTCAACATAATAAATGAAAAGTTTAAGTCCTGTCCCTAAAAAGGAGCAAATTATATGGAAGAAAAAGAAAAAGAATTAAAAATATTATATTTATACCCAGATATTTTGGAATTATATGGAGATTTTGGGAACATTCAAGTACTATCTTATAGATTAGAACAACGTGGAATAAAGGCAACCATAGTTCCTTATTCTATTGGAGATATTGAACCTAATTTTAATGATTATGACCTAGTTTTCGCTGGTGGAGGAGCTGATCAAGAACAAAGTATTTTAGCAAATGATTTAATTAAATATAAAGAGAATATAAAAACTGCGATTGAAAATGGGGTATTCTTTTTATTAATATGTGGTGCTTATCAATTATTTGGAAAATATTATAAAGGTGTTGAAGGAAATATTATCCCTGGATTAGAAATTTTTGATTATTATACTGAAGCTATAGAAGATAGAAAAAAAAGATGTATAGGAAATATTGTAATAAATACTAATCTAGATGGTAAAGATACTAAAATTATAGGATTTGAAAACCATGGTGGTCAAACTTTTAATGTTGATACTCCTTTTGGAGATGTCCTTTTCGGTAATGGCAACAAATTTGGTGATTTTAAAGAAGGTTTTTCTAAAAAGAATGTTATTGCAACATATCTACATGGTCCCCTTCTTTCTAAAAATCCGGAACTTGCTGATTACATTATCAAATATTGTATGGAACGAAAATACAAAGAAAATATTATATTACAACCGTTAGACGACGAATTTGAAAGTAAATGTAGATTACAATTGCTAGATAGATTTCTAAATTCAAATAATTAATAATCTTTATGCTTAATTATCTAAAAAAATAAAATACAACCTTATAATAAACATCATTATATGTTGTATTTTATTTTTTAGACTTTATATGCAAAAATTCGACAACAATTCTGAAATAAAAGAGTCCTGTCCCCCTTGTATTTCAAAATAGTATTTTTGAAATTTACTTTCGAGTTTTTGTCTTGTTAGTGGGTCGATTTTTTCTTTTTCGTTTATATGATATGAGTCTGTATAATATCCTTTGTCTGTAATGTCTTTTATTGTTCCATATTTTTCTTTGTCTATTTTCGCAAATTTGCTACCTATTTTCTCTGATGGTGTGTCATATAATGTAAATCCTATGTTTGTTTCTTTTTTCCATTTTTCTGTTGTTTGTTTTAAGTATTTGATTACTTTTATAGCAAATTCCTGTCCTTTTGATTCTACATTTGATACTCCTGTCATTAATTTTGTTAGTTCATATAATCCAACATAACCTAATGATATTGTTGAATATCCATCATATAGCAATTTGTCTATTTTTTCTCCTTTTTCTAAGCGTGCAATTGCTCCATATTGCCAGTGTATCGGGCTTATGTCCGATTTTGTTCCAAGTAATGCATAATGTCTACACATTAATGCTTCTTTGCATAACTCTAATCTTTCATCTAATATTTGCCAAAATTTTTCTTTATTTCCATCTGCTATTATTCCTATTTGTGGTAAGTTTATACTTACTATTCCTTGATTAAATCTTCCTTCAAATTTATATTGTCCATCTTTTTCTTTCCAAGGTGATAAGAAGTTTCTATTTCCCATTGGACTAAATACATTTCCCTGACAATCTTCACGCATTTTTGTAGCTGATATATATCCTATATATATTTCTTTAGATGAGCATTTTATTGCTAATTTAGTCAAATAATCATATTTTCCTCCTTTTAGATTATTTGTCTCATCTAGCACATATACTAACTCTGGAAATTTACATATTTCATATTCTCCTTTTTCGTTTTTTATTCCCATATATCTTTGTTTTAGTATTTCTTCAATTATCATTGCATTTTCTTTTATATATTTATCTTCTTTTTCTAGATGAAGAAATAATGTTACATAAGGAGGATGTCCCTTTGTTGTCATTAACGTATTAATCTGGTACATCATTGTTTGAATTCCTTGCTCTAATTCTTCTTTTATTCTTGTAGCACAAAGTTCTTCAATTAATTCTTCTGTTAATTTTTCTTTATATCTTTCAATCAGTTTTTGTTTAAACTTGTTATAACTCCTTCTTAGGTATTTTCCTAAATGTGTCACATCTATTGATTGTTGTCCATATTGATTACTTGCAACTTCTGCCATAATTTGAGTTGTTATTATACATGCGACTTGAAAAGTTTTAGGACTTTCTAATAATTTTCCATTTATTACTGTTCCATTGTCTAGCATATCTTTTATATTTACTAAACAACAGTTAAATATTGGTTGCACAAAATATTCTGAATCATGAAAATGAAGAATTCCCTCTTCATGTGCTTTTGAAATTTTTTCTGGCAATAACATTCTTTTTGTTAAATCTCTTGATACTTCTCCTGCTATATAATCTCTTTGTATTGATGCTAGCATTATATTATTTTTCTGATTTTCATTTGAATTTTCTATATCTTCTTTTCTAAGTATTCCTAAAATTGATTCATCTGTTGTATTTTGTTTTCTTACTAAAGCCCTGGTATATCTATATACAATATATTTTTTAGCTAGTTCATATTTTTTTATTTCCATTAATTTTTCTTCGATAATATCTTGTATGTCTTCTACTAAAATTCTTTTTTTACCTAATTCTTCTATATAATTAATAATTTCTTCTATTTCTTGTTTACTTGCCTTTTGTTGTGTTCTTACTTCTTTATTTGCTTTTTCAATTGCAATTTCTATTTTTTTGCTATCATATTCTACTGCTCTTCCATCTCTTTTTATGACTTTCATTTTTTCTTTCCTCCTTAAGGCATTTTTACTTGATTTTATTATATACAAAAAGCTATGTTTTTCTGTTGCATTTGCAACTTTTTTATTATATAATACAACTAATCTAGATAAATTCAACCTTTTAATGTTACATAAATTTTAGATTAACTTTTTTATCTTCAGGAGAATGATATTAATATGAAACTTAGTTTTGATGTTGAAAAATTTATTAAAGATTTTGAACATAATTGTCATAAAGTTCAAAGTAGAAATTTTTTAAAAAATGAAATAATAACTACATATATTGCTAAAAGAAATCAATTTTGTATTTTAAAAGATGGTAATGCCGATTTAGTTAGATATGATTTTAATGGAAATAGAACTATTGTTGAACACTTTTCTAAAAATGATATTTTTGGTGAAGTTTTTTATACTGTATCAACTAATAATGAATTATTAGTTGAAGCAAGGAGTAATTGTAATGTTTTGATTTATGCTTATGATGATATTCATAGTAAATGTAGATCTAACTGTAAATTTCATCAGGAGTTATCTGAAAACTTACCAGAGTTAATTTTGAGTAAAGTTACAACTTTAAATACAAGAATTGAACTTTTAACAAAAAGATCTACTAGGGATAAATTGATTGGCTATTTTTCTCTTCTTTCTAGTAGAAGTCTAAATAAAACTTTTTCTTTACCATTTTCTCTAACTGATCTTGCTGATTATTTAAGTGTTGATAGGAGTGCCATGATGAGAGAAATGAAATTATTAAAAGAAGATGGTTTTATTGAAAAAAATGGAAATAAGATCACTTTATTATATAAATAATCAAACAAATAAATGGACGTATTTCTACGTCCATTTATTAAATTTCAAAAGTATCTATATTATCTATACTAATTTCTTTTTCATCTCCTGTTTGCATATTTTTTAGTTTAAATTTATTTGAATTTATTTCATCTTCACCTATTATAATTACATATGGAATTTCTAGTTTATCAGCATATTTAAATTTTGCTTTTAATTTTTTGTTGTTTAAATATATTTCTGTTTTTATATTCTTTTTTCTTAATGTAGTAGCTAATTTAATAGGTATGGTTAAATCTTCTATCATAGGTATTATTAAAATATCTGAAATAGATTTTTTTTCTGCTTTTATTAAATTCAATTCATTTAATTTATAAAACAAACGCGTTAAACCTATAGAAATACCAACCCCTGGTAAATTTTTGTCAGTATAATTTTGTGCTAAATTTTCATATCTTCCTCCTGAACATACACTTCCGAAGTTCCCTATAATCATTTAAAAATGTCTCATATACTGTTCCTGTATAATAATCTAAACCTCTTGCAATTGTTAAATCTACTTTAAAGTTTTCTTCTGGAATTCCAAATAATCTCATGTTTGTTATGACATATTCTAATTCTTCTACTCCTTGTTTGAAAGTTTCATTTTTAATTTCTAATTTTTTTAATTTTAGTATTTTCTCATCAGATGTCCCTTCAATTTCAATAAATTCCATTATTCTTCTTATATTTTCTTCTAATAGTCCTATTTTTTCTAGCTCTTCAGCAACTGCTTTACTTCCAATTTTGTCTATTTTGTCTATAATCCTTAAGATTTCTATTGAATTTTCTTTATTTCCTAAATACTCAAATATACCATTTAAAATTTTTCTGTTATTTATTCTAATTGTAAAATTATCAAATCCTAGATTTTTAAATATAGTATATATTACACTTGGTAATTCTGCATCATTTATTAAATCTAGTTTCTCATCTCCTATTACATCTATATCACATTGGTAAAATTCACGAAATCTACCTTTTTGTGTTCTTTCCCCTCTATAAACTTTTCCTATTTGATATCTTCTAAAAGGAAAACTTAAATTACCATAGTTTTTTGCTACATATTTTGCAAGTGGTACAGTCAAATCAAATCTTAATGATAAATCATGTTCTCCTTTATTAAATCTATATATTTGTTTTTCAGTTTCTCCACCTGCTTTTGCAAGTAAAACTTCTGATGATTCAATAATTGGTGTATCTAATGGCAAAAAGCCAAAATTTTTATATGTATTTTCTATTATTTCTCTTATTTGATTAAACAATATTTGTTCATTAGGTAATAATTCCATAAATCCTGATAATGTTCTTGGTTCTATTTTCTTCATTTATTTCTCTCCTTTTTTTATAGGGGAATAGAATTCTATTCCCCTTTTACTGTTTGTAAGGATTATTTTGGATAGTTATAAATTCTATTTCTTTTGGTTCTAGTTGTAAGTCTAAATACTTGAATTTAATCCCTTTTTCAGTTTTTTGGATGTCACTTATAGCCTTCATCCACTGTGACTTGCTCCTATCTTGAACCAGTATTTGTTTTTCTCTATACGCAACTTGAGCATATACAACTTCAACAACTATCCGATTGTCTTTAGATATGTTACTGATTAATCCATTTACATATTTAAAAACATATCCTGCCTTTTGAAGTTCATCAACTGAATCTGTGTCTACATGTACATTTTTGTGGTACATTTTTCTACCTCCCTACAAAGTATACTGTTTTCTAGGTTCCTCTATAATATAACATATTTTTTCGCTCATTTCAATATTATTAATTTGTTTGTTGAATTAATTTTGTCTTCTATTTCATAGTTAGTATATTTTTAAAAAGGGAATAGACTTCTATTCCCTTTTACTGTTTGCAAGGATTATACAGATAATGTAATTTCTATCTTTTGTACTTCAGACCTCAAGTTTGAGAAAGAAATTTCAATTCCTTTTTCACTCTTTCTTATCTCATTTATTACTTTTGCCCAGTAAAAAGATTCCTCAGTAAGAATTACTGTATCATTTTTCTCATGCAAAAATTCGGCAACTAACCGTTCATCCTTAGTTATTTTTTTCAGATTCCTATCATTCCCATGCTCAAAATTATATCCTGCTTCGATAAGCTCTGAAGATGAATTAGGACTTATGTGTACTCTTTGCATAATTGTGCCCTCCTTACAATGTTGCAGTCCCATTTTTGGTTTCTTATATAATATAACATATTTTTCCTGTTGTTTCAATGAAAATCATATTTTTTACCATATTTTTGGTTTTAATTCTAGATAAATTGGTTTTTCATCTCCAATTTTAGTACTTAATCCATGGCCTGGATAACATATAGTATCATCTGGTAATTTCATTAATTTATTTGTTATCGAATTCATTATATCTTCTATACTTCCAGTTGGTACATCAGTTCTTCCCCATGTACCTCTAAATAATGTATCTCCAGAAAATAGACATTTTTCTTTTTCGCAATATAAACATGTACTTCCTTTTGTATGTCCTGGTGTGTGAATTACTTTGAATTCTAGATTTCCTATATGTATTAAATCATTATCATCTACTCTTGAATCTGCTTCTAATTCTATTTCTTCTTCTTTAATATATGGTGTCAGATTAATATTAGCATTATTTAATCCCTCTGCATCTAAACGATGAATTAAAATTTTCCCACCACATTTATTTTTCAATTCTGTTACTCCTAATATATGGTCTCCATGACAATGTGTTAAATATATATATTTTAATTTTCCTCCTAATATGTTAATCATTTCTTCTATTTTATAGACATCACCTGCAGGATCAATCACTATAATTTCTTTTGATTCTTCTTCTAATAAAATATAACAATTGGTTGGATCTCCCACCCATGTATCTATCTTTAGTTCTTTTAGTATCATAACTATTTTTTTCTCCTTACTTCATATACACTATTTACTTTTTTAATAGCTTTAATTGCCTGATTTAAATCTTCTAGATTTTCAACTTGTAAAGTTACATCAATAATAGCAATTTTTTCTTTTGTTGTTTTTGTGCTAACTCCTAATATTTTTGCTTTAGTTGTTCCTATTTCCTTTAATATATCTAGTAATAGACCTACTCTATCATTTGATTTTATTTGAACCTCTACTTGATAAGCTGCTTTTTCTTTATTAGTATCTTCATTATACCATTCTACATCTATCATACGATTTTCTTCTGATAGTAAATCTTTTATGTTTGTACAATCTTTCCTATGAACTGATACACCTCTTCCTTTTGTTATATATCCTACTATTTCATCTCCTGGAAGTGGATTACAGCATTTTGAAAGTTTTACTAGACAATTATCAATGCCCTTTACAATTACTCCTGAGCTAGATGATTTTGGATTTCTATTTCTACTTTTTGCTAATTCTTCTATTTTTTCTTCAATATTTTCTTCTTCATGTTCTTTTCTATATTCTTGTAGCATTCTAGCAATTACTTTCACTGAAGAATTTGCCCCAAATCCTACTGCTGCATACATATCATCTAAACTTTTATATTTATATTTTTCCATCATTGGTTCTATATACTCTGTTTTAAATAAATCACTATGTGTAAGTCCTATTCTTTTTAACTCTTTCTCAATTAGCTCTTTTCCTTTTTCAATATTTTCTGTCTTTTGAGCTTTTTTAAACCAACTTTTTATCTTATTTTTTGCACTTGTACTTTTTACAAATTTAAGCCAATCTCTACTTGGTCCTTTTGAATTTTCCGATGTGATTATTTCTATAATATCACCACTTTTTAATGGTGTAATAATAGGCATCATTTTACTATTTATCTTGCATCCTGTCATGTGATGTCCAATTTCTGCATGTATACTATATGCAAAATCGATTGGCGTAGCTCCCCTTGGTAATACTTTTATAGCTCCTTTAGGAGTAAATACATAAACTTCATCTTCAAACAATTCTGTTTTTAAAGTTTCCAAAAATTCTTGTGGGTCTTGCATTTCTTTTTGCCATTCTAAAGTTTCACGTAACCAAGCTAATTTATCTTCTTGTACTTTTATTGGCTGTTTCTTTCCAAAGTAACTAGCTTCTTTATATGCCCAATGTGCTGCAATACCAAATTCAGCTATTTTATGCATTTCCCAAGTACGTATTTGAACCTCAAATGGTGTTCCTTTTTCTCCTAATAATGTAGTATGAATTGATTGATACATATTCGGCTTTGGAACTGATATATAGTCTTTAAAACGTCCTGGCATTGGACTATATAGTTCATGTACCACACCTAATGCAGCATAACAGTCTTTTACAGAGTTAACTAAAATTCTAAGTGCAAATAAATCATATATTTGATCTAAAGTTTTATTATCTCTTTTCATTTTTCTATAAATACTATATAAATGTTTTGCTCTTCCTGTTACTTCAGCTTCTATCTTTTGTTTCTTTAATTCTATTCTAATATCTGCCATTATTTTTTCTATAAATTTTAGTCTTTCTTCTCTTTTCTTATTTATTCCTTCTACTAATTCATGATATTCTTCTGGATATAAATATTTAAAAGATAAATCTTCTAATTCCCATTTTAAAGAATATAACCCTAATCTATTTGCAAGTGGTGCATATAATTCCATTGTTTCTTTTGCGTTTGCAATTTGTCTATCTCTTTTTAAATATTTTAAAGTTCTCATATTATGCAATCTATCTGCTAGTTTTATTAAAATTACTCTTATGTCTTTTCCCATTGCAAGAAACATTTTTCTATAATCTTCTACTTGTCTTTCTTCTACAGATGTAAATGACATATTTCCAAGTTTTGTAACACCAGCTACCATTTCTGATATTTCTTTTCCAAATTCCTCTTCTATGTCCTTTTGTGTAACATCTGTATCTTCTACTACATCATGAAGTAAAGCTGCACATATTGTACTATCATCTAATCCTATATCTGCTAATATATATGCAACATTAAGAGGATGTATAATATATGGCTCTCCTGAACGTCTTACTTGACTTCCATGATGACTTAAAGCATAATTATATGCTTTCATTATTAGTTTGGTATCTACTTTTCTTGTATGCGCTTTTCGCTTTAAAATTACATCTTGTATATCTATATTTTTATTTTCTTCTTGCACTTTTGTTATTCACCCCTTAACTTTTCTATATTGATTTCATTATATCTTTCATATTAATTTGTATATTATCTACTCCATTAAATGTGTTTATCTCTAAAACTCCTGCAACATCTACTTTGTCTCCCATTTTGTATTCCTCTACCAAATTTCCCATATTAAATCCAATGGCATTAATAATGTTATTATTATCTTTTAGAGTTAATTTTAAATGTTTTCCTTCTGATAAAGCTCTTATTGAATCAATTTTTAAATTTTTAAAAGCAAATATTGGCATTTTATTTGCTTCCCCAAATGGTTCTAATTGTTTTAAACTATTTACCATTTCTCTTCCGATATCACTTAAATCAATTTTCGCATCAATGTTTATAACTGGTATTATTTCGTCAATATGATTTTTACTAGCTATACTTTCAAGTTCTTCTTTGAATTTTTTAAAATTTTCTTTTTTTATTGTAATTCCTACTGCCATACTATGTCCACCAAATTTTTCAATAGTATCACTACAATTTGTTAATGCATCATGTAAATCAAATCCTGGTATACTTCTTCCAGAACCTTTTCCTATTCCTTCTTCTTCAAAACTAAGTAATATACTTGGTTTAAAATACATTTCTGTAATTTTGGAAGAAACTATTCCTATTACCCCATGATGCCAATTTTCTCCTCCAATTATAATAGTTTTATTTTTATCTAAGTGTTCATTTTGTATTTTATTTATAGCACTTTCAAATATTGCTTTTTCTGTTTCTTGTCTTTGTCTATTATGCTCATTTAATTTTTTTGTTAATATATTTACTTCATTTATATTTGTTGACAACAATAATTCTAACGCTTCTTGTGCTTTTCCCATTCTTCCACATGCATTTATTCTAGGTGCTACGCCAAAAGAAATAGTATTAGAATCAATTTTAGTATAGCCTGAAGAATTTATAATAGATTTTAGACCAATGTTTCTTGTTTGTTTTACTAACATTAATCCTAATTTTGCTATTACTCTATTTTCATCTACTAAAGGAACAATATCTGATATAGTTCCTATACATACAATATCTAAATATTTCAAATAAGTTTCTTCTTCTAAACCTAATTTTATTCCTAATGCTTGAATTACTTTAAATACTACTCCCACTCCTGCTAGTTCTCTAAATGGATATTTACTATCTTTTCTTTTATTATCAATAACTGCAATTGCATTTGGTAATTCATTTGTTGGTTCATGATGATCTGTTACAATTGTTTCAATTCCTAAAAAATTAGCATACTCGATTTCTTCAATTGCAGATATTCCACAATCTACGGTAATCATTAAATCACAACCATCTTGTGCTATTTTATCAATTGCTTTTTTATTTAATCCATAGCCTTCTTCTAATCTATTTGGTATATATATTGATGTTTCTAATCCTAGGTCTTTTAAAAAGCTTTTTAATACAGTTATACTTGTGATTCCATCTACATCATAATCACCATAAATTGTAACTTTTTGTTTATTGTTTATTGCTTTTATTATTCTTTGTATTGCTATTTCCATATCTGTTATTAAAAATGGATCATAAAAATCTTGTCTTGTTGGGTTTAAAAATAGTCTTATATCTTCTTTTTGGACAATATTTCTATTAACCAATATTGTAGCTAATAATTCATTAATTTGATAATTACTTTTGATTTGTTCAACTTTTTCTCTATCTGTTTGACATATTTGCCACTTTTTATACATATTCCTCTCCTAATTCTAATTTTTTATTATTGTATAACATTTTCATTTTTTTTAAAAGAGGTTTTTATAATTTTATTTACTTTTATATACAATTTCTATTTGTATTTCTTTTTAAAAATCTTTTTTCTAAAGTTCTACATTATTTTTTAAAAACTTACCTTTTTTACTTGAATTTATTTTACTTTTAGTATAATATATAAAAGAAGTAAAGAGATTTCACTTAAGGAGGAAAAAATGCCAAAAAATACAAAAGAACAAAAAGATTTAGAAAAAGAAATAAAAGAAGTAAAAAAGAAAACACCTGCTAAAAAAACTACAACTAAAAAAGCAGCTTCATCAACAAGAACTACTAAGAAAAACACTACTTCTTCAAATAAGAAAATAGAAAACAAAATAGAACCCAAAAATAAAGTATCAAAAAAAACTACTACTAAAAAGACAGCTAAAAAAAGTAAATCAAAATCTGATATCAAAAAACCTGAAATTCTAGAATATTATGATTTACCTTATAGATACAATCAAACTATTATAAAGGTTTTAGCCCAAACACCAACTAGTTTATTTATATATTGGGATATTTCAGATGAAGATAGAAAAAATTTAGAAAATCAATATGGCAAGAATTTTTTCGAAATAACAAGACCTATTTTAATTGTATATAATGATACATTAGGATACAGTTTTGAGGTTGAAATTAATGATTTTGCAAATAGTTGGTATTTACATGTTGCTGATAGTAAATGCAACTATAGAGTTGAATTAGGTAGACGCCCTATTCAAAAAACAGATACATTAAACACTAATTATGTTTATGTATCTACTTCAAATGAGATTGAATCTCCAAATGATCATATTTTATTTGATAAAAATCAAAAGATGGTTTACTTTAAAGATGTTAAAACTGGCAAAAAAACCAAAAAATCTATTAATACCCTTTCTTTTATTAGGAATATGGGAAAAATATATGACATTTATGACTTGTATAAAGTTATGTACAAAAATGAAAATGTAGAAGATATTTATGACTTGTCAAACCCATCTTCATAAATTAAAAGTCAAAGGAGAATTATAATGCAATCAAAAAAAGGATATGTAAGCTTTGTACTTCATGCACATCTTCCTTTTATACATCATCCAGAAAGTGATGATTATTTGGAAGAGTCATGGTTATATGAAGCTATTTCAGAAACTTATATACCATTACTTACTAATTTTCAAAAATTAGTAGATGAAGGGGTGGATTTTAGAATTACAATGTCAATGACACCACCTCTACTTTCAATGTTAGATAATAAACTATTACAAAGAAAATATATTAAATATTTAAAAAGATTAATTGAATTATCATCAAAAGAAATCAAAAGAACTGCTGGAGATGAAAGATTAAACAAACTTTCCAAATACTATTTTGATCGTTATTCTAACGATTTACATTTGTTTAAAGATGTTTATAAATGTAATTTAATCGAAGCATTTAAACACTTTCAAGATATTGGTGTTTTAGAAATTATCACATGTGGTGCAACTCATGGATATTTTCCTATTTTGTATGTAAATGAAAAAACGGTTAAAGCTCAAATTGCTGTTGGTGTTCAGACTTATGAAAGATATTTTGGAAGAAAACCTCGTGGTATTTGGTTACCTGAATGTGGATATGTTCCAGAAGCTGATAAGTATTTAAAAGAATTTGGAATTCAATATATTATTACTGAAACACATGGAATTTTATATGCAAATCCAACTCCTATTTATGGTACTTTTGCTCCTATTGTTTCACCTCAAGGTATTGTTGCATTTGGACGTGATGTTGAATCTTCAAGACAGGTATGGAGTTCTGTTAATCGGTTATCCTGGTGATTATAATTATAGAGAATTTTATCGTGATATAGGATACGAAGCTGATTATGATTATATAAAACCTTATATTGCACATAATGGTGTTAGAGTTCATACTGGTATTAAATATTATAGAATTACAGGAAATACTGATTTCAAAGATTATTATAACCCCAGATGGGCTATGGATTCAGCTGAAAAACAAGCAGGTCATTTCTTAGATTCTAGAACAGCTCAGATAAATGATGTATCTAAATATATGGATAAACCACCTATAATTTTATGTCCTTATGATGCTGAACTATATGGACACTGGTGGTATGAAGGTCCTTATTGGTTATATATTTTATTTAAAAAGATTTATTATGATGACTGTAACTTTGAATTAATTACTCCGTCAGAATATATTGATAAATACCCATCTATGCAAGAATGTTTGCCTTGTCGTTCAAGTTGGGGTGCAAATGGTTATAGTGAAGTTTGGTTAAATCCTACAAATGATTATGTTCATAGACATTTACATGTTGCTGGTGATAGAATGTGTGAATTAGCTAATCTTTTTCCTAATAGCAAAGGCTTACAAAAAAAGGCTTTAAATCAGTGTGCTAGAGAACTTCTTCTTGCACAAAGTAGTGATTGGTTATTTATAATTACAAATGGAACTATGGTAGATTACGCAAAAAAAAGAATTAAAGATCACATTGGTAGATTTACAAAATTATATTATCAAATAAAAGATAATAATATTGATGAAGAATTTTTAAAAGATATATCAAAAAAAGATTGTGTATTTCCAGATATTGATTATAAAATATATTTATAAAAGTTTAAAAATGCAATTTCTTTCAATGAAATTGTATTTTTTCTTATTTTTATGGACAAATTTCCAATTAATAAAATTGGCATAGTATAATGTATAAGTTTTTAGCATTTAGCAGATACTAATTTTATTAGAAGGGAGTTTTTCGATAAATGAAATCATTATGTATTAAAACAAATAATTCTAATTTAATTACGTATCTATTAAATGAATTAAATAATATAGAATTAGAACAAGTTTGTTTCTCTGCGAATCAATTTAAACATTATAAAAATGTTATTATTCATTATACTGGTCAAAATAATCAATTATTTTTTAACAAATTAAGCACCATTCTATCCCTTCTAGTGATTGATGAGTTAGAAGAAGATTTTTTACGAAAAATAATTTCACAAAACTATTTCTATTTTGATAAAAAAGAACAAAATGTAATTTTAAATTTATGTTTTGATATTATAGCAGATGATTTTTCTACCATTTTCGATAAGAAATTTAAATCTTTGTATAATAGTTTCTATGATTATATTTCTAGTAATAAGACATTAATATTAAAAGGTTTTACCAATTTTAGAATAAAAGCTTATTTTAAAATTCTAGATGAAATTGTAAATGAAGCTGTAAATAGTTATATTATCGAAAAAGAATATTTAGAGTTTATTTCTCTGTTAAAGCTATATATTAACTCACAAAATTCTAATTGTGAAGTTATTCATATTATTTACTCTCCTTCAGAGTCAATTTTATTAGATTCAAATAAAGAAATTATTACAATTGCAAATGATAATTTAAATACAAAATATTTAAGTGATATTACCTTTTCTTCTAATGATTATACATTAAATACTCTTTTAACACTTTTGCCTAAAAAAATATATATCCACTTAATTAATTCTTATATAGATGAATTTATCAATACTCTTCAATCTGTATTTGAAAATAGACTTCATATTTGTACTGATTGTAGTATTTGTAATTTATATAAAAAGTCTAAAAAATCAAAAAATCCCAATACTGTTTAATAGTCTAAATAGTATTGGGATTTATTATTATTTATTTTAACTCAAAGAATTAATTGCTTCTTCTAATCCTGGTAATAATACATCTGTTAATTCATCATTTGAAACTACTTTCCATTTTTTATCTTCTTTTACAGCTTGTATTGTCTTTGTTGTAGTTGTTGTTTGAACTTGATCATTTTTAAGTTCTTCTGAAAAATATCCTTCTATTTGTTCTTCTGATACATTATCTCCTCCAAATGCTGCTTTTAAAGCTTTTTGCATATAGTTAGATATTATTGTTTTAAAGTCTTTATTTATTACTTCAACTTCAATTGTAGCTTTATCATTTTCCTCTGTAACTTTTTTTACTTTCCATTCTAATTTGTCAAAAAGTAATTTTTGTGTTTCTTCACTAAATTCTGTATTGTCTACTAAATTATCGCCACTAATAAATTCTTGTGCACTTTTAAAGTCACCTTCTTTTAAATTTGAAAATAACCCATCAACTGATTTTTTTGGATTACTTGATGTAACTATCATAATTGTTAATATAGCAGCTACAACTACTACTGCAATAACTGTTGCTATTGCTGGCCATGTTGTTTTCTTATTACTGTTTTTACTTGGTTTCTTTTTACTTGTGTTTGTTTTTGTTTCAAATTTCTTAGTTTCTTCTTTTTTTGTTTCTACCTTTGATTCCTTGTTTTCAACCTTTGGCTTTTCCTCTTTTTTAGTCTCCTTTTTAGGTGTTTCTACTTTTTCTACTTTAGTTTCTTTTTTAGCTTCTTGTTTTTTATTTTCTTCTTTTTTGATTTCTTTTTTTTCTTCGCTCATAAACTAAACCTCTCTTCCTTTTATTTTTATATTGGATATATGTTGATTATATATTAACTATTTTATTTTTGCAACATTTTTTACATATTTTTAAGAGATTTTGTTTTTATTTTAGTAATATTTTTAATCTTGTAAAGCAAAGTTTATTCCTCTTGCTACAATATCCTTCATGTTTTCAATTAAATCATCAATTTCCTTTGGTGTAACAATTAAGTTATAGTCTTTCGGAACTAATGCCTCTTTTATTTCTTCATAATTATCTTCTTCTTTTAAATTATTTAAATAATCATTTGATTTAGCATCATTTTGTAATTTTTGAATAAATAGATCTAAACAATCATTAACAAGTACTGCTGTTTCAACAACAGTTGGAATTCCTATCGCAATTACTGGTATGCCTAATGTTGTTTTACTTATTTCACTTCTTGTGTTTCCTACTCCTGCTCCTGGTACTATTCCTGTGTCTGAAATTTGTACAGTACTACTAATTCTTTCAATACTTCGTGATGCCAAAGCATCTATTACTATTATTAGTTTTGGTTTTATATTGTCAACAATTCCTTTCAATATTTCTACTGTTTCAATTCCTGTTGTACCTAATACTCCTGGTGAAATTGCACTTACCATTCTTGTGCCTTCTTCTACATATTGAGGTAAATATTTAATAAGATGTCTTGTTACATCTGTTTCATTTATTACTTTAGGTCCTAAACTATCAGGTGTCACATATACATTTCCTAATCCTACAACTAATATTTCTGCTTGTTTATCTACGTGTAAGTCTATTATCTTTCTTAATTCATTTGTTAATGCTTCAGAAGCTTTTTGTATTTCATTTTCTTGCGCTATTTTTAGTTTTTTAACATCTATTGTTATATAATTTCCAATTGGTTTTCCTATTGCTTTTTGTCCATTTTCATTTGTTATTTTAACTCTTTCAATTTTTATATTTTCATCTATATCTTCTTTTGTGCTTTCAATTCCATCAATTTCGTTTTCTAAGTTATTTGCTTTTTGGTATAAGTCTCTTCTTTCTGATGCTAAGTCTGTTCTGAAATTGTACGTTTTATTTTCGTTAAACATAAAAAAACCTCACTTTCATTATTATTGTGAGATTTTTTTAAACTTTTATTCAATTTTTTATTTAATTCATTTTTAATCTAATTACTAACTTCTTATTTTATTCTATTATTGTCCATGCTCCACTTGAATCTTTTCCACTTGTCTGGATATTAGATTTTAGATAAACTACAGGACGAACAGCCCAACCAATGTCATAATAAGAACAGCTTTCAAAGAAGCCAGAACTAGTGCCTTGACAACAGTATAGATTATTCACATCTCCACTAGTTACATCGCACACATTGAAGTAGCAAAAGCTATAAACGTCTGCTCTGTTAGCGGAAACACTGCGAGATGCCAGCCAGTAGCTTATGTTAAAAGTATCTGCTGCATTTCTAAATAATATTTTATATTCATTACTTGTTGTTGATATTTTATCTGAGCCTTTATATGAATAACTTGTATTTTTATATTTTCTGCTTGCTACTGATGTTGAATATCCTATTGCTATCTTTCTTGTTGGATAAGATATTGATATTGTGTATTCTTTTCCATATTCACTATCAAGTGTTGTTGATGGTGTAACTCCACAAATTTTATTTACATCCTCTACTGTTATACTTCTTGCTCCACTTCCTGATAACGTTCTTTTTTCTACTCCTTCTACTACATCTCCTACTTCATAACTAAATGTTTTACTTGTATTTGCTCCTACTCCATGTCCATATATACTACATATTTTATTTAATTCTTCTTCTGCATATAAATATCCTATTGCATTATTTAATCTCAAGGATTTATTATCAGTTGTGCTTATTGGTTCTTCACTTATTAATACTATTTCATTATTTTCTTTACTTAATACTCTCCATTTTATATCATCATTTGATGTAAATGTTTGTGGTGTATCATATCCAGTTCCTCCTGTTGTTCCTGTTCCTTTTTTTGATGTATACGAATGTGTTCTTGCTTTATAAGCTACATAATCTCCCACATTTACTTGTGAACTTAAATTTCCTGTTACTTTAATTGCTTCTGATATTGTTTCGTTTTTGTTCCCTGCATTATCTGTTGTTAACACATGTAAATAATACGTTCCTATTGTTGTAAAATTACGCGATAATATTTGATCATTATTACTAAATGTTCCTTTATAACTACTCTCGTCTGTTCCTATATATTCACTTGTTGTATTATATTCCCATTTACATTTTGATATATTTATTCCACTTTGTGCATTTTTGCTATCTGCTTGCTCATCTGTATGTGTTACTGTTGCTTGTACCGATTGCCCTATACCTAAACTTGTTGTACTAAGTTTTATTGTTGCATTTTTAGGTGCTAATTTATCTATATTAGCTACATTTATTGTTGTTGCTCCTCCAAATTCTAATAATTCATTTTGAAGTCTTACAAATAAACTTCCATTATCTTTAAAAGTTATTGGTTCTGTATATGTTTTCCAATTTGTTTTTCCATCTAATGAATATTGTATTGTGTATTTTGATAATTCTTTGTTATTTACCTTTACAGTTACTTCTACTTCTCCATTTGTCCAGTCATCTGGGTCACATATTCCTTCTATATCGCTCTCTTCTAAATCTGGTGGTGCTGTTTCTCCTGTTTTTCCTATAAATTCCACTGCTTCTTGTGTTATTTCATATACATACCCTTCTTTTTGGGTTGTAACTATTATTGTTTCATTATTTATTCTTTTTGGTTCTTTAAATCTATTGTCTTTTTTTATCTCTTTTTCATACCTATCCATGTATTCTCTAGTATCAAAATTTTCTGTTTTTTGTTCTATTTGTAATTCTTGTCCTATTAACTCCAGTTCTTCTTTATATTCTGCCTTTTTACTTTCTTCTTTTGCTATATTTGCTTTATTTAATAATCCATTTTCTCCTGTTAGGGTTGCTACACTTATGACTGCTAAGATAAATAATACTATTATAGTTATTATCAATGCTATTAGCGTTATACCTTTATTTTTTTGTAATTTCATCTTCTTCCACCTTCTTTTGTAGTTAAATTGCAGGATAACTTGTAATTTTAATATACAATATTTTACTTGAAATTACAATAAAATTTACTTATGTTTCATAATTGTAAAATAAAAGAAATATTTTGGTAACAATCGCAGTTTGTTCCTGCAAGTTTATTGTATTTTTATTATATAATATAACAAATAATTTATTTGAGGTAATATATAGAAAATTAATAAAAATTTCACAACCACAAATCTGTTTCAAATTAGATTTATTATGAAGCATAATTAGAGGTATAAAATTATATTAATTTTATACCTCTAATATTTTTAATCTTCTAAATATTTTTTCAAAAATCTACCTGTATAACTTTTTTCATTTTTACAAATCTGTTCAGGTGTTCCGGCAAGCTACAATTTCTCCTCCTGCATCTCCACCTTCTGGACCTAAATCTATAATGTTATCACAAGTTTTTATTAAATCTAAATTATGTTCTATTACAATAATCGTATTCCCCGTATCTACTAATCTTTGTAATATATCTACTAATTTGTGTACATCTGCTATATGAAGTCCTGTTGTTGGTTCATCTAATATATAAAGTGTTTTTCCTGTAGCTCGTTTAGATAATTCTGTAGCAAGTTTAACTCTTTGTGCTTCTCCTCCTGATAATGTTGTAGATGGTTGTCCGAAGTTTTATATAACCGAAGACCTACATCATATAATGTTTGTATTTTTTGTTTTATTTTTGGTATTTTATCAAAAAATACTAAAGCTTCTTCTACTGTCATATCTAATACATCTGCTATCGTTTTTCCTTTATACTTAACTTCTAAAGTCTCACGATTATACCTTTTTCCTTTGCAAACTTCACATGGTACATAAATATCTGGTAAAAAATGCATTTCTATTTTATGAACACCATCTCCGTTACAACTTTCACATCTTCCGTCCTGCTACATTAAAACTAAACCTTCCTTTTTGATATCCTCTCATTTTTGCTTCTTCTGTTGCTGCAAATATATCACGTATTAAATCAAATACACCTGTATATGTTGCTGGATTTGAACGTGGTGTTCTTCCTATTGGTGATTGATCAATATTGATTATTTTATCAATATTTTGTAATCCTTTTACTCCTTTGCATTTACCTGGTTTTTCATTTGAACCATTTAATTCTTTTGCTACTGTTTTATATAAAACCTCATTTACTAGTGTTGACTTTCCGAGAACCTGATACTCCTGTTACACAATTAAATACACCTAATGGAAACTGTACACTTATATTTTTCAAATTGTTTTGTGTTGCTCCTTGTACCTCTATCACTTTTGTTTTTAGATGTTTTCTTCTTGTCTTTGGAACTTCTATTTTTTTTCTTTTACTTAAGTATTGTCCTGTAATAGATTCTTTTACTTGTTTTATTTCCTCTGCAGTACCGTTGAGCCATAACTTTTCCACCATGTGTTCCAGCACCTGGTCCTATATCTATAATTTGATCAGCAGCATACATAGTATCTTCGTCATGTTCTACAACTAAAAGAGTATTTCCTAAATCTCTTAATTTTTTTAATGTCGCTAATAATTTATCATTATCTCTTTGGTGCAAACCTATACTTGGTTCATCTAATATATATAATACTCCTGTTAGACCAGATCCTATTTGAGTCGCCAAACGTATTCTTTGTGCTTCTCCCCCTGATAAAGTTCCTGCACCTCTAGATAATGTTAAATATTCTAGTCCTACATCTATCAAAAATTGTAATCTTTGATTTATTTCTTTTAATATAAGTTCTGAAATCATTTTTTGTGTTTTACTTAATTCTAGATTATCTAGATATTCTTTTATTTGTTTTATTGACATTTCTGTTAATTCATTTATATTTTTGTTTCCGACTTTAATTGCTAATATCTCTGGTTTTAATCTTGCACCATTACATGCTGGACAATGAGAATTTGTCATATACATTTCATAAAAATCTCTCATTCCCTGTGATTTTGTTTCACTATGACGCCTATCTAGTGTTGGTATCACGCCTTCAAAAGGTGCTTTAAATTTTCTTGTCCCTGCATATGATTTATATTCAAAATCTATTTCTTCTTCTCCTGTACCATATAATATTTTTTCCATGAACCAACGAGGTAAATCTTTTATCTTTTTATTTTTAATTTCTACATCATAATGTTTAGCAATACTTTCAAAATACATTTTTGCCATTGTGTCACCTTTTTTCATCGTGCTTGCACCAAAAGCTTTTACTCCATCATATAAAGTTTTGCTTTTGTCTGGTATTATTAAATCTTCATCCATTTTCATTAAATATCCTATTCCTGTACAGCTTGGACATGCTCCAAATGGATTATTAAAAGAAAACATTCTAGGTGTAAGTTCTGGAAAACTGAACCCACAATCTGGACAAGCATAATTACAACTATATAAAATCGGTTTATTACCAACTACATCTATTAAAACTAAATTTTCTGCATGTTTTAATGCTACTTCTACTGATTCTGTCAAACGACTTATTATATCTTTCTTTATAACTAATCTATCCACTACTAATTCTATTTCATGTTTCTTTTTTCTATCAATTTGAATATCATCTTGACCTAGTTCGTAAACTTCACCATCAATTCTCACTCTTACAAATCCTTCTTTTTGATATCCTTCTAATTGTTTTGTATATTCTCCCTTACGTCCTCTTACAACTGGTGATAATACTTGTATTTTTGTCCCTTCTGGTAATGCCATTATATTATCTATTATTTGATCTATAGTTTGTTTTTCTATTTTTTTACCACAATTTGGGCAATATGGAACACCAATACGTGCATATAATAAACGTATGTAATCATATATTTCTGTAACTGTTCCTACTGTTGAACGAGGATTTTTTGATGTTGTTTTTTGATCAATTGATATCGCTGGTGATAAACCGATCTATTCTTTCTACATCAGGTTTTTCCATTAATCCTAAAAATTGTCTTGCATATGAAGACAAACTTTCCACATATCTTCTTTGTCCTTCTGCATACAAGGTATCAAAAGCTAAAGAAGATTTACCAGAGCCTGAAAGTCCTGTTATTACTACTAATTTATCTCTTGGGATTTCTAAATCTATATTTTTTAAGTTATGTTCTTTTGCACCTTTTATTATTATTTTATCATTCATTTTTTGCCCCCTATTTTTAATAAAAAGCATAATAAAAGCAGTTTTATTTTTAAGCTTTTCTTTAAAAATTTTTACTGCTTCTATTATACTATATGTTATTTGTAAAAACAAGAGTTTGGTATATTATTTCTTAAAAAATTCCTACAATTTCTCCGTTTTTATCTATATCTATACTTTCTGCTGCTGGTACTTTTGGAAGTCCAGGCATTGTCATAATTTTTCCTGCAAGTACTACAATAAATCCTGCTCCTGATTTTAATTCTACATTTCTAACATGAATATTATAATCATTTTTACATTCTAAATTTTTGGCATCATCAGAAAAAGAATATTGTGTTTTTGCTATACATACAGGTAAATTTTCATATCCTAATTTTTTTATTCTTTCTATTTGTTGTCTTGCTTCTGTAGAATATTCGACATCTTTTGCTCCATAAATTTTGGTTGATACTTTTAGGATTTTTTCTTCAATAGAATCTTTCTCTTCATACATGTATCTAAATTCTTCTGGTTTTTCTACTAATTCAACTAATTTAGTAGCAATATCTGTTGCACCTTCTCCACCTTTTGCCCATCCTTCTACTAAGCTTACTTCTACTCCTTTTTGAGCTAGTTTTTCCTTTATAAAATCTATTTCTCTTTGTGTGTCATAGTTATATTTATTTAATGCTACAATCACATTTAATCCAAATTTATTTTTTAAATTATCAATATGGCGATATAAATTATCAATTCCTTTTTCTATACCTTTAATATTTTCTTCTTGTATTTTATCTTTTTCTATACCCCCATGATATTTAATCGCTTTTATTGTTGCAACTAATACAACTGCATCTGGTTTTAACATGGCTTTTCTACATTTTATATCTAAAAACTTTTCTGCTCCTAAATCTGCACCAAATCCTGCCTCTGTTATTGTATAATCTGCTAATTTTAGTGCCATCTTAGTTGCTATTATACTATTACATCCATGAGCTATGTTAGCAAATGGCCCTCCGATGTACAATAGCTGGTGTATGTTCTAAGGTTTGTACTAAATTTGGCTTTATAGCATCCTTTAATAAAACTGTCATTGCTCCTTGTGCATTTAGTTGTTTACAATATATTGGTTCATTTTTCTTATTATATCCGAACAAGAATGTTTCCAAGCTTTTCTTTTAAATCTTCTAAATTTTTTGCTAAACATACAATAGCCATAATTTCAGATGCTACTGTTATGTCAAATTTATCATGTCTTGGAACTATTTTGGTTTCTCCAGACAAACCTGTTTCTACTTCTCTTAGTTGTCTGTCATTTAAGTCCATACATCTTTTCCATACAACTTTATCAAATTCCAATTCATTTCCAAAATATATATGGTTATCTATTAAACTTGCAAGTAAATTATTAGCTGCTGTCATAGCATGTATATCACCTGTGAAATGTAAATTTATATCTTCCATTGGTGCAATCTGTACTTTTCCTCCTCCTGTTGCTCCTCCTTTTATTCCAAAAACAGGACCTAAAGATGGTTCTCTTAAAGCTAATATTGATTTTTTCCCAATTTTTCTTAATCCATCTGCAATAGCAATTGACATAGTAGTTTTTCCTTCTCCTAATGGAGTTGGACTAATTGCTGTTACTAAAATTAATTTTCCATCTTTTTTATCTTTTCTTTTTTCATAAACTTCATTTGATATTTTCGCTTTATATTTTCCATATAATTCTAAATCTTCTTTTTCTATTTCCACTTTTTCTGCTATTTTTTCAATATCTTCTAATTTTGTATTTCTTGCAATTTCTATATCTGTCATAACTGTCTCCTCCTTATTTTAAAATAACCGTGCTGTTTTTTATTTATAACTTACATCTATGATAATAATCCTACTATTAGTCCTATTAATGCTCCTACAAATACTTGTACTGGTGTATGTCCCAATACCTCTACTAGTTTTTCTGATACTTCTAAACCAGTTAATCCGAGGGGTTTCAATTAATTTATTTAAAAGTGCTGCTTGTTTTCCTGCTGCTCTTCTTACTCCGACATGCATCATACATAACAATAAATGCTACAATTACTGCTAATGCGAAAATTGGTGAATCAACTCCTTGGTATTTTCCAATTAATGTTGCTAAACCTGACACGACAGCCGAATGAGAACTTGGCATACCTCCTGCTCCCATAATCCTTTTAAAGTTAAATTTTTTAGTTGTTACCAAGTCATACACTAATTTAAATAATTGTATGCCAAACCATAGAAAAAATGGTATATATATATATTTGTTTTGTATAAATCCCTCAAAATTGTTCATTTTCTCTTTTTCTCCCTTTTATTTTTTATTATTCTGCCTCAAAGTCTTCTTCTTTTATCTGTGAATCTTTTTCAACTAACATTGTTATTTTCTTTTCAGCAGTATCTAATATTTTGCTACATTCCTTTGATATTTTTATTCCTTCTTCGAATTTTTCTACTGAAGTATCTAAACTTAATTCTCCTGTTTCTAACTCTTTCACAATTTTCTCCAAATCTTCTATTTGTTCTTCAAAACTTTTATTCATTTTTATTCTCCTTTGCCTTTATTTATTGTACCTTTGCTTGTTTTCTTCCATCTAAAAATCTAATATCTATTATATCTCCTTGCTTTAACATTTCTTTGCTTTTTACCACTTTCCCATCTTTTTGTGTTATAGAATATCCTCTGGCTAAAGTTTTTAAAGGACTTAACGTATCTAGTTTTGCGACTAATTCTATATATTTTGTTTTTTCTTTTTCTTGTTTTAGTTTTATTAAATTTTCCAATTGTTTTATGTTTTTATCTAATTTTAGATAATTATCATTAACTTTTTTAAATGGATCTTTAAAAACTGAACTTGACATACACTTTTCATATCTCATTTTCATAAGCTCTATTTTCTTTATTAAAGACATTCTCAATCTATCTTGATAACTATCTATTTTTCTTCTTACTTCATATACATCTGGAACTGCTAACTCTGCTGCAGCAGATGGAGTTGGTGCCCTTAAATCTGCTACAAAATCTGCTATTGTAAAATCTGTTTCGTGCCCTACAGCAGATATTATTGGAATTTCTGAATTATATATGCTATTTGCAACAACTTCTTCATTAAATGGCCATAAATCTTCTAAAGAACCTCCACCACGTGCTAAAATTAAAACATCTGCCAATTTGTTTCTATTCATAAATTCAATTCCCTTAGCTATTTCTTCTGCTGCGCCCTCTCCTTGTACTGGTACTGGCAAAAGTCTTATATATACATTTGGATTTCTTCTTGTAGATACATTTATAATATCCCTTATAACCGAACCTGTTTTAGATGTTAAAACCCCTACTACTTTTGGCATAAGAGGTATTGGTATTTTATGTTCTTCTTTAAATAATCCATCCTCTTCTAGTCTTTGTTTCATTTCTTGATATTTTGCATATAAATCTCCGTATACCATCTTCTTCCATAGCTCTTACATAAACTTGATATACTCCATCTCTTTCAAAAACAGAAACACTACCTAAAATCATAACTTTCATACCATCTTTTGGCATGAAAGTTAATTTTTGTGCATTAGATTTAAAACAGATGCATTTAACTAAAGAATTTTCATCTTTTAATGTAAAATACATATGCCCTGTATAATGATTTTTAAAATTTGATATTTCTCCTTTTAGTAATATATTATTTAAATATTCATCATTTGCTATTTTATCTTTTATATAACTATTTAAATCAGAAACTGTAATTGCTAAATTTGCATATTTCATATATTTTCTTCCTTTTTATTGTTTTATAATACTTGCTAAAATTCCATTTACAAAGTTTTTCGAAGTATCTTCACCATACCTTTTCGCAAGTTCTACTGCCTCATTAATTACTACTTTATAAGGAATATCTTTATATTTTATTTCATATATTGCAAGTTTTAATATCGCTAAGTCTATTTTTGATATTCTATCTATTTTCCAATCTGATTTTAAATTATTTTCAATTTTTTCTAAAATATCTTTTTCATTTTTCTTTATTCCCAAGACAGCATCTTGAATATACTCTATAGCTTTTTTATCTGTTATTTCATTTGTTTCTATATATAAATCTATCTTTTCTTGTAATTCTTCTTCTTTTTGAATTTCTAAACTATAAATAAGTTTAAAAGCTTGCTCTCTTATTTCTGATCTATTCATATTTCTTTCCCTTCTAGTATTTTTGCTTTTACATTTTATCTATAAAGCTTTTTAGTTTGGATTTTACATAGTCTTTGTTTTGTTGTACATAATTTCCTATGAAAGCTCCTAAAAATAATATAACAACTGCTAATATTAAATCATGTAATCTAGTAACTAGAATTAATATTGCAACTATTAATCCAATAATTGCTCCTTTAAATTGCTCCCAAAATTCTTTTATTCCGTTCATTTTGTATCACATTCCTTTCTTACTTAATTGACTAAAATGTTTTATTCTTCTTCTTTTGGAGAGACCCTTTTTACAGTAATATTTACTTCTTTTACCTCTAAATCTGTTGCTGTTTTTACTTTTTCTTTTATCTTAGTTTGAAGATTTGAAGACAAATCTTTTATTATAGCATCTGAACTAACAGTTAAATTAACAAATACTTTTACATTGTTTTCTCTATCTAATTCTACTCTAGTAGCAACTTCTTCTGCACTTTGAAAATTTAAAGCTACAGAATTTACTAAATTTTCAATTGTTTCTTTTGATATCATAAGTTTTCCACTTTCGTTTTCTAGTAAAACACCTTGTCTTACCTTATCTTTATCCTTAGAACTTGAGTCAAAAAAGATACATTTAATAGAAAGTAATATAAATAAAACACTAAGTCCTAGTAATACCTTACCTGATGTATCTCCTACTATTAATTTATGAATAATATCTCCAACTAGTGATATATCTAACCATCCAAATATTAATAAACATAATATGATAGATAATATTAACATTATATTAGAATATATAATTAGCGTAATTTTTTCTATAATTTTCATTTCCATTATTCTCCTTTTCTTCCTTTATTTTATTCTTCTTCTTTTTCTTCTTTATTGTCTATATCGTCCATTTCTTCTTTTGAAATATCTGTATTTACACCTTGTATATGAACATTTACTTCTTCTACCTTTAGTCCAGTCATATTTTCAACTGCTTTTTTTACTCTATTTTGAATTTCAAAAGCTACATCTGGTATTCTAGTTCCATATTCCACTATAATATTTACATCTATTTTAGCTGTCCCCTCATTGACTTCTACTTTTATTCCTTTTGCTAAATTTTTCTTTCCACTAAATACTTCTGATATTCCTCCTGCAAATCCTCCTGCCATTCCAGCTACTCCTGCAACTTCTGATACAGATACACCTGCAATTACTGCTACTACATCATCTGATATTTTTATTTCATCATTTGTTGTATCTATTTGATTATCTACTATTTCTTCATTTTCTTCTTTTTGTTTACTCATTTTACATTCCTCCTTTTGATACCTTTTTACAATAAAAAAGATATACTTGTAATTTATATTCCAAGTATATCAATTTTTTACTCTTTTTACAACTATTTTAATTAATTTTTTTAATAAACTTACTTTTATTTTATAATTTCTTTTGGTACTTTAATTTTATTTAATTCTTCATAATTATAAGTTTTATAATTTACATTATCTTTATTATAATAATTTCCTTGGAAGTAATATGATAATGTTGTTCCATCTTCTCGTTCAAAAATATAGGTTTTACCATTGTCATTATAAGCTATATCTACTTTTTCTCCTATTTTTATTTTATCAATTGCATTTACTAATTTTATTATTAAATCTTTATCCTGTGTTTTATAATAGGTATATCCTGCTTCTGTTTCTTCTTTAACTCTTACACATATAACGTTATTACTATTGTTTGATATTTGTTTTTTTATTTCTTTTTGTTCTGTACCATTGTTTTTTAATATAAAATAAATACTAGCAACTACTAAGACAATTAAAAGTAAACTCAATAATATAATAATATTTTTTTTCATCTCTTTCACCTATATTATTTATTTTTCAATATATCCTTCTATTGATTTTGTATACATGTTATCTGTTATTGTTTGATATCTTTCTCCTTTATAATCATCAGTAAATCCATTATATGCTTTATAAACATCTCCTGTTTCTGTATCATAAACTCGTTCATACCCTAAGATAGCATCACTTTGTTTTTGACTCATTATATCATAAGTAGCATTTCTTGATTCCCATGAAGACATTATAATATCTGATGTTTGATTACATATATTTCTAACATTTTGGAAATTTTTCATTACTGAATCTTGTTGGTTGTAAAATTGATTAATAAAAGTATCTGTAAATTCCAAAGATGAAACTATTTTATTTAATGGCTCTTCCCAATCTATAAATTCATCTTTAGGAGATGTTATAAATATTGTATTATATACATTTAAGTAATATATATCAATTTTATTACCAGAAAATCCATTTTCATAAACATAATATGGTCCAGGATCATATACATAAGCAGTAAATAATCCTTCTGCTTCTTTTCCATTTTCATTACTAAATGTTGCTCTTAATATATCTCCTCCAATAGAAGCTGTACCTATTTTTTCTATAGTATTAAAATTGTTCAAAGTAGGAAATGTAAATGTATCAGTATTATTTAATGGTCCCATTTCATTGAAAATCTTATAAAATCCTTCTGTTGTTTTATCTTCTATAACTGCTGTTTTTGCAAACATTTGATTTGGGTAAAATCTTTGTTGGAAATTTTTTGCTGCTTGTGATTTATTATATCCTTCTGTTTTCATATTAAAGAAAAATTGATATGCAGGATCTTCTGGATTATAAGCTTTAATTGTATAATGAATACAATCTCCTAGAACGTCAACTTTCCATCCTTCTGGTATATCTAATGAGACCAAACCATTATTAAATTTGGTATAGTTAATTTTTTTTGTTTCACTTTCTTTTATTTTAATTCCTTCTTTTTTCGTAATACCTCCATTGTTATTGGAACTATTACCATTATTATTGTTATTATCTTTTATAAATATCCCCCCTATAATTATTATTAACACAGCTATTATACTAGCAATTATTATTTTAAATTTATTATTTTTTATCTTCTCCATATTTATTATTCCCCTTCTAAAGTTTTCTTTGCATGTATTACAACTCTATACTTATTATTATTCGCACAAGTAGATAATGTTAAAATACTATCTTTTTCTGAAACATCTATTCCAAAATCCTTTATACTTCGTTTTTTTATAGTTTCTTCAAACTCTTTAAATTTTGTTTCATCAGCAAATTCTGTTTGAATGTAATAGTCTTCGCTCTCTATTTGATAAACAGAAAATACTTTATAAATACAATTTTCATTTTCTGTTTTAAATATAATATCCGTATTTTCTTGATTATCATACCAACTAGAGTTTAAGGCTTTTTTTAAACTTCCAAACATTGAATCATCTCTTCTATTATGTCCATAAATTATAATATTTTTATCTGTTCCATCAAATTTGTTTCTGTAATCTGCAAAAATCCATCCTGCTGAATTATCACTTTTGTCGAAACTATGTGTTAGATAAAAATCATTGTTTTGGGTTTTTACTATTGGGTATTCTACCTTAGTATCATTTACTTTTATCCATGCAACAGTCTCGCTATTTTGTTCTTTCAGTGATTTAAAGTCTACAATATATTTATTGTTATTTTCTATTGCTATACTACTATTTATTTTATCTACTATATCTTTATTAGTATTATTTTCTTTATACCAATTATATATTTTCATTCCAGAATATATTAATATACAAAATAATATTAGATAAATAATAAAAGTTAAAATTGTTTTTTTCTTATTTTTCTTACTTGTGTCTTTCTTTACATTTTTGTTATTATTTTTAACTTTTTTCATAGTTCTTCCCTTCTAATTTTATTACTAACTACTGGTATCATAAGTATTACCAATAAATTTATTGTAAATACTATGCAATATTTCATAATGTTATCACTTGTCTTTGGATTTAAAGTATTTTCGTTGCTTTTTTCTATTGAAATAGTTTTACTAGCTATTGCATAATTTGAAAAGCTTGATGTATTAAATATTATTGTATTTTTTTCTTTATCATAAGTTGTTGGTATAATTTCATAAGTTCCATCATGTTTTTCGTGAACAATCACTATTTCGTTACCATCAACACCTTCTTCTAATTTTAATGTAATTTTTGCTGGACTATTTAATTCTCTTAATTCATTTGTCCAAACATCATTTTCTGTTCCTTTATATATAACTTGATCTAAGTTGATATCTAAATATGAAGATATGTTATACCCTTTTGCTGCTTCTTTAAAATTTGAAATTTTATCTTGTTTTAGTTCAACATCTCTTACTGATAATATTACAGAACCTGTATCAATTTCATTATCTGTTATTTCTATATTACCTGACTGTATTTTTTCTGATTGTGTTTTCACTTTGTCTTCAACTTTTGTAAATAATGCTGATAAATGTAAAGGTGTAGCTGGCATATTAAATGTAAATGTACTTTGTTTATCATTTACAGCTTCAATTCTTGTTCCATTTAATGATGTTGATGTTAATTGATATCCATAATTAGGAATTAATTTTATTGTAACTTCCAATCCTGGTTTTATCCTAACTTCTCCTGTTGTTTGCGTTTTTTCTAGATAAGCATCATTATATTTAGGATATTTTTGCATTCCAAATCCTCTATCTTCTTCAACATATTCTTGCATTTGTTTTGATGTTAATATAGTACCATCTTCTAATTTTACCGATAATATCTCAACATCGCCATGTTGAACTAGTGAGTCTTGCCCAAATTTTTTTCCTGTATAATCCCAAGAAATAGGCATATTTATATTTTTATTTAATCCTCCACATACTACTTCTATATTATATAAAGTTTCATGATTAACAGTATATTTAGCTATATCAGTTACTCCAGTTATATCCATAGCTACACCATTAATTTTAATTGAGGAAATTGTTTTTCCAAATTCAACTGTTATTTGTATTTCATCTTGACTTTTCTTATCAATTTCTTTAGTAGAATTTATTTTCGATGTTTCCATACCATCATTAAATTTAATGTTATTTATTAAAACATCAGCAATATTTCCATTTGTAGAAATTGCATTAACTGTTACATTTTCTTTAGTCTGTCCTGCTTGTTGTCCTCCAAGGTTTTCTATTTCTATATTTAACACTCCTGAAAATTCGCTCGAACTAAGTTTAAAATAATTATTTGCAGGTATTGTATGTGCTACTCCATTTATCATTAAACGTATTTTATTATTATTTGGATTTTCTATCATCAAATAATATTCATATTCATTTAAATCAATTTGCACATTTTTTTCTGTGATATTTATATTTTCATAATTTTTACTAACATTTTCACTTTTTTTATATAATCCTACTTCTACATTTGATGTATTATAATAGATTTTGTTGTTTCTTATCTCTCCATTTTTAAAGTCCAATGTAGTATTATTTTGTGCATAAGATTTATTTGCTACAATTGGGATAATTGCATTTACCATTAAGCATATTATACATATTATTGATAAAATTTTAATTTTTTTCATTATCCTCACTTACCTTCCTTAATATTTTTATATTTATATTTTATCATATTATAATTTATAGTCTATTATTTTTACCAATTTTTCCATGATATTTTGGTAATTGATTTTTTTGTTTTTTTATGATATTGTATTAATAGTTATAAATACTAAAAATATTAATTATGGGGGCGTTTTATGACTTTTTGTGAACAATTAAATAAATATATAGAACAAGTAGATTGTACTTCACAAGAACTTGTCAATGCATCTGGTTTGTCTTCTACTGTTATTAGTCGTTATCGTAATGGAGATAGATCTCCAAGAATAAAAAGTAAACAATTAAAACAGCTAGCAGATGGCTTATATAAAATCAGTTGTGATAAAAAAATAAACATATCTTATGAAGATATTTACAATACTCTATCAACTGCATTAAATGATGTTAGTATTGATTTTGAACAATTAAGTAAAAATTTCAATGAAATAATTATAGCTTTAAATATTAATATTGCTGAATTATCTCGTTTTATTGGTTATGATGCTTCTTTTATTTCTAAAATTCGTACTGGAAATATAAAACCATCAAAACCAAAAGATTTTATTAAATTGGTATGTAACTTTATAGTATCAAAATACAATTCTCGGAGATGATAAGAAAACCATATCAATTCTTACCAATTGTCCAATATCTGATTTAAAAGATGATTCTAATTATCTTTTAAATTTAATAAATTGGTTTTCTACTAACTCAACACAAAATGATAGTTATATTAATGATTTTTTAAATAATCTAGACTCATTTGATTTAAATGAGTACATAAAAGCTATACATTTTAATGATCTAAAAGTACCATTTGTTCCTTTTTATAAATCTAGTTCAAAATCTTATTATGGTATAGAAGAAATGAAAAAAGGAGAATTAGATTTTTTTAAGGCTACTGTCCTTTCTAAATCAAATGAACCAATTTTCATGTGTAGCGATATGCCTATGGAAGATATGGCTCAAGATATTGAATTCGGAAAAAAGTGGATGTTTGCAATTGCTATGACTCTAAAAAAAGGACTTCATTTAAATATAATTCATAATTTAGACAGACCATTTAATGAAATGATGTTAGGATTAGAAAGTTGGATACCAATTTATATGACAGGACAAGTTTCGCCTTATTATTTAAGAGGTTTTCAAGATTCTGTTTATTGTCATTTCAACTACGTATCAGGTGCAGTTGCTCTTACTGGAGAATGTATCAATGGTTATCATGATAAAGGTAAATATTTTTTAACAAGTAATAAATCAGATGTTGCTTATTATAAAGAAAAAGCTACATGTCTACTAGATAAAGCTACACCTCTTATGAAAATTTATACTGCTGAATCCAAAAGTGCCTTTGAAGCATTTATGACTTCAAGTATTAATACCACTAAGAATCGTAGAAGAATTTTATCTTCTCTTCCTATTCATACAATTTCTGATGAATTGCTTTTAAAGATCTTAAAACGTAATAATGTCACAGATAAAGACATAAAAAATATAACAGAATCTATAAACAAGCAAAAACAAATAATAGAAAAAGTACTAGACTCTAATATTCTTGAAGATGAAATACCTAAACTTTCAAAAAAAGAATTTAATAATCATCCTGTAAAGCTTTCTCTTTCAGATAGTTTTTATGAAAATAACGTTTATTATAATTATGAAGAATATCTAGAGCATTTAAAATCGACAAAAAAGTATGCTAAAAATACTTCAAACTACAAGTTAAATATAAGTTCTAATCATACATTTAGAAATATCCAGATTCTTATTTGCAAAAATAATTGGGTTATGATTTCTAAAGATAACAGCCCATCTATTCATTTTGTAATTAATCATCCAAAACTTAGAGATGCAATTGAACACTTTATTCCTCCTGTTGTTGAATAAAAGTACAAAGTCACTACTTAAAGTGACTTTATACTTTTATTATTTAAATTTATTAATTTTCCTGCTCTTTTAGTAATAATCATACATATTATTCTAGTTGAATTTTTCAAATTGTTTTATTATATTTCCTCTTAAGAAATCCCCTACTGGCATTTTTTTTGCATTTTCGCCTTGAATTTCTATAACTTTAATAATTCCTTCTTTTGCTTTTATAAATAACCCAATTTTAGAATCAGATAAAATAACTGTTCCATTTTCTAATTTATCAATATTTTCATCTATTATTTCCTCTTGTTCTATTTTATTATTATCTAATAACTCAACTTTCCAGAATTTTATTTTCTTACCATTTAAAAATGTATATGCTCCCATAATTGGATTTAATCCTCTAATTAAATTCTTTATTTCTCTGGCTGTTCTTTCTTCCCAATTTATTTTAGCAATTTCTTTTTTCAACATAGGTGCAATTGAAAAATCCCCTTGTTGCTTTTGCCTAGGAGCTGTATTATCTTTAATCTTTTCTAAAGTTTCTACAAGTAATTTTCCACCAATTTTAGATAATCTATCCCATAATTCTCCTGTTGTTTCATCTTCTCCAATTGTTACTTCTTGTTTTAATATAATATCTCCTGTATCCATTCCTTCATCCATATACATTGTAGTTATTCCTGTGGTTTTATCTCCATTTATTACTGCCCATTGAATAGGTGCTGCCCCTCTGTATTTTGGAAGTAATGAACCATGTACATTAATACATCCTAATTTTGGTAATTCTAATATTTCTTTTGGAAGTATTTTTCCATATGCTACTACACAAATAACATCTGGATTTAAGCTTCTTATTTTCTCTATAATATCAGTATTTTGTCTTAATGTTTGTGGTTGATATACCGTTATTTTTTTTTCAATTGCAAATTCTTTAACAGGTGACATGACCATTTTCATACCTCTACCTTTTGGTCTGTCTGGATTTGTTACTACTGCTAGAATCTCATGACCTGCATTATATATATTCTCCAAACTTTCTTTAGCAAAATCTGGTGTACCCATAAAAACAATTTTCATATTTTTCTTCCTTTCCTAAACTCCTATTTTTCTGGCTCAATATATTCTAACGTTCCTGGTATTATTTTATCTATAAATACTTCTCCATTTAAATGATCTACTTCATGGCAAATTGCTTGTGCTAACAATTCTTTTGCTTTCACTCTTATCTTTTTTCCTTCTCGATTTGTATATTCTGCTGTTACTTCAGCTGGTCTAATTACTTTGGCAAACTCATTTGGAAAGCTTAAACACCCTTCATCTACCTCTTGTTCACCTTTTGTTTTTGTAATAACTGGATTTATCATTACTATTGGTCCATTATCATCGTAAAGATCTATTACAATAACTCTTTTTAGTATTCCGACTTGTACTGCTGCAAGACCAACTCCATTATATTTATGCATTGTTTCTATCATATCATCAATTAGTGTTTGTAATTTTTCGTCAATTTCTTCTATCTCTCTTGATTTCTTTTTTAGTATTTCATCATCTTTATATCTTAAGTTTCTAATTGCCATATTTTTTCTCCTTCCTTTATGCCATATTATTAGGATTAACATCAATTGAAATTCTTGTAGTTTTTAAATCCTTTTGATACATATCTTTTAAGCAATTATTTAAAATTTCATTTGCACATTTTGTAACATTTCCTTTTATAATAATACGATATCTATATCGATTTTGTATTTTGTCAATTGGTGCTGGCATAGGTGCAAATATTTTAAATTCTTTATCCATTTTATTTTTTAATGTTTCATATAAATTATTGCTTATTTGTTTTGCTTCTTTTTCTTTTAAACTATCTATACTAATTATTATTATATCGCTAAATGGTGGATATTTCAACTGTTTTCTCAATGCAATCTCAGTTTGATAAAATTTTTCATAATCTTGTAATCTAGCAGATTGTATAGTGAAATTTTCTGGATTATATGTTTGTATAATTACTTTACCTGGTAATTTTTCTCTTCCTGCTCTTCCGAGCTACTTGTGTTAAAATTTGAAATGTCTGCTCATTTGCTTTATAGCTATCTATATTTAATGAACTATCTGCTGCAATTACTCCAACTAGTGTTACATTTGGAAAATGATGTCCTTTCACAACCATTTGTGTTCCTATTAAAATATCTATATTTTCATCTTTAAATTTATTTAATATCTCTTCATGTGAATTTTTCTTAGTTACAGTATCTACATCCATTCTAATTGTTGTTGCTCCGTGGAAATTGTTTATGCACTTCTTGTTCTAACTTTTGAGTTCCTGTTCCAAAGTAGCGTATTTTATCACTATGGCATTCTGGGCATATTTTTACTACATCTTGTTGATAACCACAATAATGACATTTTAGTTTTTTCTCAAAACTATGATATGTAAGACTTATATCACAGTTTTTACACTTAACAGTATAACCACAATTTCTGCACATAATAAATGTAGAATATCCTCTTCGATTTAAAAATAAGATTGTTTGTCTTTTTTTCTTTATGTTGTTTTCTATTTCAGAATATAGTTTTCTACTAAGCATAGAACGATTTCCGATTTGCCAGTTCATCTTTTAAATCTATCAATGTAACCTCTGGCATAGAAGATTTATTTGCTCTTTTGGTTAATTGTAATAATTCTATATTGTTTAATGTTGTTGCATTATAATATGTATTTATATCTGGTGTTGCACTTCCTAACAAGAGAACACAATTATTTTGTTTTGCAATATATTTTGCCACTTGTTTTGCATCATATTTTGGGTTTGCTTCTGATTTATATGAGTTATCATGTTCCTCATCAATAATTATAATTCCTAAATCTTTTACTGGCGCAAATATAGCAGATCTTGCACCAATGATTATTTTTGCATTCCCCTCTTTTATTTTATTCCACTCATCATATCTTTCTCCAATCGATAATTTACTATGCAAAATTGCTATTTTTTCTTTTCCAAATCTAGAAATAAATCTATCTAACATTTGAGGTGTTAGTGATATTTCTGGCACTAATACAATTGCTGTTTTTTTATTTTCTATTACTTTTTGTATTAATTGCAAATATACTTCAGTCTTTCCGTGAACCTGTTACTCCATATAATAGAAACTCCCTAAATTCTTCTTTTCCTATTGATTTTTCTACTTTCATATATGCATCTTGCTGCTCTTGGCTTAATTTAAGAAATTTAGTTTTATCTACATCTTTATCTTTTAACGGATTTCTCTTTATAGTTTTTTCCACTAATTCCAAATAGCCATTTTTTATTAGTGTATTTACTATACTTCTTGAACAATCTGTGAGCATTTCTATTTCTGGTACTGTTGCTCCCTCATTATCTTTCACAAAATTAAGTACTTTTCTTTGTTTTTCTGATTTTATTTTACCTTCTTCTATATCAATTTCTATTTCTTCTATATCCTTTTTTAAGTATATAGTATTTATAATCTTGTTTTGTACTTTTATTTCTTTACTTCTAGTTCCTGGTGTTAGCATAAGTTTTATACAATCTGATACATTACAAAAATATTTTTTTGCCATCCATCTTGCAAGTTCAATTTGTTTATCAGTTATATTATCTTCTATCCTTATTATGTCTTTTACTTCATATTTAGACTTTTCTTTAATACCTACAACAAATGCTATTTCTGTTTTTCCACCTTTACCAAATGGCACAACTACTTTACTTCCTATTATGATAAGATCTTCTAAATTGTTTGGTATATTATAATCAAAGGTTCTATTTAATTTTTTTGCTGTTCTGTTTATTATTACTTCTGCTACCATTTTCTCTCCTACATAATTATCTTTATTTTATAGTATATCAAAGTTTTTTGCTAATTACAAGAAACTTTTAAGTCATTGTACTTAAGTATAAAAAATGCCACGGCTATCTTCGTGACATTTCTAATTTTCTCTCATCTTCTATTATTGTTTGAATAACATCAACTGTTTTTTCAAAATCATCATTTTTTATAACATAATCATATAGTTTAATTTTAGATTCTTCATATTCTAATCTACCAAGTCTTAATTCTAGTTGTTCCTCTGATAAATTGTCTCCTCTAGCAATTAATCTTCTTCTTAATTCTTCTTTTTCTACTTTCAAAAATATAGTAACTAACTTGGTTTCATTTTTTAATAATTTCATTAAATTTTCAGTTCCATTTACTTCTATATCTTTTACTATTATTTTTCCTCTTTTAATTTTTTCATTCATTAATTTTTTAGATGTTCCATAATAATTTTCATGATGTACATCATACTCATAAAATTCATCATTTTTTATTTTTTCTTCGAATTCTGACTTTGTAATAAAATGATACTGTACTCCTTCTTCTTCTCCTTCACGGGGATTTCTCGATGTAAAAGATGGAAGAGTAATGAGATCTTCCATTCTTTTTATTAATTCTTTTTTTATCGTGTCTTTTCCTGCACCTGAAACTCCAGATAATATTACTAACATATTGTTACCTTCCCTTCTGCAATCTCATTTGCAGCTAATGTAACAGGAGACTCTTCTTTAACATCTGTTTTCGCTTCATCTCCTGCAGCAATTTGTCTTGCACGTCTTGCTGTTGCTATTACTAATTCATATCTATTATCAGCCTTTTCTAATAATTCTGATACACTTGGTTTTACCATCATTTTAAATCAACTCCTTAAATTTTATTTATTTTCCATAATTTGTTTATTTATTTCCTCTTGAGATATTGTTTTATCTATTCTACCACCAACTGTTTCTGGTTGTACAGCTGATAAAATAATATGTCCAGAATCCATTATTAATACTGCTCTTGTTCTTCTTCCATATGTAGCATCTACTGCTGTTTTGTCATCTTTTGCCTCTTGAATCATTCTTTTAATAGGTGCTGATTCTGGGCTTACTATAGCTACAATTCTTTCTGCTGAAACAATATTTCCAAATCCTATATTTACTAATTGCATAATATCAAATCCTTTCTATTCTATATTTTGAACTTGTTCTCTTATGTTTTCTATTTGTGTTTTTATTTCAATTACACCATTTGTAATATTTAAATTATTTGCTTTTGAACCAATTGTATTTGTTTCTCTATTCATTTCCTGAATAATAAAGTCTAATTTTTTTCCTATTGGTTCGTCAGAACTTAAGAGTTCTTTAAATTGTGATATATGACTATTTAATCTTGTTACCTCTTCTTCTATAGAACATTTATCAGCAAAAATAACTACTTCTTGTGCTAATCTATTTTTATCTATATCTTGTTCTTCTTTTAAAAGCTGTTTTATTCGTTCTTCTAATTTTACTACATATTCTTCAATAAGTCCAGTAGAAAGTTTAGATATTTCTTTTACCTTTTCATCTATCTGATTCAAACGTATTAATATATCTTCTGCCATTTTATTTCCTTCTATTGACCTCATTTGTATTAGTTTTTCTGTTGCTTGTTCTACTGTTTTTATTAATTCTTGTTTTATTGTTTCATCTTCTTGATCATTTTGTATCTCTAATACATCTGGATATTTTGCAATTTCATTTACTTGTATATCAGCTAATATATCCTCTTTTTGTGCTAATTCTTTTAGCTCTTTTATATACATTTTGGCTAATTCAGTATTTATTTTTATTTTTCTTCCTTCATTTGAATCGTTTTCAAAATTAATAAATACATCTATTTTCCCTCGTTTTATTTTAGAACTAATTTCTTTTTTTATACTTTCTTCTAGATAACTTATCTGTTTTGGCATTTTTACAGATATATCTAAATATTTGTGGTTGATACTTTTTATTTCAACTTGATATTTTCTTAAGTTTTCTTCTATGTTGGCTCTTCCATACCCAGTCATACTTTTAATCATTTTCTTTTCCCTCTTTTTTAGATTTATTTTTGCTTTTCCTTGCCTCTTTTTTTATAGGTTCTTCTTCTTTCACAATTTCTGGTATATCACTTAGCCCTTTCAAATAGCATTTTCTTTCTTTAGTATAAATAATAATTGCTTTTAATACATAATAAATTGCAATTATATAAGAAGATGTTAATAGATAAACTCTAAAATCATATTTAAATAATGTAGTTATATGCATTATGGATAATGAATGTATTGATAAAACTATTAATTCTATTGCTGTTACTGCTATTTGTCCACTGTCTTTTTTATATGCTTCTTCTAATGCTAAGATTCCTAAAACTAGAAAAGTTCCTGAAAATACTTCTATATCTCCTGTTAATCTTTCAATATTCATTCTAGTGTATGCATAATTTAAAATCATAAAATAACACATAACTCCTATTGCTCTCAATATATTTTTAAATATTGTTTTCATTGTTTCCTCCTAATTTTCTAATTCGTACATTATAATACTCAAAACATTCAAAGCTACAGTTTCTGTTCTTAATATTCTCTTTCCCAATGTTATTGTAATAGCTCCATTTTCTTGTAACATTTTTATTTCTTCACTATCAATTCCACCTTCTGGACCAATAATTACTCCAATTTTTATTTCTCGATTATTATATTTTTGTTTTATTTTTTCTAATTCATTTTTCAAAGTGTTTTTATTTTCATTTTCATATGCTACCAATACTATATCATACTTATCAAATAAATTACAAACATTTTTTAGATTTATAATTTGATTTATATTAGGAATAATATTTCTACCACATTGTTTAGCTGCAACTTCTGAGATTTTTTGCCATCTATCTATTTTCTTTATTTTGTCCTTTTCATTTAATTTTACTACACATCTTTTCATTTCAATTGGTGTAATTTCATATACTCCTAATTCAACAGATTTTTGAATAATTAATTCCATCTTATCTGCTTTTGGTAATCCTTGCAAAATACTAACTTTTATATTAGATTCTACTTTATTTTCTATTTGCTCTTTTATTTTACATTCAATACAATTTTCTTCTATACTTATTATTTCTGATAAATAATCCTTTTTTGTGGAAGTATTACAAATCATTAATTCATTTCCAACTTTTTTTCTTAGTACATTTTTGATATGCTTTACATCTTGACCAATTATTTTTATTTTTTCGTCATTTACTTGTTCTTCAGTTACAAAAAATTTCGGCATACTTTTTCTCCTTTATACTTGCTTATTATATCATATTGTTATTTATTTTTCTATGCAAATTGTAAGTTTAAATTTATATTTTATCTCTAAATTTTCCTAACTAAAACTTAATTATTAATAAAACCTATATATTTCTATACAGGTTTCTACTTCTTATTATAATTTTATTAATAGTTTTCTGCTTTAATTTCAAAATATGCTTTTGGATGACTACATACTGGGCATATTTCTGGTGCTGACTTTCCAATTACTATATGTCCACAGTTTCTACACTTCCAAATTCTATCTCCGTCACGACTAAATACTAGTCCATCGTCTATGTTTTCTATTAATTTTTTATATCTTTCTTCATGTTCTTTTTCTATTTTTCCAACTTCAGTAAAAAGATAAGCAATATGGTCAAATCCCTCTTCTTTTGCTTCTTTTGCCATTCTATCATACATATCTGTCCATTCGTAGTTTTCTCCTTCTGCTGCAGCTTTTAGGTTTTCTAGTGTTGATTTCACTTCTCCACCTTGTAATAATTTAAACCACATTTTTGCATGTTCTTTTTCATTATCAGCTGTTTCTTGAAATATAGCTGCTATTTGCTCATATCCATCTTTTTTTGCCTTACTTGCAAAATATGTGTATTTGTTTCTTGCTTGTGACTCACCTGCAAATGCTTCCATTAAATTTTTTTCTGTTTTACTTCCTTTTAATTCCATACTAAAAATCCTCCTTTTGTTTTTGTAAATGATTATTCTAGATAATTATCTACCTTTTTTATAAATATCATATTTTCTATAATATTTACTATTCCATATATTACAATTGCTGTTCCTATTGTTTGAAGTAATGCCCCATTATTTACTAATACATACATTCCTGCAATAATCATTACAATAGCTAAAATTAATGTTGCTAACCATAATTTTGATTTATAGTCTTTCCATACAATAGATGTTTGTAAATTCATAATTCCACTATAAATAATCCAAATTGCTATTAAAACTCTAAAAGCTGATAATATAAAATCTGAACAATACATTATAACAATTCCTACAATTATTAATACTACTGCTATTGCTAGAACATAACTATCTTTATTTTCTGATGAAAAATAATCAATTATCTTTAGCACTCCCATTACCATAAATATAATTCCTAAAATTACTGCAACAGCTGATTTTATTGTTTCTGGTCTAGTAATTAAAAGGACACCAAATAGAACAAATATTACTGATATTATTATATCTGTCCATCCTGATTTTTTTAAAAAACTTTTCCACATAATAACTACCTTCTTTTCTTTTATTTTTTACCATATTATCATAAAAATTTTAAATTGTACATAAATTAACAAATTTTTTTTTACTTTTTTCTTTTTATACATGGATTGCCATATGCAACTACATTTGAAGGAATGTCTTTTGTAACAACACTGCCTGCCCCAATAGTAACATTATCTCCTATTGTAACTCCTGGAAGAACTACAACATTACCACCAAACCATACATTATTTCCAACTTTAATTGGTTTTGCATATTCTAATCCTTTATTTCTTAATTCGACTTCTATAGGATGTCCTGCTGTGTAAAAGCCACAATTTGGTCCTATAAATACATTATCTCCAAACTCTACTTTTGCACCATCTAATATAACGCAATTATGGTTCATATAAAAATTTTCTCCAATAAATATATTATACCCATAATCACAATAGAAATTAGATTCAATCAAAATATTTTCCCCTGTTTTCCCAAACAATTCTTTTATTATTGCTTTTCTTTCTTCTCTATTTGATGGTTTTATATTATTATACCTAAAGCATATATCTTTTGCCTTTTGCATTTCCTTTATTATTTCTTTATTATAGTTTGCATCATAAAGTTCTCCATTATCTCTTTTTTCTTTTTCTTCCATATTTCTCCCTTTCGTTTTCTAAAATATTTTCGGAATAAAAATCATAAGTCCAATTATAGCAGCACCTATTGCTACTATCAAAACTGCTCCTGCTGATATATCTTTTGCAATTTTAGCTTGTTCGTTTTTTGTTGGCATAATCATATCTACAACAGTTTCAATTGCTGTATTAAATAATTCTGCAGAAATTACAATAGAAAATAAAATTATACAAATAATCCATTCTATTTTATTAATTTTTAAAATAATACCTGCTATAATTACTAATACCATAATAGTTGCATGTATTTTAATATTTCTCTCATTTTTAAAAGAAGCCATAATACCTTCAATAGCATATTTAAAACTATTTATTATTTTTTTATTTTTCATCTTCTTTTTCTCTTTCTAATATAAATTTTTTTACTATACTTGTATATATAATCAAGTATGAAACCGATACAGTAAATCCAGCTAGTACATCGCTTGTGTAATGTACTCCTAAATATATTCTACTAATTCCAATACTTACAATTAATATACTTAGAACTATAATTAATGTAATTTTTAATTTTTTATTTTTTACTTTTTTATATATTAAATATATCAAAAATCCATAAAATGCTGCACTTATCATAGAATGTCCAGAAGGAAAGCTATATCCGTGTTTCATCAATTAATCTATAGTCTGTTGGCCTTGGCCTTTGCACAATATTTTTTAATATAATATTTAATAATGTACTTATTATTAAATTAACCCATATACTTAAACCTATTTTCTTATCTTTTATAAATAAAAATAAACATATACTCAAAAATATTAATACTTTAGCTCCTCCTAAATTGGTTATTACTTTTGTAATTGGAGTAACAAAATCAGATATTAAATATGTAGATATTATCTTATATCCTATAATATCTTTTCTCATAATTTCTTCTTCAAACACATCTTCTACTAATGCTAAAAAAATCACTATACTTATAAATAATATTATCCATTTGTAATTTTTTAAAATAAATTCTTTTGTTTTTTCTACTTTTTGTTTCATATTTTTTCCCTTTTTAATCAAATATAATTTTCTTTTCTTCTATATGTTCTTTAATAGATTCTGCTATTAATTCATGTCCTTTTTCATTTGGGTGTATTCCATCTTCACATAAATATTTATTATAATTTTTCTCTTCTAGAAATTTTGAAGTAATATCAATAATAGGAATATTATTTGTCAAGGCTAGTTTAAATACTTCAATATTATATCTCTCATGCCAATTTGTAATAAACTGTTTATCATTATTCATCCATTCCATAATATTATGTCCATTTAATCCTTTTGATATTTTTTCAAAATATCTTTTTGAATCAATTGGTGGTAATGATAATAATACAGGTGTTTTATCCATTTTCTTTATCTTTTCAATCAAATCTGTATAAAGCATTTTAAAATCTTCTATTGTACTATTTGGCTTGTGTATTCCTTTTGGATTTTCAGAAATTTCTTTCCAGTTGAAATCACAGTCATTTCCCCCAAATTCTAATACAACATATTTTCCCTTATTTTCTTTTATTATATCTATATTTTTTTCGAAACTTTTTTCCCCTGTACTTATAGTACTACCAAACTTTGCTTTGTTTTCTATTTCTATTCCTAATACTTCTTGACAAATATTAGAAAAATTATTTTTTGATACCCTATATTTTTCATTTTCAAAAATTACTCCTTTTAGTACAGAATCTCCAAAAGCACTTATTGTTGTCATTATTTTCCTCCTATTTTTATTTATCTAATCCTAATCTTTTTCTTTGAATTTTTGTATTAATTTCTGAAGAAACAGTAGTATTTCTAGTTTTTGGTGCTGTTTCATTTTCTTCCTCAATATATTTTAGTCTATTTCTAAATTCTCTAAAATTTTCTTTTTTATTTTTTTCTTCTTTGTTCTTGTTACCTTTACTTTTATCATTTGGTAACTTCCCATCTGATTTTAGTTTCAATTCCAATTGCTTAGCTTGAAAAATTTTATTTATTTTATACATAATTTTATTCCTCCCTATTTTAGCTTTTATTTATATTATGCTTTACAATTAGTTTTTATAAACAAAATAAGCTAAGAATGAAGTTAAATTATCTTTATTATTTTTTCTTTTTAATTTTTGCTATAAAGAAGCCTTCATATAAATCAGTTGGTGCCACACATAAACAACCTTTAATCTTTGTAGAAAGAATTGGTAAATCCTCCATATTCTTTATATTTATTGGTTCAATTTCTAGATTTTTTGTATTATTTAATATTTTATTTAAAATATCTTCATTTTCTTCTTGTAAAATTGAACAGGTAGAATATACCATTTCTTTTCCAGGTTTCAATATATTTACAGCTTTTTGTAATAATGTTAATTGAGATAAACTCGATTTCTTAATTAGTTTTTCAGTAAATGTTTTTTCTACATTTAAGTTTTCAATGTTTAATGTTCCACTCCCACTACATGGTGCATCTAAAAGTATTTTATCAAAAGAAAAGAAATCATCTATATATCTAGCATCTGTTCTCATTATATATACACAACTTGCTCCTTGTTTTTCTATATTATATTTTAACTTTTCTGCTCTTACAACATTCATTTCACATGCTGTAATATTTGCTTTATTGTTTGTCATTGCAGCTATTTGAGTTGTTTTTCCTCCAGGTGCTGCTGTCATATCTAATATATCAGTCTGCTCTTCTGGTTCTAATACAATAACTGGTAACATTGAAGACAAACTTTGAAGATAAATTTTTCCAGTTTTATAGATATCTAATTTTTGAATTTCGTTTTCTCTTAAATTTTCAATTATAAATGCATTCTCATTCCAGTCTACTTTACTATATTCAATATTTTTATTTTCTAATATATTTTTTATCTCATCATTATTGCTTTTTAACGTATTTACTCTAAACGTTACTTTTCTTTTTGCTTTATATCCTTCTATAATCTTTAATATTTCTTCTTTTTTGTATTGATTTTCTAATTTTTCTTTTAGAAATTCAGGTATTATTTTCATTTCACTTTGCATTTTATACCTCTATTCTTTTTTATATGTGCATATTATACTACTTTTAAATAAATTATACAAATTTTTTCCTTGCGATTTTTAGTTTTTTTATATATAATGTTTTTATATTAAAATTATAGGAGAATAACAATGGAACATTGGAGTATAGAAGATTATAAAAATTTTACAAATAAAACTGCTCATAAGAGTAAATATAGATCAAATAAGATTTCAATTGATGGTCATACTTTTGATAGTCAAAAAGAAGCCAATTATTATTGCGAACTAAAAATAAAATTGCAAGCAAAAGAAATTAATGGCTTTTGCTTGCAACCTACTTTTATTTTGGCTCCTGGTTTAAAATATAAAGCTGATTTTATTGTATTTAATAAAGACAATTCTACTCAAGTAATTGATGTTAAAGGATTTAAAACCAAAGAATATATTGCTAAGAAAAAAGTTTTCGAAGATAAGTATAATTTAAAAATAACTGAAATTTAATTTTTAAAAAACTTATCAAATAACCCTTGAGATTGGTTGTTTTTCTTAGTCTTTGTCTTTGATTGTTTTTGTTTTGCTATTTTTTTCTTGTTATTCTTTTTATTTTCTACCTTTTCTTCTGCAATATCTTCATCTTCATAATCTTCTTGAAAATCCTCACTATACCCCTTAAAAAATCCTCTTAAAAACTCTTCTTTGCCCTCATCATCTTCTGACTCAGAATAATTATTTCTATAATCATTATAATAATCATCTTCATCATATTCATCATCATAATCATCATAATCATTATAATCATCATTTTCACCATAATTATCATAGTCATCATCATAGTCATATGATTCATCATCATAATTATAATCGTCTTCATCATCTTCGTAAAATTCATCTTCGTCATATTTTTTATTTTTCTTTTTGTTATTTTCTTTTTTTACAGCACTATGAACTTTTTTGTTTCCTTGTTTGCTGTTATGACGTTTTTGTTCTTCTTTTTCTTTATCTTTTCTGGTTATTTCATCATCATCTTCATCATATGATTCATCATTATAATCTAAATATCTATTAATACTTATCTCTTGTTTTTCTTTATTTTTACTATTTAAAAACATATCTGGTAAAAGTTCTGTATCATCTGTTTCTATTTCTTCTACTTTATAATCTGATAAATCTTTATTAAATTTCTCACTAACCTCTTCTTGGAATACATTATAAATGTTTTTTAATCCTTCTATTCTCCAATAGTTAGAATTTATCACTGTTCCCATATTAATTCTAGCACTTGTTATTTCTTCTTCTAAATATTTTTGTCTAGATTCAATGTCTCTTAAATAAGTTTTATTATATAATTCGTTATATGCCTTTTTAGTTGCTTTTCCCATTGTTTCTTTGATTATTAATTGATATAGATTATCAATTTGTTTAATATCTACTTCAAAGTTTTTACAAGCTTCTTCCATTAATTTTTCGTGCGTTCTTTTACCATTAATTGATGTCATTCTTTCATTATCTAGAAATCCAATAATATATTCTTTTTCTGCTCTTAAGAATGCTAATTTTACACTAGCATCTCTTAGTAATTTTTCTGCTTTTCCTAATTTTATATTTTCGTTATTTAAATCATTTAAAAGTTTTTTCATTCTTTCATAAGTACTAAGATATAATTCTGCTTCTTTCTGAGCAATTAGCATTCTTGTATTGACAGCTAATGATATTGCTTGATCATAAAATGCTACCTTTTCGCTTTTTCCGTTTTTTATCATTATGTTTATTATTTCTTGTATATCTTGTTCTTTATCACAATTCATAAAATCTTTAATCTTTTTTACATCTTTTACATCTATTTGATTAAACATTTGATTAGCATTATCTATATTGTTCATATGATTTGTTTCTGCTGCTCTTCTAATTCTTGTAAACTTATTTCTTTCTTTTTGTCTTTGAGTAAAAATAACTAAAGATTTTACATATTTTTCTCTTAAATCTTTTAATTTTTCATTATTTTCATCCATTATTCCTTCTATTTTTTGTAATTTAGTATCTAAGGTATTTGGATTTTCTCCTAAATCATTAAAAAATACGTTTCTTGCATTTTCTAATTCTAGATTTGACTTGTGTAATTCTGCTTGCTCGTTTTGAATTTCTTCAATTTCTTTTGCTACCTCATCAAATTTTACAATTACCTTTTCTTCTTCTTCTACTACTTTTTGATATTCTTTTACTGCTTCTAACATTTTACAGTAATTTTCATAGTTTAATTTTAAGTTGTTTTCTTTAGTAAACCCGAAAATTTTTTCAAAATATCTTTCTAAGACAATTGCACTTCTCTCATACATTGTGAAACCTCCAAAATTCTACTTTTTTCCCTATTATACATAAAATAATAAAAAAAGTCTAGTATTAACTAAACTTTTTTTATTTTATATTAAACTTTTTTATTTAATAATTTCATTTTTGCTATATTCTTCTGGTTTTAACCCTAATCTTGTTTTTGTATAATCATTCCTTTTATTTTGTCTTTTATTCTTCTTTTTTTCTTATATTAATGCTAGGTTTCTTAATTTCTATATTACTTTTTCCTATTTCAAAAAATGCGTTCAAAGTCTTTATCATTATTTCTTTACTTTCTTGGTCAAGATGTTTATAAGTTGTTAGCATTGCCTTTGCACTTACAAACCATTTACTACTAATTTCAGACAAAGTCTGTGCCTTTGTTGCATTTAATATTTCAAATAATGTGTCAACAAATTCCTCTCTTTGTTTTGGGCTGACTTCTTTTAACCAATCCGTAATTGTTTTATCTATAAATTCACTTGAATTAGTTAATTCATCTTTTACAAAACTATCAGCTAATACTTGCCATGTATATAAATCATGTTGCATTATTCCGAGTTTGTGTACTTTTCAAAATAATTGTTTCTTCTTCATGATTTAAAAGTCTTCCAATTATTGAAGTTTGTGGTATGTAAGTGTGAACTCTATCTATTATTTCTTTATATTGTTCGCTATTTACTACTTCATCACAAAATCCTGGTCCATCATTATTATAGACATTAATTATTTTATCTTTGACATGTTTGTTACAAAATGCTGCTGCATATACTGCAAGGTTTCCTCCTTTTGAATGTCCACCAACACGAATTCTATTTTTATATTTTTTTGCTACACTTTCTAAATAATTTACTGCATCTGTTTGGGCTGGAACTAATTTACTAAAACTCATATTAAAATCTTCTTTCCATCCAACTATTGTATTATCTGTTCCTCTATAAGCTACATAAATTGTCTTATCTTGCATAATAATTGTAATAGCAGAAAATTGTTTTTCTTGAATAGGATCAACTTTGTTTATATAATTTGTTAATTTCATATTTCCAAATCTTATACTATTTGCAAGTACTGGAAATAAATCTATATCCTCTTTTTGTAATATTCTTCCTGTTGTTCCTATTTTTTTATATCTTTTATATACTTCTTTTATTGTAATTTCCTCATCTTCATTTATCAATCCATCTAGTGGAAAATAAGATAAACGTGCTAATATTAAATTGTCTATTTCATTAAATTCTACTTTTTCTAATTCTATATCTCTCCATTGAATATAATCAAATATATTTGCCATTTATTCTTCCTTCTTTCCTATTTACATCTATTATTAATAAAATTTATTATTTGATTAGCTAATATTTCTTCTTTTTCATTATATCTATGATTTGCTCCATCTATATAATCTATATCTTTTTCACTGTTTGTTATTATATTATTAAGATTTGTTACTAATTCATCTGCTTTTTGTAAAATCATCTCATTTTTGTTTCCCCATCTCATAAATAGAGGTACCTCAATATTATTTAGTTTTTCTAAATTTTTATCCTTTTCATATTGTGCAAAATTAATTTGTTCATTATCCCTCGTATATCTTAGAAATGTTTTTACACTAATTGGATGGATAAATGCTTCTTTTGGCATTAAGTCATATATTTTATTGTTTTCTTCCTTTTCTTTTGCTAATTGCATATAACTCTCATAATTTTCTCCTAAATATGTTTTTATTGCTGTTGGTATATCTATTAATGATAATAATATTATCCCTTTAATATATTTTAATAATTCTTCTTCTCCTTCATCCTTTAGTTCATTATACATATATACAATTTTTGTACAACCTAAACTGTGCCCTTGTAAATATATTTCTTTATATCCTAATTCTTTTAATTTAATTATTGCCCCTACTATGTCTTCATAACCTTCTAATACATCTTCATAAGAAGTTCCTACAAGGATTTTTTCTTTTTCCCCATCTATAGTTTTATTTGCGTATTTTACAAGTTCACTTCCTCTATTATTAAAACAAAAATAGTCAATTTCATTTTTATTTGCATACTCTGCAATTACAGTATCTCTCTTTTTAAAACAGTTACTACTCATTCCATGTACAGCTAAAATTACTCTTTGGTTATTCTCCTTTGCTTCATATAAAAAACCATTCAATAAAATACTGTCTGTTGCTAAAAAATCTATTCTTTTCATAGTTTTCTCCTTTCTGAACTTATTATAAACTAAGTATTATTTTTTTTCAATTATTTTTCTACAATCTTTTTATAATAAAAATAGAGATGATTATAATATTTTCATCTCCTAAAAAACTATAAAAATAGAGCAAATCTGTAAGCCGGATTCTGTCTTTTAAAATAGTCATTTATCTAGAATAGATATTGCTATCTATTTCAAGCCACTCAAAGAGATTTTAAGAAACAGCTTTTAAGAGCTCTTAGCTGTTTTCTCTCTAAGGTGTTGCTCCAGATGGGGTTTACACTGACCCATTATATCACTATAATGGCGGTGAGCTCTTACCACACCTTTTCACCCTTACCTTTAAAAGGCGGTTATTTTCTGTTGCACTTTCCTTAAGGTCACCCTCACTAGACGTTATCTAGCATCTTTGCTCTATGGAGTCCGGACTTTCCTCTCGTAGTTCCTTTCGGAATTTACCAGCGACTATTCAATTTACTCTTGTTTTTTATTATAACACATATTTGTTTTTTTCTCAACGAAAATATTACAAATTATCTATCTCTTCTAATATATTTTTATATTTTATTAAGAAAACTGCTTCGTCTTTTACTTCTACTGCATTTTGCAATTCATTTATCATCACATAAGTTTTACTAATTATATATTGTTTATTAGAATCAATATTTGTATTGCTTAATAATTTTGAATATACATCAACTGCTTGTTTCACATCTTTAGATATTTGTGTCCAATCTTTAGAATCTAATTTTGAATAAGCTTTAAATATATTTGCTTTTGTTTCTATTGTTACTTTCTTTACTTCATCTTTTGTTGTATTTTCTATAAACTTTGGTATATAGTCATAAAGCTTAGATAATTGATTTAATGTTTCTTCTTTTTTATTTTGATTTACCACTATTGTTAAATTATCAAATTCCTTATTAAATCCTAAAATATCTTCTTTTGCAATATCTAATTTATATAAATCCAAAGTAATTGTAGGAATAGAAGAATACAATGTTTCTACTTCAGTTTTTACATTTGTCCAATCTATTTTTTCTGAGTTTACTAACACACCTTCTGATTCTAAATTGAATTTTTTGCCTTGATTACTATTACTATTATTATTACTACTTGCAGAACCACCAGAAGTATTAGAGGTTGATTGATTGTTACTAGAACCATGTCCTCCTTCTTCTCCCGATGAGCTAACAGATTCTGGAGTTGAAGCTGAGTTAGCTTGTGAATCTTGTTTGGTATTATTATCAGAAGATCCCTGATTCTTTGTTTGCTTTGATACATTACTTACTGATATATGATAATTTCTAGTTTCTATATTATTCATTTCATTTAATAAATCAACTATCTTGTCTTCTAAAAAATCAATTTCGGAAATTTCCTTTTCATTGTTCTCTTTTTGATTTCCCTTGCTTACATTTGCGTATAAAGTGATAGATAATATAATAATTACGATAATTAAAAAACAAAATGATATTTTTCTGAATTTTTTCAAAGTATAACCTCCATTATTTTTCTATTTTTTCTAGTATTTACATTTTTATTTTAGTTTATTCCTAGTATAAATTTATATATATTTTTTTATAATAAATATAAAGAAAATTTAGGAGATTAAAATGATTGCAACTGTTAATTTATATAGTAACAAAAAAGGTGAGTTAAATAAATTTTTAAGTCATTTTTACAATACAAATTTGGATATTAATAATCATTTAAAATGGGAAAAAAAATATGAAAATCCAGTAGAATTAGCAGATTTAATTGGTACTTTTATTGATAATTCAGATGACTATTCTTTTAATATGTGGATTAGTTTAGATAAAGATATTTTTATTAAGATAACAGATGAAAATGCTGATGAAATTATTCGTTATCTTTATGAAAGGTTTCCTTATTAATAATTCTATTTTTTATATTTTTTTAATTTTTCTAAAATTAGTAATTTTAAAATGGATGTTAATGCAAAAAGAGCATTACTATTTTCTAGCATATTTTTATATAGCTACTTAGTAATTGCTCTACTTTTTTTACTTTTTTATTTTATTATTCTTTTTCGTCATCTTTTTTATCTTTCTTGCTTTCTTCTTTCTTATCATCTTTTGTTTTTACATCTGATTCTACTTCAACTGTCTTTTCTAAATTTGATTTTTCATCTTTTTCATCTTTTTCATCTTTTTCATCTTTATCATCTTTTACTTCTTCTACTTCAATTTCTTCTATAATTTCTACTTCTTTTGCTTGCTCTGTTTCTAATTTTTCTCCACAATTTGGACAGAATTTCACTTCTTTTTCTATCTCAGCATAACATTTTGGACATTGTTTTTTATTGTTTAACTCTAAACATTGTTTTAATAAGCTATCTATCTCATCACTAAGAACATCTATTTTTGTACATTTTTCTTCTAATTCATTTTCAATAGACATTTCATCTTCTCTTATATGTTTTTCATATACTTTTTTTCCTATTTCTTCGTAAATATCGTTTACTTGTGTTCTTAACTCACTTATTTTTAATTTCATTTTTGTCTCTTTTGCTATCTTTCCTGTTTTATCTGCTGTTATTTTGTATGCCTCAGACGCCTTCTTTCCTAACTTATCAAAAAATTCCATAATATCTCTTCCTTCCTTTTTATATTATTTTTTATTATTTGAAAACTTCATAATAATTATTCACTTTTTTTATCTCTTGTCATTAGGTTCTTTACAGCTTTTTCAGGCTCTAACTTACCATATATTACTTCATATACTATTTCTATAATTGGCATATAGACATCATTTTTCTTTCCTAATTCATATGCCACATCTATATTATCAATACTTTCTATTACCATTCCTACTTCTTTTTTAGCCTCTTCTAATGTTTTTCCTTCTCCAATTAATTTTCCGGCTTTTCTGTTTCTACTGTGTTCACTAAGACATGTTACTATTAAATCTCCTAACCCACTTAAGCCATAGAAAGTTTCCTTTTTACCTCCTAATTTTTCACCAAGTCTTGCTATTTCTGTAAGTCCCCTTGTAATAAGTGCAGCAAAACTATTATCACCTAATCCAATTCCTGCTGCTACTCCAGCACAAAACGCAATAATATTTTTTAGAGCTCCTCCTAATTCAACACCTTTTACATCAGTTGATGTATAAATTCTCATCTTTTCTGTCATGAATGTATTTTGTACTAAATCTAATACTTCTTCATGTTCTGATGCAACTACTAATACTGTTGGAACTGCAATTGAAACTTCCTCTGCATGGCTTGGACCTGATAAAACTCCTATTTTAACTGTTGGTAGTTCTTCTTTTATTACTTCATCCAATGTTTTTAAACTGTCTTTTTCAAATCCCTTTGAACATATAATAACTGGCTTATCTTGTACATATTGCTTATATTGTTTAAATATTGACCTTGTGAATTTTGAAGGTGTTACATGTAAAATGAATTCTGCATCTTTTATAACAGGTTCAAATTCTGTTAAACACTCTATATTTTCTGGTATTTCTATATTAGGTAAAAATTTACACTTTTTTTCTTCATTTATTAATCGTTTTTCTTCTTCTTCATAAGACCAAATCTTTACATTATTACCATTTTTAGCTAAGTGTATTGCTAATGCTACTCCCCAACTTCCACTTCCTATAATTGCTACATTTCTCATAATATTCTCTCCTTTGTTTAAATATATGCTACCTCTATTACATTAACTACTAAAAATATGAAAGCTTTACTTTTTTAAATTCAATTTATTTTCTGTTCCACTTAATATTCTTTTTATATTACTTCTGTGGTTATATAATACTATTACTGCTAATATTACACTATATATAAAATATACACTTCCTCTTTTCCCTTCTGTTAATACTGTGTAATTATCATTAATAAATAATGTCAATACTGGAAATAATACAGCTGCTGAAACTGAACCTAAAGATACTATTTTTGTTAATATCATTAATACTAGTGCAAATACTAAACAAATCAATCCAATTTGCCAATTACTCATAAGGATTACCCCAAGTGATGTTGCGACTCCTTTTCCTCCTTTGAACTGAAAAAATATTGGGAATGTATGACCAACAACAACTGCAATACCTGCAACTTGAATTAATAATTCTTTATTAACTCCTTCTACCATATTTCCTACGATGATTGCAATAGCTATTGAAACTACTCCTTTTAACACATCACAAACAAGAGTTAATGCTGCTGCTCTTTTTCCTACAGAACGTAACATATTAGTACTTCCTGCATTTCCACTTCCTTTTTCTCTTATATCAAATCCAGCCATTTTTTTACTAAATATGACTGAAAAATTAACACTTCCTATTAAGTAGGCTATAATTGCCATTATTACATATGTAACTATCATCTTTTAAAAACCTCCCTTTTGAACTTCTTTTTCTGTTTTCTCTCTTGCTATCATTCTTACAGGTGTTCCTTCTAGTCCAAATTCCTTTCTTATTTGATTTACTAAATATCTTTCATATGAAAAATGAAATAAATCTTTGCTATTTACAAATATAACAAATGTTGGTGGCTTACTAGAAACCTGTGTTCCATAAAATATTTTTAACCTTTTTCCTTTATCTGTTGGTGGCTGAACAATCGCTATTGCTTCATTAATTACTTGATTTAATACTGATGTTGATATCCTCATACTATTTTGAGCAGCAACATGATTTATCATATCAAATAATTTATTTACTCTCTGTCCAGTTTTTGCAGATATAAATATAATTGGAGCATAAGATAAGTACTTTAATTTATCATATACTTCTTTCTTATATTTTTCCAAGGTTCCTGTTTCTTTTTCTACAGCATCCCATTTATTAACTACAATAATAACACCTTTACCTGCTTCATGTGCTTCTCCTGCGATTTTAGCATCTTGATCTGTTACTCCTTGAACTGCATCTATCATCATTAAACATACATCTGCTCTTTCTATTGCAAGTAAAGTTCTCATTATACTAAACTTTTCTATAGATTCTTTTATTTTGCTTTTCTTTCTTACTCCAGCAGTATCAATTAGTACATATTTTCCTGTTTCATTTTCAAATTCTGTATCTATAGCATCACGTGTTGTTCCTGCAATATCACTTACTATTGCTCTATTTTGACCTAGAATTTTATTAATTAATGATGATTTTCCTACATTTGGTTTTCCTATAACTGCTACTTTTATTTTATTATCTTCTTCATCATTTTTTGTATCTTTTGGAAAACTTTCATAAATTTTATCTAATACATCTCCTATCCCTATTGCATTTGCTGCAGATATAGGATATGGTTCTCCAATTCCTAAATTATAAAACTCATATATTTCTTGTTTATCCTTTTCAAAATTATCAGCTTTATTACATACTAAAACAATTGGCTTCCCTGATTTTTTTAACATTAATGCTATTTCTCTATCAGCTGGTGTTATTCCTTGTCTTATATCTGTTAAGAACAATATTACATCTGCCATTGCTATTGCTAGATTTGCTTGTTCTCTCATTTGAGAAAGAATAATATCTTCTGAATCTGGTTCAATTCCACCTGTATCTATCAAAGTAAAATTTCTTCCTCTCCAATTCGTTTTTGCATATATTCTATCCCTTGTTACTCCTGGTGTATCTTGTACAATTGATATTCTACTACCTGCCAAATAGTTAAAAATTGTTGACTTTCCTACATTTGGCTTTCCGGATAATTGCTACTATTGGTTCTGACATTTTATTTTTCTCCCTTTTTGCATTTGATAGGTATAGTATATCATACTTACTTAAAAAATAACAAGAGGTTGACTAAATTTATCAACCTCTTTTATAATTTTAAAGTTCTATATTTTTGCTATACCACCAATAATTTTGCTTTCTTCAGCAACTGATAACCATTTAGTTCCTCCTGATACTACAACCATATCTCCTTTTTCTAAGATATTTTTTGCTTTTAATTTTTCAATTCCTTCTTCTACAATATGATCTATTGTATCTTTCTTTTCTACATATATTGGTGTTACATTCCATGCAATTGCTAATTGATTAAATGTTCTTCTATTATCTGTGATTGCTAAAATAGGGCATCCTACACCTAATCCAGCTAGTTTTCTTGCTGAATCTCCTGTGTGTGTATAACATACAATAGCATCTGCATTTAAATTCATAGCCATAACAGATGTAGAATATGCTATTTTGCTTTCAAGATCATTTATTTCTATATTGTCATTGTTTCTAAATCTTTTCCAGTAATCAATATCACCTTCAACGCGATTAGCTATTTTTACCATTGTTTCAACACATTCAACAGGGAATTTTCCCATTGCACATTCTCCTGATAACATTACAGCACTTGTTCTATCATAAATAGCATTTGCTACGTCACTTGCTTCTGCTCTTGTTGGTAATGGATTGAATGTCATAGATTCTAACATTTGTGTAGCAGTAATGGCTGGTTTGCTAGCTTTATTAGATAATTTTATAAATCTTTTTTGCATAACTGGTGGTTCTGTAAAATCTGTTTCAGTAGCCATGTCTCCACGAGCAATCATTTGAACATCTGCATTATCAACTATTTCTTGCATATGTTCTAATCCTTCTACATTTTCTACTTTAGTTATAATTTTAATATCTTTTCCACCATTTTCATCTAGTACTTTTCTTACTTGGTCAATATCATCTTTGTTTCTTGTAAATGACATTGCAACATAATCATAACCATGTTCACAAGCTGTTTTTAAATCTTGTATATCTTTTTCTTTTAATGCTGGTAATCTTACAGCTGTTCCTGGTAAGTTAATAGTTTTTCTACTTCCAAGTCCATTTCCATGTACTACTTTACAAACTATGTCTTTATCAACAATTTCTTCTACTACTAATTCAATCGCACCATCATCAATTAAAACTTTGCTTCCTGGTTTTATATCTTTATATAATTCTTTATATGATACTGATACCTTTTCTTTATCTCCAAGTATATCTTCATTTACTAAAGTAAATTTTTGTCCATCTTCTAGTTTAATCTTTTCATTTTTTCCAGTAACTAACATACCTGTTCTTATTTCAGGTCCTTGCATATCCAAAAGTAATGCTACTGGAATGTCCATTTTTTCTCTTAATTTTAGGATAGTTTCTGTTTTTTCAGCTTGCTCATCCCAACTTCCGTGTGAATAATTAATTCTTGTTACATTTAGTCCTGCATTAAATAATTCTTCTAATCTGTTTTCACTTGCAGGTCCTATTGTTCCTACTATTTTTGTTTTTCTTAAATTTGATTTCATTATAAATTTCCTCCCTTAATTAACGCTAGTTTTTATTATAACACAGCATTTTAATAAAATTCAACATTTTTCGATAAATTTTAACTTTTTTATTAATATAACTCAATTATTGCATGTAATTCTTCTTCATTTTCACTTTCTATTACTATAATATGTTTTTCTTGTTCTTTTGTATATTTACAATTCAATATGTCTCCGAAGTTTTATTTCTTTTTTATATGTTATTCTAACATTATCAAATGGTCTTTTCGCATATACATCTTCTGGTAAAGCTTCATATGCTAAATCTAAGTAATATAAATTATGCATATGTTTATTTAAATCAATATCTTTTCTAATTACTTTATATTTAATGTTAGAAATAAATTTAGTTGGTATTTTTATTTTATCCAATTTTTCATCAAGAAATACACTTTTTTCTTCTGGTTTGTATTTTTCTATCAATTCTTCTGTTAATCTGACCATTTTTCTTTTCTCTATATTTAATAATGTCCATTTAGAAGTGGCAATAATGCACAACTCATTATTTTCATCATAAATTTCATAGTCACGATATGTGAAAAATTTATTCATATTTCTTCCCCAAGTTTTAACTTGTAATGTTTGTCCATAAGTTGGTCTTTTTATTACTTCTAATTTCCAGTCTAATAATACCCAAGCTATTTTAGTTTTAACAGTTTCATTAGCTCCAAATCCGACATAGTCTGATTGATATCCTGCTATATTTTCTAATATTTCTAAAATTGCTCTATTTTTTATTTTATTTTGTTTTCCGATGTCCTTTAATGACATTTTAAAATTTTCAGTATATATCATTTTTTCTCCTTGTTACTACTTTAAATATTTTAATATCCTGGTTTTTCTAATAACTTAAACATATTCTTTTTATATTCTTCTACTCCAGGTTGATTAAAAGGATTTACTCCTAATATCATTCCTGACATAGCACATGCCTTTTCAAAGAAATATATTAACTCTCCTAAATTTTCCTCATCTAACTGTTTCATACTAATCATGATATTAGGAACTTCTCCTGTTACATGTGCTTTTATTGTTCCTTCCATTGCCTTTTTATTTACATAATCTAGAGTTTTTCCTGCTAAATAATTTAGGCCATCTAAATTATCATCATCTGGATTTATTGTTATATCTGACTTTGGTTCTTCTATTGAAATTACAGTTTCAAATAAGTTTCTTCTTCCTTCTTGAATATATTGTCCCATAGAATGTAAATCTGTTGTATTTTCTACCCCTGTTGGAAAAATTCCTTTTTTGTCTTTTCCTTCGCTCTCACCAAATAACTGCTTCCACCATTCTGTAAAGTAATGCATTTTTGGTTCATAATTCACAAGTATTTCTATATCTTTATTTGAATTATATAAAATATTTCTTGCTACTGCATATTTATAACATTCATTATATTTTAAATTTGAATCATCATATCTTTCTTTAGCTATTCTAGCACCTTCCATTAATTTATCAATATCAATTCCTGCTGTTGCTATTGGTAGTAATCCTACTGCTGTTAACACAGAATACCTTCCTCCTACGTTATCTGGTACTACAAACTGTTCATATCCTTCATTTTGCGCAAGTGTCTTTAATGCTCCTTTTTCTTTATCTGTTGTAGCATAAATTCTACTTCTTGCTTCATCAATTCCATATTTATTTTCTAGAATTTCTCTAAAAATTCTAAATGCTATTGCTGGTTCTGTGGTTGTTCCTGATTTTGATATTACATTAATCGAAAAATCTTTATCTCCTATATATTCAATTAATTCATTTATATAATTTGAACTTAAATTATTTCCTACATATAAAATTTGTGGGTACTTTCTTTGACTATTTTGTAATATATTATTAAAGCTGCTTGTTAATGTTTCTATAACTGCTCTTGCACCTAAATATGAGCCTCCTATACCTATTACAATCAATATATCTGATTCATTTTCTATCTTTTTTGCTGCTTTTTTTATTCTTTTAAATTCTTCTTTATCATAATTAGTTGGTAATTCTAACCACCCCACAAAATCTTTTTCATCATTTGCTCTTCTATGCAAATCTTTATGTATATTTTCTACTTGCTCCTTGTATTCCATTATGTTTTTTTGCGTTATTCCACTATTTTCCAAATTCAAACTAATTTGTCCCATAATCATACCTCACTTTTTTATTTTTTCTATTCAATGAATACATTATATACAAGTTATTTTTATAATTCAAGTGTTATTTTTATTTTATATTTAATAATCTTTCACTGGTATTTTTAATAAATAATACCAAAAAAATGAAACGTTTTGCATATTGCATTATAACGCTTCATTTATAACTTTTGCTAAATACTTCATACTTGTTAAACATTGATCTAATGTATTTCCTGTTGCTCCTACCTCTATTATACTTGCATATTTTCCAGTATGTTGATTATATCTCGATTTTGTTAACATTATTGGCTTAAATAAACCGTGGATACATTTCTTCTGCTTTTTCTTGTATTTTTACTGCAAATTTCAAGTTTTGATTCCAATTTGGATGCCATAATCCTCCTTGATTTGTTCCTATTACAAACATTATTTGTGCTGCTTCATCTGTGTCCCCTATTTTTACAGTTGGAGCATAATCACTTCTACTTCCAACAGCATCTCTATGTACATCTATTATAATATCTGATGGATTAGTACTTAATATATTTTCTACTGTAGCAAGTGATCTTGTATATGATCCATTATATGCTGGATAATCATGATAATTAGTATTATGTATTACATTATAATTATATTGTTTTAATTGATTCTCTAATTCTGTTCCTACTCTTACTACTGTAAAATTCAAATCAGTTGTTCTATATGTCCCTGTAGGTGTATATTGATATTTTTCACTTGAAGTATAACTTTCACAGCTATGTGTATGAAATAACACTATATTTTTATTTTCTACTGTTATATCTGGTTTTAACATTTCTTCTGTTAAATTGTAATCTGTTTCATTTTTTATTTTTACTTTCCCATACATAGAATTGCTATTTTCTTTTATTGGGTTATTTGTAATTACTTCTGTTGTTAATCCTGTTTTAGCTAGTTGTATTTCATTATCCTCTTGGTTGTTGTTTGTTTTTTCATCATCTTTTTGATTATCCTCTTGATTACTATTTGTCTCTTGTTTTGCCACTTCTAATTCTTTTTCTTCTATTTCTTCGGTTCCTCTTATTGAACCTATTTGTGTTTTTAACATTGTTTGAAAAATATCTATATTTTCTTTTTTATCATCTTCATTAGCTATATTTTTATATTCTTGATTTACACTTGAGATAGTAGGCATTGACTGTTCTAAACACGACAACATACTATTTTGCGATAAATCAACTATTTTCGTTTTTAGTTTTTGTATAAGCTTTTGTTCTTCCTTATTTTCTTCATATGTAGTTTTGCCAAAGTTTTTACTAATAAATATTATTAGTATTATTGTTAATGATATTCCTATTAAATATTTTATAATATCTTTCATTTTTAATACAGTAACATTAAACATTTTCTCTCCTTGTCCTAATCTTTCTTATATCTATATATATTCATGTTTATGTATTAATATTACAACAAATAAAAAATTCGATATAAAAATACCGAATTTCTTTATTTAAATTTTCCAGATTAAACTTTTTTCCAAAACCAATCTAAACTATTATCTATACTTTTCTTACCTGTTGCTTTTGCTTCAATATCATCTACCCATAAATATGAGAAGAATGTTATTAATACAAATATGAAATCAATTACTATACATCTTGATAATGTTGGTAATAAATATCTGTATTCTTCTGCTAACGTTGCTACTTGTGCTACATGTATTATTAATAATATCAAATATGCAAATAGTGTAATTGCTGCAATATAGCTTTTCTTGATTTCTTGAGATAAAAATATTAGTAATACAGTTGCTGCTAGTAGTAGTAACAAAGTAAGTGGACTTGATATATCAAATATAAACATGTTTATCCCTCCATTTTTCTTTAGTTTCTCATTTTTATAATTTATATATTATCATTAATTGTAATTTAAATCAATGCTTTTTTTATTATTTTTTATTACATTTTTATTACATGATTACTTCATATTAATAGTACTAATATTATTTTAATTTAGATTCAATTAGAGTAGCAATTTCTTTTGCTTTTTTTGTTATGTATTTCTGGTCTTCCCCTTCTATCATAACTCTTACTAATGGTTCTGTTCCTGAAGGCCTGATTAAAACCCTACCATTTCCTGCAAACTCTTTTTCTAATTTTTCTATAGCACTTTTTATATCTTTATCTTTTTCATAATCATATTTTTTATTACTATTTACTTTTGCATTAATAAGTACTTGTGGATATAGTTTCACCATATTTCCTAATTCTGATGCTTTTTTTCCTTCTTCTAATATTGCTTTTATTAACATTAAAGATGTTAGTATTCCATCTCCTGTAGGATTATAATCTAATAGAATTACATGTCCAGATTGTTCTCCACCTATATTAAATCCATCTTTTAACATTTCTTCTAAAACATATCTATCTCCTACTTTGGTTTGTAACAATTCTAGACCATTATCTCTTGCATACTTATTTAATCCTAAATTACTCATAACAGTTGCTACTATTGTATCTTTACTTAGTTTTCCTTTTTTTCTTAAACTTTGTGAAATAATAGCTAGTAATTTATCTCCATCTATTGTGTTTCCTTTTTCATCAACTGCTAAACATCTGTCACCATCACCATCATATGCAACGCCAAGGCTTAGTTTATTTTCCACTACAAACTTTTTTAGTCCTTCTAGATGTGTTGAACCACAATTTTCATTTATATTTATTCCATCTGGATTATTGTTTATTATTTTATATTTTATTCCTAATGCTTTAAATACCTTTTCTGCTACAACTGAGGTTGCACCATTTGCAGTGTCTATTCCTACCACAAAGTCATCATTATTATATTTTTCTATTTCATCATCAAAGTTTTTTCTGAAGAAATATACATACTCTTCTATTAAATCTAAACAATATTCTGAAACCCCTATTTCATCATTTACTGCTCTTAATTTATCTAATTTTCCGAGATTCCATTACTTCTTCTATTTCTTCTTCTAAACTATCTGGTATTTTTGTTCCTTTGTTACTAAAATATTTAATACCATTAAATTCATATGTATTATGTGATGCAGAAATTACAACACTTGCATCTGCTTTTAGTTTTCTAGTTAAATATGCAACTGCTGGTGTTGGTATTACTCCTAATAGTTTTACATTTGCACCATAACTTAAAAATCCAGCTACCATTGCACTTTCTATCAATGTCCCAGATATACGTGTATCTCTTCCTATTAAAATAGTAGGTGCATGGTCAGTATGTTTTGATAATACATATGCTCCTGCCTTTGCTACTTTATACACTAATTCTGGTGTTAATTCTGTATTGGCTATTCTTCTTATACCATCAGTCCCAAAATATTTTCTCATAATTTTTACTTCCTTCCTTATTGATGCTCTATTTTTTAAAGATACCTTTTAACCTTTTATTTACTGAGTCACCTTTAGTTAATTCAACTTTTTCTTTAAATGTTAATTCTATTTTATGTGGTTCTTCTATTTCTATTCTTTTATTCTCTAGAATCATTTTTGGATTAACAGTTGTTAATTCTTCTACTTTTTTTGTTCCTACTAAATCATTTAATTCTTTTATTATTTTTGGTATTTCTGGGTAAATTGTATTTTTCCTATGGACATCTGACCCAAAAAAATGTATCATATTATTTTCTAAAAATCTTTTTACTATAATTTGTGCTTTTGTTCCATATTGCCCTATAACACTTCCATAATTTGCTTGCATTAATACCCCTTTTTGTATTAATTCATATATTAATTCTGGTTGTTTTTGCACAAAACTATATCTTTCTGGATGAGCTAAAATTGGTAAAAGTTTATGTTCTTGCATTTCATATACTATATCATATAGGTTTAGTGGCTGTGCATTTAATGGCATTTCAAATAACACGTAATTGGTGTCATTTAATGTAGTTGCTTTTTCTTCTTTTAAAAATTCTATAATGTTCTCTGACATATAAATTTCATTTCCTAAATATAGTTTTATTCCTATATCTTGTTTTTCCAAATTTTCATTAATTGCATTCAACCATACTTCTCTTTCTGGTTTACTTACTTCATAATATCCATCCATATAATGTGATGTAGATATTATCTTATCAAAGCCTGCTTTCTTTGCTTCTTTTATTATTTCAAATGTTTCTTCTATACTTTTAGAACCATCATCTATATTTGGCAATATATGAGTATGAATATCTATCATTTTTTACTCCTTTTTTTATATTGTTCAATTTATTTCGTTTTTTTCTTCTCATCCTCTAAATATTGATTAATTTGATTTAATATGTCTTGTGTTCTTTCTACTGATACTTTTTCTTTATTATCATTATTAGTATCTTTTATTGCTTTTTGTACTTCTTTTGCTTTATTGTTTGTTTTTCTAGTAGTTTGCGTTTTACTTGTAGGCTTTTTGTTTGAGTTGTTTGTTTCTATAATAGAAGATGCTCTATTATACATTTCACTACTATTTGCTTTTCTTGGTCCTCTTGCAGCAGCTGTTCTAGTAGAACCATAATAATAAGTTTCATTATACTTTTTAGCTGTTATTTGTACTTTATTTAATACTACTCCTGAGATTTTCCCACCAACATTTTGTATGTTATTTATAACTCCTTTTAAATCTTCTTTTTTAGTTTTGTTGCTTGCTGTTACAACTATTGTAGAATCTACTAATCTTGTAAGTATTAAAGAATCTGTTACTAATTGGCTTGGTGTTCCATCTATAATCACAATATCAAATGTCTCTTTTAATTTTTCCAATAATTCTACCATTTGTTCAGAAATTAATAATTCTGATGGATTTGGTGGAATATTTCCTGCAGCCATTAAATATAAATTTTCTATTTCTGTTTCTTGAAGATAATTAGATAATTCTTCTGGTGCTTCATCGTTTTCTTTAGTTCCTACACCTGATAAATAATTTGATAACCCTGGTCTTGGGGATACACTAAAAATAAAATATTGTCTTCCTTTTCTCATATCTGCATCTATTAATACTACTTTTTTTCCGAGCTTGTGCAAATGTTACTGCTAAATTAGAAGAAACCCAGCTTTTTCCTTCTCCAGGTAAGGTAGATGTAACTAATATTGTTCTTAATTTTCCTTTTGTGTTCATAAATTGAATATTAGTTCTTAGTGTTCTAAACACTTCTGAAATTGGTGATTTCGGATCTTGATGTACTATTACTTCTCTTTTCATTATCTTCTACCTCCTTTTTTTACTTTTACATTTTGTAATTCTGGATTATATATTGGTATTGATGCTACTACTGGTAATTTAAATTCCTTTTCAATGTCTTCTGCTGTTTTTATTGTAGTATCTAACATGTTAGCAATTAATACATATACTACTGCTACTGCTACCCCAATAAATGCAAATATTATTACATCTTTTTTATGGTTTATGTTAGATGGTACATTAGATACTTCTGCTTGATCTACTACTTGTACGTTATCGATATTATAAAATTCTTTTACTTTTTCTGTAAATACTTTTGCTATTTCGTTTGCTATTTTTGCACTATAGTTTGGCTCTTTGGTAGTTACAGTTATCTTAATTAGTTCAGTATCTTTTACTGAACTTACTGTTACATTATTTCTTAAAGAATCTTCATTTACATCTATATTTAGATTTTCTTTTACTTGGCTTAATACATTTTTACTTTTTACCAATTCGCTATATGTTGATACTAATTTTGAGTTAACTGTTATGTCTGTTGCTGTAATTGTATTTGTTTTTTGATTACTGTTTGATGAGGCTAATACTAGTGATGTTGACGAACTATACATTGGTGTTGTAAATGCTACTGTATATATTACCCCTAATACTATAAATATTAATATTATTAATATTATCTGTAATTTTCTTTTCCAAAATATTCCGAATAATTCTTTTAAATCTAATTCTTCCATATTTTCCCCCTTAATTTGTTTCTTTTGTTTTACTTTTATAGTATACCTTTATCTCTTGTTTTTTTCAAGTTTTTTGATGAAACTTTTCCTTATTGTAATTATATAAAATCAGTTTTATAGATAGTTATGCATACGTATGTTTTATCTTTTACAAAGATTTTTCTAGTATATCTGCTATCCTTTTACAAGCATGACCATCTCCATATGGATTAGATGCTTTACTCATTTTTTCATATTCTTCTTTATTATCCAGTAATAATTTTATATTATTATATACATTTTCTTCTTCAGTTCCAACTAACTTTAATGTCCCTGCTTTTATTCCTTCAGGTCTTTCTGTTGTGTCTCTCATAACTAAAACAGGTTTGCCAAGAGATGGCGCTTCTTCTTGTATTCCCCCACTATCTGTTAATATCAAAAAAGATTTATTTAAGAAGTTGTGAAAATCAATTACTTCTAATGGCTCAATTAATTTCACTTTATCATTATCTTTGAATATCATATTAGCTGTTTCTCTAACAATAGGATTTTTATGAATTGGATATACGACTTTAATATTATCATATTCGTCTATTATTCTTTTAATAGCTGTAAACATATGTACCAATGGTTCTCCTAAATTTTCTCTTCTATGTGCAGTCAACATAATCATTCTATCTTTTCCTATCCATTCAAAAATAGAATTGTGATACTTTTCTTTTACTGTTGTTTTTAATGCATCTATTGCTGTATTTCCTGTAACATATATGCTTTTCTCATCTTTTCCTTCTTTTAATAAATTATTTTTAGACATTTCTGTTGGTGCAAAATTGTATTTCGCAATTATTCCTGTTGCTTGTCTATTGAACTCCTCAGGATATGGTGAATATATATTATATGTTCTTAAGCCTGCTTCAACGTGTCCTACAGGTATTTGCATATAAAAAGCACAAAGTGAAGTAACAAATGTTGTTGTTGTATCTCCATGTACTAATATTACATCTGGTTTTTCTTTTTCCAAAACTGGCTTTATTTTTGAAATTATATTTGTTGTTATATCAAATAATGTTTGTTTATCTTGCATAATATCTAAATTGTAATCCGGAATCACTTCAAAACAGTCTAAAACTTGTTTTAACATTTCTCTGTGTTGCCCTGTTACACACACTTTTACTTCTATATTTTTTCTTGTTTTAAGTTCTTTTACTAATGGGCACATTTTTATTGCTTCTGGTCTTGTTCCAAAAACTAGCATTACTTTTTTCATATTTATATATCTCCTATAATTTATAAGTTTTCTTTGTATTGCATATATTTTTTGTATCTAATATAATCTTATTTTCAATCTTATCCATATTTTCCTTTATATGATTATGTGAATTCATAATCACAATAATATCTATATCCTTTATAAAAAGGTTGAAGTCTTTGTATTGATTTTCAACAATTTTTTGCTGTACATGAGGATCGTATACCTTTATTTTCTTGGCATTTTCACCCATCATTTCTAACATTTGAAGTGTAGGACTTTCTCTAATATCATCTACATTTTCTTTATATGTTAGTCCATAAATGCCCACTTTTGATATATCTTCTATATTGTTTTCTAGCATTATACTTTTTAATCTATTTAAAACAAACTTTGGTTGTCCATCATTAACTTCTCTTGCTGCCCTAATGACATTTACAATTTCTGGATAGTCACCTACCAAAAACCATGGATCGACTGAAATACAATGTCCTCCTACACCTGGTCCTGGTTGTAATATATTTACTCTTGGATGTTTATTAGCAATTTTTATTACTTCATATACATCCATATTTTCTTTTCTACATATTCTAGAAAGTTCATTGGCAAATGCTATATTAATATCTCTAAAAGTATTTTCTATTACTTTTGTCATTTCTGCTGTTTTTATGTCTGTAACAACAATATCTCCTTTGCAGAATGATGAATATATTTTTTTAATCTTTTCTCCAATTTCTTTACTATCTGCTCCAATTGTCCTTGAATTATTTTCTAATTCATAAATCATATTTCCTGGTATTATTCTTTCTGGTGCATGCACTAAATGTATATCCCTTCCTAGTTCTAAACCACTTTCTTGTATTTTAGGTCTAATATATTTATCTATAGTTCCTGGAGATATAGTAGATTCTATTACTATTATAGCACCTCTATTACATACTTCCAAAACAGTTTCAACTGCTGATACTACATATTTAGGATCTATCTTTTTATTTTCTTTTTCGTATGGTGTTGGAACAGATATAATATATATATCTTCATGTTGGTACTCTGTAGTAAATTTTATGTCGGATTTTATAGCTTTAGAGAATAATTCATCTAATCCTTTTTCTTCAAATGTTGTTTTTCCTTTATTAAGAGTATCTACTAATTCTTTATTATAATCTGTTCCTATCACCTCCACTCCATGTGTTGCAAACATTAGAGCTGTTGGTAATCCTATATAACCTAATCCTATTACATTAATTTTCATTTTTTAATTCTTCCTTTCTTAAAATTCTACGTATTCATTTTTTATTATTTATTTATTTTCTCTGCTAATTCCATAGCATCTAATATGCAATCTTCCATAGAACAATACTTCCATCCACCATATCTGCCAATACTATAAATTTTACTCTTATTCATCTCTTTCATAATTCCTTTTATCTTTTTATTATGTTCATTATTAATATGTACATAAGCAGGATTCATAATAATCGCTTCATATTCCTCTAATTCATTTCCTTCTGTTATTCCTAATTTTTCTAAGTTTTCTAAAGTTATTTTTAGTTGTTCACTTATGTTAATATGTTCATTTTTGTCAAAACCAATTTCAATATACATACTTAGTTTATCTGATTGCAAAATGTTATCATAAAATCCAATTCGATAAAAATTAATTTCTTTGCTTGGAATATATATCCAGTGTTCTTTATAATTAGATTTTTTCTTAAATCCCAGATTAAATACTAGTACTTGATTATACGACAATATCTTTTCTAATTCTTTATATTTATTATTTTCAAACAACAATAAAAAATTATTAAATGGAATAGTATTAATTAAATACTCATATTTTATCTTCTTTCCATCATTTGTTATTGCATATTTTTCATTTTCATTTATTTTTTCTATTTTAGTATTCAACAAAATTCTTTTCTCTTCTAATTCTTTATAAATAGTATTAATAAAACTTTGTGCACCATCTTTCGGATATAAAAACTGATTATTATAAGACTCATCTTGATTCTTTTTCATATTGTCAATTATCTCTTTTATATTAGCATATGGAAAAAACCTTCCCATTGCATTTTGATCTAAATTCTGCAAATTGCATGCATATAATTTTTCATTATACGGTTTTAAAAATTTATCTACAATAGATTTCCCAAATTTTCCGTATAACATATCCAAAAAATTCTCATATTCTTCTTTTTCTCTCTTATTATATAAATCATATAAACAATCAATGAATTCCTTTTTATCTAGTTCATGAATATTAGTCTGAAATGGGTAATGTATTTTCTTTTTTTTGTACAATATTTTGGTATCTTTCTGTTGCTTTACTAAATTTTTTTCACCTATATTCTCTACAAACTTATTTCTTATATTTTTATTTTTAAAATGAAAAAAATGTCCTGCATAATCCCAAATATAATTACCTTTTTTTATAGTTCTACAATATCCTCCAATATCATTTTCTTTTTCAATTATCAAATATTTTTCTTTTACTTGTTGTGCAAATGATAAACCTGTAATTCCTGCTCCAATAATTAGATATTTTACATTTTCTTCTTTCATCTTTTTTCTCCCGTTCCGTAATATATTGATTAAAATTTCATTTAAATTTTCTTTTATTTTTTCTATTTTATAATATTCTATCACATATTCATGCCCTAATTTGTTAAATTTTGGTTTCTTTGATAATATATCTTCTATTTCTATATCTAATTGTTTTTTATTTGTAACATGCCTTGTCTTTTGTTGCTTTCAATATATTTTATATTATTTATTTTTATATTAAATATTTTTCCCTTTACTTTGAAAGTCTTCACCCTATCAGATCCTCTAATTTGTATCATTGCTTGTCTAAAAGATTCTTTGAATTTTGTTTGTTTTATTGGTTTTAATAATAAATAAGTTGGTCTAGTTCTAAATATTTCTTCTGAATACTGACAATATGCTGTCATATAAATAATTTTTAGCTTGGGATTTTCCCTTTGCATTTGTTCTGCTATTTCTATTCCATTTACTCCTTTTATTTTTATATCAATATATAAAATATCTATATCTTGTAATATTCTATTTTCAATATCATACTGTATTTTTTGTGGTTCTGTATATTTGTATATTTTTGCACTTTCTTTTACTTTTATATTTTCTAAAATCAATCTTTCGATATATTCTACTATTATTCCTTCATCATCACAAATTGCTATTTTTAACATAAAAATACTCCTCTATTATGTCATTTTTCTTATTTTAACATATTAGAGAAGTATTCGACTCTTTAAAAGTTACATTTTAATCATTAATTGTTGCATTTAGTATATTTTTGTCGTTTTTCTGTTTTTTATGTATCTTTTTGTATATCTTTATAGCTAGCATTACCAACAATATTCCTAGCATCACACCCATGCTATCTAATATTACATCTGTTAACATTGGTCCTCTTCCGAGGAATAAATGCTTGATGTATTTCATCAGATGAAGCATATATTATTCCTGTTATCAGACTAATTGCTATCCTATCTATTTGTTTTATGTTATATGTTGAAACTAACATCATAAGTAAAATTCCGTACTACTGTATAAATAGAAAAATGTGCAATTTTCCTTATTATACTTTCCATTCTAGAAAGTATTTTTGTCTTTTCGCTTTCTGGTTTTTGTCTAATATCTTTAATATTAGCTGATATAATTTGTGTAATTTTTTTACTTATACTGCTAGATTTTTCTGCATTTTGGTTAGAAAATCCAAATATTATACAAAAAGTCCATAACAGTAATATGGTTAAAATTCCTCTTATTATATTTATTTTCATATTAAATCATAAAATTCCTTACATTTATTTTATTTACTGTAACCAGTTTTAGCAACAATGTCATTACTAATTTTTTTAATTGTTTCTGATGGTGTATAGTCTTGTTCATCAAATACTTTATTATGTAATTGTATTACATTACTTTCTAATGTAATTGGTATTCCATACCATCTATCCATAGTTATTCCTTTAGTTTCATATGGCCATCCAATGCTATCTGTTATTTTATAACTTGTAACACTTGGCAATAAACTAAAAATGTCATTTGCTGTTATATTTGTATATACTCTTGGTAATGTTTTATCCACAAAAGTATTTAATTGACTAATATTAAAAGTCTTAACTTTATTTACTACTGCTGTCAAAACATCTCTCATTCTTTCTGTTCTCTTATAATCTCCTCCAGTAGCATGTCTTATTCTTGCATAAGCTAGAGCTTGTTCTCCTGTTAAATTATATGTACCTGCTTTAGTTATTCCTGGTATATGTGATACTTCCTCATCTGTTATTTGCATACTTATACCACCAATATTATCTATAATTTCTTTTACACTATCAAAGTTTACTGTAACAAATTCTTTTACGTTTAAATCTAAATTAGTGTTTAATGTTTTTATGGCAAGTGGTGCTTCTCCAAAAGAGTATGCATGTGTTATTTTATCTAATCCATGCCCTTCTATTTGTACATATGTATCTCTATAAACAGATACTAATTTTACTTCTTTTGTTTTGTTATTAATACTTGCTATAATAATGCAGTCACTTCTGTTTCCCCTTGAATATGTATCTTCCCTTGAATCAATTCCAAATATGGCTATATTTCTATAATCTGCTAAGTTTTGTTCAACTTGTGATGATACATTTAAATCATCTTCATTTAAATCTATTTTTTGCATCTTTCCTAGTTTATTACTAATAAATAAAAATGTTCCTCCTACTATTAATGCTAATATAATTAATAATATTAGTATTATAATTCCAAATGTTTTTAATCCCCTTCTTTTTCTCTTTTCTCTCATATCTAATACTCCTTTTATTTTTTACAAATTTTGTTCATTATACTATTTTTTTTTTTCATTTACAACATTTTTTAATTATTTTTATGAATTGCTTATAACAATAAATAAAAATATACATAATAACAGTTATTATGTATATTTTTTATTTGTTTATAAACTTAAATCTATACACTTACCAGCACAGCTAAAAGTATAATTATAACAAAAAATCAATCATTTCTGATTGATTTTTATATTCATCTGTTCAATTTAGTTCGAACAGATACGTCGTTGGTGCCTTCACCTGGAATCGAACCAGGGACACAAGGATTTTCAGTCCTTTGCTCTACCGACTGAGCTATAAAGGCAAATAATAAATTCCATATTTTTACTTTAAAATAAAAAAATGGCGACCCGGAACGGGCTCGAACCGTCGACCTCTAGCGTGACAGGCTAGCGTTCTAACCAACTGAACTACCGGGCCGTAAAAACATGGTGGTCGCTATAGGGCTCGAACCTATGACCCCCTGCTTGTAAGGCAGATGCTCTCCCAGCTGAGCTAAGCGACCATGTCTTTCGACGAGATTTATTATACTAATTTTTTTTTATCTTGTCAATACATTTTTTAAATTTTTTCATTTTTTTATTTTTACATATATGATTTTGTTTGAAATATAAACAAAAAAATCACTTTGATTGTGATTTTTTTATTTTTTATTTCGTTTCATTAACTAATTTAAGTATTTTATCTAAATTATTAATTGTTTGATTATAACCATATTCATAGCATTTATCTAACTTTTCTACTTCTAACAAACCTGTTTTATCTGTCTGAATTGTTAAAACCATATCGCTATTTTGTAAATTTTCTTCAGATATCTTATTTCCCATTATATCAATTGACCTCATAGCAATGTCCATTACATTACTATTATCTTCAATATCATCTGCTTTAAAATTAACTGCAATTACTTTATCTGCACCTTGTTTTTTTACTTCACATGAAGGTATATTATTTAAAATTCCTCCATCTAGAAATTTGTGTTTTTCATATTGACAAGGGTTAAACACAACAGGAAAACTACTACTAGCTCTAATTGCTTTGCCAATATCTATATCTGTTATATATTTAGACTTTTCTTTTTCTCCCTTAGGTATTTTATTTGTAAAAACGTATTCTTTTGAATCTTCTACATCAACTGCTGGTATCACTAAAGGCATTTCTATATCTGTAATCATTCTTATTTTCTTTCTTAATGCAACTTTGTTAAATTCTTTTTCTATATCCTCTCCCTCATAAATTCCGAGAAATCAACATTTTTTTATTTATTATAAAATTATTAACACTTGTAATCTTTGATATACTTTTTTGATTTACTAGTTTATTTGCATATAGCTTAAATAGTATGTAAATATAATATGGAGAATATCCCATTGCATATAATGCTGATATTATACTTCCCGAACTAGTTCCACCTATAACATCTATTTTTATATTGTTTTCTTCTAATGCCTTCAAAACTCCTGTATGAGCTATACCTCTGATTCCACCACCTGATAATGCTAATCCTAATTTCAAATTTACCACCTACTTCTTATAAAAGTATTATTTACATTTTTTATGTATTTCAAACTTATTTTGTTACTTATTTTTTATTATTTGTTGTTTATTTATATAAACTATATCTCTTTATTATTTCTAACTGCTATGTTATAATCATAAAATACTATAAAAAGTAAATTTTTGATATGTTCTATTTTTTATGAAAGGACTGGTATTAATTATGGAAGAAAAATTTGCAAGTACAAAAAAAGCTGGAATATATGGAATTATAGGAAATATATTTTTATTAATTATAAAAGCTACTGTTGGATTTATTAGCAAAAGTCAATCTATGATAGCAGATAGTATAAATAGTGCTGGAGATATCTTTGCATCTTTAATGACTTTTATCGGAAATCGAATTGCAAGTGTTCCTAATGACGAAGATCATAATTTAGGACATGGCAAAGCAGAATACATTTTTTCCATGTTTATTAGTATTGCTATGATTCTAGTCTCTTGTAAATTACTATTTAATTCAATTACTACATTAATTTTAGGAAGTAAGCTTGAATTTTCGATTTTTCTAATAATTGTTTGTATAATTACAATTATTACTAAATTATTCTTGTATTTTTATACATTAAAAGCATATAAAAAATATAATAGTATATTATTAGAAGCTAATATGAAAGATCACAAAAATGATTGCATTGTAACTAGTTTCACCTTAATTTCCATTCTTCTTACACTATTTGGTATTTATTGGTTTGATAGTGTTGTTGGTATTGGGATTTCAGTTTGGATCTGCTATACTGGAGTTACTATTTTTATTGAAAGTTATAATGTATTAATGGATATTAGTGTTGATGATAAGACAAAATCCTTAATTTTAGACATCTCACATACTTATAAACAAATAGAAAAAGTAACTGATATAATATCTACTCCTGTTCGGTGACAAATATTTAATTTTTATTACCATTAGTGTTGATGGTAACATGTCTACTTTTGAAAGCCACCAATTAGCCGATAATTTAGAAAAATCTGTAAGTAAATTAGATAAAGTTTATAAAACAATTGTACATGTTGAACCTATATAAATTTATAATAAAAAAGTACTAATATATTTGCACGTTATATTAGTACTTTTTTCTATCTTCTTATATTCATATCATCATATTCCTCATCTGCTTCTTTTTCCATCTTATTTTCTACTTCATTTATCAATTGTTCTTCATCCTTGTTTCCTTGTCCATTATTATATGCATTTATTAGGCGATTTCTTACATCATCTCTACTATATACTGATGCTATTTTATCATTTTTTAGTATTTCCACAACACATTTGTCTAAATACCCATCATTTATTTCTATATGTTCATGTGTATTATTATATGGATTATCATCAATATCTTTTATATTAATATCTTCACATCCAAGTTCTCTATGTTGCTCTATTTTTTCAATTTCCTCTTTTACTCTTGGATTTCTACTTTCATTCATAAGTTCTCTTGTTTGTCTAGTAGTTGGTCTAATATTATAAGTTTCAATTGGAATACTAATTGCTTCTCCATTATCTTGTGCAGGTGTTCTTACATATGTTGGTTCTATTGTTCCCATTGGACCAATATCAATTGCTAATTGTGATTCACTTTTTCCTTTAATTCTATAAATAGAATTCATTTGTTTTTGTTCTATTTTACTTCCATCTCTATTTACAGTATTTACTTCTTTTGTTGGAGCATTTCCATAAGCTTGTTCTAATGTATCTATTTTTTCTGCTGAACCATCTTCTTTTATCCCTACAAAAGAAAATTTAGTTGTATTTTTAGGGTTTTTCATTTCATCCGAATAAATAATTGCTATTTTTTTATATCCTTTATCTTGAACATTTAATAAACTTGAAATAGTATCTCTATCTGTTACTTTTTGATTTACAAATATTTCTGTTTTACTTGAAATTTGATCAACTTGTTTTTTAGTTAACTCTTCCTTATCATCTTTCTTTTCTTTATGTTCTTTTATTTCTTCTTTATCTTCTTTTAAGATTTTCTCATCTGGATTAATTTCACTTATTTTTTGTAGTCTTTCTACTTTTGTACCTAAAGTTTGTGCAATTTCCTCTAATCTACTTGTTTCTATATTGTTTAAATCTAAAATTCCCTCTTTATCTAATTTTTGTAATTGCTCTAAAATTTCTTTTTCATTTGTATATTTTTCATTTAATAAAATGCAATTATATTGATCAGATTTATTATTCCCACCTAAAAATATTCCATCTTCTGTATAATATCTTTCTATTTCTTCTATTTTTCCATCTTTATCTTCTTTTTGCTCTAATAATAAATAAATATTAGTATCTTTGTTTTCAAAGTCAATTATTCCAAGGTACTTCACGTCTAGCACTTTATTATCTTCTATTTTTTTCTGATAATCACAATTTAAGTTTATTCCTTCTAATTCCTGATTTAATATTTCTAAATCTCTTTTATCTCTTAAACTTCTCATTTTATCAACTATTTTTTCTTCATCAAGATTTCTTTGCATTTAATAATCCCTTCCTTTTTGACTTTTTGATTTTAATATTCAAAACTGTTATTTTAAAGTTACTATTAAGTCATAATTGCTTACACTTATTACTTTACATTTTTTAAAATGATTTATAATATTGCTATCTATTTCTTCTTTATCGTTCTTTATATAAACTAGACCATCAATATCTGGAACATCTTGCATTGTTCTTCCAATATAATATTTTTTATCAAAAGATATATCTTCTATTAAGATTTCATAAGTTTTTCCAATTTTATTTTCTAAATTTTCCCTTGATATATTTTGTTGTTCTTTCATTATTTTATTATATCTAGATTTTTTTGTATTTCCATGAACTTGATTTGGTAACTTTGCAGCAGGTGTTCCTTCCTCTTTTGAATACATAAACACACCTAATTTATCAAACTTTGCTTTTTTTACAAAGTTTAATAATTCTTCAAAATCTTCCTTTGTCTCACCTGGAAATCCAACAATTAAGCTTGTCCTTAAAGTAACATCTGGTATATTAGCTCTAATTTTTTCTAGTAGTTCTTCTATATTATTTTTAGTTGTCTTTCTATTCATTCTTTTTAAAATTTTATCTGAAATATGTTGGATTGGAATATCAAAATACTTAGCTATTTTATCATTATTTGCCACTGTTTGTATTAATTCATCAGTAATTCCTTCTGGATAAGAATATAAAAAACGAATCCATTTAATGCCTTCTATTTTAGTTAATTCTTCTAGCAAATCAGATAATTTACTTTCACCATATAAATCAATACCATATTTGGTTGTATCTTGTGCAATTATAATCAATTCTTTAATACCTTTTTTAGCCAGTCCTTTTGCCTCTTCTAAAATCTCCTCTTTTTTTCTACTAATAAAAGGCCCTCTAATATAAGGAATTGCACAATATGTACAGTAATTGCTACACCCTTCCCCTATTTTCAAATAAGCAAAGTTGCTTCCTGTTGTAATAGTTCTATCCAAAAATTCTTCTTCGCAAAACATAGGCATTTGTGGTATTTCAGTTATCTTGTTGCTAATTTTTGTCTTTGATTTTTCAACAACATCTCTTTTAATTAAATCTTCTATTTTGTCCCACAAATGATCATATTCGTCGATTTTTATAAATAAGTCTACCTCTGGAATAAGTTTAATTAAATCTTCGTAATATCTTTGAACCAAGCATCCCATTACAATTAAATATTTACATCTCTTCTTTTTATAGTTTGCCATTTCAAAAATAGTATTAATTGCTTCTTCCTTTGCTGAATCAATAAATCCGACAAGTATTAATTACAATAATATCTGCTTTTTCTTCATCATTTACAATTGTAAAATTATGTTTTTTAAACTTTCCAATTGTTGTTTCTGTATCTATTAAATTCTTACTACAACCTAAATGCACAAATCCTACATTCATTTTTACACTTCCCTTTTTTAAAAGATAGGTGGATAGTTTAAAAAATTCTCATTTTATTTTCAATATTCCCCTATCTTTATTTATTCATTTTTTCGACATATATCTACTAATATTTCGAACTGTTTTTAACCTGTCCCCACAACATGCTTTCTAGTCATTTCTATTAAATCAAGTTTTGTAAATCCTTCTACTTGTGTTTTTGTTCTATCTTTTTTTAATTCTTCTTTTAATAAGTTTTCTATTTTATCCTTATCTTCTTTGTCTTTCATGTCGATATAATCAATTATAATAATTCCACCAATATCCCTTAATCTTAATTGTTTTGCTATTTCTATTGTAGCTTCCTTGTTTACTTTAAGTATTGTTTGTTCTAAACTCTTACTTCCAGTATATTTTCCAGTATTAACATCAATTGCTGTTAGTGCTTCTGTTTTGTCTATTGTTATAAATCCACCACATTTTAACCATACTTTTCTATTTTGTATTTTTTCTATTTGTTTATCAATTTCATATTGTTCCCAAATATTTTCTTTATCTTGAAATTCTATTTTTATATTTTTATATTCTTTATTTTGCTTTATTGTTTGTTTAATGTTTTTAAATTCTTCCTCATTGTTTACAATTATCTTCTCCATATTTTTATCTGTTAAATCTATTAACATTTTTTCCACTATGCTTTCGCTTTTATACAAAATTTTAGGTTCATTTAACTTAGGATTTATGCTTATTTGAGTTATTTGATTCCACTTATTTTCAACATTTTTTATATCTTCAATTATCTCTTCTTCTTTACCTTTAGCTGATGTTCTTATGATTGCTCCATTTCCTGGTTGTAAATTTTTTCTAACTAATTTTATTAATCTTTCTTGTTCTTTTTCATCTTCTATTTTTTGAGATATTGTTATAATATCAGTATTTGGCATTAACACAATATACTTACTTGGTAAATTAATATGTGTTGACACTCTTGCTCCCTTTTTATCATTACTATCTTTTTTTACTTGTACTAAAATTTTTTGATTTTGTTTTACTACTTCTGTTATATCAATTTCTTTATGTTGTTGTTTTGTCTCATCAATCTTAGGTAAAATATCTTTTAAATGTATAAAACTATTTTTACCTGTACCAATATCTATAAATGCTGATTGCATTCCTTTTATTATATCTCTTACAATTCCTATGTATATATCTCCTTCTCTTCTATCTGTCTCACTATTTTCTTCATAATATTCTATTAGTTTTCCATTTTCTACAAGAGCTATTTGTTTTTTTTCTTGATTTTTTTGTATAAATAATTCTGTCATATTTACCTTCCTTTTTATGTTTTTAATTAATTTTATTCATAGCATTGTCTGTGCCACTTTTTATTATTTCTATTATTGCCTCTTTTGCTTTAGTTGTAGCAATGTCTAATATTTCTTTTTCTTCTTCTGGAATTGCACCAATTACATAATTAATTAAATCATTTTTATTATCCGGCATTCCAATTCCTACTCTTATCCTTGCAAATTCTTTAGTCTTTATATTTTGTATAACAGATTTCATTCCATTGTGTGTTCCTGGTCCTCCTGTTTTTCTAATTTTTACTGTTCCTTTTTTTAAATCTATATCATCATAAATTATTATTATTTTTTTATTATCTATTTTGTAAAAGTCTATTGCTTCTTTTATGCTTTCTCCACTTAAGTTCATATAAGTTTGTGGTTTTAATAGAATAACTTTTTCATTTTCTATTATGCCTGTACCATATAAGCCTTTAAACTTTTTTTTATTTATTTCTATTTCATATTGCTTAGCTAATTTATTTATAGTATTAAACCCCATATTATGCCTAGTATTACTGTAATCTTCTTCTGGATTTCCCAAACCTACAATTAAATACATTTTTATTTGTTCTCCTTACTTTTGGTTTTAAACTGTTATTTATTTTAACTTTTTTTTTCTTTTTTTTCAAGCTTTTTTGCTAAATATACAAAAAAAGCACTTATATTTAAGTGCCTTTTTATTTATTAATTATTCTGCTGATTCTTCTGTTTCTGGAGCTTCATAAGCTTCTAATATAGCTTTTTGAATCTTTTCTCTAGTTTCAGCATTGATTGGATGAGCTATATCTTTGAATTCTCCGTTTGGAGTTTTTCTGCTAGGCATAGCTATAAATAATCCATTTTGACTTTCGATAACTTTAATATCGTGAACTGCGAATTCGTTATCGAATGTTACAGAAGCAACAGCTTTCATTCTGTTCTCTGAATTTACTTTTCTTAAACGTACATCTGTGATTTGCATTTTAGTGCACCTACCTTCCTTAAGTTTTAAAAATATTTTGTACATACTCGTTTAATCTTATGTACAATAATATTATTCTTCATTAAAAATGTTTTTCCTTCTTTTTTTTACAAAAATTTAAATTTTCTTTTTGTTTTTTTTACTTATAGTAACTTTCTTTATTTTTTTACATATAATACACTAGATTTTTTTGACAAACTATTGAATTTTTAAGGATATAATTATATAATCTAAATTGTTATTTAAGGAGTGTGTATTTAGATGCCAAATATAGATAATATAAAAAAATATAAAAATATCCACATGATTGGAATTGGTGGAATAAGTATGAGTGGTATTGCTGCAATCTTACAAAATTGGGGATTTACAGTTACTGGTTCTGATACTTCTAATTCTGAAGCTGTTCAGAGTTTATTAAAAAAAGGAATTAAAGTAGTTATTGGCCATAGCTTAGAAGATGTAGCTTCTTCAGATATTGTAGTTTATTCTGCAGCAGTTAAACAAGATGATTTAGAAATGTTAGAAGCAAAAAGATTAAATATTCCAACAATTGAAAGAGCCGACTTTTTAGGTGAAATAACTCGTTCTTACAAAGATACTATTTGTGTTTCTGGAACACATGGCAAAACAACAACAACTTCTATGGTTTCACTTTGTTTTTTAGAGGCTTTAAAAGACCCTAGCATTCAAGTTGGTGCTTTTTTAAAGCAAATTGATGGAAATTATAAAGTTGGTAATAGTGAACATTTTATTATAGAAGCTTGTGAATATGTAGAAAGTTTCTTAAAGTTTAGCCCTAAAGCTGAAATTATTTTAAATATAGATAATGACCATTTAGATTATTTTAAAAATTTCGAAAATATAAAAAACGCTTTTATTAAATATGTCAAATTATTACCTCAAAATGGTTTACTGGTAATAAATGGCGATGACTCTAATTGTTTAGATTTACAAAAATATACAAGTGCAAAATCAATCACATATGGAATAAAGAACGAAAATTCTGATTTTTTTGCTAAAAATATTGAATTCGATAATGATGGTTTTTCTAGTTTTGATGTATATTATAAAAATAACTTTTTTGAGAATATAAAATTATCTATTCCTGGCATTCATAATGTTTTAAATGCTTTAGCTTGTATTTGTTTATGTAATGAGTATGGTATTAATAAAAAAGATATAAAAACAGCTTTATCAAAGTTCACTGGTGCTCATAGAAGATTTGAATATAAAGGAAAAATAGATAACAAAGCTAGCGTATATGATGATTATGGACATCATCCAACTGAAATATTAGCAACTGCTAATTCTCTCTCAAATAAAAAATATAATGAATCTTGGGTTATTTTTCAGCCACATACTTACAGTAGGACAAAAAATTTATTAGATGATTTTGCAAATGCTTTAATAAATTTTGATCATATAGTTATTTTAGATATTTACGCTGCAAGAGAAAAAAATATATATGAGATTAGTTCCAAAGATTTAGTACATAAAATTAGTACTCTTGGAAAAGATGTTAAATATATACCAGATTTTGATGAATGTGCTTCTTATGTAAAAAATAATGTTAAAGAAAATGATATTGTTATTACTTTAGGTGCTGGTACTGTTACAAATATAGGTCCTATGCTTATAAAATAATTTTTTTAATACACATATAATACACACATTATATGTGTATTTCTTTATTTAATTCTTTTTTATTATCTGAAATAAGTAATGATTGCATTTCCTTTCTTATTTTTTTATTAGATTGATGTGATTTTCTACTTATGCTTTCTGCTAATGAGCTAATTTCTTCTGCAATTTCTTTTACGTTTTTATTAGATATCTCTTTCATCTCTTTTCTGACACCCTCAATTTTTTCTTCGTTTTTACTAAATAAATCATGCATTTCTTTTCTAACACCATCAATTTTTTCTTCGTTTCTACTAAATAAATCATGCATTTCTTTTCTAACACCATCAATTTTTTCTTCGTTTTTACTAAATAAATCATGCATTTCTTTTCTAACACCACCAATTTTTTCTTCGTTTTTACTAAATAAATCATGCATTTCTTTTCTAACACCATCAATTTTTCCTGAAATAATTTTATTTGTTTTTTCTTCGTTTTTATCTACTTTTTGTTCTAAAATAGTTATTCTATTTAAAACATTTTCTACAATAGATAATATTTTATTTAATGTCTCTTCTTGCATCTATATCACCTCCTTTGGAATTTAGTATAATAAAAATTAGAATATAAAAACCTTATATAAGAACTGTTAAATTGAACTTTGAATAAAACTTGAACAGATTATACTATCAAATAAAAAAATATGCAATACCTTTTGCATATTTTTTTGTTTTTATATATTTTCATATTCTTAACAATTATTATACATTGACTTTATCTGTGTCAAAAATATCTATTGTATTTCTTTTGCTTGTTTTAACATGATATCTCCAAATACTGCATAACCTTCTTGGGGATCATTAACTAATACATGTGTTATTGCTCCAACAAACTTACCATTTTGTAGTACAGGTGATCCTGACATACCTTGAATTATTCCTCCTGTCTTTTCTAACAACTTTTCATCTGTTACTTTTATTTTCATACTTTTATTGTCATAATTATTATCTTTATATATTTTTTCTATTTCTATTTCATATTCTTGTGGTTTTTGATTATCTAAACTACATAGTATTTTTGCTTTTCCAATCTGTATTTCTTCTCTTAAGGCTACCTCTGCTTCCTTTGATGTATCTATATTCAAACTAGCTAAATTATCTACCTTTCCATAAATTCCAAATCTGGTATTTTTTCCTATTGTTCCTATATTATTTTGGTTTTCAATAGTTCCTTGTATTTTTCCTGGATTACCACTTTCTCCTTTTGTTATATTTAATATTCTCGTTGTTATAAATTCTCCTGATGCAATATTTATTAATTCATTTGTATCAATATCTGTTATTCCATGTCCTAAAGCACCAAAGGTCTTACTAGTCGGATCATAAAAAGTTACTGTACCTACTCCTGCTGCACTATCTCTTACCCATAACCCTATTTTATATTGGCTATTATTTGTCTTTACCGGTGTTATACTACATTCCTTAGTTTCCTGTTGATGTACATATTTTATACTTATATCATGTCCTTGAGATAAATTTACAGTTTGAATTAAATCAGACGTTGAATTTATGTTTTTGTCATTTACTTTTATTATTGTATCTCCTTCTTTTATTCCTGTGTTTTCATATGGTTTATATTTTTTATTATCATTTCCTTCTATTTCTGACATTCCAACTACTAATACTCCACTTGTATAAAGTTTTACACCTGCAATATTTCCAACTGGAATTACTTTTGTTTTTGGTAATACACTTACTTCTACATTTTTTAGTAAAATATTATCAAATAAGCTAACTTCTAATGTTGATTTTCCAACATCCTGACTTAGTTTCTCTCCATTGCTAGATGATGTTTCTATTGTCTGCTGATTCTCATTTTTTATATTTAGCCCTAATAATGTTTTCACAGAAATCTTCTCTCCTTCAAATACTACTAATTCATTTGGTATAGTTTCTATTACTAAGGTATAGGAATAAACAATAGATAAAAAAAATACTAATAATAGCATTTTTAAGTAATTTTTCATAAAATTTCTCCTTATTTTTTGCTATTATTAGTATTTACTTTTTTTATTTTAGTATACTAAAAATAATTATATTTATTTTAGAAATTGTTTTATCAATTCTTCTGAATTGTTATTAATTTTATACATACTATATCTTTCTCTTCCCAATGCTGTAAAATAAGCTTTTGCTAAGTTTCCATTCTCTTTATTATCCATCATATATTTATAGATATTGTCAGTAACTTCTACATTTGTCTGATTAACAATACTTGAATAACATCCATATTCAGTTCTTGGAAAAAAATAACTTGTTGTTCCGTCATTTGTTAGTGATTTTCTCTCAAAATCTACATTAAAAACTCCTAATAAGTCATTTTTTTCAAGCAAGTCTTTATCTGTTGCTCTGTGATATTCTCCATTTGATACTATATAAATAGAATCTTCTGCTACAACCTCTTCATTTTTAGTATTTGTTATAATTGAATATCCATTATATATTTTTCCACCAATATTTAGTCCTTGTAAAAAACTAATGATTGAAATGTGATTTATAATTTTATCCCATTCATCTTCTTGTAGTTTAGGCATTTGAAAGTTAGCTGATACTCCTGAATAATTATTATAATTTGCTATTGCTGTAGACAAATTTTTTTCAATTGAGTATCTTATAACTGCTAATCTATGTTGATTAAAGTTAGAATTTGGTTCTTCGATGATTTGATTATTAAAATCAAATATTTTATATTCTCCAAATATTTTAGTATCTATTGGTTTTCCCTCTTCATCAACAGCATTTGAAGTTTTTAATTCTTCTAATCCATATTTCTTAATTCTTTCTTTAAATGCTGCTGCATCTGAATAATACTTAACTGCTGCATTACTTGTTTCTTTAAAATTTTGTTGTTTATATTTTTGTCCATTCAAGTATGAAAACCAAGAATTATTATTTTCTTTATAATATTTTACCCCATTTATTTTTATATATGGGTATTTATTTTTTTCTATATATTCTTCTAAATTTTCAGTTCCTATCTTAATACCTCTGTAGGTTGCACTGTTGTTTCCATCTCCAGAAGAATCACTAATTAAATATCCATAGTCAAATACTGGTTTGTCGTTTATTATTCCTTGAATTGTAATGTAGTTATCTAGTGAATATGTTATAACAAAGTCACCATTTTCCGTTTTATATCTGCAACTATAATAGATATATGGTTTTAATCCTGAAATTTTTTCTCCATTTTTATAAGTAGATGATTCATTATTATTATCACTCTCACTCAAAGTGTTTGTGTATGGTGAATAAATATAATATCCATCATACATTGTATATACTAAAGCTGGCACATATTCTTTTAATACATCTTGATTATATCCTGCCATATTAAAGTTATTTGCAATAGAATAAAAAAAGCTATTGACAGATGCTTCTATATCACGAATTTTTGAATTCGACAAATCTGATGTGCTACTATCTAATGTGTTTAATTGGAATGCCTTTAAAGCATCATATGTAGCATTATTTAGTTTAGAATCATATGATGTTTGCAAACTCAATGTTTTTACTTGAGTCCCGGACATATGAACTTAAAATTACTGAAATTGGTAATATAATAATAATAAATATTACTGCTAAACTTTGAATTTTCATAATCTCTTTCTTTCCTTTTATGGTATTAAAAAGCTTGTAATAATTATATATTACAAGCTAGTAAACCTCATTTTTGTTTATTTTCCTGTTCCATTTGCTGTTACCATACCAGCATGTTCAGCTGCTATTGAATATGTATCATTTCCTCCTGACACTTTATATAAAAAGCCCTTTAATTGTTGTGACATTGTTGTATTTGTATTTTTTACACTTGTAGAAAAAAGGTCTCCTTCTTTTAAATATACTACACCATTTTTGTCAAGTGTGTCCATAATTTGTGAGGTAAATTGGCTATAATATACATTTTCACCAATCACATCTTTTTTTGCCTGTGTTGTTTTCTTTCCTGGATTTTCATCTAAAGTTTTTATCTCCATTTCTACATCATATGAATTTCCAGTAGCTGAAATATTTTGTACAAACTTATCATATTTATCTAGTGTTAACTTTCCAGTTTGTCTAACATTATCTACAAACTCTGTTGTAGTTGTTTCGACTGCTAATTGAGCTGTATCGTCAGCTCTATCTGTCATTGTCATTAGTGGAAACACAAACATTAGTACTGCTGCTAATGCTATTGCAATAATTGTTATTAATGTATCACCCATTTTATTCCTCCTTATAACTACAATAATACATACTTTTATTTATCTGTATATGTTATTACTCTTTTTTTAGTCTTATTGGCATCTGGTGTATTGCTTCCTCCTGTTTGCATATCTTCTTGATAGTATACTCCAAGTTTTTCTGTAACCTTCTTATTCTTACCTTCTATTCTAGCATATATTCCAACGTCTTTCAAGTTTATTCCTAGATCACTAAACTCTTTTTTATATTCATCAGAAATACTATCTTTCCCATATATTATTGCTTTAATAAACTCTTCTTTTTGCTTATCACTTCCTAGAACTTCTTTTTCTAAGTCTATATAATTTATTTCGTCATAATTACCATTTTCATTTTTCTTAGAATACAGACCGTTCTTATCATTGATATTTTGAATGTCAAAAATAATTTTATAGTTTTCTTTATATGCTTTATATATAGATGGAATAATAGTTTCTAATCCTACTTGTCTTTGTGTCGTTCCACTAGTTATATACGTATAATCATATTCTCTATCTCTATAGTCTAAAATTACCTGTGATGCTCTTCTTGCTTCTCCAAAGGCATTAATACTAATGGATAATGCTAACACAAATATTAATACGGCTGCTGCCATTTTTAATGCATCTGTTGCATTCTCCATAGTATTTCACTCCTTTTTTATTTTTTTTCTGTTACCGTTATTTCATGTACTAAAGAATTTTGATATTTAAAATCAACTTTATAATATGTTCCTGTAGGAACCCTAGTAAATGATTCTGAGTCTCCATTTGCGTTTATTGCTGCTTTGCCTAATATGTTCATCTGTATACCTTTAGTAGCTGTATCACCATTGTTTTTTGCACTTTGGTTATTAGCTAAAACTGCTTGTGCTAATGCATTAACTTGACTTCCTCTTACACTTTCACCTTCATATTGCGTAAATTTATTATTAAAAGCCATTATTTCTTGTTCATCCATATTAACAGATCCTACCGTATCTTGTGCTTGATTAAATATTAAAATACCTAATGATATAATTAATATTGCAAGTAATATTGCTCCTGCAATAATTAGTGCTTTTGACGCATTCTCCATTTTTTTCCTCCTTAGTTTTTCTTTTCTTATTTTATTTATAAATTTAATAACTAATTATTGTGTTATTTGTTCAAATAACATGTATTTTATTCTATTAGTAGATTTATGATATTCTATTTTTGTACATTTAAACCTTATTTGGTTATAATATTGTAAAAATTTATTCATACCTCCACCATATAAAGTTTCCATATTGTATACTTTATCATTATCTAACATTTTTATATCTATATTAATTGAATTTTTTTGATTATCTAAATATTTTCCTTTATTATTTTTTTCTACACCATTAGATATATTATTATCTACTGCTTTATTAATAATTGTTGTTAAATCTCCTCCATATATTTCTTGGTTATAATAACTTTCAAATTCCACATTTATTAATTTTGTTTCATTATAATTTGCCTTGTAGTTTAAATACATATATGAGATTCCTACAACTATAATTATTATAATTAGGAAAAATATTGCTATTTTTTTCATTTTTCATCCTTCAAATTATAACATTATTATATATTTTTTTCAATAGTAAATTTTACTATTTTTTATTTATTTTTTACTAAAAAATCTAATTTCTTTAACTCTTCCTGTTACTGGGCTAATCGTTACTTTACAATTATATGTTGGTAAATTTCCGTTTTCACCTGAATTACCTTCTATTAGTTTTTTTTCGTTATTATTATTAATACCCTTATTTTCAAGTTTAACAGTAATATAAAAATTACTATCTGTAGAAGATTCTAGTTCATAATGCCTATTATTTTCATCTGCTAAATTTTTAACAGTAATAACATCATATATAGTAATATCTTCTCTACCTTCATAAGAAGTAAATTGTGTATTAAATTCATTTAATTGATTTTCCTCATTTTGCTTATGCACTTGTGCTGATGAAGTTCCAAAGGATACAAATAAATACACAGCCAATGATAATATAAGCACTCCTATTAATACCCCAGCAGCCATAATCAATGCTTTTGACGCATTTTCCATAATTTAAACTCCTAAAATATTTATTATTCTATTGTTCCATTAAATTTAAAATACATTTTAGTAATTCTTCCTGTTTTTTTGCTATATTCTACACTTTCACAATTAAAGTAAGCTCTTTTAAATTGCATATATTCATAATAAGTATAAACATCATCTTTACTTGTATTTATTTTTTCTATTGATTGGTTTATTGAATCATTTTCTATTGATAATTTTTCTCCTTTAATTGAATTATATGCTAATACTGCATTCATTTTAGTTTTATATGAAGCATTTTCATCAACATAAATTTTACTTACTGATGTTGCTAATTTTTGTATTACATCTGTGCCATATTTTTTTTCGATAGTACTTATTTTTGATGAAATATATTTCTCGAACTGATTTTCTGTATTAGATTGGCTATATTTCTCTTGCATTATTAAATTGTTCTTATCTCCCACTTTTAGTTGATCTCGTTTTCCTGAAAAATCAAATTCTATAGTCATTGGTTCATATGCTAGATACTGTCCTTCATCATTTTTTCCAGTTCCTTCAGTTGATTTTCTTCTATTATAATCTGCTACTCTATTTAATAAAGAACATAAATCGCTACCTCTTACATTATTTCTATTATAAGTTTCATATTGATTATTAAATTCAACTACTTGAGCTTCTCTTGTGTTTTGTGATTCAGTATTTTGATAATTATTCAAATTATTAAACATTAACAGTAGTGCACCTAATATCATTAATGCAATTAATACACTTCCTGCCATAATTAAGGCTTTTGATGCATTCTCCATTATGATTCCTCCTTGAAAACAAAATTATTTCGTTGTAGCTGTCATAGATGAGAATGAACTTGACATACTTGTTAATCCGATAAATACTAATGGAATAATTAAATATCCAACAAACATACAAACCATTGGAGCAAAACCAATAAACCTACCTATCATACCTTTTCTTTTAATTAATCTTTCATTTGACTCTTTTCTTTTTGCTTGATAATAATCTCTTTCTGAATCTAATTCATCAAATGCATCTGTAATTGGTATTTTTTCTACTGCTGCTTGCATGCTTTCAATAATTCTAATTAAAGGCATATAGCTTACTTCATCTTTCATTGCCTCTAAGGCTTCCCATGCACCAGCTTCATAGTTGTTAAGACATTTTGTAATTGGTGCTTTAAAAATATTTGAGTATCTTTCTAACCATTCTAGAATAATTTCAACACTAACTCTTTCAATTCTCATAAGCATTAATATAATTGTTTGGAATTGCATTACTTCATCTTCCATTTCTAGTTGTCTCATTTTTACTTGGAATATCAAAATCCAAATAGGAGCTTTATATCCAATAACTGAAAATACAAATGCTAATAACAATTCAAACCATTGCATATATTCACTATTTATAATTTGTAATTTGTTATAAATTCTCTCAGCTGCTTTGTCAATTTCCCCACTATCTGCCTCTTTATAAAAATCTGATTTTTCCACAGCTTTTCTTATTTCTGCTTGAGTTGTCTTTGTTTTTCCTCTGTACTTATCCAAAAATACATTGTCCTGCCTAGTTATTTCCATCGCTTTTTTCTGGTCTTTTTCAGAAAGTCCGACCTATTATATCATAATCTGTAGTTGGTTCAGTATATACATAGTTAATTGCAACTGTATGTAGTTGTGTAAATATAAATATGGATGCAAAAAATGTTAATATTGCAAGTGTGATTCTATTTATATATAACCATTCCATTTTTAACTTTGATGCTGAATCTTTTAATAATTGTCCAATTTTTCTATAATCTTTTGTTCCTTTTTTTGGCATAAATAAGTCCACTATTTTCTTTATTGGTTTTTTCTTATACAATTTTTGTTGCCATGGATTATCTGTATTTTTTACATCTATTCCTGTTGAACCATTATCTTTTAATTTTCTAACTAATATGTAAGATACAAACGTTATAATTAAAATAAGAATTTGTACTATCATTCCAGCTTTCCCATAATACCAATTTGAAGTAAAAGAAAAGTTAGATACTGCCCATTTTTTCAATGGTTCTAATAATAGCACTGGTGCAATAGAGATAACAGACAAACTTTGAAAAACATAATTTAATTTATCTCTTTTTAAAATCTCTAGTTGCATTTCTTGTGTAATATTATTCACATTTTTTAAATATAAAGATGCTCCATTTACTTTTCTATCACCAAACTCTTTAGTTAAATAAGATATACCTGCAAATTCTTTTAAAAAGCTATTTGGGGCTATATCATAATATTTTTCTAATTCCATTTCTGGGTCATCAGATATTAATATCTCATAAATCTTTTCGCCCTGTCTTGAAACATCTTTTTCATCATCTTGTGATACTTGATAAATTGCTTCTTCTACCATATTAAACTCATGGTAAGCATGTCTAATTTCAGAAAAGAAGTCAAGTTGTTCTTTTAATATTTTATTATCTATTTTATCTACTGAACCATCAATGAAAGTATCTATCATAAATAATTCAAATATCAATAAAATAAACATCAATAAATAATTACTTGAAGTTATAAAAATTGTTAAAACTATAATTGGTACTAAAATCGCAAGTGTTTTTGTAAGAATTTTTGCAGTACCTTTTCTTGTGTTATATTCATCATCTATATTTATAATTTCTAATCTTCTTCTTATTTTTAAAGCATATCTTTTTATAAATGGTATTTTTATGTAAGTTAAATATAATTTTTGAAATAGTATTTCAGTAGAAAATCTATTTTCTTTTGTTCCTTCTTGTAGACGTTGTATTTGCTTATATTCAGATTTTTGCATCTTTTTAGATAATATTATATATAAAATTAAAATTACTATAAAAGCTGCTGCTGAACCACCCATTATATAAAATATAACTTGATTACTCACTTCGATTTAGCACCTCCTTTTCTATCTAAAGTAAATTTTACTCTTGTGCTTTTGGTTTTCTTCCTCTTTTCTTTGGTGTTGAATCTTCTATATATTCTGCACTTGTATAAGCTGATACTGGTATACTTTCTCTTTTTGTTTTATCTCCCCAATGTTTTTCTATGAATTTGTCAAATTCTTCAACATCAGATTCATCCATGTTATTTCTCATTTCTTTTATATTTGTTTCTGTAATTGGATTTGTAATTACATATTCTCCATCTATGTATTCTAATATGTTTCTATATGTATACAACTTTTTATCAGTTGATTTTTCAAAATATCTAGTAGCATTATCAAAAAATTTATCAAATTTTCCTTCTAACGTTTTTTCTTTTCTATGATCAAATGTATATTCACTTTTGCTTTCTATTGGAATACATTCTGTAATTCTTTCTATATATCTTTTTCCTCTAAAATCTTTTACTTGGTGTACATCAAAGTTTAAAACTTGTACAACTTGTTCTTCTGCTGTTTTTTCATCAGTAAATACTCCTGTTCTTAACATTGAGTTTCTTAAAGCTGTTACTAAGTTTGGAAATGTTTTAGCATGGTGAGTAAATAATGTGAATTTAGATGCAACTTGAGCTGCTTGTATCATCCAAGATGCTACAGGGTCTGTCGCAACCTCTCCAATTATATTTACAGAACCGTCAGTTTTCTTTTGTACGTCCAAACCTTCTTGCCCTGAAATAGTATCTGTTTCACGGAAAGATAAAATATTTCTTGTTGGATATATTTTCCTTAAATGAAGCTCAAATGCCATTTCTTGAACCCTTATATTCATTGTTTCATAAATATTTTCTATCATACCCATAAGCAAAGTTGTTTTACCTGAACCTTGTTCACCAGTAATTGAAGTAATCCTTGCTCCTTTTACTAAGAATTTTAATAGTTCAATGGCATCTTCTTTTCCTGGATCTCTTACTAATTGCTCTAGAGTTGCTCTTTTTACGTCAAACTTTCTTACGAAAAATGCCCATGTCTCAGAGAAGCTTGGTCTTACAACAACAACACGAGAACCATCTTTCATTTCATTAATTTTATAACCATTTGTATCTGATAATTGTCCAGGATTATTATATTTGTAAATATTCTGACATACTCTTTTTAATTCTGCTTCTGTTCCAAAAGATAAAAACTCTAATCTTATAGATTTACCTTGGAAGAAAATCCAAATACTATCACAAGCTCTTGGAACTTTATGTTCTGCAATTTGTCCTAAATAATCTCCATCTGTTTGTGCAACCTGACTTAAAAAGCTTTCTGGAAGTCCAGATACTCCGTCCAGATACTCCGGTCAATATTCATATCTCTTACTTCATCAATAGTGCTATATCCTTTATAATGTTGGTAAATTCTTTGTACTACAACTTCTAACTTGTCTGAAAAAGGTAGTACAATATTTTCTTTTTCATATATTTCTTCTATCTCATTACTTGTTATTACATAAGAAGGTTTTGTTTCTCCTTCTACATATTTTAACTCTGCTAAATTATAGTTCTTTATTAACTCTGTTAAAGCTTCATATCCAAATTCTTTTTTATATGCATAAATTAAAATATCAAATTTATCTTGTGCAGTTAAAAGTGATGGAATATCAAATGGAATTGCTTTAGATATGTTAGTTTCAGTTACTCCATATTCTTTTAATAATAAATCATAAATCAACTCTTTTACATATCTTTTATCATTAACATCTCCATAGGTACATCCTTTTAATGCCTTTTTTAATTCGTATTTTTTATTTTTTCTTCTCTTTAATTCTTCTTCTGAAAGACCTATATCATATAAGTTAATTTTTGTTATTTCATCTAGCCTTCTTTTTACAAATTCTATCATCTTGTCAATAGTATAAGTTTTATCATCTACTTCTACTGTTTTTTCTACTTGTGCTTCCTTTTTCTTTTTTATATTGTAATATATTACAAATATTGCAATTAATATAACAATTAGTGTTAGCACAATGTTTGTTATTGTCATTTAGGTCCCCTCCTTACATTTTCATTGCTAAATCTTGTAACCTGTATATTATACTTTCTGCTGTTCTTTTTATTTCATCTAGAAAAAATCTATTTCTATCATCTGCACTAGTTCTTTTTAAATTTAAAAGTAAGTCTGGCAGATTACCTTCCTCACATGCCTCAAAAAACAATGTATTATATGGAATTGTTGATATCTTGTTTCTTTCTCCTAGATATCTTGTAATGTTTTTTGCTGTATATTTTGAAAATCTATCATATCTTCCAACTAATAACAATGTTTTATTAGTTTCTAAAACTGGCATGATTTCTTTTAATTGTATAAAATTGTTTACACTTGATAGTCTTTGACTAACATTTGCAACAATTAAATTTGAATCTTCTAATATAATGTCACTATATCTTTCTTCAATTTCTTTATCTAAATCAACAAATACTAAATCATAATATTTGTTTGCTAAACTAATAATATCTGGATATAATTTTTTTATTTCTTCATATTCTTGAGCATTTCCTTTAAAACTTTGTAGAACTTCTAATCTGTCTTTAAAAATTATTTTTGTATAATTAGTTATATTTTCTGGAGATACCTTATTGCTTTTTGCAATTCTTGCTAATCCTGACACTCCACTTTCCATAGCAATATTATTCACATTAGGCATAAAAAAATTAAAAGTTTTTTTAGCTTTTTTTTCTTCCCAAAAACAGTGATCTAGTACTTCATCTTTATATGCAGTTGAAATTATTAGAATTTTATAATTATGCTCAATTGCCATATATGTGGCAATTGCAGCTAATGATAACGTTTTTCCTGTTTGTTCTCTACCGTTGCTCCAAAATGTTACAATTGACATTTTTTATACTCCTTTTTCTATATTTTTGATAATCCTTCTTACTTGCATATCACTTATATCCCCTAATATTTCCTCTGCGATATATGCTAATCCATCCTTATATTGAATACTTAATTTCTTAAACTTTATTTTTGCCACTCTTTGATTTTCATATATAACACTTAAGTCTCCATTTTCCATCGGAAAATATATTTTATAATCTTCCCATATGACTTTTTTTCCTAAAGAAAGATAATTTAAATAGTCATCTTCTTCTTTTATCATATCTTTTGAGAAAAGTATTTTTGTTAATTTTATAGGGTTTGTTAAATTACTTATAATTTCTAATCCTTTTTTTAGTGAATATATATCAAAAGAAGTTACAAAATAGTTTTTATCAGATTCTTGCAAGTTATAGTTTTCAAACCCTTCTTGCGTGTCAGTATCTATTAGTACAATATCATATTCTAATTTTTGCATCTCAGAAACTCCTAGATATTCTTTTATATCTTCAATTCCTGAGAAGCCAACTGCTATATCTATTTCTTCATATTCTGTAACATATTTCACAGTAGGATTTATTGCAGGAACAACATATCTTGATTTTTGAGTTGTTGTTGCATCTACTATTAAAACACTCTTATTTAATGCTGTTAATATTTTAGCAACATATATAATTAAATCTGTTTTATCATAAGCTCCAATAAACCCTACCTTTTTCATAGTATGTACTTCTCTCCTTCTTTTTATTTTATTCTGATGTTACTCCTGATAAAGAATCTAAATATTCTTTTCTTGAGTTTTTAGAATTTGTTATACTTTCTTCCATTTTAGTTTCTAAGTTTGATGTTGCTTGTTCCCCTTGGCTATTTATTACACTATTTATTGAGTTGTTTCTTAAATCTGGTAAACCACCTTTTTGATATCTTTGACTTAACTCATCCATTGCTTTTTGTAATACGTTTGGATCACTTTGTAATAATTTAGATGTACTTTCATTTATTGGATATGTTGGAGTTGCAGCTTTTTGCATTCCTGCTTCTGTATATTTTGTCGCATAAAGTTTTGCACCTTTTACTTGTGCACTATCAATAATTGCACAACTCATATGTAAGATTTCATCTTCTGATAAATTAACCCATATTGTATCTTCTGAATCTACTCCACTTACTTGAGGTATTTCAACTTCTTTTTTAGAAACGACTATGAAATCTTGTCCATTTGGAAACATTACTCTTATATCAATATAGTCTCCTGTTGCTAAATCCATTGGTAAAACTATTACATTGTATTCTTGTTTTCTTATATCATCTTGTACCATATTATCACTTTTATTTAATAATTCAGTTGTTATTAATGTATTTTTTTTCATAGTTACCTTTGCTATTAATGGAACACTATTTAATTCAACGTATTCTTTATCGCCTTTTTTATTCATTGTATAGTAATTTTCTGTTTCTTCTTCTTGTTTTATTTCTTTTTCTTCATTATCTTTTTTTATGTATAATTTAGCTTCATTATTTTTATCATATTTTGTATATATTTCATTTCCTTCTTTATCTTGTAATGCATAATTTTCAATTACACTTATATCACTTGTTGCATTACTTGGTACTAAATTTTTATTTACTGTTTGTAATGTAAGCATATCTTTTGTGATTACTTGTCCTGAGCTTACATCTTGATTTAACACATATGCTTTTACACTAGCTTGCATATCAGCTTTTTCTTTTTTAGTTTTTTGCATTAATTGCCAAAATAAAAGTCCTATAACAATACCTGATATACATAGCATTGCTAACATTCCTAATAAAAATGAATTTCTTGCTTTTCTTTGCATTGGATTTGTTGCCATGACAAATTCCTCCCTTAATATTTATTTTTCTTATATTTTTTACAAAATAATTATATTATCTATTCTATTTTAACTCATATAGCACTTAAAATCAATGAATTTATATAGGTGTAATTAAAAGTTAATATTGTTGTAATATTTTTGTAATATTTTAGCTACACCTTCTTCATTATTACTTTTTGTTATAACATCTGCAATAGCTGTTACAACTGGTGTACTACCTTCCATTGCTACTCCTAACCCTGCATTCTCTATCATTTTTTTATCATTAATATTATCCCCAATTGCCATTACATCTTGTGAATCAATTTGTAACTTTTCAATTAGAAATTCAATAGCATTCCATTTATCTACATTTTCCAACGAAATTTCAGTGTAATAGTACTCTATTGGTATATCCTCAGTTCCTTGTTTTATCATCTTTCTGGACATATGTGAAACATCTAAAACTTCTATTCCCTCTACTTGTTTTACTTTTCTTAATATAGAATTAAATACTGTCTTATTATCATCACATATTGTTACTTTTAAGAATTTTTCTTCATTCATGTTTTTTACATATTCATACATGTCATCTACAATGTTTATATTTGTTTTTTTACTTTCTTCTTTTTTTAAATTTTCTTTATGATAATATAAAACATTGTACTTTAGAGCTGTTGCAAGTATTGTCTTATCTGTATAAACATTATAATTAATACTGTTTTCCTCACATATTTTTATAATTTGTAAAACTTTTTGCTTTGACATATATTTTTCATATATAATTTTGTTATTTTTAATGTCGTAAACAAGTGCTCCATTTCCTGCTATAAAATAATTATTGCTTCCTATTTCTTTTGCTATTGCTTTTATAGAATCTATTGGTCTACCTGATGCAATTATCACATCTGCACCATTTTCTATGGTTTTTTCTATTGCTTTTTTAGTATTTTCTGTTACAACTCCATATTTATTTAACATTGTACCATCTAGGTCTACTGCTACTATTTTATACATATTTTACACTCCTCATTTTTTGTCGAGATTTATTATATATATAAATTTTAAAATTTGCAATAATTTTATAATATAAAAGCTTGAAAAAATCAAAAATACCATATATAATAAAATCATATCATAAAACAATTAACCAAAAAGAGAAAGGAGCGATTTTTATGAAAATAAAAATAACAGGAAAGGAACTAAAGATAACAGATGCAATAAACGATTATGTAGAAAAAAAATTAGACAGGATTGATAAATATTTTGAAGATTCTGAAGCAGAAGTTACTTTAAGAACCGAAAAAACAGAACAAATAGCTGAAATTTATGTAACAGCAAATGGTCAAAAGTATAGAGCAGTAACAGAAGATAAAGATATGTATGCTTCAATTGACAAAGATATAGATATATTGGAAGGTCAAATTAGAAAAGCAAAAACTAAAAAAGAAAAAATGATGAAAGATGCCTCTTTAAAATCTATTGAGACTGTAACAGATGTAGTTTCTGAAATCAAAGATGAAATTATTAAAACTTCTTATTATGATATTAAACCAATTACACCTGAGGATGCCGTTTTAAAATTACAAGAAAAACCAACACATAATTTTTTAGCTTTTATAAATGTTGAAACTGGAAAAGTAAATGTTATTCATAAGTTAAAAGATGGCAAAAATTATGGTTTAATTGAACCAGAAGCATAAAAATATATAATAAAGGCAGGAAATCAAATCCTGCCTTTATGTATTTTAAAATAATAATAAAATAGATAAAAACAAAATTTAATCTCCTGCTAAGAACTAAACTTTAATAAAACTATTTCATGTTTCTTTCAGCTTGTTCTATCATTTTTTTAACCATTTGTCCACCGATTTTACCAGCGTCTTTAGCAGATATATCTCCATTGTATCCGTCTTTTAAGTTAACACCAACTTCGCTAGCTACTTCATATTTGAACTTATCTAAAGCTGTCATAGCTTCTGGAACTAATTTTTTGTTGCTTGAGTTTGCCATTGTTTTTTCACCTCCTGTAATATTACACTTCAGAAAAAACTTTTGCTTTTTCTAATACTATCATTTGCAGAAAGTAAAAAAAATAAACAGGAAATTTTTACAAAATCTTTTTAAAATTTATATTCTTTTTCAAGTTTTTCATCAAAATACAACTTTATTATTAATTTAAATTCTTCTAAACTTTCTTCTTTTAATGTAAAAGAATATATTTTTTTAGCTGGTGCAAGTATTGTGTATTTAATAGCATTTACTGTACTTTCGTTCATTTTTATTGTTGATGTATCCTGTTTGCTACAACTCTCACATTTAAATCCATTATCTTTTATACTAAAATAATTCAAATTTTCTTTTTTACTACAATTTGTACATTCTTTTATATTAGGTGTAAATCCTAATATTACTAATAAACGTAATTTAAACACACTTAATATTAAATCTAAATTTTTATCTGTTTCAGATATAGTATAAAGTGTATTTAATAATAATTGTAAAATATTATAACAGTTTTGATTTTCATGTGTTACATCTTGTACAATTTTATTTATATGTACTGCATATTTTAGTTTATCTAAATCTGTCCTTAAGTTATAAAACACTTCAATTGGTTCTACAGAATTAATATGATATGTATTTGTTCCTTTATACATCAAGTACTCTCCAAAACAAAACATTTGCGTGCCAGCTAAAAGAGCACTTTTAGGTCTTCTTGCTCCTTTAGCCACACACGAAATTTTCCCGTATGCCAGGTGTTAACATCGTTAGCATTTTATCAAAATCTCCCATATTATGTTCAGATAATATTATTCCATTTATTTTTACATTTGACATTTTATATTTTATCCATCCTTTTATTTTTTTCTATCTAAACTTATATTCATTATATTTTGTATATCTTCTATATCTTTTGAATTATTCATTTTATTTTCTATATTTTCAATTTGTTTTAGTTCTAAAAACGCATTAATATCACCTGTATTTTTAAAGGTATCCCATGCAATTTTCTTTATCATAAGCTTCACTTCCTTTTTTAAAGTTTTACCTTTAATTTTATCTTTTGCTTTTTTATTCTTTTTTATACCACTGTTTTTTATTTTAAAGTTTAAATTTGTTGACTATAGAATTATTTTCTTGCCAATCTTCTTTTACTTTTACCCAAGTTTTTAAATTTACTTTAACTCCAAAATTTTGCTCCATATCAATTCTAGCTAACATTCCAATTTTCTTTAACATTTCTCCATTTTTTCCTATAATTATTCCTTTATGGGAATTTTTAAGACAATATATTGTTGCTTCTATATCATATATATCTTCTTTGTTTTTATTTTTTCTTTGTTTCATTTTTTCTATTTCAACATAAATACCATGAGGTACTTCTTCTTGTAATAACTTTAAAGTTTTTTCCCTAATTGTCTCTTCTGCCAATTGCCTTAAAGTTTGATCAGTATATTCTTCTATATCATAATATGCAGGTCCTTCATTTAAGTTCTCTTCTATTTCATCTAAAATTACTTCTTTATATTTATTGTTAGTTGCACAAATTGGTATAACTGCTTGAAAATTGTATTCTTTTGAATATATATCAATTAAATTTAATAGTTTTTCTTTTTTTACTAAATCTATTTTATTTATTATTAGTATAGTTTTTTTATTTGCTTCTTTTATTTTTTCTAATATTATTCTATCCCCTCTGCCTATATCTTCACTAGTTGCTTCAATTAAAAATAATAGTAGGTCTGCATCTTTTAAACTAGTAAAAGATGTTTCTATCATTGTTTCATTTAATTTTGTTTTTGGTTTATGTATTCCGTGGTGTATCAATAAATATAATTTGTGAATTTTCTCTATTTACTATACCTTTAATTGCTGTTCTTGTTGTTTGAACTTTATTTGCAATTGCTGCTACTTTTTCTCCCACTAATAAATTTAACAATGTTGATTTTCCTACATTAGTTCTTCCAATTAATGTAACAAATCCTGATTTGAATTCTTGCATATTTTTTCTCCTTTTAGTTTTATGTTTTATATTTCTTTATTTTTATATCTTGTATTTATATTATACACTATTTTTTTGCTAAATTTGTAGAAAAAAAGCTAATATATTAAGTTTTTTTAAAATTATACTATACTTTTTATTTACAAATTTCCTTATTCTTAAAAGAACTATCTATCTTATGATAAATAGTTCTTTTTATCTTATGCATATGCATGGCGTTTTTTAAAGCTAAGTAGATTTGTAATTTCATTTTCAGAATTTTTTGCCTTTTTAGTTTTTCTTGCTCTTTCTTGTTCAAGTTCTCTTTTTTGTTTTTCAGCCATAGATTGACAAATTGCTTTTTGATATGTAAAATGTGTATCTTGTGCAATCTTACTCCAATTATATTCATTCCTTACTTTATTTTTCGCTTTTTTAGTTATTTCTTGACATAGTTTATGATCATATAATAATTCTAAAATAGAATCTGCTATTGAATTTGGATTTCCACAATATGCTTTCATTCCATTTACTTTATGATCTACTATCTCATTTAATCCTCCAATATCTGATACAACAATTGGCTTTTCAGAAAGCATTGCTTCTAAAGCTACAATTCCAAATGGTTCATATGTACTTGGAAATACTGCAACATCTGCTGCTTTATACATTCTTTGTACATCTTTTCCATTCATATATCCTGCAAAATAAACTTTATTTTCAATCCCCATTGCTTTTACTTGTTCTGCTAATTCTTCTTGCATTCCACCTTTTCCACAAATAACTAATTTACTATCTTTATAACCTTCTAATATTTTAGGCATTGCAGATATTAGATGTTGGATTCCCTTTTCATATACTAATCTTCCCATAAATAATATGATTTTTTCATTGTCCATTGCATATTTTCTTCTAAAGTTATAATCTCTTTCTACTCCATTAAATAGATTTAAGTTTACTCCATTTGGTATTACATTTATTTTTTCATATGGTAGACCAAATAATCTTTGCAATTCATTTTTCATATAATTACTATTTACTATTACTTCTGCTGATTCATATGTTAACATCCATTCTGTATCATTTATATATCTTTGTTGTTCATCATGTATCCCACTATTTCTTCCAGATTCTGTAGCATGTATTGTAGAAACAATTGGTATATTATATGAATTTTTTAATGTTTTTGCACTATAGGCTACTAACCAATCATGTGCATGTATTACATCAAAATTTCCTTGTTCTTGTATTATTTCATTTACTTTTGCTACCATATTAAAATTTAATTGCATAACCCAATCTATAAAGTTATTAGGATTTATCATATAGTTATCAACTCTATATACCTTTACTCCTTTGTCATCTTCAAAATATGGTGCATCTCCCTCTCTATATGTAACAACTGTTACATCATGACCATCTTTTAATAATGTTCTTGATATATCATATACTACTCTAGCAATTCCACCTACCACTCTTGGTGGATATTCCCATGTTAACATTAGTATTTTCATCGATATGCTTCCTTTCTTTTTTACATTTTCTTTTGTTATTTGACATTTTTCTTCATTCTAATATATTGTATACAATTTTTTAAAAAAAGTAAATGGTTTTTTTAAAAAAACATTTACTTTTTTATACTAAATTTATTTAATTTTTTATTCAATCTGTTATTAATCATTTTGTAAATTTTGATTGTTTTCTTGGTCTTCTGAATTTTCATTTTCTGTATTATTTTTTGTTTTATTATTTGTATCTTTTTGATTTGTTGTATTTTTTGTTTGACTATTAGAATCATTTTGATTGTTTGATGAATCTTTTGATGTTACGCCTATTTTATCCAAATATACTTCAGCATCCATCTTTCCATTGTTTGCTGTTATATAATAATGTCTTTCTCCTCCACTAATTGTCATATAAATATCATCTGCTACAGGTGCTGAAAATAATTCCTCTCCACCTGAATTTAATAATGTATATTTTTTATCTTTACATGCTACTATTACATTATAATTTGGAATTACTAATAAATTTAATGCATCTTTATTACTTGATGCTATATAACCAAAGTTATCATATTTAAAATCAACTACTTGGTTTCCATTTTTATCAAATAATCCCCAATTTTTATCTTTTCTAACTGGAATTAAATTTCCTGCTAATAAATATTTATTTTTTATATTGTTTTGTTCATATTTGGAAATATCCATTCCAACTTCGTCATTTTCAATATATATTTTTATATTTCCTCTCAAATCCAAAACACCATATTTGTTATCCTTTTTTGCAACATATAGTCCGGCATCGCTATCCATTAATTCAATTGAATCATACATAATTTGTACTTTTGTTTCTTTTTTTCTAGATAATATTCCAACCTTTTTATTGTTTTCTACTAAAAAATCTCCTATATTAGGTAAATATGTGATTGAATCATATTTTGGTTCTAAGATTACATTTCCTTGTACATCTATAACTCCATATTTGTTTTGTTCTTTTTTACTTACTACAAGCATATCTTCTAATACAGCTTTTTGATTTGATAATACAGGACTAATCTCTGTATAGCCATAATCTAAGACCTTACTTCCATAATACTCTATTAAATATGGCATTGTTAATACATATATTCTATTTTTTTCTTGATCATATTGAAAACTAATATTAAACGCTTTTTCAATTGTTTCTGATGTTGCATATAATACTCCGATTTATTGCTTTTACTGGTTTTTTGCTATATACATATTCATAGTTTTCTGTTGATGTTGTTAAATCTAGCTTATATATTTTATTAGATCCTAATGAAAAATTTGCAACCTCATTTTCATTTTGTATATAACATTTACTTTGTTCTTCAGACTTATCACTATATTCTCCATTATAGCTATCATATCCTAAAATTCCTGCTACTTCTTTTATTGGTATATAAATTGTTCCATCATTTTCTATTATTAACATATCTTTAAATTTTTCATTTACTTGTCCATCTAATGTTAATTTTAATTGAGAATTTTTTATATACATTAAATATGATGTTATTCCTATAATTAGTATTATTAGTAATATAATTGCTCCTAATATGATTTTTGATGTCATTTTTTTACTTTTTTCTTCTTTAGTCTGAAAGCTTTCTTCTATTATATTCATTTGTATCCCCCTTATTTTAGGTTATTTATAATATTATTTTGTATAACCATATTTTTTATAAAATTCCTCTTTGAAATTTCCTAGATTATCATTCTCTATTTCTATTCTAACCTTTTCCATTAAATTAGTCAAGAACCTTAAGTTATGAATTGATAGTAATCTTACTCCTAATATTTCATTTGTCTTTATTAAATGTCTAATATATGCTCTTGTATAATTCTTGCATGTATAGCACTCACATTCTTTATCTAATGGTCCCCAATCTCTTTCATATGTTGCATTTCTTACAACTACTTTTCCAGATGATGTCATAGCTGTTCCATTTCTTGCAATTCTAGTTGGTAATACACAGTCACACATATCAATTCCAGATATAGCTGCTTCAATTAGATAGTCAGGTGTTCCAACTCCCATTAAATATCGTGGTTTGTCTTTTGGCATTAAAGGTGTTGTATATCTTAATATGTCCAAAAATTCCTTTTTTGGTTCTCCAACACTAATTCCTCCAATTGCATATCCGTGGTAAATCAAGTTCAATTAATTCTTTTGCACTTTGTTCTCTTAAATCTTTATAAAAACCTCCTTGAATAATTCCAAATAGTGCTTGTTTATCAGTTGTAGTATGTGCTTGTTTACATCTCTTAGCCCATCTTGTAGTTCTTTCCATTGATTTTTTTGTATATTCATATGTAGATGGATATGGGCAGCATTCATCAAATGCCATAATTATATCAGCACCTAAATCTTCTTCAGTTTCCATTACAGATTCTGGTGAAAAGAAATGTTTGCTTCCATCTAAGTGAGATTTAAATTCTACCCCTTCTTCTTTTATAGTTCTTAAGTCTCCTAAACTAAAAACTTGAAATCCACCACTATCTGTTAATATTGGTCTATCCCATTTCATAAAATTATGAAGGCCACCTGCTTCTTTTACAATTTTGCTTCCAGGTCTTAAATATAAGTGATATGTATTTGATAATATTATTTGTGCTTTTACTTCCTCTTTTAATTCCTCTGGTGTCATTGACTTTACAGTGGCTTGTGTTCCAACTGGCATAAAGATTGGTGTTTGTATATCTCCATGTGGTGTATGTACTATTCCCCTTCTTGCTCCTGTCTGTTTACATTCATGTAATAATTCGTATGTTACTGCTGGTTTCATTTTTCTACTCCTTTTCTGTTTCTTTCTACATCATGATTTTCATTTTCTTGGTTCTTATTACTTAATTCACTATATATTTGTTTTAATTTCTTACTATCCATTTGTCTTGTTTTTACAAGTTTTCCTTGTTCATTTCCATCTATTGTTCCAACATATGCTATTCCTGGCATAATTCCATAAGATTTAGCTTCTTTCTCCCTTTGTTCTAGTCTTTTTTCATTTAATAGATCTTCTTTTACTGCTAAATAATATTCGTCATTTTCTATCATAAGATCGAAATTAATTCCTTCACTATAAATAGTTTTTATTTTTTCTAGTTTCCCTTCTTTATTTTTATATTGTAGTGTATATCTCTTAAGTCCTTCAATTTCTGATGAAACCTCTATTATAGTCATACTCCCTTGATGTTGTTTTATACTTATACTTCTTTGGTTTTTACCGTTATTTTCATACCAAGGTGTTTTAGTTTCTTTTGCTCTTTTTTCATTTTCTGTTGTTTTTTCTATTTCTTGTATAATTTCATTATCTATTATATCTTTTCTTCTTTCAAGTAATGGCCCTAAATATTCTCTCGTTGTTTTAACATATTCATCTATATTGTCTGAATTGATATTTCTAAAAACTGTATCTAAATCTTGAAAATTATTTTTCTTATGTTGTTGTGTTGCATTTAAGAATGCTTCTTTTAACGACATAGCAATAAATTCATTATTAGACATTATATCTGATCCCATCTCTCTTCCAACAGATACAAAAGGAGATTTTCCTTGTTTTAAAAATGGATTATTTTTTCCGTGCATCTTCAAATAGTTCTGGACTCTCTTTGTATATTTCCTCTATAGTGCTATATATGTTTTGTTCTTGGTCTTCTTTAGCATATATTATAAATGTATCACTATGTGGATTATTTTGTATATCTTCTGTAGTTCTTATTTTAAAATATAATTGATCATTTATATATTGTTTTTGTAAATATTTGCTTGCTAATTTGGCGATATTTTTTGGTTTAATATTTAAATAATATTTATTCCATCCTTCTTGTTGAATTGTTTCTACATCATCTCCTAATGTTGTAAAAGCAATTTGAATAGGAGGAAGTCCTTTAAATGTTGTAGCAAGTTTTGGATTATCTTTTTTTAGTTTTATATATAAATTTATCATATCATATTCATCTTTTGTATATCTCAAGTTAGCTAATGATTCCTTTTTCTGTTTTAGTAGCTCTTTTTCTAGAGTATCTTTATCTTTTTCAATTTCTCTTTTGTCTTTTAGATTATCATGTGCATTTATAGCACATAATGCTCTATATTCATCTTGTTTTCCACTTTTTAAATATATCTGTTGAAAGTTTTGTATAAATTCTTTTATACCTTCATTTATATCAATTTTTTGATTGTTATTTAACTCTTTATCTATGTTTGCTTCTGATTTTTCCTGTAACATTAATTGTTTTTTGTTTTTAAATAAATTTTCTAGCAATTTCTTTATTTTTTCTCTCATATCTTCTCACCTTTGTATATTATTATTCTTATACTGCTTTTATTTTATAAACATTGCATCTCCAAAACTAAAAAATCTGTATTTATCTTTAACAGCTTGTTTATAAGCTTCCATAACAAAGTCCTTTCCTGCTAATGCAGATACTAACATAAGTAATGTTGATTGTGGTAAATGAAAGTTTGTAATTAATGCATCTAAACATTTAAATTTATACCCTGGATATATAAAAATTCCGAGTATCTGCCTCACACTCTTTTACTAATCCATTTTCATCTGCAATTGTTTCTAATACTCTACATGATGTTGTTCCTACTGCTATTACTCTTCTTTTTTCTTTCTTTGCTTTATTTATTTTTTCTGCATCTTCTTTTTTTATATAAAAATGTTCTTTATGCATTTTATGATTTTCAACAACATCTTCTTTTACTGGTCTAAACGTTCCTATCCCAACATGTAATGTTACATTTGCAATAATTATTCCTTTTTTTTCTATTTTTTCTATTAATTCTGGTGTGAAATGTAATCCTGCTGTTGGTGCTGCAGCAGACCCATTATATTTAGCATATACTGTTTGATATCTGCTTTTTTGTTTTAATTGTTCATGAATATATGGTGGTAGTGGCATTATTCCAATATCATCTAAAATTTCATTGAAAATTCCGTCATACATAAATTTAACTTTTCTTGTTCCACCTTCCATCACTTCCAATATTTCTGCTTTTAATTTTCCGTCTCCAAATATAACTTTATTTCCTACATGTAATTTATTTCCTGGTCTTACAATACATTCCCAGATATCTCCTTCTATATTATTTAATAATAAAAATTCAACATTTGCTCCAGTTTCTTTTTTTCCATATAGTCTAGCAGGAATTACTTTTGTATTATTTCTAACTAATACATCTCCTGGATTTAAATAATCTATAATATCCTTAAATTTCTTATTTTCTATTGTATGATTACATTTATCTAATATCATAAGCCTAGATTCATCTCTTTTTTCTAATGGTGTCTGTGCTATTAATTCTTCTGGTAAGTCATAATTAAATTCTGTTACTTTCATTACTATTTCCTTTCTTTTATATATTATTTCTCACATTTTCGACAATTTATAACTAAATTTATGCATTAACTTAGTAGTGTCCCTAATATTGCACTTTGTATGAGTTTTTAAAATTACTGTTTTTAGCTGGCTTTATTTTATAAATCTCTTCTGGTAATCCAATTTTTCCTGATGTTGTTTGTATGTTCTTATTCATATAGTCTGTATACCATTTCTTTTGTCCTATTAATATTTCGTCTTTATAACCATATTTTTTGTAGTCATGTAGTTCTGGTCTGCTATATCCATATTCATCTGCATTTCTTTCTAATGTGTGTAAAAACTCGTGTAAAAACACTTCTTCTGGAAATGTGTTTATTTTCATATTATATTTATATATATAACTTTTTGAATCATTAGGAAGTCTTATATTTGAAAATCCTATTCCATAGTAATCCATTGAACCTAGTCCTATCCAGTCATTTACTTGTATATCATTTTCATGTTTATTATCTCCGTAGTCTTACTATTACAAATATATGGTCATAGTCATTTTGTTCTATTATATCTCTTATTTGTGTTTCTACATTTTCTGGTGAAATATAATACCCAAATTCTTCATCATATGATAATTCTGTTAATGGTGTATCTATTTCATATATATCACATTTTGCTTGCATTTTTCCTTCTGATAAATTCTGTGAAGATGTTTCGAATCTATTTATTGTGTTATTTATATCATTTATATCACTATTTGTTACATCTAGTTTTATCTGCTTTCCGTCTATATTTACATCTGTTGTTTTAAATATAAAACATCCAAATTTCCAATTATTGTTGTTTTCTTTTATTCCTTCTTCTAATTTAAAATCAGCAAACCATGCTTTTCCTTTTGCTTCTCCTAAATATCCTCCTAGCCTAAATCCTATATTTACTGTTTCTCTATTTTTTGAATTAAATATTAATTCTATTTTTTGCCACTCATTTGTTCCTTGTATAGCTACTGATCTTTCTGTTGTTCCCTCTATAGATATTTGTGCTCCTATTCCTGATTTTTGTTCTTCTGATATTATATCTTGGGTTTTTACCATGCATGTTACTTTATACGGCTGATTTTTTTCTACTTTCACACTTTTATAAAACATTGCATCATTATATTCATCTGATATTATTTCATATGTTCTTTTATCCATATATTTTATTTCATTGTCTTTTTTAAATTTTGATGTATATAAATTCGCTTCACTTCTAACAAAATCCCTAAAATTATTACTTTCATAATATTGGTATGCAAAATATAATAATACTATTAATATCATTATAGTAATTACATTTGTTATTTTTCCAAAAGTTGTTGTTTTTTTGCTTTTCATATATTTTTTCTCCATTCTTTTGCTTCTTTTTTATTATATATGATTTTTTTCTATTTATAAAGTATTTTTATGAATTTTATTAATATTCTTAATATAAGTAAAAACCTATATTAATATAGGTTTTTTACTGGTTATATAATGTTATTAATTACTTATTTTAATTATGCTTCCTCACTTTTGCTATTTTCATTTTTGTCTGCTAAATCCTTCATGCTAAGGTTTATTCTTCCTTGATCATCAATTTCTATAACTTTTACTGTAACTTTATCTCCAACATGAAGTACATCTTCTACATTTTTAATTCTTTCTTTTGATATTTTAGATATATGTAATAAACCTTCTTTTCCATTTCCACCTAAGTCTACAAATGCTCCAAAGTTCATTATTCTTACTACTTCTCCATAGTAAATTCCCCCAACTTCTATTTCTCTTGTTATATCTTCAATCATTTCTAATGCTTGTTGAGCTTTATCATTTTCTGATGAATATATGAATACTTGTCCATCATCTTCTATGTCTATTTTTACCCCTGTTTCATCAATTATTTTATTTATCATTTTTCCACCAGGTCCTATTACATCTTTGATTTTTTCTGGATCAATAGTTGTTGTTATTATTCTTGGTGCATATATAGAAACTTCGTCTCTTGGTTTAGAAATAACAGGTAACATTATTTCATTTAAAATATATTCCCTTGCCTTTCTTGTTTTCTCAAATGCTTCAGAAATTATCTCATATGTTAATCCATCACATTTAATATCTACTTGTATTGCAGTTATTCCTTTTTCAGTTCCTCCAACTTTAAAGTCCATATCTCCAAAAAAGTCTTCTAGTCCTTGGATGTCAACTAACATTACATAATCTTCATCATTATCAGGATTTGTAACTAATCCTGTAGAAATTCCTGCAACTGGTCTTTTTATTGGAACACCTGCATCCATTAAACTTAAAGTACTTCCACATATACTTGCTTGTGATGTTGAACCATTTGAAGATAATACTTCTGATACTACTCTTATCGCATATGGAAATTCTTCTTTAGATGGTAATACAGGAACTAATGCCTTTTCTGCTAAAGCTCCATGTCCTATTTCCCTTCTTCCTGGTCCTCTAGATGGTCTAGCTTCTCCTACTGAATAACTTGGGAAATTATAATGATGCATATATCTTCTAGATTCTTCTGTATCAATCCCATCTAATTTTTGTTCTTCTGATACCATTCCTAGTGTTGCAACTGACATTACTTGAGTTTGTCCTCTTGTAAATAGCGCACTTCCATGAGTTCTTGGTAATAACCCTACTTCACATGATAATGGTCTTATTTCGTCTAATGCTCTTCCATCAACTCTCTTATGCTCTACAAATATCATTTCTCTTACACATTTCTTTTCTAATTTATAGATAGCTTCTCCTAAATCGCTCTTATGTTCTTCAAATGCTTCTTCTCCAAATTTTTCAGTATATGCCTCTTCTATTTTTGTTGTTAATTCATCTATATTATTATCTCTTGTTTCTTTGTCTGCTTCTTGTACTTTTTCTTTCATTTCTTCTTTGAAGTTTTCTTCTATAAATTCATATACATCATGATCTACTTCAAATGATTTATATTCAAATTTTGGCTTTCCAATTTCTTTTTGAATATCAGAAATAAATTTACATATTTTCTTTATTTCTTCATGAGCTGCTTTTATTGCTTCTAACATTGTCTCATTTGGTACTTCATTTGCTCCTGCTTCTATCATTGTTATTTTCTTTTCTGTTGCAGCAACTGTTAGTGTTAAATCGCTTTTTTCTCTTTGTTTTTCTGTTGGGTTAATTATTATTTTTCCATCAACTAATCCAACATTTACTGCTGCTGTTGGTCCATTAAATGGTATGTCAGAAATTGCCAATGCTGCTGCTGAACCTATCATTGCTGCTACTTCTGGTGAATTGTCTTGTTCTACACAAAGTACTGTTGCAACAACTACTACATCATTTCTAAAGTCCTTTGGAAATAATGGTCTTAATGGTCTATCTATTGCTCTTGATGTTAATATTGCTTTATCACTTGGTTTTCCTTCCCTTTTTAAAAATCCTCCTGGGATTTTTCCTACTGAGTATAATTTTTCCTCAAAATCTACAGATAATGGAAAAAAATCTATTCCTTCTCTTGGTTCTTTAGATGCTGTTACGTTTACTAATACACATGTATCTCCATAACGCACTAGCACACTTCCATTTGCTAATCCTGCCATTTTACCAGTTTCAATTACTAGTCTTCTTCCTGCTAATTCAGTTTCATAAGTTTTAAACATATTTTTACTCCTTTTTTTATAGATTTGCACCTTTTACCAAGTACTAAGTAAATTTAGATGGTAACCTCTATAATATATTATTTTTTTAAAAATAATATATTATACAAGCTACTAACCTAAATTATTTACTTTGTTTTCTTGGACTTTTTCTTGATAAAAGCCCGTGCTAAAACAAGCATAGGCTTTACCAATGTAATTTTATTTTCTTAATCCTAATTTCTCAACGATTTGTCTATATCTATTAATATCTTTTTTAGCTAGATAGTTTAATAGATTTCTTCTTTTACCAACCATTTTTAATAGACCACGTCTTGAATGGTTATCTTTTTTATGAATTTTTAAGTGTTCTGTTAATTCGTTGATTCTTTCAGTTAAAAGAGCTATTTGAACTTCTGGTGAACCAGTATCATTTTCTTCTCTTTTATATGTGTTTATTATTTCTTGCTTTCTTTCCTTTGTCATTTTTACACCTCCCATTTTTTCTTTCTGCCTTTAACTGAGCAAAAGTTTTTAGGTGCTTAAACTTAAGCTAAGTAAAAGGTATGCTTTTTTAGCATACCTATTGTACTATATTTTGGAATTAATTTCAAGTGTTTTTCTATTTTTTCTGTCAATATTTTTCAAATTTTAAAAAGTTATTAACAAATTTTCATTTTGTTTTTATACTATATATTCAATGCTATTATTAGGAAAATATTTTTTCATTTGTTCTCTTAAGAAGCATTCACCTTCTTTTATAATATCATTTTTATATCTATACTTTCCTCTACCTGAACCTGTCATAATTTCTTTATTGTATAAGTTAATAGCATTTGGAAATGCTTCTTCATTTATCTTAGTATGAACATAACTATATGTCATAAATATTATTTCAAAAAATACATCTTCTTTTACTTTTTTGGATAATTCACTATTTAACTGTTTTATTAATTCTAAATATAATTCTTTCCAATTATCTACTAAAATTACTGGTGCAATTAATATTCCAACTTTATAACCTGCATCTTTTAATTTGTTAATTGCCTCAATTCTTTGCTTTAATCTCGATGTTCCAAATTCCACCTTGTTTATAATTTCTTCTGGATTAACGCTCACTCTAATTATTACTTTACCTTTGTGATCTAAATTTAAAAGATCATCTACCATACTAAACTTTGTTGGAAATGTTAGATATCCCTTTTTTGTATCTCTAAAATTTTCAATTGTCCAAATTAAATTATTTGTAATTGTATTTTCTAAAATTAAATCACTATTACTTCCGATTTCAAATGTAAGTTCTTTAGGTGATTCTTCAGATGTTTTTATTATTTTTTCTAACATTTTTTCTCTGTTTACAAATAACCTCAAATATGCACATTTATTATAATTACATACCAAATAACAATACATACAAGAAGCCGTACATCCAGAAGAAGTATATGGTACTAAATAATCTGATGTCTTGTGATTTTCTACAAACTTGTGTGTCTTTCTAACTCCAATAATTAAATTTCTCTTCATATCTGGAAAATCTTTATTTTGTCTTTTCCTCATCTCTTCTATATTATTATGACTTTCTATTTCTATTTTGGGAACATCATTGTATTTTTCCATTAATTCTTTTCCCAATGGGTATTCAATAATTTCTTTTTCAAAATAAATAGCTTTTGGTTTAAACATTTTTATCTCCTTTTTAATATTTTTAGTTTAACCAAAAGCTTTTTTATTATTATATTTTAAATCTATTTTCTTTCATAAGTTATAAATTCATAATCTAAATTGTTTTTTTCGTCTTTAACTCCTTTTTCTCTTTCTACTATTTTCCATTCTTCTTCATTTATTTTTGGAAAAAATGTATCTCCTTCAAATTCTTTGTCTATTTGTGTTATATACATTTTTTTAACATATGGCATTAAAAAATTATATATCATTGCTCCTCCTATTACAAATGATTCTTCCGGTCCTTCTATTAATTCTTGTATTTGTAATAGAGAATGTACTACTTCCACATTTTCATCAGCTACTTTAAAATCTGGATTTTGACTAAATATAATATGTTTTCTATTTGGTAGCACTCTTCCTAATGATTCAAATGTTTTTCTTCCCATAATAATATTATGTCCTGTTGTTAATTCTTTAAATCTTTTTAAATCTGCTGGCAAATGCCAAATTAATTCATTATTTTTTCCTATTATATTGTTTCTTGATTTTGCGACTATAATACTTAGCATATTTTTTCTCCTTAATTATTACTTCATATTCTCTCATTTTATTCAGCTACTGGTATCTTTCCTAATTTTATTTCTTTATTATAATCATAATCTTTAATCTCAAAATCTTCTACCTTAAATTCATAGAAATTTCTTGTTGGATTATTAATTATTAATTTAGGATGTACATCCATACTATCAGCCTCAATTAGTTTTTTTACTAAAGGTATATGTCTGTCATAAATATGGCAATCTCCTATGTTATGTGTTAAAGTTCCTACTTCTAATCCAGCCACTTGTGCAAACATACATTGTAATGCTGCATATTGCATTACATTCCATCCGTTGGCAGCCAACATGTCTTGTGATCTTTGATTTAATATTAGATGAAGTTTTCCTTGTTTAACTAACCATTGTGTTCCATACACACATGGTTCTAATGCCATATCTTTTAATTCTTCATGATTAAATATATTTGTCATTATTCTACGACTTGACAAATCATTTTGTAACAAATAAAGTACAAAATCAACTTGATCCATTTCTTTTATTCCTTGTTTTGTTTTAAATTGATATTTTTTTCCCATTTGATATCCATATGCTTTTCCAATTGTTCCATTTTCGTCAGCCCATTGATCCCAAATATGAGAATTTAAATCTTTTATATTGTTTGATTTTTTTTGCCAAATCCATAAAACTTCATCAATTGCTCTTTTTACTGTTCCACTGTTATTACGTAAAGTTATCATAGGAAATTCTTTTCCCACATCATATTTATTAGTTACTCCTACGATAGATATATAATTTGCTTCACTTCCATCTTCCCATCTTGTACGTACATTTGTACCTTCTGATGAATACCCATTTTGTATTATTTCTTTACATGTGTCTATAAAATGTTTATCAGCTTGTGTCATAAAACAACCACTCCTATTCTTTCATTTTTTTAACAGTATATCATATTACTTCATAAAATACTACTTATTTTTCTTTAATTTTACAACTTTCTAAATACACTTTCTTTTTTATATCTTAGAAGGGTTTATTAGACGCGAAAAAAGAAACAGTTTTGTACTGTCCCCTTAATCATTCATTTGCCAATTAGGTACATATTCTTCTTCATGTTCACCTAATTCTTGTATATATCCATTCTCAATTTCTATTTCTTCTATGTATTTTTCTATTTCTTCCCATTCACTTTTTGTTAATTTTCTATTTATTTTTTCATATTCTTTTGATTTGTATGTCGGAAAATATTGTGCCATAATACTAATATATATATCACTTTCTAAATTATTTTTTATCCATCTTAATACTTTTTTACTGTTTTCTATATGGTTTGGTAAAACCAAATGTCTTATTATTACTCCTTTTTTTATTATATTATTTTTATCAAATTTTGGTTTTCCTACTTGTTTATACATTTCTTTAATTGCTGCAATTGCTACTTCAAAGTAATTATCAACTTTTGAATATTTTTTTCCAAGTTCATTTATTGCATATTTAAAATCTGGTAAATATATATCAATATATCCTTCTAACATTTTTATTGTTTCTATATTTTCATATGCATTTGTATTGTATATAATTGGTATGTTTAATCCTTGTTTTTTTGCTATTTTAATTGCTTCTATAATCTGTGGCACATAACTTGTAGGTGTTACTAAATTTATGTTTTCTACATGTTTTTCTTGTTGTTTTAAAAATATCTCTGCTAAATCTCTTATAGATATTTCCTTTCCTTTTCCTTGTTGACTAATTTCATAATTTTGGCAATATACACAGTTTAGATTACAATTAGAAAAAAACACTGTACCTGAACCGTTTTTTCCACTAATACATGGTTCTTCAAAATTATGTACTGAATATAAGGCTATTTTTACTTTATCAGTTGCCTTACATCGTCCTATATAACCTTCTTTTCTATTAATATCACATTTATGTGGACATATTTCACACTTTTCTAATTGTTCTAACATAAGCTTCTACTCTCCATTGTATAATTTATAAAATACCTATTTATTATTTTTCTACTTTTTTTACTATAAATCTATCTTCATTTTCTACTAAATAAATCGTCTTTTTATTAAATCTTTCTTTATTATTTTTAACTATTTCTTGTATTTTTGTATCACTTTGATTTATGTTTGTTTTTCCTATTTCTTCATTTTGTAAATTTTCTATTATCACATTTTCTTTATCTGAATAATCTTCTAAATATTCTATTATTTCTACTTTGTATCCTTCTTTTGTTTTTTCTATATTGTTTAATAAAAAACTGTCTTCTTTTTCATTTAGATTGGTTTCCGTTGCCAAATAATTACCAGATTCTTCATCATACTCAAAGCTTTGGTTTCCTTCCTTTGGAAACTTTTTATCAAATTCTTCTCCAAATATTTCTTTTGCTTTTTGTTCAATTTCTTCTTTAGTCGTCTCATATTCTTCCAAATTCCTTTTTACTACTTCCCAAATCCATAATTCATTTGCTTTGTTTATATCATCAAATTCAGGTAATGCCTCAGTCGTAATTTCTTTCCACATATATATCTGAGATATATAACTTTCTATATTTTCTATCTCTTTAACACTTATATTATTTTTAGCATCTGCCAATATATTTCTATAAACTAACATTCCCATAAATATAATTGCTAAAATCATTATAATGATAAACATTTTCTTCATTACTTTTCCCCCATTTTAGCATTTACTTTTTTCTTTATTTCTATTTTATCATAGTAATTTTTCGCTTTCAAGGGAATAGAACTTAAATATTTAAGTTCTATTCCCTTTTTTACACTTTATTCCACTTCATATCTACTTTAAACAAATCCCCATCAATTGTTACTTTGAATTCTCCTCCTTGTAATCTTGTTAAACTTTCTGCAATTGATAGTCCTAATCCACTTCCTTCTGTATATCTCGCTTTGTCTCCTCTTATAAACCTTTGCATTAGTTCTTCACTACTTATATTTAATTTTTCTTTTGAAATGTTTTTAATGCTGATATTTAATATGTCTTTTTGCTCTTTTACGTCTATATATACACGTGAAGATTCTAGAGCATATTTTGTAATATTACTAAATATATTTTCAATAACTCTATATAAATATCTACTATCTGCTTTTATTTTTATTTCTTTTTCTGGTATTTGCATTTCTATTTCTAAATTTTTTTCTTCAAATTTATCTTTAAATTCTCCTATTGTCTGATTTAATAATTCTTTTATACTGATTTGTTCTAAATTTAATTTTATATTTCCTGAAGATACTTTTGATGCTTCAATCAAATCTTCTGTTAGTTTCTTTAATCTTTGTGACTTTTTATCCAATATTTCAATATACTTTTGTATTTTCTCATCTTGGATATTTTCTTTTTTCAACAAATCCACATAATTAATTATTGATGTAAGTGGTGTTTTTATATCATGTGACACATTTGTAATTAGTTCTGTTTTTAATCTTTCAGATTTTAGTTTTTCTGCTATAGCATTTGAAAAGCCACTAGCTATATCATTAACATATATAGCCATTTCCTTTAAGACTCCCTTAAGCTCTTGTTCTTCTATTCTCACTTCTTTTTTTCCTTCACAAATGTCTTTTAATGCTTGTTTTATCTTTTCTTGCTGAAGTACATACTTTTTCATTTTATAATATGTCCACACCCAAAATATGATTAATAAAATAATTGCAATTCCATTTGAACGTAGACTAAATAAAATAAAATTTATTGCTATAAACAAAATATAGTATAAAAACAGTCTTTTCTTTTCTCTTATATTTGTATTTATAATCTTAAAAATCTTGTATATTGCAAAACTCTTCCAAAAAGTCTTAGCCTTTATCCTTTTTATAGTTGTTACACCTATAATGCCGACATATTGCATAACATATAAAATAACAAATAATTATAGATAATAAAGTAATATAGTTTACAGTCCTAAACATGTTAGCTAATCCAACTAGTAAAATCATAATAGCACAAAAACATCCAGCACATAATATTTCATAAGGTATATTATCTATTGTATTTAAATTAATTTTATTTTCTCCTTTTTTATGCCCAATTGACCAAAATAGATAAATTGCAATTAAACTCAATAAAACAGTTGTTATAAAAAAAGCATAAAATGGTGCAATTTTATTTTCTAACATATATTGATATATTGTTTGACTCATACCTAAAATTGTATTTTTGTCAATAAGGTTACTATCGTAATATGTATAAATATCATAATCACCTAGTTTATCATTTCCATCATTAGAATTTTTATAATTATGCTCAAAGTTATACTTGTAATTTTCCTGATTTATACACTCTATATTTGTATCGATCTTTCCATTTGTAACAATCCAATATATCTTATTATTTTTTATTTCATCCATTATTTTTTGATAGTCTTGACTTTTTATATTTGTAAACATTTGCTTAGTTTTATTATTTATAATAATGTATTCAACATATATAGGCATACTTGTATACACTTCTTGATTATTTTGAGCATCTGAATAGTAATAACTATTTTCCATGTCATCTTTTACTTTTACAAAATCATTATTATATATATCATTTACGTTATTACATTTAGTAAGTTGACTTGTTACAAAACTCAAATAATTATCCCCAAAAAATTCCGATTGAGTATATTCTCTACTATCTCCGTATTTATCCAAAAAAGACAGATGAAATATGCTAAATACAAATATTGCTACCAAAATTGGAATTAATATATAACAAATTACTTTTAAAAAACTAGAATTTCTAATATTATTCACACTTTTCACTTCCTCTTTATAAAAGGGGGACAGGACTTAAATATTTCATAAGTATTGTCAATTATTTAATTTTTTTGTCGATTATAATAAAATGCTAACTTTGATATTTTTCGACTTATTTTATGAAATATTTAAGTCCTGTCCCCCTTTTATTCAACTTTATATCCTACACCCCAAATCACCTTTAAGTATTGTGGTTCTTTTGGATTGATTTCTATTTTTTCTCTTATATGTCTTATATGAACTGCTATTATATTTTCTGCCCCAAAGCCTTCTTCTTTCCATACATTTTCATAAATTTCTGGTATCGAATATACCTTTCCTTTATTTTTTAGTAAAAACTTCAATATATTATATTCTGTAGCTGTAAGTTTTACTTGTTTGTCATCTACGCTCACAGTCTTTTTTTCGTCATTTATTATTAGTCCCCCTGTTTTATAAATCACTTCATTTTCTTTTGGTTCTATCGAACCTAGCTTTACATATCTTCGTAAATTTGAGTTAACTCTTGCAATTAATTCTAATGGATTAAACGGTTTTGTTATATAGTCATCTGCTCCTAAGTCCAATCCTTCTATTTTATCATAATCTTCTGACTTTGCTGATAATAGAATTACTGGTATTGATTTCTCTTTCCTTATTTCTTTTAATGTTTCTAATCCATCTTTCTTAGGCATCATAATATCTAATATCACTAAATGTATTTCTTGGCTATTTATTACTTCTAAAGCTTTTTGACCATTATATGCTTTTATTATGTTATAACCTTCTTTTTTTAAGTAAATTTCAATTGCTCCTACAATTTCTTTATCATCATCTACAACTAATATATTATACATTCACTTTCTCCTTTCATAATGCCATTTTCAGATTATGTATTTAGTATAACATATAATATCTTAATAAAAAATAGAGGAAATATTAATTTTTTATTAATATCTCCTCATTCCTTGTATATGAATCCATCTGATTTTTTTAAAATAATATTCTGAAATTGCTTTTCCATAATTGTCAATTGTGTGTGATGCAATTTTTATTTTTGATAGACTTAATTTATTTTCAATTTCTACAATTAATAATTTATGTTCAAATTTTTCTCCATTAAAAGATAATTGCACAATATCTCCTACCTCTATTTGGTCTTGTTCCACTTCTTTGGCATATAGACCTATACTTTTATTATTAACAAGAAATTTATATAGATATTCAACACCAGTCAATGATGGTAACTTGTTATTTGCATCTATATAGTACCATCCAAAATTTTTCGTATAGTTCATTGAATTAGTTCCAGCATATAAACATTGTGATACAAAGTTTGTGCAATCTCCTCCTAATAAATCAAAATTGTAATACTTTGGATTACGCAAATATGACCACTTTTTGGCATATTCTATTGCTAATTTTCTTTCATAAGTAAGATTTTTCATTATTATCCTTTCTATTTTCCTATAAACATTTGAACAAATACTTTGCCATATTTAGGGCTACTTACAACTCCAATTCCAGTATAATTAAAATTACTATTTAATATATTTGCTTTATGCCCTGAAGAATTCATCCATGAAGTAACTGCGTTATCATTACTTGAATTTGCTGCTATATTCTCACCTGCTGTTTTATATGTTATTTTAAAACTTCTTAACATATCAAAAGGTGAACCATAAGTTGGTGATGTATGTGAAAAATAGTTATTAGCAACCATATCTTCTGCTTTTATTCTAGCAACCCTTTGAACTTCTTTATCAACTTTTAATGATTGTACACCGTTTTGCATCCTTTGCTGATTTATTAAGTTAAATACTTCCTGTTCATCTTGATTCATATTATTTTGTAAAGTTTGTTCCCCTGAATTATTATTTGAAGTAGAATCTCCTGTTTGTGTATTTGATGTATTTTTAGGATAAATTGCTTTTACATATTTTTTACTAACTGCTCCAACATAATCTCCTTCTATTTGGACTATATACCAATCTCCTACTCCTGCAAATACTCTTATATATTCATTTTTGTTGACTGTTGCAACAATACTATATTGAGTACCCGGACCACTTCTTACATTTAATTTTGAAGCTGTTACCAAACCTGTTGAAAAATCAACTTTGTAATAATGTTGCATACCAAATGATGTAGAAAAAGCCCCTACTATTACTGTAAAAACTATTAACATTGTCATTCTTAATATATGTTTCTTCTTTATTGTTATTATCTTCATAAAGTACACCTCCCTTTTTATTCTATTACTATTTAGATGTCCTTTATGACAAGAAAAAAACAGCTTTTATGCTGTTTCTTTCTGTGTATTTTTAGGTGTTTGTCTTTTTTTCTTTTCTGTTTGCTTACTATGTTCTTCATTTATAATTATTTTTGGACCTTTCATATCTACTACCGTTTCTTTTGTAATAATGCATTTTTCAATGTCTGGATTAGATGGTATTTCAAACATAATATCTCTCATAATTTCTTCAATTATAGAACGCAATCCTCTTGCACCAGTCTTTCTTTCAATTGCCTTATCGACAATTGCCTCTAATGCCTCTTGTTCAAATATCAATTCAACGCCATCTATTTCAAATAATTTTTGATATTGTTTTACTAATGAATTTTTAGGTTCTACTAAAATTTCAATTAAAGCTTCTTTGTCTAAGTCTTTCAAAGTAGCTATAATTGGAAGTCTTCCTATAAATTCTGGAATTAGTCCAAATTTTAATAAATCTTGTGGCAATAGTTCTTTAAAAATCTCATATTGACTAATATCTTTTTTACTTTTTACTTGTTTTCCAAATCCAATAGCTTTTTCTCCTGTTCTATCTGCTATAATATTCTCTAGTCCTTCAAATGCTCCTCCACAAATAATAAGTATATTCTCTGTATTAATTTGAATAAGCTCTTGATTTGGGTGTTTTCTTCCTCCTTGTGGTGGAACAGATGCTACTGTTCCTTCTATAATTTTTAATAATGCCTGTTGGACACCTTCTCCGGCTTACATCTCTTGTAATTGATGGATTTTCAGACTTTCTTGTTATTTTATCTATCTCATCTATATAAATAATTCCTTTTTCTGCTTTTTGTACATCTCCATCAGCTGCTTGAATTAACTTTAATAAAATATTTTCAACATCTTCTCCTACATATCCTGCCTCTGTTAAAGTTGTAGCATCTGCAATAGCAAATGGTACATTTAAAATCTTAGCTAATGTCCTTGCAAGCAAAGTTTTTCCACAACCAGTTGGACCTAAAAGTAAAATATTGCTTTTTTGAATCTCTACTTCATCTTTTTTAGCATATTCTTCATGGGCAATTCTTTTATAATGATTATACACAGCAACTGATAAAGTTCTTTTGGCTTCATCTTGACCAATAACATAATCATCTAAAACTTTTTTAATTTCTTTAGGACTTGGTACATTATTAAGTTCATTTAATTCATAACCTGTTTTTTCATCATCATAAAGTTCTGCCTCAATAATACTAGTACATAATTCTACACACTCATCACAAATATAAACTCCAGGACCTGCCACTATTTTTTTCACATTTTCTTGTGCTTTTCCACAAAATGAACATCTTACACTTTTTGGTGTATCATTTCTTGCCATAATAAATTATTCTCTCCTTTTTGAAATATAAGGGACACTACTTAAAGTATTCACTTCCTTGTCATTTTTTGTCGTTTTTCAATTTTTATCTTATTTTTTTAATATTTTTTTCTCTTATCTCGACAATATTCTACTCAATAAATGAATAGTTTTAGTCCTGTCCCCCTCTTTTGCTCATAATTCCATCTATTAGCCCATATTTTAATGCTTCTTCTGCTGTCATGTAATTGTCTCTTTCTGTATCTTTTTGAATTGTTTCTACTGTTTGACCTGTTCTTTCACTTAAAAATTTGTTTAATTTTTCTCTTGTTTTTACTAAGTGGTCTGCATGGATTTTTATTTCAGTTGCTTGACCAGATAGTCCTCCACCTCCAATTAGTGGTTGATGTATTAATATTTCTGCATTTGGTGTTGCAAATCTTTTTCCTTTTTCTCCAGCAGCAAGTAATGCTGCTCCCATGCTTGCAGCCATTCCTATACATATTGTTGATACAGGACAAGTAATATAGTTCATCGTATCTATTATTCCCATTCCATCTGTAATTGATCCTCCTGGTGAATTTATATATAAACTTATTTCTTTATCTGGATCTTCTGATTCCAAAAATAATAATTGTGCTATTATTAAACTAGATGTTGTTGGATTTACATCTTCTCCTAAAAATATAATTCTATCTTTTAATAATCTTGAGAAAATATCATATGATCTTTCTCCTTTACTTGTTTGTTCAACAACATAAGGTACTAAACTATTTTTTTCTAACATTTTCATTCCTCCTTAATTTCTTTTATTATATATAAAATAATTATAATTGCAAAAAAGCTGGAGATAAAATTTAACGAATCAAATTAAATTTCATAACCATGCTTTTTCTATATAAATCTTTCTTTATTGTATTTAAAATTATATCTCTTATTTTATTTTTGCATTTTCTACTAAAAATTCAATTGCTTTTTCTGATTCTAATCCTTGTTTTATGTAATTTCTTACATTTTCATTTTTCAAAAATTCGTCATCATTTTCTTTACCATAGTTTTTGGCCATTTCTTTCATTTTTTCATCAATCTCTTTTTTAGTTGCTTCAATTTTTTCTGCTTTTATAATTGCTTCTAATGCTAATCTTGATTTGATTCCTTCTATTGCTTGTGGCTCGTATTCTTTTCTAAATTCTTCTTCAGTTTTTCCCATCATTTGTAGATATTGCTCTAATTTTAAACCTTGATAAGCTAATCTTTGTTCTATATCTTTTAGCATATTATCAATTTCTAATTCTACCATTCCTGATGGAATTTCCACTTTTACATTTTCACAAAGTGCTTTCATAATTGCATCTTGTGTTTCATATTTTGCTTTTTCTTCATTTTCTTTTTCTTTTTTTGATTTTATATCTGCTTTTAATTCTTTTAGAGTATCAAATTCGCTAACATCTTTTGCAAACTCGTCATCTAATTTAGGTAATTCTTTTTTCTTTATTTCATTAACTTTTACTTTAAATATTGCATCTTTACCTGCTAAATCTTTTGAAAAGTATTCTTCTGGAAATTTAACTTTGATTTCTCTTTCTTCATCAATATTCATTCCAATTACTTGATCTTCAAACCCTGGAATAAATGTGTTACTTCCTATTTCTAAATCATGACCTTCTGCTTTTCCACCTTCAAAGGCTTTTCCATCTACAAAACCTTCAAAATCAATTGTTGCAATATCACCTGTTTCTACTGGTCTATCTTCTATTGAAATTAGTCTTGAATTATGTTCTTGCATATGTCCTAATTCATGGTTTATATCTTCGTCTGATACATTATACTCAATTTTTTTAACTTCTATACCTTTATATTTTCCAAGTTCTGCTTCTGGCTTTGTTTGCATTATAGCAGTAAATATTAAATCTTTTCCTTTTTCTATTTGTTTTACATCGATATCTGGTCTACTTACAACTTCTAATTTATTTTCTTTTACAGCTTCCTCTAATGCTTCTCCTGCTACTTCATTAAATGCATCTTCATAGAATATTTCTTTACCATAATATTTTTCTACAATTTGCATTGGTGCTTTTCCTTTTCTAAATCCTGGAATATTAAAATATTTAGCACTTTTGAAATATACTTTTTTTATTGCCTCTTCAAATTTTGCTGCTTCAACTGTTATTTCTAATTTTACTTCATTTACATTTTTAGTTTTTTCTACTTTACAATTCATTTTTTTCAATCCTTTCGTTTTTATATAGCTTACTTATTATACCACATTTTTCCTATTTTGCAAGGAATTTTTTGATTTTTTCAAAAAATACTTGTTTTTTTTTAGTATTTATGATACACTTATATGCAGTCAATTTATTAAGATATTTAGGAGGTGCATTAGATAATGGCAAAATGTGAAATTTGTGATAAACAAGCTAGTCATGGAAATAAACTTAGTATTACTCGTTCTCATATAAGTAAAAGATCACCACGTACTTGGAAACCAAACTTAAGAAGCATTAAAGCTGAAGTAAACGGTGAGGTAAAAAGAATTCATGTATGTGCTAAATGTTTAAGAGATGGAAAAGTAAAAAGAGCTTAAGAAAAGCTCTTTTTTTGATATCCTGATGAAATTTAATTCTATTTAATTTTCTATTTTATTCTTTTATCCCAAATATCAATTTGACAAATCCCCTTAAAAATTTAGGTACTTTTTTAACTACAACTGTCATATGTATTTCCCTCCTTTTTCTAACATGCAAGCCACATAAATCCAACACAAACTACTGCGACTCCTATAATAAAAAGCCAACCAGTTATTGGAAGTAATAAAACAAGTAATATTCCTAACCCTAACCCTATTAAACATACTGCTAATGTCTTTTTTAATAAATGTATCATTTCTTATTACCTCCATTTGTTTTTTGTATATTATATTAAAATATTACTTTATTTGTTCCTTTTTATGTATAACAATCTATAAAATTAAGTATTTTTTTGCTAATAATTTGACGTACCTTAAGTTATTTTGTAAAATAATTTTAGAGGTGAAAATAGAAAATGAAAAAAACAGATGCTAAAAAATTAGTTGATACTTTAAATAAAGCATACCCAGATGCAACTTGTAGTTTAGATTTTGAAACCCCTTTCCAATTAGTAGTAGCTGTTATGCTTTCTGCCCAATGTACTGATGAAAGAGTAAATAAAACAACTCCAGCTTTGTTTTCTAGATGTAAAACTATTGAAGATTTTGTAAATATTGATATAAAAGAACTAGAAAATATTATACATCCTTGTGGTTTTTATAAAAATAAAGCAAAAAATATAAAATTATGTGCTAAACAAATTTTAGAGAATTTTAACGGAGAAGTTCCACATTCCATGTCAGAGCTTACTTCTCTTGCTGGTATTGGGAGAAAAAGTGCTAATGTTATTTTATTAGAAGTTTTTGGTATTGCAGAGGGAATTGCTGTAGATACTCATGCTAAAAGAATTTCTAATCTAGTTGGTTTATCAAATCAAAAGCAACCAGATAAAATAGAAGAAGACTTAATTAAAATTTTCCCAAAAGAATCTTTAAAAGATATTAACCATTTATTTGTATGGCATGGTAGAAATACTTGTATAGCCAGAAATCCTAAGTGTGAAACTTGTTGTATCAATAGTTTATGCAGATATTATAAAACATCTACAATTAAGTAAAAAATAATAATATATACTCAAACGTTATTTTTCTTATTTTCATTGACAAAAATATAATAAAGAGATATATTTTTATTATATTATAATAAAATTTTTTAGGAGGGATTTTAAATGTTAAAAAACAAGTTTAGAATAATTACCTTACTTGCTGTAATTATTTTATCTCTTATGATTCCTATTGTAAGAGCAGAAAATGAAATAACAGATCAATCTGATCATAGTGAAGAAATTTCTGTTATAAGTGCTGATTCAAGTGAAAATCAAGATACTGATGCAAAACCTACAACAACAACTTCTAATGACACTATGAAAAAACAAGATGTTTACTTAACTGGTGATAATGTTACAATCGACTACATTGTTGATGGAAATGTTTTTGTTATGGCAGATACTGTTAATATTAATTCACAAATAGGTGGAGACGCTTTTATTTGCGCTAAAACAATTAATATTGGAGAACAAGGTTATGTTTTTAGTAATTTATTTGCTTTAGCTCAAGATGTAAATATAAAAGGTGTTGTATACGACCTATATGCATGTTCACAAAAAGTTACTTTAGATGGATATATCTATAGAGATATTAGAGTAACAACTAGTACTTTAAATGTTAATGGTGTTGTAGGAAGAAATGCATATGTAAATTGTAGTGATATCAATTTTGCACAACCTTCTTCTGAACAACAAGAAACTACTGCAATTAATCAAGGTGTTATAAATGGTGATTTAAATTATACATCTAGCAAAGAGCTTTCTATACCAGATGGAGCAGTTACTGGTAACAAGAATTTTACAGAAGCAAAAGCTGATAATGGAAATTCTATTCAATCTTATGTTTTATCTTTAGGAACATTTATTGCAACTGTAATAATTATTTGGCTATTATGCTTATGGATTGCACCTAAATTCTTAGATAATACAAATAACTTAATTTCAAATAAATTATTACCTTCATTAGGTTATGGATTTTTAACACCAATCATTGTATCTGTTGCCATTATTATATTATTAATGTTAGGAATCACATCTAATATTGCTATAATATCTTTAATTGGCTTAGCATTCTTATTAATGATTAGCTCTGCTATATTTGTAATTGGCATAAATAATTTAATTTGTCAAAAATTAAAAGTAGAAAAGAAAATAGGTACATTTGGTATGTTAATATTATCATCTGCCTTATTATGGTTAATTAAACTAATTCCTTATGTTGGATCTATTGTAAGCTTAATAGTAAGTATTATTGGTCTTGGAATGGTTATAATAAGTATTATTCCTGCTAGAAAAAAGTCTAAAAGTGAAAATGATAAAACAGCTTAAGATACCATAAAATGAGTTAAAGATAAATTCTTTAACTCATTTTATTTTTCTCGTACTTTATTTTTTTAATTCATCTATAATTGTTTTAAAATCATTTGCCATCAAAATTGCAGTTCCTGATACTAAAATATTAGCACCTGCCTTTTTTACTTCTGGTGCAGTCACTAGATTAATTCCTCCATCTGCTTCAATATCTATATCTATGTTATTTTTTTTGGTATATTCTTTTAAAGTTGATATTTTCTCTATCATATCACTTAATAATGTTTGTCCACCTTTTCCTGGTTCTACAGTCATTACTAAACATACATGAATATATGGCAAAAACTCATATATTTCTTCTATTTTGGTGTTTGGCTTTATTGAGATTCCTACTTTTGCATTATTTTGTTTTATATAATTTATCATTTCATATACTTCTTCTTTACTTTTACAAGCTTCTAAATGAAATGTTATTATATTTGGTTCTACTGCTAAAAAATCGTCTATTGCTGGTTTTATATCTTTTACCATTAAATGCACATCTAATGGTAAATTTGAAATTCTTTTTATGTAAGAACTATATTCTAACATTTTTTCATAAGTGTCTTTTTCAACAAATTTTCCATCCATTACGTCTATATGAAAATAATCCGTTTTAGCTACTTCTAATGCAAAAAATGTTTTTGATTCTTCTTGTTTTTTTACTGAAAGTATAGATGTTGATACTTCTACCATTTTTTTCTTTCCTCCTTTTGTTTTAATTCTAAATATATTTTACAAAATCTATCATATCTTTGTTGTTCAATTTTACCATCTTTAACTGCTTTTTTTATACCACAATTTTGCTCCTTAATGTGTGTACAACCAACAAATTCACATTCTGGTATATATTGTTCAAATTCTTTAAAATACTTTGCTAAATCTTTGCTTTCTATCTCAGATATATCAAATGTGGAAAATCCTGGTGTATCTGCTATATATGTATTATTATCTATTTCATACAATTTAATAGATGTTGTTGTATTTTTTCCTCTTTTATTTCTTCTACTTATTTCTCCTTCTTGTGTTATTTCACTTTGAAAAATCGCATTTACCAATGTTGATTTTCCTACACCAGAATTTCCTGAAAAAGCATTTATATTGTTTTTCATTTCTTGTTTTAATTCTTCTGTTCCTATCTTATTTTTTGCTTCTGTCTTTATTACTAAGTACCCTATTTTTTCGTAATTCTCTTTTATTTTTTTAAATTGTTTATCTTCATCTAAATCTGTCTTATTTAACACTATTATTGCTTTAATTCCTAAAAACTCTGCAAATACTAATTGTTTATCTAACATTAACAAATCAGGTTTTGGATCTTTACTAGATACAACAAAGATAATTTGAGTTATATTTGCAAGTTTTGGTCTCTTAACATAAACCTTTCTTGGTAATATTTCTTCTATTATTGCTTTTTTGTTTTCTTTATCTAATATTTCAATGTCTACTTTATCACCTACAACAGGTGTTATTTCGTCTTTTTTAAATTTCCCTCTTGCTGTTGCTTGATATATTTGTTTATTTTCTATTTCTATTTTATACAAATTAGAAATATTTTCTATAACCAATCCTTGCATTTTTCCTCCATCTATTTTTTTGTATTTTTTACTATTATATTATTTATCTTAATATAAAGCAATTATAATATTATTTTTGATTATAACATTATATTTATGTTTTTTCAATTTCAAATCTAAATTTACCTAATAGCCATTATTTCTAATCAATGTAAGTAATATTAAAAGAAGAACTAATTCTAAGAATATTTATTCTTGTTTAAGTTCTTCTTTATTTATAATACTAATATTGTTTATTCAAATGTACATGTTGTTGTCGAATTCATATTTATTTCTTTCTTTCCTTTTAGTACATCATCAACATATACTTTTATTTCTATATTTCCTTTTGCACTAAATCCTTGACTTATATTTGTTGTTGTTTTTGGTTTCTTTTCATTATATATTGTATCATTTCCAACTACTATTTTTATTTGTCCATTTTCTACTACTTCTTTTCCTTCTTCATCCTTTACAGGAGTATAATTTAAAAGTGATTTTACATTAACTTTAACTGTTCCTTGTTTCATTTCTGCTAATTTATTTACTGTTATTGTTACTGTAGTTCCTTCGTCTATTGTCTTTCCCGTTTCAATACTTTGTTTTAGAACTGTTCCATTATCTTTTGATGAATCTTCATCATAACCTACATTTACTTTTAATCCTAAATCTTGTAATGCTTTTTTCGCATCTGTTTCATTTTTTCCTATAACACTTATCATATCTATTTGTTTAATTCCTGTACCTGTGCTTACATGAATTTTTACAGTGTCACCTGCAAATGCATCTGTATTTGCATCTGTTTCTTGACTGATTACATATCCTTCTTCTACTTTTTTACTTGTTTCTTCTACTATTTCAACTTTTAATTTAGCATCTTCTAAAGCTTTTACAGCTTCATCTTTTTTCATTCCAATTACTTTTGGAACCGTAGTTTTTTCTTGACCTTTACTTATAATAACTTTTACTGTACTTCCTTGTTTTACTTTGCTGAATCTTTCCATATAAGTTGGATCTTGTGAAATTACATATCCTTCTGGTACATCTTTATTATATTCTTCTTTTTCTACTTCGAATTTTAATTTCACATTTTCAATCTCTTTTCTTGCTTCTTCTTCTGACAATCCTACAACATTTGGCATATCAACTTCTGGTGGATTTGTTAGGTTTAATACTAACATTGTTCCTCCTAAACTTATTACAAATAATAATATTAATCCGATAAATATGCTTAATCCTTTATGATTCTTGATAAAAGTTTTTAATTTTCCTTGCTTTTTGTCTTTTTGTTCTTCAACAGATTCTTTTTTATTTTTATACATATTAGTATTTATAACTTGTGTACTTGCTGTTGGATCATATTCTGTATCATCAACAAAGTCTCCTTCTGGATCCTTTAATGCTTTTCTTAAATCGATTAACATTTCACTTGCTGTTTGATATCTTAATGTTGTATCTTTTTTTAGTGCTCTCATAATAATTTTATTTACTGCTGTTGGTAAGTTAGGATTAACTTCTATTGGCTCTTCTGGTTCTTCTTGCATATGTTTTAATGCTACTGACACTGGAGTATCAGCATCAAATGGTACTTTTCCTGTTACCATTTCATACATAACAACACCTAAAGAATACAAATCTGATTTTGCATCTGTATATCCTCCTCTGGCATGTTCTGGTGAAAAATAATGTACAGATCCTATCGTTGTTCCAAATGCTGTTATTGTTGAGTTTGATACTGCTTTAGCAATTCCAAAATCTGTTACTTTAGCAATTCCATCTTCTGTTATTATTATATTATGTGGTTTAATATCTCTATGTATTATATTATTTCTATGAGCCATTTCTAATGCTGATGCTATTTGAATTGCTACATTTATTGACCATTTCCATGGAAGTGGCCCTCTTTCTTTTATTATTATTTCCTTTAAAGTCTTTCCTTGTATTAATTCCATTACTATATAATATAAATTTCCATCAACTCCAACATCATAAATAGATACAATATTTGGATGTGTAAGTCTCGCTGCTGATTGTGCTTCAACTTCAAATCTTTTTATAAATTCTTCATCTGTTGTAAATTCATCCCTTAGTATTTTTACAGCAACATATCTTTTTAAAACTTTATCTGTTGCTTTATATACAGTAGCCATTCCACCATTTCCTATTTTCTCGATAATCTCATATCGATTTCCTAATAGCTTACCTTCTAAATTCATATTTTATCTCTCCTTAAATCATGTTTATTTGTGGATAGTTATATGTTCTTGATAATAATAACTGTTATATTATCATATCCCCCATTTTCATTTGCCCTTTTTATCAACTCTTTTGGTGCTTGTTCTATATCTTTTTTTGCTTCATTTAAAATTTGTTCTTGTTCTACTAAATTTGTTAATCCATCTGAATTCATAATTAAAATATCGTCTTTTAGAAATCCTCTTACCATGACATCTGGCTCTACAAATGCATTACATCCGTAGTGCTTTCATCAGCATGTTCTTTTGTGGATGATGAACTGCTTCTTCTTTAGTAATTGTACCATCTTTTACTAGTTTTTGTACATAACTATGGTCTTGAGTTAATTTTCTTATAAAATCTTTTCTTATTCTATATACTCTACTATCTCCTACATGTCCAATAAATGCCTTATTATTATATATTAAACAAATATCTAAAGTAGTACCCATTCCCTCTAGTTCTTTATTCTCTTTTGATTTTTCATAAACCACCATATTTGCATATTCCATACTACTTCCTAGTAATTGAATAATACTATCTCTATCTTTTTCTATTTCTTTAAAATTATTCTCTATATAATTTTTTGCAGATTGTATAGCTAAAACACTTGCTATTTCTCCTCCTTTATAGCCTCCCATTCCATCAGCTAACATATATAATTGCACATCATCTAGTGAATCTGATATGTAATACGAATCTTGATTTATTTCTCTTACTTTACCTATATCAGACTTTGCATAAGCCTTTATCATGAATTCACCTCTCTTCTTTATAGTCTATATTTACTATTTTTTATATATTAATAATTATATTCTTTATATCACAAGTTTTTCTTTTTTGCAATTGTTTTATGTATAAATTTGCTTAAGTTTATATAAAACTATAAATTGACTTCTTTAGTACTACCTAGTATAATAACTAAAAAACATATTTGGGAGATAATCAATGAACAGATATTTAGAAAAACTAGAATTTAATAAAATATTAGAAAATTTAAGTTCTCATTGCGTTACATATTTAGGTAAAGAATTGGCTTTAAATTTACTACCTAAAGATAATCATGATCAAGTACAGATGCTTCTAAATGAAACTCAAGAAGCTGTAAATTTAATATATAGAAACTCTACTCCAATATTTTATGAAATCAAAAATATTGATGTAGAACTTAAAAATTCAGAAAGTAACTTAGCTCTTAGCTGTAAATCTCTTTTAGATTTAAATTTAATTTTTAAGTCTGCTTATGAACTAAAACAATATGTAAATAAAGATTATGTGGATATGTCTACATATCCCATTTTAAATAATTTATTTAATGCTCTTTATTCAAATAAAAGTATTATAGATAAAATCACTTCTTGTATTTTAGATGAAAATACAATTGATGATAATGCATCTTCTAAATTAAAATCAATCAGAAAAAATCAAAAAAAATTAGAACAGGATATTAAAAATAAGCTAAATAATATGATACATTCTTCAAAATATTCTAAATATGTACAAGAATCAATAGTTACTATTAGAAATGATCGTTTTGTTATTCCTATAAAAGAAGAATATCGCTCTTTTATAAAAGGTTTTATACATGATATATCAAATGCAGGCTCTACTGTTTTTATTGAACCTACGTCTATATTTGAAATGAACAATGAATTAAATAGTTTAAAAATAGAAGAAGAACTTGAAATAGAACAAATTCTACTAGAACTATCCTCACTATTTTCACCTTATGTGGATGAACTAAAACTAGATATTAATTTAATTGGCAAATTAGATTTTATTTTTGCTAAGGCTAAATATTCAAAAAAATTAAAAGCAATTACACCTCACATAAATAAAAATAAACAAATAAATTTAATTGAAGCCAGACACCCTTTAATTGATACTGAATTGGTTGTTCCTATCACTGTTAATCTTGGTAAAGATTTCTCTACACTTCTTATTACTGGTCCAAATACAGGAGGAAAAACTGTCAGCATGAAAACTGTTGGATTACTTTGCTCTATGGCTTGCAGTGGATTAAATATACCTGCTAAAGAAAATTCTAGCATATATGTTTTTGATAATATCTTTGCTGATATTGGTGATGACCAAAGTATTAATAATTCATTAAGTACTTTTTCTTCTCATATATTAAATATTGTGGAAATTACTAAATGTGCTACTACTGATTCATTAATATTAGTTGATGAGTTAGGTTCTGGAACTGACCCAATAGAAGGTGCTAATCTCGCAATTAGTATTTTAGATTATTTTAAGAATATTGGTGCTTTAACAATTGCTACTACACATTATCAAGAACTTAAACAATATGCATTAGTGACTAATGGATTTCAGAATGCATCTGTTGAATTCAATGTAGACACATTAACTCCAACTTATAAACTATTAGTTGGTATTCCTGGTAAAAGTAATGCTTTTGAAATTAGTAAAAATTTAGGTTTAGATATAAAAATAATTGAAGATGCTAAATCCCACATGTCTTCAGAGCAAACTAATATTGAAGAACTTTTAAAAAGTATTTATGATGATAAAATTGAAATTGAAAAGGAAAAACAAGAATTAGAAGATAAATTAAAACACATTTCCTTTTTAGAAAAGTCTTTAGTTAAGGATAACGAAAATTTGCAAAGACAAGAACAAGAATTAATAAATAACGCTAAAATAAAAGCTAGAAACATCTTATTAGATGCAAAAGAAGATGCTACAAAAATCATCAAAGAATTAACATTACTAAATAATACTGATTTAAAGCAAGCTGATAAATTAAGAAATGATTTAAATAGTAAAATTAAAGATATTAATATTTCTAATAATGATTCTACATCTGACAAAAAATCCAATTTAGATATTAAAGATATTAAGCCTAATTTAGAAGTTTTTGTTAAAAGCTTAGGAAAAAACCGGAACTATAATTTCTAATATTTCAAAATCAAATAAAGTTCAGGTACAAATCGGTATGATGAAAATGAATATTAATATTTCTGACTTAGAAAAAATTAAAAGTAATGGTGATACTACATTATCTAAAAAAAGCTATACTCAAAATGGTCAAAACTCTAGCTATAATATTTCTAAATCAAAGACCATAAAACCTGAAATTAATGTTATTGGTTTAAATGTTGAAGAAGCTTTATTTATTGTAGATAAATTTTTAGATGATTGTAGTTTATCAAAACTTCAAACAGTTAGAATTGTTCATGGAAAGGGTACTGGAAGATTAAAAAATGGTATTCATAACTTCTTAAATAATCACCCACATGTCAAGTCTTATAGGTTAGGCACTTTTGGTGAAGGTGAAATGGGTGTTACTGTTGTAGAGTTAAAATAATTTTTATAAAACTACAAAACATTAAAAAGTTTATATTTCTATATATTATTGGTTTTACAATAAATATACAAATATAAACTTTTTTTATATATATTTTTCAATTAAAAGCACTGTTCTTCCACTTCTTGTGTTTCCCACACTTTCTTTTATTATAAATCTTCCTTTTCCTCTAATTGTAATAATATCATTAATTTTAATTTGCTTAGATTGCTTTGTTTCATTTTGCCCATTTATAAAAACTCTTTCTTGATTAATTATCTGCACAGCTTTATTTCTAGAAGTTTTAGCTAAATCAGAAACAATATTATCTAATCTTAATGATGGAACGATAATTTTTATTTCTTCTACTCTTATTTCTTTTTTTCTTAAACTTTCAATTTCTTCTATTTCAATATTACTTTTCTCGAATCTAGTTAATAATCCAATTTCTTTTTTTAATATCTCTGCAAAATCATTGATTACTATAATATCTGCCCCATCATTTGAAACTAAAATATCTCCTACTTTTTGTCTATTTAATCCTAATTTTACTATTCCACCAAGATAATTTCTGTGATTATATTTTCCTTGTTCTTCCTCTGGTAATATAACCCTTACTACTCTTATCATTTTGTTATAATTTTTTTCTATCATTTTTTTATCATATTTTTCTGGATATATTATTAGAATTTTCCTTTCTGCTTCCTCATATCCTCCATATAATTCATAATTACTAATTTTTGTTTTCCTTAAAAAATTTTCTACTAGTGAGATTTGATACATATCTAAGAAATCTGTATATTCAATTTTTTCTCTTGTACTCGAAAACTCTATTTTATCCAAAACTTGAGATAAGCACATCTTATCTTCTTGTTTTTTATAATCTTTTAATAACTCTATTTTATTCATTATATTTTCCTTCCGATTACGCTTTACGCATTTGTTTTCTTTTTTGTGCTTTCAATATATTTAAAATCAATATTTGCAATGATAGATTTACTATCTTGATTGTATAATTTTTCTAATTCTTCAGGCATTCCATGTTTAATATATTCATCAGGATAAGCATAATTTTGTATTTTAACATTTTTTATTTTCTCGTCCACAATAAGTTCTTTTATTGCTGTTGCTAATCCATTAACTATTGTCCCATCTTCCATTGTTATAACATATTTAGTTTTTTCTATTGATTCTTTTATTGTCTTTCTATCCAACGGTTTTAAAAATCTTGCATTTATTACTTCTGGTGTTTTTCCTTTTTTTCTGATTTCTTTTGCAACTTCTAAACTTCTTGCAACCGTTTTTCCTATTGAGATTATTGTTATGTCTTCTCCTTGCTCTAAAACTTGTGACTTTCCTAATACTATTTTTTCTTTTCTTATATTACTATTTTCTTCTCCACCTCTAGGATATCTTATTATTACAGGTTTTCCTAAATTAACTGCAAATTCTAGCATATCCTCAAGTTCTTTAAAATTTGCTGGAGCCATAATTGTTAAATTTGGCACTACTCTAAAAAAAGCCATATCAAGTGTCCCTTGATGTGTTTCTCCGGTCTTGTCCTACAATACCTGCTCTATCCACACATAAAACTACTGGTAAATCCTGCATTGCTACATCATGAATAACTTGATCATATGCCCTTTGATAAAATGATGCATAGATTGGTACTACTGGAATTACCCCTTCTTTTGCCATTCCTGCTGCTAATCCAACTGCATGTTGTTCTGCTATTCCTATGTCAAAAAACCTATCTGGAAATTCTTCTGCAAATTCAGTTAAGCCTGTTCCATCTTTCATTGATGCTGTTATAGCTACAATCTTATCGTTTTTTCTTGCTAAATTAACTAATTTTTCTCCAAATACTTTGGAATAATCTTTCTTTTTTTCCTTTTTGCTTTTTCCTGTTTTTATATCAAATGGACCAGTTGCATGAAATCTATCCGGATTTTCCTCTGCAATTTTATATCCTTTTCCTTTTTTAGTTAAAACATGTAATAGTACAGGACCTTCTAATTGTTTACTAATTTCAAGCATTCTTTCTAATTCTTCTATATTATGTCCATCTACTGGTCCTAAATATCTAAACCCTATGTCTTCAAAAAACATTTTTGGAATAATTAATTGTTTAATACTTCTTTTTACTCTTTGTACAATTTTAACAAAAGGTTTGCCTATTACTGGTATTTTGTTAATGATATTTTTTACCGAAACATTTGATTTTGTATAAGTCTTTTTAGTTCTCAATTTACTTAAAAGCATATTAACTCCACCAATGTTCTTAGAAATGCTCATTTCATTATCATTTAATATAACAGTTAATCTAGTTTGACTACAACCTGCATCATTTAAAGCTTCTAATGCCATTCCTCCAGTTAAAGCCCCATCTCCGAATTACTGCTAATACGTTATTATTTTCTCCTTTTATATCTCTTGCTCTTGCCATTCCTAATGCGACTGAGATAGATGTGCTACTATGTCCTGTATTGAAGCAATCTGTTTTTGATTCATTTGTCTTTGGGAATCCTGCTATCCCATCTAACTTTCTTAGAGTTTTTAATTGTTTCCTTCTTCCTGTTAAAATCTTATGCACATAAGTTTGATGCCCTACATCCCATACAATTTTATCTTTTGGCAAGTCAAATACTGTATGTAATGCTATTGTTAATTCTACTACCCCTAAGTTAGAAGCTAAATGTCCTCCATTTTCTGACACAACATTTAATATCTCTTTTCTAATCTCTTCTGCCAATACCTTTTGTTCATCTATATTTAATTTTTTTACATCCTCGGCTGAATTTATTTTTTCTATTATCATAATATCACCTGTTTTTTATTTTTAGCTTTTAGATTATATCATATTATATTACATTTTTCTAGCCTTTTTCCCAAATCTAACCCATTATCAAATTCCGACAAAAAAAGTGAAGGACTTAAGACCTGTCCCCCACTATTTCAATTTTGCCATCTTTTACTCCTATTTTGGTTAATTTGTTTTTCTTTAGATTCCCATCTAATATTTCTTCTGCTAGCTTATCTTCTAATATGTTTTGGATTGTTCTTCTAAGTGGTCTTGCTCCAAAGTTCTTGTCTATTCCTTTGCTAGCTATTAGTTCTTTTACTTCTGGTCCTAATTCTATTTTTATTTTTTGATTTTCTAGTCTTTTAATTACCTCTTTTAGCATTATATCTATAATTTGGTTTATTTCAGTATTTGTTAGTTTATGGAATACTATTATTTCATCAATACGATTAATGAATTCTGGTCTTAATTCTTTTTTTAATGCTTCCATTACTTCTTTTTTTGTTTCTTCATATTCTTTTTTGCTTTTTTCCTCTACATATTCTTTGTCTTGTTTGTTATCTTTTTCTGATACTCCTGTAAATCCTAATGTTTTCTTATCTGTAATTAATCTTGCACCTATATTTGATGTCATTATTATTACTGTATTTTTAAAATTTACTGTTCTTCCGTGTTGAATCTGTTAATCTACCATCTTCTAATATTTGAAGTAACATATTCATAACATCTGGATGCGCTTTTTCTATTTCATCAAATAGTATTACTGAATATGGTTTTCTTCTAATCTTTTCTGTTAATTGACCACCTTCTTCAAAACCTACATACCCTGGAGGTGAACCTATTAGTTTTGATACTGAATGTGGTTCCATATATTCTGACATATCTATTCTTATCATTGCATTTTCGTCACCAAATAAGCTTTCAGCTAAAGCTTTTGATAATTCTGTTTTTCCCACTCCAGTAGGCCCTAAAAATAAGAATGAACCTATTGGCCTTTTTGGATCTTTTAATCCTACTCTTCCTCTTCTTATTGCTTTTGATACTGCCTCTACTGCTTCATCTTGCCCGATTACCCTTTCATGTAATGCCTTTTCTAAATTTTTCAATCTAATATTTTCATCTTCTGTTATTTTCTTAGCAGGAATTCCTGTCCAATTTGCTATAACCTCTGCAATATTTTCTTCTGTTATATTTGTTACAACTTTATTGCTCTTATTTTTCCATTTTTTTAATTCTTTCTCATACTTTTCTTTTAATTCTTTTTGTTTATCTCTCAGACTTGCTGCTTTTTCAAATTTTTGAATTCTAACTGCCTCTTCTTTATCTTTTTCAACTTCTTCTATTTGCTCTTCTAGCTTCTTTAATATTTCAGGTTCTGTAAAAGATTTTAATTTTGCACGAGATGCTGCCTCATCAATTAAATCAATTGCTTTATCTGGTAAAAACCTGTCATTTATATATCTAACTGACATCTTCACTGCTGCTTCTATTGCTTCATCTGTTATCTTCACCCCATGATGTGCCTCATATTTATCTCTGATTCCTTTTAATATTTTTATTGTATCTTCTTTACTTGGTTCATTTACTGTTACAGGGCTAAATCTTCTTTCTAATGCTGCATCTTTTTCTATATATTTCCTATATTCATTTAATGTAGTTGCCCCTATTAATTGTATTTCTCCTCTTGCAAGTAACGGTTTTAATATATTTGCTGCATCTATTGCACCTTCAGCTGCTCCTGCTCCTACAATTGTATGAATTTCATCAATAAATAATATAATATCTCCTGCCTTTTTTACTTCATCCAAAGCCTTTTTTATTCTTTCCTCAAAATCTCCTCTATATTTACTTCCTGCAACCATGCTTGAAATATCCATAGTTACTACTCTTTTATTTTTCAATATCTCTGGAACATCACCTACTACAATTTTATTAGCTAATCCTTCTACTGCTGCAGTCTTTCCTACTCCTGGTTCACCTATTAAACATGGATTGTTTTTTGTTCTTCTAGATAAAATTTGAATTACTCTTTCTATTTCTTCTTTTCTACCAATTATTGGGTCTAACTTTCCTTCTTCTGCTTTTTTTGTTAAATCTTCCCCAAATTGATTTAATGTAGGTGTAGAATTATAACTTCCTCCTCTTTTATCTGTTTTTCCACTTTTTTCTTCTCTTGATATATCTTCTCCTTCATTTATCACTCTTAAGATTTCACTATAAAGTTTTGGAATATTTGTATTTAATTCTAACAATATTCTTGTAGCAATACTATCTGCTTCTCTTAGTATTCCTATTAAAAGATGTTCTGTTCCGATATAATTATATCCAAGTTTTCTAGCTTCTATAAATGCATTTTCAATTACCCTTTTTGTTCTTGGTGTAAATCCTAAAGTTGTTCCATTTGGTGTTTCATGTCCTACTAATTCTATAATTTTATCGATAACAATATCTGGAGCTATATTTTGTTTTTCTAAAACTTTTGCAGCAACTCCACTTCCTTCTTTTACTAATCCATATAATAGATGTTCTGTTCCGATATAACTATGCCCTAATTCTATTGCTAACTCATTTGCTATCTCAATTGCCTTTTTGGCTCTATTTGTAAACTTATAAGTCATTTATATCACCTTCCATTTCTTTATAAAAATTAATTTTATTTTTCACTTATAATCATTTTTATAACTTCTGCTCTTTTAATGTCTCTTTCTAAGGGCTCATATTGAGCTCCTAAAAATTTTTGTAGATTAGCTGGTTTTATATATAAGTATAATTTTTGTACTTTTAAATCAGTTAATTCTTTTAATATTCCTAAGTCAGTTCCTAATTTTATATCAGATAATAAATTCATTGCTTCTTCATATGATATTTTTCTACAATTAGTTAAAATACCATAGCTTCTATATATTATATCTTCTAATTCCAATTCATCCTTAGTTAAAAGCTTTCTTGCTTTTCTTTCTTGCTCTATTACCTTTTGTACAATTACATTTAAATTCTCGATAATTTCATCTTCCGTTATACCGAAGTGTCTGTTTATTAGAAATTTGATACATATCTGCTTGCACTTGACTATTCTCACCATAAATTCCTTTAATATTCATTCCTAAACTACTAATTGCTTCTAGAACTTTTCTTGTGTTTTTTGTTTTAGTCAATGCTGGTAAATGTAACATAACAGATGCTTTTAATCCAGTTCCTAAATCACTTGGATATGTTGTTAAATATCCATATTTTTTATTTATTGCATATCCTAGTACATCTCCTATTTTTTCATCTATTTCAATTGCTAAATTTAGTGTATTTTCTAAATCTAATCCACTACTAAATACTTGAATAGTTAAATGATCATCTTTACCTATCATGATACAAATATTTTCATCATCATTTATTAAAATACTTCCTAATTGCTCTTTTTTTAATACAAATTCTGGACTAATTAGATTCTTTTCCACTAAGCTCATTTTAGTAATATCATCCATATCTTTTAATCTTAAAAACTTCAATCCATACCCAATACTATATAAATTATCTTTTATCTTATTTTCTAACTTTTCAATTTCTTCTTGTTTTTCTAAATTAAATTTAAATTGAGCTAGATTTCTAGCAAACCTAATTCTTGTACTTCTTACTACATCAGAATTTTCACTACTTTGCACATACCAATTCATATTTTTCACCTCTACTTTTTATTTTCTGATTTTTCAAATTTCTAACTTTCTAACTTTTTTATTTCATCTCTTATTTTTGCAGCTTCTTCATATTTTTCCTCTGCAATTGCTTTTTTTAATTCCTCTTGCAATTTTTCTATTTTTGACAATTCTTTATTATCTTCTTTACTATTTCCTCCATTTTTAATGTCCTTTTTCATACTTTCTTCTTTATCATCATTTATATTGTCAATTTTACTATCAATTATTTTTCCTATTCTTCCTACATGACGATTGTCTCCTTGTATTTTTTTTATAATTGGATCTAATCTATCTTGGAATATATCGTAACAATTTTTACATCCTAATCTTCCCGTATTTATAATATCATCAAAAGTATACCCACAACTATTACATTTTAGTGTTTTTAATTCATTTAACATTGGCATAAATTCTTTAGTTTGAAAATCCTCCATAAATCCACCTAAAAAGCTTGAAATGCCAATTGGCATACTAAAATCAATTTGCCCAATTCCTAATTTTTTACTACATTCATCACATAAATTTAATTCTCTTTTCTTACCATTTATATTCTCCCAATATCTCACATTTGCTTCTTTTTTTCCACAATTATCACACAACATAATACATTTCCTCCTTATTCTAAATTTAATAACATATTTTTAAATATTCTAGCTCTTACTTGGTCTTTTATCTGTTTAGGTAATTGTAATACATTATCACTTGTTGCAACCTTTAAAAGCTTCGCATCTTTTGTATCTATAATATTGTAAGATAAAAAGTCATTAATCAATATATCAACTTCATTTGATGTTAATTCTTTATCTATATTATTAATAATATGCATAATATAATCTTCCTTGCTATTATTTACCTTTCTAATTGTAATATGACCTCCACCACCACGTCTACTCTCCACATAATATCCCTGTGATGGTTTAAATCTAGTTGCAATTACATAATTAATTTGTGATGGTACACAATTAAAATACTCTGCCAACTCATTTCTTTGAATCTCAATTGATTCCTTTTCTTCATCAAATAAATCTTTTATAAATTCCTCTATTACATCTGATATTCTCATTTTTGACCTCCTTTGGGGGACAGGACTTAAACCTTCCACTTTTATTGTCATATTTTGACGTTCTATGTCAAATGTTTAATATATTGACTTTGACTTTCTTTGACCTATAGTTCTATTATACTCTTTTTATTCTTTTTTTCAAGAGTTGTTTTTGACCTTTTCTGACTTTTATATTCTTTTTTCCTCTATTTTTTATTCCTTTTTTTATTATTTCTATCTCTATCTTTCTTTTTCTTGCTTTTTTGTTATATTTTCTAGTTCTTCTACTTTTTCCTTTTGTTCTGGCAGTGAAACCCATGCAAAATATGAAGATACAAATTCACCGTATTTAGTACTATCCTCCCCTATTTCCATAGATTTTGTTTTGCTTTCTTTATCTTCATCTTCTAAATTTTTTCCCATAATATTTTTACCTCTTTTCCTATACTTTATGTATTTACATTTTTTCTTTGTTTTATACTTATATTTTAATTTTTTATAATTTTCTTAAAATTTACGTTAACCTATTCCCTTTTCTTAGTATTTATGCTATAATAGAAATAGTTGGTAAATAAAGGAGGTTTTGCTTTATGTGGTATATATGGCTAATTATATCAGGTATATGTCTAATTATTGAAATTATGACCGTTGGATTTTTAGTCTTTTGGTTTTCCATTGGAGCTTTAATTACAATGATAGCTAGCTTTTTTACTAATAATATTGTAGTTCAAACAGCAATTTTTGTTATATCTTCTACAATATTAATATTTACCACAAAACCTTTTGTAAAAAGATTTGCTAATACTAAAGATTCTATAAAAACTAATGTATATTCAATAATTGGGAAAACTGGTGTTGTTACAAAACAAATTGATTCAAATACATGCATAGGTCAAATTAAAGTTTCTGGAGAAATATGGTCTGCAATATGCATAAATGATAGTAAAATACCAGTAGGCACAAAAGTTAAAATATTAGATGTTAATGGTGTAAAAGCTGTTGTTACGCCTATTTAAATAAGTTATTAATTTTATTATTTAATATAAAATAAAAAGGAGGAAATATTATGTGGTTTTTATTAGTTTTACTTGTTATTATTTTAATAATAGCATCTATGTCTATTAAAATCGTTAAACAATCTGAGGTATATATTATAGAAAGATTAGGTAAATTTTATAAGGTAGCTGATGCTGGTCTTACAATTATAGTTCCTTTCTTCGATCACGTTAGAAGTGTTGTTAGTTTAAAACAACAAACAATGGATGTTCCACCTCAAGGAGTTATTACAAAAGATAATGTTACAATTACTATAGATACTGTTGTTTTCTATCAAATAACAGATCCTGCAAAGGCAGTATATGAAATTCAAAGTTTGAAAAAAGGTATTGAATATCTAGCAATTACAACAATTCGTGATATCATAGGTAAAATGGATCTAGACGAAACTTTCAGTTCTAGAGATGGTATTAATAATCAGTTAAGAGTTGTTCTAGATGAAGCAACAGATAGATGGGGTTGTAAAATAGATAGAGTTGAGATTAAAGATATAACTCCACCTGCTGATATCAGAGATGCTATGGAAAAAGAAATGAATGCAGAAAGAAATAAAAGAGCTTTAATTCTTGAATCTGAAGCCCAAAGACAATCAGCAATTACTATTGCTGAAGGTAAAAAACAAGCTGCGATTTTAGAAGCTGAAGCTGATAAAGAAGCCCAAATTAGAAGAGCTGCCGGTGAGGCACAGGCTATCAAAGAAGTTGCTGAAGCAAAAGCTAAGGAAATCCAAATGGTTTATGATGCTATGAAAAAAGCTGATCCTAATGAAAAATTAGTACAGTTAAAATCTTTAGAGGCTTTACAAGAAGCTTGTAAAGGAGATGCTAATAAAGTATTTATTCCTTTTGAAGCAACTAATACATTAAGCGCCTTAGGTTCTATTAAAGAAATTGTAAAAGATGACAAAAATAAATAAGTAAAAATAACATAAAAAAGTTGATAATAAATTTTAATTTTATCAACTTTTTTATTATTATATTTTACTAATATGTACACTTTCCACTTAATAAGTCATCATTTTTTATCCAGTCTGAAATATTTACTATACAATAATAATCTTTATTACTTTCTCTTATAATAAGTTCTTTTATACCTGCATTAATAATTAGTTTTCTACACATCTGACAAGAGTTTGCACCTTTTTCATATTCTTTAGTATCAACTCTTTTTCCAACTAAATACATTGTTGCATCTATCATATCTCTTCTTGCAACACTTAACATTGCATTTTGTTCAGCATGAACAGATCTACATGCATCATAGCCTCCATGATGTATTTCAGGAAATTTTTCTTTTTTAGTACAATACCCTAAATCTATACAATTTTTTCTTCCTCTAGGAGCTCCTGTATATCCTGTAGCTATTATTTCATCGTTTTTTACAATAATGCATCCGAAATTTTTCCTTAAACACGTCCCTCTTTCAGATACTGCTTCTGCTATATCTAAATAATAGTTCACTTTATCTATCCTTTTATTTGTAATAATATCATTATTAATATTTTCCATTTTTATACTCTCATTTCTTTTTATTAATACTTGTACACAAAAAGATGGTTTTTATATGTCAACCATCTTTTGTTTTATATTTTTTATTTATTCATTGCTTCTTCTACTGCTACTGCTACTGCAACACTAGCTCCTACCATTGGGTTATTTCCCATTCCAATTAATCCCATCATTTCAACATGTGCTGGAACTGATGAGCTTCCTGCAAATTGTGCATCTGAATGCATTCTTCCCATTGTATCTGTCATACCATATGAAGCAGGACCTGCTGCCATATTATCTGGATGTAATGTTCTACCTGTTCCACCACCTGAAGCAACTGAGAAATATTTCTTTCCTTCTTGTAATCTTTCTTTTTTATATGTACCTGCAACTGGATGTTGGAATCTTGTTGGGTTTGTTGAATTTCCTGTAATAGATACATCAACATCTTCCATCCACATTATAGCAACACCTTCTCTTACATCATTTGCTCCATAACATCTAACTTTTGCTCTTTCTCCATCTGAGTAAGGAATTTCCTCTACAACATTAACTTTACCTGTAAAGAAATCAAAATCTGTTTTTACATATGTGAATCCATTAATCCTTGAAATTACTTGTGCAGCATCTTTTCCAAGTCCATTTAATATTACTTTTAGTGGTTCTTTTCTAACTTTATTAGCTGATTTTGCTATTCCTATTGCACCCTCAGCTGCTGCAAAACTTTCGTGTCCTGCTAAAAATGCAAAACATTTTGTATCTTCTGATAATAACATTGATGCTAAATTTCCATGTCCTAGTCCTACTTTTCTATCATCTGCAACAGAACCTGGTATACAAAATGCTTGTAATCCTTCACCTATTGCCTTTGCTGCATCTGCTGCCTTTATACATCCTTTTTTTATTGCAATTGCAGCACCTAAAGTGTAAGCCCAAGCTGCATTTTCAAAACAAATTGGTTGAACTCCTTTTACTATTTCATATGGATTAAATCCTTTATCTGTACATATTTTTAATGCATCTTCAAAATCTTTTATTCCGTATTTTTCCATCACTGGTTTAATTTGGTCTATTCTTCTTTCATAACTTTCAAATGTTACTGCCATTTTTATTCCTCCTATTTATTCATAATATTCTTAAATTGTTGTTTTTATCCAAAATATTTTTTATTCTTCTCTTGGATCTATTTTTTTAACAGCTTCATCAAATCTTCCATATGTACCAGAAGCCTTTTCAATAGCTTCTTTAGGATCAATTCCTTTTTTGATGTTATCCATCATTTTTCCTAAATGAACATATTTATATCCTATTATTTGATCGTCTTTATCTAACCCAATTTCAACTATATATCCTTCTGCAAGGTTTAAATATCTTGGACCTTTTAATGTACTTGAATAAATTGTTCCAACTTGTGATGTATGTCCTTTTCCTAAATCTTCAAGTCCTGCTCCAACTGGAAGACCTCCTTCTGAGAATGCTGTTTGTGTTCTACCATATACTATTTGTAAGAATAATTCTCTCATTGCAGTATTAATAGCATCACATACTAAGTCAGTATTTAAAGCCTCAAGAATTGTTTTTCCTGTTAAAATTTCACCTGCCATTGCTGCTGAATGTGTCATACCAGAACATCCAACAGTTTCAATCAATGCTTCTTGAATAATTCCATCCTTTACATTTAAAGTTAATTTACATGCTCCTTGTTGTGGTGCACACCATCCAATACCATGTGTTAATCCAGAAATATCTTTTATTTCCTTTGCTTTTACCCATTTTCCTTCTTCTGGAATTGGTGCTGGTCCATGGTCTACTCCCTTTGCTACTTTACACATTCCTTCTAATTCTTTTGAATAAATCATTTTTGTTTTGCTCCTTTCAATTATTAGTTTTATTTTACATTTATTTATATTGTTTAGGATTTATCCTAAATTTAATAACATTTTTCATTTTTTATTTTCAAACTTCATTTTTTTTAATTCTTCTTCTAATAACAATATTTGATTTTTCTTTTGTTTATGCTCTTTATTTTCCATATATTCTATATCATTTTTATTTTCTTCGGTATTATATCCTATTAGATTTTCAACATCTTTAATATATATTCCTGCTTCATAATGTTCTTTTCTAGATAAAGTTTTGGCTCCAAGTATGTATCTATCTAATATTTCTTTTTCTTTTTTACTTACTTGTGCTCCTCCAATTCCTAAATAATTATATCTCCATATTACATGTCTTTCATAACTATTAAAATCACTACCTACTAAATCTTCATAATTATATTCTACTTTAAATTTCAAATTTTCAATTATTATTGTAATATTAGACCATAGTGATCCTGTTTCCGTCTTTTTGAATTCATCTCTTAGAAGTTTTATTTTATTATACAAGACTTTTACTAACCTTATATATTCATCTTCTTCTAAGTTAAATTTATTTGGAATTTCATAAACATTTACAGGTTTCTTTTTTAATATTCCTTTTGGAATATAATAAAAATATAATTCACCTGTTTGCTGACCATCTGGCATATCTATTACTGAACTATAAAGATATAGTTTATCCCACTTTTCAGGAATCATATAAAATAATCTTTTTTGAATATCCTCATATATTTCTTTTATCTTTTTTGTATGATTCAACATATCCCTTTTATTTCCTATCTAATAAACTTTCACCAGTCATTTCCTCTGGTTTTTCTAAATTCATTAAATCAAGCATTGTTGGTGCTAAATCTGCTAATTTTCCACCTGATTTTAATTTCAAATCTTTATTGCTTGTTACTAATATGACTGGTACAGGATTTGTTGTATGTGCTGTATGTGGTTCTCCTGTTTGATAATCTATCATTTGCTCTGCATTTCCATGATCTGCAGTTATTATTAGATTTCCTTGTTTTTCTTCTACTAGGCTTACTACTTTACCTACACACTCATCAACTGCTTCCACTGCCTTTATTGCTGCTGTTAAACTTCCTGTATGCCCAACCATATCTGTATTTGCATAATTTAATATAATTGCATCATATTTATCTTCTTTTATTGCTTCTAATACTTTATCAGTTACTTCATATGCACTCATTTCTGGTTTTAAATCATATGTTTCTACTTTAGGAGATGGCACTAATATTCTATCTTCTCCTTGATATTGTTTTTCTTCTCCACCATTAAAGAAAAATGTAACATGTGCATATTTCTCAGTTTCAGCTATTCTTAATTGTGTATATCCTTTATTACTTATATATTCTCCAAATGTGTTTTTTATTGGTTCTTTTTTAAATGCAATGTGTACATTTGGCATAGTTTCATCATAATTTGTAAAACATACAAAATACAATCCTAAATCTTTCTTAGTATCAAATTCATTAAACTCTGGATCCACTAAACTTCTAGTAATTTCTCTTGCTCTATCAGGTCTAAAGTTAAAGAAAATAACAGAATCATTTTTTCCAATAGTTGCTACTGGTTCTTTTCCATTACAAATTACAGTTGGTTCTACAAATTCATCAAATACTTCTTTTTGATATGAATCCTCAATAGCTTTTATACTACTTGTAGCTTTATTTCCCTCTCCTTTTACTAGTGCATCATAACATTTTTGCACTCTTTGCCATCTCTTATCTCTATCCATAGCATAAAATCTTCCTGATATACTTGCTATTTTTCCTATTTTCTTTTCTGTCATTTTATCTTGTAATTTTATAATATAACTTTCTGCTGATGCAGGTGGTGTGTCTCTTCCATCTAAAAAGCAATGAACATACACATCTTCAAAATCTCTTCTTTTTGCCATTTCTAATAACCCATATAAATGACGTATATGGCTATGAACTCCTCCATCTGATACTAGTCCTAATATGTGTAATTTAGAATTATTTTTTTTACAATTATCAATAGCAGCAATAAATTCTTTATTTGTAAAGAAATCTCCATCTTCTATTGATTTTGTAATTCTTGTTAATTCTTGATATACTATTCTTCCTGCACCTATATTAGTATGCCCTACTTCTGAATTTCCCATTTGTCCTTCTGGTAATCCTACTGCTAATCCACTTGCATTTATTTCTGTATTTGAATATTTTTTCATTAGTTTATCAATATTAGGTGTCTTAGCTAATTTTATTGCATTTCCGTCTCTATTAGTGTTATCTCCAAAACCATCTAATATCATTAGCATTGTTAATTTATCTTTCATTATTATACCATCCTTTTTATTTATCATAATTTATTATTTTACTAAATTCATCTGGATCTAAGCTGGCTCCACCAACTAATCCTCCATCTATATCAGACATTTCAAATAATTCTTTTGCATTATTGCTTTTTACACTTCCACCATATAGTATTATAACCTTAGATGCTACAGTATGTCCATATATTTTTTCAATTTTATTTCTAATTTCTTTAATAGTATTATTTGCCTCTTCTTTTGTTGCTGTTTTCCCTGTACCGATTGCCCAAATTGGTTCATATGCTATTATTGTATTTTCAACTTGTTGTTCTGTTAGTCCATTCAAAGCAAGTTCTATTTGATTTGTTACTACTTCTAATGTTTTTCCATTTTCCTTTTGTTCTAATGATTCACCTATGCATATAACTGGTTTTAATCCATTTCTTAATGCTGCTTTTAATTTTTTATTAACTATTTCATCTGTTTCAGAAAAATTTTTTCTTCTTTCTGAATGTCCTATAAGAACATATTCTACATTAATAACTTTTAGCATTGGTCCAGAAACTTCTCCTGTATAAGCCCCATTATCTTCGAAATGCATGTTCTGAGCACCTACTTTAATGTTTGTTCCTTGTACTGTTAAAAGAGCATAAAATAAATCTGTATATGGCACAAATAGAATCACTTCTTTTTGTGATTGTTCAACTTTTTTAGCCAATTGATCAATATATTCAATTGTTTTGCCTGGAAGCATATTCATTTTCCAGTTTCCTGCAATTACTTTTTTTCGCATATATTTTCTCCTTTTATTTTTTGTTTTATTTATCTAAAAGACATTCAATACCAGGTAATTTCTTTCCTTCTAAAAACTCTAATGAGGCTCCTCCACCTGTAGAAATATGAGTCATTTTATCTTCTAATCCAGCTTTTTTTACTGCTGCTGCAGAGTCTCCACCACCTATAATTGTTGTTGCATCTATTTGTGATAATACTTTAGCAATTTCATTTGTTCCTATCGCAAATTGATCAAATTCAAATAAGCCTAAAGGACCATTCCATACCACTGTCTTTGCTCTTTTTAATTCTTCTGAAAACATCTTTATTGTTTCTTCTCCAATATCAAAGCCTTCCCATTCTGCTGGTATTTGTGTACATTTTACAGTTTTACTTTCTGTATCTGGCTTAAATTCTTTACCAACTTTTGTATCTATTGGTAATAATAATTTTACATTATTTTTTTCTGCTTTTTGCATTAATTGTGTTGCTAGTTCTAATTTATCTAATTCACAAATTGATTTTCCAACTTCATATCCTTGTGCTTTAAAAAATGTATATGCCATTCCTCCACCAATTATTAATGTATCTACTTTATCTAATAAACTGTCTATTACACCTATTTTATCAGAAACTTTTGCACCTCCGTAATATTGCTACAAATGGTCTTTTAGGGTTATTTATAGCATTTCCTAAAAATTTTAGTTCTTTTTCAATTAAAAATCCTGATACTGCTGGTAAATATGAAGCCACACCTGTTGTTGAACTATGAGCTCTATGTGCTGAACCAAAAGCATCATTCACATACACTTCTGCCATTGATGCTAATTGTTTACTAAATTCTGGATCATTTTCTGTTTCTTCTTTATGAAATCTTACATTTTCAAGTAGCATTATTTGTCCTTGTTTTAAATCTATAGCTTTTGTTTTTGCATCTTCCCCTATTACGTCTTTAGCCATAATAACTTCTTTATTAAGTAATTTTGATAATTCTTTTGCAACTGGTTTTAATGAAAATTCTGGCTTAACTTCTCCTTTTGGTCTTCCCAAATGTGAACAAAGTATTATTGCACAATTTTGTTCTAATAAATATTCTATAGTAGGTAAAGCTGCAACTATTCTAGTATTATCTGTTATATTTTGTTGTTCATCCATTGGAACATTAAAATCGCATCTAACTAAAACTTTTTTTCCTTTTAAATCAATATCTCTAATTGTCTTTTTATTCATTCCGATTTCCTCCTAAAATTTACTTTCTTTTCTTATTTTATACAATTTTTCATTTTTTATAAGATATTCCTATTTTACATCAAAAAAAAACACTTTTCAAGTGTTCTTTTTATATTTTTGCTGTGCTTCTATCCTAATTTTCCCAACCTACTATCTCATTAAATTGTATTTCAATTCCATCAGATGTTGTAAAACTATCAGCATCATTATTAATTGTTCCATAATCTTTTATTATCTGTTTTAATTTTTCTTTATTTGGTTTCTTTCCTGTTTTTACTTTCTCAGTATATAAATCTGCTTCAATTTTTTCAATTATGCTTTCTCTTTTTGCACTCATCGCTTCTTGATTTGTTTTATCTATTAAACTTTCATCACTATTATTCATTGTTCCTAAAGTTATCCCTGCCAATATTAACATTACTGTAATAGTTACTACTAAAGCTAGTATTGTAATTCCATTTTCTTTTTTCATCTTCTTCCTCCTTAGTTTTAATAAATTTATTTTATATTAAAAAAGAATACTTTTCAAGTATTCTTAAGTATTCTTTTTTATTTACTATAATTTATATTTGGTTATTATCTTTATCCTCTTGAAGCAATATAACATGCTAAATCAACTAATTTGTTTGAATATCCCCATTCATTATCATACCAAGCTACTAATTTTACAAATGTATCTGTTAATTGAATTCCTGCTGTACTATCAAATATTGATGTATGTGGATCTGTTTCAAAATCTGATGATACTACTGGATCTTCTACATATTCGATAATTCCTTTAAATTCATTTTCAGATGCATGTTTCATAACTTTGCATATTTCCTCCATAGTTGTAGGTTTCTCTAAATTACATGTTAAATCAACTACTGATACATCTACAGTTGGTACTCTAAACGCCATTCCAGTTAGTTTTCCATTTAAAGATGGTATTACTTTTCCAACTGCTTTTGCAGCTCCTGTTGATGATGGAATAATATTTGCAGCTGCTGCTCTTCCACCTCTCCAGTCTTTTTTAGAAGCTCCATCTACTGTTTTTTGTGTTGCTGTTGTTGCATGTACTGTTGTCATTAACCCTTCTTTAATTCCAAAATTATCATTTATTACTTTTGCAAGTGGTGCTAAACAGTTTGTAGTACATGATGCATTTGATACAATATTCATACTTGGATCATATTCTTCATTATTTACTCCCATAACAAACATTGGAGCATCTTTTGATGGTGCACTTATTATTACTTTTTTAGCTCCTGCATCAATATGAGCTTGTGCTTTTTCTAATGTTGTAAACACACCTGAACATTCTAATACATAATCTACACCTATTTCTCCCCATGGTATGTTATGTGGATCCATTTCATTATATACTTTTATTTCTTTTCCATTTACTTTTAATATTCCATCTTTTCCTTCTACAGTTCCTTCAAATTTTCCATGTACTGTATCATATTTTGTCATATATGCCATATAGTCTGCTGTTATAAATGGGTCATTTATTGCTACAACTTCTACTCCTTCTTTTTTTAACGCTGCTTGGAATGATAAGTTTCCTATTCTTCCAAATCCATTAATTCCTATTTTTACTGACATAAAAATTCCTCCTTAATTTTTGTTTTAGCCTTTTGCTTGGCTTTTATTATTGTATACCAAAAGGTATTACTTTACAAGTACTATTTTTTGTTTTGATATAATTTTTCCAATACAATTATAAACATTGCATGTGACCAACCAAGTCCTATTACCCAGTTTGGTTTTAAAGTGTTATTATCAACTTGTTCTCCAATAAAATAGTGTTTACCCACAGTTTTTACAACAAAATCAAATGTTTCTTTTGCTTTTTTCTTTTCTCCTGTTTCTAAATAGTATAAAGTCATCCAAAGGTTTGCAATTGGCCATGGATTACCATTTAGATATTCATCATTTTCAAATCTTTGATATCCTCCTGTGTATGTTCTTAGGTGTAAATTAATATTTTCTATTGTATTTCTTATTTTCTTTTCTTTTGGTTTAAATACATTAAATGGTGTAATAGCACCTAAAATACTTATGTCCATTTTCTTGTCTTCTGCATTTCTGACATAACACTTTTTATTTTCATCATATAAATTTTCATTTATATATTTCTTTATTTCTGTTTGGATTTTTTCCATTTCTTTTTGGCTTTTTTTAACTTTTTCTTCTTTTAACCTGTTATTTTCAAAGTTTGATATATCTTTACCTAGTATATCATATATTTGAACCATACGGTCTAATGCTGTATAAATACTAGCTAATGAATATAAGTGTATTCCTTCACACATCTCCCATAAATCATAACTAACGTGATATTTATGTTCTTTTCTAGACATACTATTTTCAATTTCTTCTTTTACTTTATCTTTGTCATGTTCTTCTTTTGCTTGAATTCCTAACCAATCTTCTACGTATTTTTTCAAGAAATCTACTGCTTTTTCACACATTTTTAAATTATCTTTTAAAAATTTTTCTTGTTTTGTATATTTATAATGTTCATATACTCCAAAAACTACACTTGCTGTTTCATCTACTTGATATCCCCATGATGGTGCTAATTTTCCATCTGTGAAAAATCTTTGTTCCCACATTCCATTTTTACTTTGTGTTTTTTTACAAAAGCTTTTATAAAATTTTTCTGTTTCCTTTTCCATTTTTATTATGTCCATTGCTTTTGTTATAAATACTGCGTCTCTTTGCCAACAATATGCATATCTTCCACATTTTGTAAAATTTTCATCAATCTCTGGTGATGCAATTATCCCACCTGTTTCATAATTGGTTAAAAGTGGAAATAGTAATATACTTCTTTTGTAAATTTCAAATATTCTTTCTTCATAACTATTTTTTGGTTCTTTTAAATTTAAACCATTATGATTTTTCACATATTTTCTCCAATATGCTTTTGTGTTTGCATATTCTTTATTTATGTCTATTTTCTTTATTCTATCAATTTCATTTTCCATATCTGACACATTTTTGTTTTCATCAATTAATATACAAATTTCTAAAACTTTTTTGTCTTGTGGCTTTATAATTCCTAAATCATAACTTATACTAGAGTCTTTTGACATTCCTATATAGTCTTTATCTTTTATTTCTCCTCTTTTTATTGTCTCTTTACTTCCATTTATTTGATGATTTAAAATAGGTTGTCCTTTTGCAAATGTAGATACTGCAAAGTCATGTGCATATTGTAACATTCCTCCATCTATTATTTTACAACCAACACAATTATTTTGATCAGATAATAATTCAGAATGAATATAAAATTTTGTGTCCAAATCAATTTTACCTTCATTTAAGAAAATATATTTTTTAACTAAGACATTTTCTTTCATCATAAAAAAGTCTGTTTGTACTACTTTTAAATTAAAATAAGTATTTGTTACCTCTGTATTTAAAATATTTGTGTCTGTATCATAATATTGTTTATATACATTATTAATATCATTATGCAAATAAATTAAGTCTGAATTATTTATTTTTACTCCTGTATGAAAAAAATTTATATATTGTTTGTTGTCTTTACATGGAAAATATAATCTTTGTAATTCACCTTTTCCTGTTAAAGTTGCAAGCATATTTTTATTTCCTATTATAGCTTCATTTAAATATTTGTTTTCCATTTTTTCTCCTTCTTATCCTTCAATAATATTTGCTATTTGTTTTTCTAAGTCTTTTATTTTTTCATTAATTCTATATATATCTACATCTGTTAAGTTTTCATCAGTAACATCTTGTCTTACATATTCATCCATATCTTTTAGTTCTAACTTTAATTTTTCTAGTCTTTCTAATATTTCTGTTTTCATAGTTTTTGGAATTTTTCTTTCTATTTTATGTGTCATCTTTATCTCATCACTAATGTCGTAAGTTTCACCAAATTCTGGTATAGTTACTGGTATATTTGTTTCATCTTCTACCTTTTGTTTAAATATATCTTGAGACTCTGGTTCTCCATGTACTAAAAATATATGTTTTGGTTTATTCACAAAAGAATAAATAAAGTTCATTAATCCTTCTTGATCAGCATGACCAGAATATCCCTCAATATACTCTACTCTAGCATTTACAGCAAACTCTTCTCCAAATATCTTAACTTTTTTTGCACCATTTACTATACTATATCCTAATGTTCCTGGTGCTTGATATCCAACAAAAAGAATTGTTGATTTAGGATTCCATATATTGTGTTTTAAATGATGTTTTATCCTTCCCACTTCACACATTCCGGCTAGCAGATATAATGATACTTGGTCTATCATCTTCATTTAATGCTTTAGATTCATCTGCTGTCCTTGTAAATTGTAGCCCTGGAAATTCTAATGGATTATCTCCTTTCATCATTTCTTCTTGTACTTCTGGTTCAAATAGGTTCATATTTTCTCTAAACACTTCTGTTGCAGATATTGCAAGAGGACTATCTACAAAAACTGATGCTTTCATTAATGTTTGATATTTTCTTTTAAAATCTTCATCTTGAATTATATCTTTTAATTTATTTATTTCATATAATATCTCCTGCGTTCTTCCTACTGCAAAAGATGGAATTACAACTGTTCCCCCATTATCTAATGTTTCTGATACTATATCTAAAAATAATTTTGCTTTTTCATCATTTCTTAAATGTAGTCTGCTTCCATATGTTGATTCCATTACTAAATAATCTGTATCTTCTATCATTGTTGGTGAATCTAATAATGGTATATCATTATTTCCTATATCTCCTGTAAATACTGTTTTTGTTTCTTTCCCATCTTCTTTTACCCAAAGTTCAATTATACTAGAACCTAACATATGTCCTGCATCATTAAATCTTACATGAATTTCTGGAGTTATTTCTATAATTTCATCATATTGTACAGGTTCAAATATTTCAAGTGATTTAGCAGCATCTTGAGCAGTATATAAAGGTGGGATTTCTTCTTGACCTTTCCTCTTTCTTTTTCTATTTTTCCATTCATTTTCCATTTCTTGAATATGTCCGGCTATCTGGCAACATTAAGGTACATAAATCACAAGTTGCTTTATGGGCATATATTTTATTCTTAAATCCTTCATTATATAGTTTAGGAATTCTTCCTGAGTGATCAATATGTGCATGTGTTAATAGCATAAAATCAATTTGTGATGGATCAAATTTAAAATCCTCCCCATTTTGTTCTTCTATTTCTGCCTTTCCTTGCCACATTCCACAATCTACCAAGAATTTCTTTCCTGCAGCTTCTACTAAAAAGTTAGATCCTGTAACAGTTCTAGTAGCCCCTAAAAATGTTATTTTCATAATTCAATCTCCTTCCTTGTTCTAATATTTCTTAATAAAAAGCTTTTACTTTTTTATTTAATCTAATTTGTAAATCTTTTTTATTTAAGTTTTCTATATTTTCTATTTCTACTTTTTCTTCAAAACTATTTCCATCAAAAGTGTGAATAAAAAATTTGTCTTTCTCTTTTGATAATTTTATATATATATCTTCTAGATTTATACTTCTAGTACAAAAAATGCTCTTTAGTAATTCATAATCGATGTCTTCTTGTTTTGAAAATGTCTCAATGACTTTTTGATGATGTGCTTTTTTTAATAATAATTTCTCTAATTCTTTTATTCCTTCTCTTAATTCTTCTACTTGATAAATCATATTGTTATAATCATAAGGTAGAAGAAAATAGTATCTTAGTTCATAAATAAGTTTCAAAACGTCTTGCTTATTATCTGCTTTTTCTATTTTTATTTTAAAACACTGTAAAAATACTTTTTGTAGTTTAAGCTTTAAATTATTAATATCTTCTTGAATATCACTTGTATTTAATATTTCTAAATATTTTTCTTTTTCTTCAAAACTTTTTTTGTACTTTACAAATTTTTGTGGATTTAATAACTGATTTAATTTTTCTAGTTCTTGTATTTTTTCATCTCTTTCATCTACCATCAATTTAGATAATATTCTTATGCTAAATATTTTTTCTTCTAAAGGTAAGTTCTCATTTCTTCTTATATATTCTTTTTGTATCATATCTTTATTATTAAGTGTTTCATCTATCATTTTTATTTCATTAGTTATTTTTCTTTTTTTCCTTGTTATTTCTTCTACAAATTCCTCATTATCTTCCAGTTTCTCTAATTCATCTTCTACTTCTTCTTTTAATTTTAATATCTTTTCCTTCTTTTTACTATCAAATTTTGCTTCAATTAAAATGGATATTTTTTTAAGCAATTCTATAAAATCATTTGAATTCCTTTTGCCATATCTTCTTTCCATTTTTTCTTGAAATAACTCCATATAATCTAACATTACTTCTTCATTATTTATCCATTTATTTAAAAAATTACATCCTACTAATATAAGTAAATTTTGATAAATTAAATTATGCTCTATACTTTCAATTTCTTGTGGTATAGTAGTCCATGAATATCCATTAAAGTCTCTTATAGCCTCTACTGTATTTATGTTGTTTCCTGTATTTATTAAATTAGATAGTGTTTCATTAACAAGAAAATATTTGTTTTTTACAATCTTATCTTTTTTACTTATTTTTGAAATACAATATAATAATTTTCTTTCCATATGATAGCATATAATTCTTTTTTTCTTTTTTTCTACTAAAAATGTCTTATTTCCAATTATCTTGCTTTCTTCTGAGTGTGGTTTTACTAGTTTAATATCATCACAATTTCTTTGTATATTATTTATTATATTTTCTATAAATTCATCTTTTGTTTCTACATTTTGTTTTACTTGTTTATAATCTTTATATGATGTTTCTATTTTGTATAATATAGAAAGGAGAATATTTTTTACATTTTCTTCGAAATATTTTTTTTCTAAAACTTTTTCTAACTGATTGTTATAATCTTTTTTCACTATTTTATCTAAAAAATTATCATTTTTCTTTTGCAAATTTTCTCTCCCTTCTTTTTATTTTTATGTATTTTTATTATTCTGTCTTTTCCATTTTTAGTTCTTCTAATTTTTCTTTTGTCATTAACACTTCTCTTGGTTTACTTCCTTGATATCCTGAAATTACTCCTCTTTCTTCCATTTGATCAATAATTCTTCCTGCTCTTGCATATCCTACTTTAAATCTTCTTTGGATAAATGATGTTGACGCTTGTCCGGTTTCTACAACTGTTTGAATCGCATCCATTAAAAATGGATCTGTATCATCTTCTTGTGTTTGTTCTTGTGATAATTCTTTATCTGTTTTATTACTGTTTTCTATACTTTCTAATATATCTTCACTATAAGTTGCTGTTCCATTTGATTTTATAAAGTCTACAATTTTTTCTACTTCTTCATCAGATACAAATGCTCCTTGAACTCTCGATGGTTTTGGTGCTCCTGATGGAAAATATAACATGTCTCCTTTTCCTAATAGTTTTTCTGCACCTATACTATCTAATATAGTTCTAGAATCTACTTGTGATGATACTGCAAATGCAATTCTAGATGGAATATTAGCTTTTATTAATCCTGTTATTACATCTACTGATGGTCTTTGAGTTGCAATTACTAAATGCATTCCTGCCGCCCTTGCTTTTTGTGCTAAACGACATATTGCATCTTCTACATCATTTTTCGCAACCATCATCAAGTCTGCTAACTCGTCTATAATTATAACTATTTGTGGCAGTTTTCCTGCTTCATTTTCTTTTTCTATTGCTTTATTATAACCTTTTAAATCACGCACACCTTTACTAGCAAATTTATTATATCTATCATCCATTTCTTGTACTGCCCATGCTAATGCTCCTGCTGCCTTTCTTGGATCTGTTACAACTGGAATTAATAAATGTGGGATTCCATTATAAACTGATAATTCAACTACTTTTGGATCGACCATAACAAATTTCACTTCACTTGGTTTTGCATGGTAAATTATACTTGTAATAATTGTATTTATACACACACTTTTTCCTGAACCTGTTGAACCTGCAATCAACACATGTGGCATTTTGGCTATATCTGCTAATTGAATATTTCCTGCTACATCTTTTCCAAGTGCAATACTTAGTTTTGATTTATCTTCTTTAAATTCTTTACTGTCTAATACTTCTCTTAAATGTACTGCTTCTTTTTCTTTGTTTGGTACTTCGATTCCGAACTGCTTGTTTTCCTGGAATCGGTGCTTCTATTCTAATTGTTTGAGCTGCTAAGTTAAGTGCAATATCATCTGCTAAGTTTGCTATTTTACTAACTCTTACTCCTTCTGCTGGTTTTAGTTCATATCTTGTTATTGCTGGTCCTACTGATACATTTTCTACTTTGGCTGATACGCCAAAACTGTATAATGTTTTTTGTAATTTTGTTGCAGTATCAGTTAGAGCTTTTGCTCCACCTTTTAATGTTTTTTTAGTTGGCTTACTCAAAATTTCTACTGGAGGATATTCATAATGTTCATCTTCTACAATTTGACTATGTTCTAGTTGCAATACTGCCTTTTTCTTTTCCTCTCTTTGTTCTTCTACATCTTTGAATAAATTACTATCTATTACATCTGGATCATTTGCTTGTTCTTTGCTATTTAACTTTTGTTGTTTAGTTCTTTTGGTTAGTGGTTCTAAATCTTCTCCTGAATGGTCATACTTTTTCAATCCTACTTTTTCTTCTGGATCATTATCCATAATCCTTCCACCGAAATTTATTTTTATTTGATTATCCATTGGATTTTTTTCTTCTTCTAGTTTTGCAAGTTCTTGTTGTTTAGCTCGTCTTTCTTCTCTTTGTCTTTTTCTTCTTTGTGCTGGTGTTTCTTCTTTTATATTATCTTTTCTTTCTTTTGCTAATTGTTCTTTTTGTTCAAATCTTTCTTGCTTTTTTTCTTCTATCTTATCCATTATATTATTAATTATATCTGATAAATTTATTCCAAATGTAAATACAAGTAATATAACAGACAAACCTATGCAAAATATAACTGCACCTATATCTCCTAGAAGTTTTGCAAGTGGAACAGCAGCAACTGCTCCGAATTGCGCCCCCACCTTTTCCTTGCTCTCCAAAACTATATGCATCTTTTACTATTTCTGATATTTCTTTAGATGATTGTAATTCACCTGATGAAATTTGAAAAACACTAAATACTACAGAAAGACAAATTATTGCAATTCCATATTGTATCAGTTTTGATGTTAATTCTTCTGTTCCATCACATGCAATCTTTATACTAACAGCAAACATACCAATTGGAAGTACATATTGCATAATTCCCATCATTCCTCCGAAGTATCTGACTTAATTTTAATCCTACAACTCCAGATTTAGTATAAATTAGAACAGCCAAAAGGATACTTACTACAATTAAAGTTATTATTGTTACATCTATTTTTGATGCTGTTTTTTTTCTTTTTTTATATCTTCTTTTTTTTGCCATGTTTTTTAAATCCTTTCTTTTATTCTACATTCTTAAAAAGCCAGATTCAAAAGTCTTGTTTGTTTTGACTTTTTACATCTGACTTTCGATTTTCTATTTTAATTCTTTTCTGCTATTTTGAATAGTTTTTATTGTATCTTCTAAAGAAATTTGCATTAAATTTAGAGCTTCTGTCATATTTGTTCCTAACTTATCTAATGTATCATTTAATACATTTTCTGTATTTTCTAATAGACTGTCTGCATATTCTTTTGTTCCTTTTGATATTTCTCTTGACATTTCATTTGCTGTTTCTATAATTTCTGTTTTTTGGTCATATGCTTTTCTAGTAATTTCATGTTCGTCTATCATTGCTATTATTCTATTTTCTGCTTCTTTTACTATTCCATCTGCTTCCTTTTGAGCTTCAACTAATATACGTTGTCTTTCTTCTTTTACCCATTTAGCTTGTTTTAGTTCATCTGGAAGTTTTATTCTGATTTCTTTTATTAAATCTAGCATTTCCTCTTTATCTACTATTCCCTTTGCTGAGAATGGAAGATTTCTACTACCTTCTAATAAATCTTCTAATGTTTCTAGTAATGTAAATATTTCCATGGTTTTACCCCTTTCTTATTTATCTTATTTTGTTTCTAAAAAAATAAGATATGCTCGACCATATTTTCTTTGATCTATTATTTTAACTGGTAAATCATTTATTTCACTTTTTATTCTTTCTTCTTCATCTGTTTCTATAATAATTAGTGATTCTTCTTTTAGTAATTTTTGTTCTATTATAAGTTTAACTGAGTTATAAACAAATTTAGTTTTATATGGTGGATCTATATATACAATATCAACTTTTTCTCCTAATTTTGTTTTTATTAGTTCTTCAAAAGACATATTATATAGTTCTACAAAACCTTCTGAATGTGTTTTTTCTATATTTTTCTTAATTATTTCAATAGCTTTTTTTGACTTATCACATAATATAGCTTTTTTTGCTCCTCTGCTAATTGCTTCTAAGCCTATTGCACCACTTCCAGAAAACAAATCTAAGAATATGCAATCTGGTATCTGGCTTTGGATTATGTTAAATAATGATTCTCTTACTCTATCTAATGTAGGTCTAGTATCATTACCTTCTAATGTATATAGTTTCGTACCTCTTGCTTTTCCACCTATAATTCTCATAATTCACCCTTCTTAAGATAATCCCATTTTATTCTTTTTTTTCCTAACGGTCAATAGTATTAACCGAAATGTAACATATATTTAACAGTTCTGTAATATTGTTCCTTTTTTGTAATATATTTCTTTATTTTTTTATATTATTAGACTAAAAATATAAATATTAGATAACATACTAAATGTAAAAAAACTATCTAAACAGATAGTCTTTTTTCTTTTGTATTTGTATTTTATTATACATCTTCTTTATTAATGTCTTTTAATAATTCTAATTGAGATATTAATAGTGATTCCATTTTAGCTTTATATATATCAAATTGTTTTTTTATATCTTCTAGCTCTTTTCTTTTCATTGTTATTTCATTATCAAATTCACTTACTTGTTGTGCAGCTACACCTTTTGCCTCACTAATTATTTGGTCTGCCTGCTTTTTAGCTACATTTTTTACATCTTCTGCAGTAGCTTGAGCCATTACTAATGTATTTTGTAATGTTTCTTCTATTTTTTTATAGTGTTCTAAGCTTTGTTTCAATTCTTCAACTTTAGATTTTAATTCTGTTATTTCCTTATAATTTGTTGAATAATCAGCTGTTAAATCATCTAAAAAATCATCAACTTCTTCAACACTATACCCATTCATCATTTGTTTTGAAAATTTCTTGTTTTCTATATCTAATGGTGTTATCATATTTTCCTCCTTATGGATATTAGTTTACCCCATTATTTTTTAACCATGAAACAGAAAGTTTGTTCTTCATTTCTTCTCTTGCCATTTCATTTGTAATTTCATAATTTGATGGTGCAACTAAAAAGATAGAATTAGATACTTTTTGTATATATCCATCTAATGCATATACTCCACCACTAATAAAGTCTACTATTCTTCTTGCAACATCTTTATTCACATATTCTAAATTAACAATTACAGATTTTTTTTCTTTTAAGAAACTACATATTTCATCTGATTGTTCAAATGTAGTTGGTTGTGATATAACCATTTGAATAGCATTTGCTTGTGGCATATTTACAACTTTATTTTTTCTTCCAAATATTTTCTTATCTTCTACCTCTTCTTGTTCTTCATCATAATCATATACATTCTCATCTTCATATTCCTCTGGCTCTGCTGAGTCCATTCCAAATAAATCCCATACTTTATTCATTAAAGCTCCTGACATAAAAAAACCTCCTAAATTTACTTCCTTTGTTTATAGTTATAAGTATCTACTTTTTTGTCATTTTTGTCAATATTTTTTATTAATGTTATTGATTTTTAATGCTTTTGTAATATTTTTGTAATATTTATTCTATTTTTTCTAGATTTGGATTAATTAATATTTCATCATAAATTGAAATTTTTCTGTAATTTGCAATTTCTTTGTCAGAAAGTCCTAATTCTCTTAACTCCTCATTTTTATAAGCTTCAACAATCGAATATTTCTCTCCTTGTTTTTTTAATTTAACTAATGTTTTGCTTAAATATCCGAGCTCTATTTCTTACTACATAATCTAAATCATTTATTTTAACAATTGCTTGATTTGGCACTTTTAATCCACTAGCATCCCACCATATTAAATCAAATGTTATTTTTCTATAGTTTATTAGTTCTTCTATTTGATTTTTAAGTTTTAATATAATTATTATATCTTCATCTTCTTCATTTATTATATTTGTTATTTCTGCTCCTACTTGTGTATTATTTGATAATCTTACCTTTACTTTATCTCCTACCTTTGCTTGTTTTGCTTCTTCTGATGAAGTTATTGTTGCAATATAACAAGTAAAATTGTCTATTACTTTACCACATTCCTCATTTGTCGCAACTATCTTTCCTGTTTTTAGGTCAAGTCCTTCTAAATATTCTTTACTAAGTGCCCCAAAATTATTCGGTGTTAATATTTCTTCTAGTCCGTCTACTCTATAAGATACAATTCCACTCATTGGTGCTTTTACATATTCTGCTCCTGAATTTAATTCACTTTCATATTTCTTTCTTTCTTCAATTAATTGTCTCAAATAAGAACCTTTTGGGCTTGATTCTCCTGCTGTTTTTGCTTTTTTTGTAACTAAATTTTCTATTTGCTTTTTATATTCAGTTAATTTTGCAACATCAGTAATTTTACTTATATTTTCGATTTTTTCATCGATTTGGTTTTCTAATAACTTCATATCAGAAGTGTATAATCCTGTATCGCTTTTCATAACATCTTGAATTTTTGTGTCTAATTCTGCTATCTTTTGTTTTAGTGAGGTTTCATTTGTACTGTAATATCTGAATATATTTTCATTTGTAGAAGCTCTTTCTCCTTCACTAATAATCTGTTCCATGCCATTTTTATAATTTTGACCTTTTACTACTTTTTCGTCTCTTATTACATATCCTATATTTGTTTCTTCTTGATATAATTTTCCTTCTTCAATTGTAAAAATATTTGTTGGTTGTATTATTAAAAGATAAATAGTATAAAGTACATATATAACTACAGCCAAAATAATTATATATAATATTATCTTTTTGCTGTTATGTTTTACTAATTTATTTTTCTTTTCACTTTTTTCTATTTTTTCATTATCATGTATTGTTTCCTGTTTTTTCAATTTAAACCCTCCAAAATAATCTGTATATTATTTTGTATTTCGTTTTGTCCATCAAGCCATATTGTTTGTTTGTTTTTCTTAAACCAAGTTATTTGTCTTTTCGCATATCTTCTGCTTTCTTGTTTTATTTTTTCTATCATTTCCTCTTTTGTCGTTTCTCCTTGTAAATACTCAACAACTTCTTTATATCCTAGCCCTTGCATAGCTGTTGGAAATTTATCATATTTGCTATAAATTTCTTTTACTTCTTCAATTAAACCTTGTTCTATCATAATGTCAACTCTTTTATTTATTCTGTCATATAGTTTTTCTCTATCCCAATTAATAGCATATATCTTATAATCGTATTCTACTTCTTTTATTCTAGATTGCTTTTCTTGATATGTTTTATTTTTTCCTGTAGCATTATATATTTCTAAAATTCTTAATATTCTTTTCTTGTCATTTTTACTTATTTTTGCAATTGCTTCTGGATCAATTTCCTTTGCCTTGTTATATAACACTTCTAGTCCTTGTTCTTCTACCTGTTTTTCTAACTTTTTTCTATATTCTTCATCAAATTTAATATCTTGATATTCAATTTCATATATTAAACTATCAACATATAAACCAGTTCCACCTACAATAATTGGGGTTTTTCCTTTTTCTAAAATTTCTTTTATCGCTCTTTTTGCATCTTTTTTATAATCTGCTACACTATACCTTGTATCAGGTAAAACAAAATCTAATAAATAGTGTTTTATTCCTTGCATTTCTTCTTTTGTTGGTTTTGCTGTACCGATGTCCATATCTTTATATATTTGCATAGAATCACAAGAAATAATTTCCCCATTTATTTTTTTTGCAAGTTCAATAGATAGTGCTGTTTTTCCTGAAGCTGTTGGTCCACATATTACAATTACTTTTTCTTTTTGCATTTTTTAGTCTTCCTTTATTTTTATTTGATTTTTGAATTATAAATTCGCATAATTCCTTGCTGTGTATCTTTCATGTATCCTCTTTCAAAGAGGATACATATTATAAATATTATAACTATAATCGCAACTTTTTTCTTAAATTCTTTTTGTTCTATTTCTCCTTCATGTACTTTATAAAATTGTTTTGCCATAAATGGTAATACAATAAAAGAATTTATTCCTGTAAAAATAGCAACTATAATATTTTTTATACTTTTTTCTATTACTATTTTTTCATAGTTAATTCCACTTTTAGAAAAGAAAAATAATATTGATGTAATTAAATACATTACTAGTATTCCTACTGCTATTACTAATATCTTTTTTGACTTTTCTATTTCACCTAAATTATTCCAAGTCCACGCAATTAATAATATATACATTGCTATGATTATAACTACAATTAAAGTCATTTGTTCTATTCTTCCTTTCTGCTATTTTCTTGCAAATTTTCTTTCAATATCATATTTTGTCATTTTAATAGCTGTTGGTCTACCATGTGGACATGTAAATGGATTTGGTAATTCTAATAATTGATTCATTAAATTTTCTACTTCTTCTGTTGTTAATGCCATATTTGCTTTTACTGCTGCTTTACAAGCAACTGTTGCAATAAATTTTTCTTCTTTTTCTTGTTTTGCTGTTCTTGCTACTGTATTTATTTCATCTAATGTTTCTAAAAATAGTTCCTTTGTATCTAAGTCAATACATATTGTTGGCACACCTGTTAATTTTATAGTATTTTCTCCAAATTCTTCTAAATCGAATCCTGCTTGTTCAAACATTTTCATGTTTTCTTTTGCAATTTCCATTTCTTTATGTGTTAGTGTAATGATATCTGGTAATAATAGCATTTGGGAATCTTTTGTCTTATTACTATAATAGTTTTTCTTTACTTTTTCATACATAATTCTTTCATGCGCTGCATGTTGGTCTAATATATATAATTCTTGATTTATTTCTAGTATTATATATGTTTTAAATGCTATTCCTATAAAACGATATACTGGTTTTTTTAGTTCTTCTTGTGTTTCAAACATAGAAATATTGTCTTTTACGATATCTATTGCTTCATTTTTGTTTTCTTGTTTCTCTTTATTTTCTTCTGTTTGTTCTATTTCACCAATTGGTGCTTTTCCAAACAATTTTGTATACATTTCATCAAAGTTCTCTGGTGTTTTTTCTGTTTCTTTATTATCCAAATTGTTATTTTCTACTTCATCTTTTTTTATTTGTTTACTTTCTAATTCTTTTTCTTCTAACTGTGGAGTTTCTATTTTCTCATTTTCTGGTTCTGTACTTTCATTATTATTATTTTCTAATTCATAGCTTTGTCCTACATCTTTTAATTCATCTTCTTGTTCTACTTTTCCTTCCTGCATTTCTGTTTCTATTTTTGTTTTCATCTGTCTTAATTGTTCTAGAACATCTTCTGTGTTTATATGACCACCTATCTTGCTAGTCATATTATTTGTTTCTGGTATTGCAACTGTTTGTATTGTTTCTTCTTTAGCATTTGTTTTTATTTTACTTTCCTCATTAGTATAGTTCTCTATTTGTTTTTCATTTTGCTTTCTAAATCCAAATAACCCTTGTTTCTCATTTTCTCTTTTTGATTCTTTTAGTTGTTCTAGCCTTTCTTCAAAACTTATCGTGTCTCTATTTGTGTTTGTTTTATTTAATACATCAGGTGTTTTTTCCGTGCTTGCAACTAATTCTCCTTTTAATAAAGTATCTTTTATTGCATGATAGATAGATTGGAATATTTTACTTTCTTCTTGGAATCTAACTTCTAGTTTTGCTGGGTGTACGTTTACATCTACTTTTGCTGGATTCATTTCTATATTTAATATTACAAATCCGAATTTTCCAATTGGAATTAATCCTTTGTATGCTTGTTCTGTTGCTGCTGTTAATGTTTTATCTTTTATGTATCTTTTATTCACAAAAAATAATTGATTAGAACGATTAGATCTTGCAATTTCTGGTTTTCCAATTACTCCTGTTATACAAATATCTTCATATGGATATGAAACTTCCATAATTCCATTTGCAACGTCTTTTCCGTATATGCTGTATATAACTCCTTGCATATCACCATTTCCATTTGTTTGTATTACTGTTTTCCCCGTATTTATTAATTTAAATGCTATATTAGGATTTACAAGTGCTGCTCTAGTAATTACATCTTCTATATATCCTGATTCTGTATAATCTTTTTTCAAGAATTTATATCTAACTGGTGTATTAAAAAATAAGTTTCTTACTACAATTGTTGTTCCTGTTCTACATCCTGCTTCTTCTTTTTCTAATACCTCTCCTGCTTCTACTACTACCTTATATCCTATTTCTTGTTCTTTTGTTTTTGATATCATTTCTACATTTGCTATAGCTGCAATACTTGCTAAAGCCTCTCCTCTAAACCCCATTGATGTTACTGTATCTAAGTCGTTTGCTGATCTAATTTTACTTGTTGCATGTCTTTCAAATGCTATTTCTAAATCATCTTGTGCTATTCCTTTTCCATTGTCTGTTACTTTTATATAAGAAATTCCTCCATTTTTTATTTCTACTGTTATGTTTGTTGCTCCTGCATCTATTGAGTTTTCTATCATTTCTTTTATAACAGAGGCTGGTCTTTCTATTACTTCTCCTGCTGCTATTTTATTTATTGTTAAGTCATCTAACAAAACTATATTTCCCATTTTAATTATTCTCCTTAATTTTTCATTTTATCTTTGGTTTTTATTATATCATTACTTTTTTTATTTTGTATAGTTTTTTACTAAATTTTTTGTACTTTTATAAAACAAATATAATCATATAGTAGACTATGTAAATTGATAATTAATTTTCTTACAAATAAAAATTAAAAGCAGTACAGATAGTACTACTTTTTCTTTAAACTCATGCTATACTTTTCACAAGGTCTTGCAAGAAGACCAGTAGCCTTCCTGTAACACTTATACTCCTTATTTTTATTCTATTATTGTCCATGCTCCGCTTGAATCTTTTCCACTTGTCTGGATATCAGATTTTAGATAAACTATCGGACAGACACCATTCCTATTAGAGTTCTCACTGAAGCCGTCGCTATAGCCATTGCCAACGAGAGCGTGGACCACATAGCCACTACCCACATAGTGCACACGGAAATTGCTATTGCTAGAGGCACTGCTAACACAGCGAGAAGCCAACCAATAATTAGTATCAAATAACATTTTATATTCATTACTTGTTGCTAATATTTTATCAGAACCTTTATAGAAATAAAATGTATTTTTATCTGTTCTACTTGCTGCTGATTCTGAATATCCTGTTTCTGTTGTTCTTGTTGGATAATATATTGATTTTGTATATTCTTTTCCATAGTTACTATTAAGTTCTGTTGATGGTGTAACTCCACAAATTTTATTTACATCTTCTACTGTTATACTTCTTGCTCCACTTCCTGTTAATGTTTTTGTTTCTACTTCTTCTACTACATCTCCTACTTCATAACTAAATCTTTTACTTGTAGTATTTGCTCCTTTTCCATGTCCATATATACTACATATTTTATTTAGTTCTTCTTCTGCATATAAGTATCCTATTGCACCATTTAAATAAAAATCTTTATTGTCATCTGTTTGTAGTGGTTCTTCACTAATTAGCACTACCTCATTATTTTCTTTACTTAATACTCTCCATTTTATATTATCATTTGATGTAAATGTTTGTTGTGGTGTCTCATAATATCCATTTCCTCCTGTTATTCCTGTTCCTTTTTTTGATGTATATGAATGTGTTGTTCCTGCTTTATATGCTACATAATCTCCTACTTCTACTTTTGATGCTAAGCTTTCTGGCTTTGTAGTTAACTCTTCTTTTCCTCCAAATTCTACTTTTTCTTCTTCTACATAAAATACATATCCTTCTTTTGTTGTTACTTTTATTTTGTTATTTTCTTCTTTTACTAAAATAGTATGTCTCTTATTTTTGTTTACTATTACATTTTTTATTCCTCCCTGTTTTTTATATTTTATTTTAAATTTAATGACTAATTAAAAACAAAAAAGACAGCAACAAAAACCTATTTCTAGGCTTTTGTTACTATCTTTTTATTTGTATTTATTATTACTTTTTTATTTGTTAAATTACTTGTGCGTGTGTGTACAGCCCCAAGGCTTACAGCTACTACTTTTTTCATTTTTTATTTCCTTTTCTTTCGTTTTTATTATTATTCTTTTTTCTACTTTATATTACACAATTGCTTTGATTTTGTCAATATATTCTTATTATATTTTTTATTACCTTTTCAAATATTAATGTGGTAATAAAATATTACCACATTAATGTTTTGCTAATTTTAGCTTATTATTTACTTTCTTCTTTTTCACTTTCATTCTCTATTTTCAATTTATTTTCTAAATTACTAGTAACACCTACTAAAGTTAGTAAATATACAGCAACTGATATTGGCATTGTTAATCTTCCTACTGGAATTCTAGTAATAGCTATTATACTAAGTAATACTACTTGTGTTAATATACAAACAAATATTGTTTGTAATACTGTTTTTATTACTCCTAACTTTCTATATCTTACAGCCATATATACTAATATTATAATCATTGAAATAGCAAATGGGAAAATATATGGTTTTACTAAATCTCTTCCTCTTGTATGTGGAATAGTTACTATTTCAGTAGTATCATTAGATATTTCTGTTCCATATTTTTCATTTACTTTATTTACTAAATTTTGTTTTTGTTCATCATTAATATCTTTTGCAATGATACTTACTGAATCCTCATATACTTCTACTTTTTGTACTATAACGTATTGATTTGGCATTACCTCATTTGTTATTTGCTTGATATCTTTTATCTCAAAATCTTTTCCTAAATATAGTTCTACTTTTTTAGATTCCTGAAATCTTAAATCAAAATTTAAACCCATTGTAGCTGTAATTATTATTCCTGCTATAATTATTAGTATAATAATAGCAATTATCATTTTTTGTTTCTTTGTTGTTTCTTTCATTCTTCTTTCCCCCTATTTGCTAGTTTCTATTTTTAATAAATTATTTGTTATGATAAAGTTATAAATTGCAATTAACACAATTCCCCAAAACATAGTCATTCCAAAGCTACTAATAGGAGTCCACTTCATAAAGCAGAATGTAATTACTGCAATACAAATTGGTATTATTTTAATAAAGAATTCTTTATAAGTTTCTTTTATATCACTTTTAATATTTGTCTTTTCGTTTTTCTTTAATTTAGATAATAATTTATTTATAAATATATAATTTAAAATTAAAGTAATTATTATTGCCAATATTGATTCTATAGATATTAAAACATTTGCATATCTAATTAGTAATAAATCTAATGATGCTAATCCTATATAAGATATAGCTCCTAATAATCCATTTAGTTTATATCTGACTATCAATACTACTAATGAAATTACTGCAATTCCAATTGCTACATATTGAACAATATTTATTTCATTTTGAGTTATATCTGATAATACATACTTATTTTCATCTATTTCATATTTAATAGGCATTTTACCTGTATCTAATACTACTGCCATACTTTTTGCTTGATCTGTATATCCTTGTAATGTTTTTTCATCTGTTGAACTACTTCCAACAGATAATTGCAATTTTCCTGTTTTTAGTGGTTCATCAAAACTACTAGACATTATTTCTTCATCATCAATTTTCATTGTTACTTTGTTCTCATTTTCACTACTTGCTTGGCTTTCTGTATCTTCTGTTGTGTTTGTTTCTTCACTAGTTTGATCATTACTTTCTTCTGTTTTTACATATTTACTACTAATGTCTTCTAATTTTTTAGCACCATCTTTTGTAAATTCTATATTTAAGTAAACTGCTGTTCCTGATGAAGTTGTTCCTGACGTTGAACCTGCTCCATACAAAACGTTAGCAAGTTTAATGTCATTGTTATCCATTAATACTTCATTTGTATTGCTATCTACAATTTCAAATTTACCTGTTGTTCCTATATTGCTTACAATAGAATCTGTATCATCTGTTTCTGGAATTTCTATTATAATGTCTCCTGTTTGTTCATTTATTTTAACATTATAATAATCTACTCCCAATTTCTTTAATCTTTTTTCTAATATTTCTTTACATTTTTTATAATTTTCTTCGGTTAATACTTCTTCATTGTTGTATTGTGTTTCTTCTTTTGTATAGCCATTTTGTTCTATTTGCTCTTCTGTTAAATCCTCTGAATTTTCTACTTCTTTTCCATCTTTATCTTTTATTACTGTTTTTGTTTCTTTGTTTACCTTAAATCTGATATTTCTTGTTCCTTTTAAATCCATAGCATAAGAATAATCTTTTACTTTATCTTCCATTCTATTTTGGTTTTGTACATAAATTCCAAAAAATGCTATCATTGTAATTAATACAATTACTAATACAATTGTTAATATTTTAATTTTCTTCATGATATTTCCCCCATTATAATAATTTTGTTCCATTTATTACTAATTCAAACCATATTTTTAAATATTTAGCTGCATATTTACTCATCATTGTTCTATCCATAAATATTTCAAAATAGTCTAATACTGGACATAATTTTGTATCAATTGTTAAATCTAATATAACTTTTCTGTTTTCACTGTCAAGACTCAATTCGGCATTTGTTACTGCATAATTTACTCTGTCATGTATATCAAATGTTGAAAGATTTTTATTTGTAACTCTATTTCTATGAACATCTGATTTATCTGCTAATATAATTGCTGCTGATATATCACTTACAGCTGTGCCAGTTTTTTCATCATGGTTTCCTATAGCCATCATAATTTCTGTTCTTTCTTCTACTGGCATTCCCATATCTTTTAAAATGTTATATGCCATAATTGCGCCACTATGTGCGTGGTCTGTTCTATTAACACAGTTTCCAATATCATGCATATATCCTGCAATCCTAGCTAGTTCTACTGTTCTTTCTGGATAGCCTAATTTTTCTAATATATCTCCTGCCCTTTGTGAAACAATAGAAATATGTCTATGACTATGTTCTGTATATCCGAAGCCCATCTAATTGTTTTTGAGCTCCATTTATTAAAGCTTCAACTTCCTCGTTCTTTCGAACATCTTCTAATGTAACCATTTTGTTCCTCCTTAGATTAGTCTTTTTAGATTTTATATTAAAATAGAAAAAATATCAACTATTTTTGATAAATTATTTCATATTATTAGTTCCTACATCTTTGTTCCATAAATCTATAAGATATTGCCTTTCTGTTTTTGGTATTAATGATACACGATAACAAGAAATCGGTTTATCATGTTGGTATGTAGTTTCTACTCCATCAGATGCCACCTTTTGCCAACCATATTTATCTAGATATATTTGATATATGATAGAATAATATGATGTATCTTTTAATTTTATATTCAAAGCTGAAAGTCCGTATAAACACTGTTTTGCTATTTCTTTTGGTATAGGGTTCATAGTTCCTCCAAGTGATGATTTATTATATGTATTGGTACCTCTGCCACCTACAATTAGTGTTTTTCTACCATCTATAAACGCAATACTACCTTTTTTTAAACTTGTAAAAGAATCTTGTGTTGGATTATATCCATGTTTATATATTAGTTCGTAAGCCTCAGACAATGCCTTACTTCCTTCTCCCCAATAAGTATGCATATAACATTGCATTTGAATAAAATCTTCATCTATATTTCCTTGTACGTCTAAACTAAGCACCTCAGTTTTATAAATTGGATTTTTAGCTATCATTTCTTTTCCTAGTATTTCATTATTTCCTTGTCCGTATGACCATCTATTCCAATCAGCTCCATAATCTCCTAATGCCCCATATCTTATTTTTATATTTGTAGCACTTTTTACATTTATATCTGCTTCTGACGTATTTTGTGCAAAATCCACAACAGGTAATGGATAAGTCACATTATTTTCAAATTCTTTTGTTAAAACTTGTTTATCTTCTGATAAGTTCCAAGCATTAACAGGTCTTAACTTTTCATTTGAATTAACTGTTGCAATAATTTTTCCATCATTTGATTCCTGTTCTTTAAAATTAGCAACTGGTGGAATATTATCAATTATTATATTGGTATTTATTATCTTTTCCTTATTCTCATTATCTGATTCATCTATTATAGTTCCCTGTGGTATTTTAATTTTCAAGTCTCCATCACCTAAAATACCATTTAATTGTATTTGATAATAAATTATATTGTTTTGTCTTGAAAGTTCTTTTATCTCATATCCATTTGGTGTATTTTCTTTATTATTAACTAAAATCTTTATATGATTCTTATTAAAATTATTTTCTTTAATATGATTTTCTTCTACCTTTATTTTTGCTGTTATTGTATGAGTCCTATTTGCATAGTTTTCATATGATGTATTTGTATTTTTTATACTAATTAATTCTATTTTTGGCAAAATCATATCCACATTTATTTTAGCGACTGTATTTGTATATTCAATTATATATTTAGCATATATATTTGGAGTTATCATAATTATTCCAATAATTATAAATAAAAAAACTATTTTCTTTTTCATTTTGTACACCTCCATCTATTTTTATTCTCCAATAACACATATTTCAAAATTATATTTTTTTATTGTTTCCCCATCTTTTGTATCTTGTTTATTTTCATTTAAATTTGTTTCATATTTCCATTGCCAATTAACTGGAATTTTAATTGTTTCATTTTTTTCTATAGTTCCTTTTTCCTTTTCTATATATATTTCAAAATTCTTTGGCTTCTCATTTTTACCATTTAACTTAATTTTATAATTTAATGTATCTTCTGAAGTTAGTATAATGTCAAAGTTTCCTTTTGTACCAGGAGCTATTTTTTCATTTACTAATGTGTTTGTATCTATTGTTTGAACTAAATTTACGTTTTTATGATTTGTATAATTTTTAGAAACCTTAACTTTATACTGGTTTGTTTTTTTATTTATTAGATTTCGACTTGTATGTTCTATAGTTAAATTTTTAGTTTTTAAATCTTCCTTTTTAGAATTCCATAACTGAAAAAATATTAAATCTTCTTGAATTTCTAAATCTTGGTTTTGACTTATATAATACATAGATATTAAAATAATGATAAAAATAAAGATTAAAAAAATTATTATTGCATCTTTACTTCGCTTTTTCCTCAATTTTTCCTCCTTAAGTTCTTTTTTGTTCAGAGTGTACTTTTACTTGTATTTCTTGCATAATTTCTTCTATAGCAACATTTTTATTACATACAATTTCTATTTTGTAATTATCTTCTTGTTTTTTATCTTTTGTTATTAAAAATGTTTCTGTTTTTTTATTATTTATGTCTAATACTTTATCGTCTTTATAAATTTTTACTGAAATATTTTTATTAATATCAGATAAAATTTCAATATAATATTCTAAATCCACTTGTGTAATATTTTTCTCATCATAGTTTTTTACTTTAAATTCATATATTCCTTTATTATTTTTACTATTTATATTAACTGGTTTATTGTTTTCAACTTTTAAGATTGGCTGTGCAATTCCACCTGTTCCTTCTAGTGTAGTTTTGCTAAATTCCTTTCCTATACTAAATCCTGAAAAAAAGAATATTAAAACCATACTAATTATTATAATTAATGTTACTTGTCTTGTTTTATTTTTTTCTTTCATTGACTCCTCCTTTTTATATTTTAAGTGAGGAAAAAATATTTTAATTTATATTAATACTTAATCCTCACTTTTTGTATAAAGGTTTCATAATTCATTTTCATTTTTCTATAATTTTTATTAAATTTTTTTACGCTTTTGGTTCAACTTGAGTTCCTGTTATACTTATATTAAATGTATAATTTATAATTTCTTGAGCATTTTTGGTATCTTTTAAATCATTTGCTAGAATTTCGGCATCAGTACTTCCTGTTTGATAATCCCATTTCCATTTTATATTAAATGTTTTTTGTTTATTTTCCTCATTTGCAAGAATTGTTCCAGATAATTTGTCTTCTAAGTCCTTTATAGAGTTATATTCTATATCTTCATATATAAATTTTAGATTACTTGGTTTACTCATTTCATCTAAAAAATTAATATTATACTTAATTCCTACATCAGATCCTGTACCATCTACAATGATATTAAAACTTCCATTTGTTCCAGGGGCTATTTTATTATTTACTAAAGTTTCATTATTACATGTAGATGCTAAATTTATTGTTTGTACTTGTTTTTTATCTCCATTTACTTTAAAGTTCCAAGTAGCAACTTCAGCTACTCCTTCGCCTTTGACTTGAGTTATGTATTTAGCATATGCTTGTCCTCCAATAAATGATAATAATGTGATAGACAAAACAGCAATTATTATTAATGCCTTCTTCTTTTTTGTCAATAGCATTCCTCCTTTTCTATTAAATTTTTGTTTGGATTTTCTTTTTCGATTAAATAAATAATTGATTTTAAATTCCCTTATAGGGTTATAGATATTCTAAAAATTATAGAATTTATATGAAAATGTAGTCTAATTATAATTGCAAAAAATGGAATTGTCAATTGTTTTATGATAACTTACCTTAAGTTTTCATCGCAAAATTCGACAATTCCATATATCTTTTTTCACATATTCACTTTTTATTTACTCCTATAATTCCACCTAATATACCAAATATTATCCCTACTATCATCATAATAATACTTTGCATATTTAAATTAAATTTCCAATTAAGAATACTAGAAATAATATATAAAATTGCTATATATATCCCTCCAATTAATCCACCATTTACTATTCCGTTTTTTCTAATTTTCATATTTCCAATTGAGCTTCCTAACAATATACTTATCGCCGTAACTATTATAATAACTGGAACTATAGTTTCTTCACTCATATTTGTATATGTAAGTATAATTGAAAATATTAATAATAAAACTACTGTCGAAATAAGAGCTGTCCCAACCCCTTTAAATATACTTTTCATTGTTTTTGCATTTTCCATTTTTTACCTCCGTTATATTTTTTATATTTATATAGCTTTTCTATTTTATTTATATTAGTATAAAAAAAGAAATAGAACTTTTTATTTTCTATTTCTCTATTATAATAAACATCTTTCA